>JACCDG010506352.1_pt1 | contig 32208 bp, 43 predicted proteins | sample 7442471 | NCBI WGS metagenome assembly JACCDG01 (sample SAMN15323444, study PRJNA562643) | freshwater metagenome | isolation source: river surface water | place: USA:Blue River Watershed | collected 2017-08-17 | reverse complement strand
CGCGGCGATGGCTTCGACGTGGTAGCGGGCCTGGGGCTCCATGGCGCGGCCGATCTCGAGCCAGCGGGCGTCGTCGGGAGTGTGGTAGGGCGGGGTGAGGGTGATGCCTTCGGCGCGGGCGACGATTTCGTAGACGTGACAGCCGAGCACGCCGGCGAGGGCTTCGAGGGCTTCGATGCTGGGGATGAGCCGGCCGGACATGTAGCGGCTGATGGTGCCGGGGGTCGCGCCGGTGCCGCGCGCCAGGTCGGCCGCCTTGATGTTCTTCTCTCGACTGAGTTGCGCAAGGGCGCGGCCGATGTCCATGGGCCAATTGTTGCGTATTACGAAAGTTATATCTGGGGCGTTGACAAAAAGTTGCGTGTACGGAAACATGCGCCTGCAATGTTGCGCAGGAGGAAACATAGATGACCAAGATCAAGGCCGCTCGCAAGGCGAAGGGCCTGACGGTGCAGGAGGTGGCGGAGCGCTGCCAGCTGACGGCCGGCACGGTTTCGCGCATCGAGCGCGGGCTGATGGGGACCACGCCCGACACGGCGAAGAGGCTGGCTGAGGTGCTGGGGCTTGCTCCTGCTGAAGTCATCTTCGTCGAGCGGGCGGCGTGAGCCAACGTAGAGAGAGGGGGGCGAGTCACATGGACGTGTTCGAAGCTTCATACCGGGTGGCGCACGACTTCCGGCCCGATGGGGCGGTAGGGCTTGCGCGGCGCCTGGGGAAGAACCCCGGAACGCTGCTGAACCCGCATCAGGAGACGCATCACCTGACGCTGGGCGAGGCGGTGGCGATGTCGATCGCGTCGGGGGATGCGCGCATCGCGCAGGCTTTCGCGTGGGAGATGGGCGGGGTGTTCGTGAAGCTGCCGCCGAAGGCGGGGGCGAGCGACCTGGAGCTGCTGACGCTGATGCTGCAGCGGGACGAGGCGGGCGGGCGATTTGCGGCGACGGTGGAGCAGTGCCTGGAAGACGGCCGCATCTCGGCGCGCGACTGGCAGGCGATTCGCGACGCGGGGGTGGGGTACGTGTCGGCGTTCATGGCGCTGATGCAGCGGTTCGAGGGGATGAGCGATGCGGCGTGACGACTTCACCCTTCAACTGCTGCCCGACGAGCTGATCGTGGACAACTTCGCCGGCGGTGGCGGAACGAGCTCCGGCCTGGAGGCGGCGTTCGGGCGCCCGGTCGATGTGGCGATCAACCACGACCCGGTAGCGCTGGCCATGCACCGTGCCAACCACCCGAACACGCGGCACTTGTGCGAGAGCGTGTGGGATGTCGATCCGCGCTCGATCAAGGGCGCGATCGGGCTGGTGTGGCTGTCGCCCGACTGCAAGCACTTTTCCAAGGCCAAGGGCGGCACGCCGGTCGAGAAACGCATTCGAGGGCTTGCCTGGGTGGCGCTGCGCTGGGCTGCGATCAAGCGCCCGCGCGTGATCATGCTCGAGAACGTGGAGGAGTTCGTCACCTGGGGGCCGGTGGTACGGCACGAGGACGGCGGGCATCGGCCGTGCCCTCACCGGAAGGGGCGGGAGTTCAATGCGTTTGTGAATGCGCTGCGCCGGCAGGGGTACGCGGTGGAGTGGCGCGAGCTGAGGGCGTGCGACTACCGGGCGCCGACGATCCGCAAGCGCTTCTTCATGATCGCGCGCCGGGATGGACTGCCGATCCGCTGGCCGGCGCCCACGCATGGCGACCCGAAGAGTGCCGACGTGATCGCCGGGCGCCTGCTGCCGTGGCGCACGGCCGCCGAGTGCATCGACTGGAGCCTGCCGACGCCGAGCCTGTTTCTGTCGCCCGAAGAGGCTCGCGCGATCGGCGTGCGGCGACCGCTGGCGGACGCCACGCTGCGCCGGGTGGCGAAGGGGGTGATGCGGTACGTGGTGAATGCGGCCGAGCCATTCATCGTCGGGCTGGCGCACGGGGAGCACTCAGAACGCGCCGGTAGCCGAGTCTCCGCGATCCAGCGACCGCTTGGCACGATCCACGCAGGCGGCGGGAATTTCGCGCTCGTAACCGCTTTCCTCGCCAAGCACTACGGCGGCGTCGTGGGTTACGGGCTGCACGGCGAGCCGTTGCACACGGTCACCAGTTCGGACCACCACAGCCTGGTGACGTCGCACCTGGTGAAGCTGCGCGGCGACAACGTCGGCCACGGCGCCGACGAGCCGCTGCACACCGTGAGCGCACAAGGCTTCCACTTCGGCGAAGTGCGGGCCTTCCTCGTGAAGTATTACGGCAGCGACCAGGATCCGCGCTTGCAGGAGCCGCTGCACACGATCACGACGCGCGATCGCTTCGCGCTGATCACGGTGGGCGGCGAGCAGTACGCGATCGCCGACATCGGCCTGCGGATGCTGGCACCGCGGGAGTTGTTCCGGGCGCAGGGGTTCCGCGACGACTACATCATCGATCGCGGCATCGACGACGCCGGCCGAGAGATCCGCTTCACCAAGGCCGAGCAGGTGCGCATGTGCGGAAACAGCGTCTGCCCGCCGGTCGCTCGCGCCCTGGTCGAGGCGAACTTCCAGCATGAGAAGGCCTGGAGGGCGATGGCATGAAAGCGAACCCTGTGCGTTCCCCGCGCGAGTTCGTGGTGCGGGACAACGTGCCGCCGGGTGGGCGGGTGGTGCTGCGGCCGGAGCTGGTGAAGGAGATGGTGCGGATGTTCGGCGAGGCGGCGCTGCGGCGGGCGGCGGAGGTGCGCGAGCGTGGGCCGGCTTGATTGGTGGGGTGCGGTGGTGTTTGCCGCGGGGTTGTTGGGCGTCGGCGCGGCCCTTGATGCGCCGGAACGTGAGGAGAGAAGAGATGAGGGCGTTCGAGCGGTATCTGACGGAGGCCGAGCAGCAGGTGCTGCTGCGGCACATGCACTTGCGGCGGGCCGATGCGCTGGCCCTGCGGGATGGTGCCTTGATGCGGCTGTTGCTGCATACGGGCATGCGCCTGGGGGAGACCCTGGCGCTGACGCAGGCGGAGGCGCTGCAGGCGCTGCGCTCGGGGTGGTTGTTCATCCCGCGGGAGCACCGGAAGGGGAAGCGCGCCGATCACACGGTGCTGGCGACGGAGCCGGTGAAGGCGGCGCTGCAGGACCTGCTGGCGGTGCGGGTGGCGATGCAGAAGGGGCAGACGGCCTTCGAGCTGGAGCCGCTGGTGATCAGCCGGCTGGGGCAGCGGATGACGGCGCGGGCGGTGCAGAAGCGGGTGAAGGGGTGGTGCGCGGAGGCGGGCATCGAGGGTGATGTGACGCCGCACTGGTTCCGGCACACGCGGGCGAAAAACATCATGCGACGGAGCTCGAGCAGCGATCCGCGCGGGGTGGTGCAGGCGGCGCTGGGGCATGCGTCGATCGGTTCGACGGGGATCTACACGGCGGTGAGCAAGGAGGAGCTTGCTGCGGCGCTGGAGGAGGTCGATGGGCCGGGCGATCGGCGCAAGGTGAAGCGCGATCTGCGCAAGGGGTATGAGCGGAGGGCGGCGGCATGAGCGGCGAGATGAAGGAGTACCGCTGCAGCATGGTGCGCCGCCCGGATCTGGCTGGGGATGAGGATCCGGATGTGGTGCTGCGCATCACGCTGCCGCGCTCGAAGGTGCAGAAAGTGACGGCAATGCTCGACTCGGACTCTTGGGAAAAGGCGCAGGCCGCGCGCGATCTGAAGCTGAGCGAGTGCCACAAGTCGATCGGTGTCCTGTTCAACACGCAGCGGCAGCACCTGGGGACCAGCGGTGGGCGGGTGTGCGCGACGCTGCTGGCGAGCCTGTACAACGGCGAGCGCGTGAAGTTCGACGTGAGCGATCTGCGCCGTCTGGACTCGCACCTGTTCGAGCACGCGCTGAACACGATGCGCTTGTGCTACGAGCTGACCATGGAGCCGCACGCTTTCTTCCCCGATGGGGGGCGGCTGTTCGAGGAAATGATCGAGCGCTGGGGCCTGGAGAAGAAGCGCAGGAGGGCGCGGGCATGAACGAGGTGAAGCTGAGTTGCCCCTTCTGCGGGGCCATGGACGACGAGCTGCAGGTGATGGAGCTCGACGATGGGTGCGGGAACGCGGTGGTGTGCAACTGCTGCGGGTGCATCGGGCCGCAGGACGTGCGGCGGGAGCAGGCGGTGGGGTTGTGGAACGGTGCGGCGCTGCATGCGCTGCGCCGGCCGCCGCCGGCGCCGGAGGAGTTCGCGCGGTTGATGGAGGCGAGCGATGCGGCGCAGTGAGGAGGAGGCGGTGATGGAGCTGGCGCCGCGGCTGGGGTGGTTGTTCGGGTTGGCGCCGCTTCCGGCGCGGCCGGCGGGGGCGCCGGTGCGCCGCGCGCGCTGTGCGGGCGAGGAGGAGGATGAGTCGGGCGAGTTGTCGATCCAGGAGCGCGCGCGCGACCGGCGGGCGCGGATGGTGTCGTTCTTGCGTGCGGCGGGGCGGGCGTGCTCGACCGATGAGGTGGCGGGGGCGTTCGAGCTGACGCGGCCGCATGCGAACCTCGATCTGCTGGCCTTGCTGGCGGCGGGGCGGGTGACGAAGCGGGTGGAGAAGTCGCGGGCGGCGTCGAGCCGGGTGTTCTGGGAGGCGCGGCGATGATGGCGACGGAGCGGGCGTCGGTGCGGGCGCTGTTGCAGGTGCCGATGGCGACGGTGGCGCGGTTTGCGCCCGATGGGCGGGTGTGGCGGGCGTTCGATCATCTGCTGGCGGTGGGGCCGGGCAGTCTGGCGCTGTTCCCGGTTGGGTTGATGGATGGGGACATGACGCGGGTGATCGACGGTTGCCCGGTGCCGTGGCTGGAGGCGTGGACGGCGATCGATGCGCCGCGGGGGGCCCATGTGCGGGCGCTGACGCCGGAGGGCCTGGCGCTTGAGTCGCCGATGGCGGCGGCGCTGTTGCCGCCCTATGGCTGGGTGGCGGATGTGGTGACGGCGGGGGAGACGGTGCCGACGCTGCGCCGCCTGGTGGCGCCGTGCGGGGTGCGCCTGGTGTGGGTGGGGTGTCGTCATGACTGAGGCGACGCTGGGGGTTGCTGCGATGTGGGGGCTGTTCGCGCTGGGGCTGGTGTTGGGCCTGGCGGTGGGGGTGGCGGCGGCGCTGGGGGTGGCGTGGGCCTTCGGCCGAGCGGCGGACGCGATCGCGAGCCGGGAGCCGCCGCCGCGGGGGTGATCGACCGGCTCCCTTTTACTGCTCCGCACCGGGGGGGATGGTGCGGGCGTTGTCTCCCTCGCGACGTGGTGTTCCATGACAGATAAGAAGATTTTTGCCGACGTGAAGCGCTCGGCTTCGCTGATCGGCTACATCGAGTCGGCTTGCGGCGGCGAGGCGGTGAAGTCGGTCGCGAGCCTGTTCATCAACCCGGCGCCGTGCTGCGGGCACAAGGACTGCTTTTCGATCTTTTCGCCGAACAAGGACGCTGCGCAGGATGCGTACAAGTGCCATTCGTGCGGGGCGAAGGGCGATGTGTTCACGGTGGCGACCGAGATCCAGGGGCTGAAGATGGGCGAGGCGCTGCGCGCGGTGGCGGGCTTTGCCGGGGTGGATCTGCCGGACCGCGAGCGGCCGGGGGCGAGCGAGCCGGCGCGCGAGAAGACGCGCGCGGAGTACATCGCGGAGCGCTGCATTGCCGATCGGAACCGGGCGGTGGAGTACCTGGTGAGCGTGCGCAAGATCGATGCGGAGGTGGCGCAGAAGGCGGCGCTGGCGGGGGCGGTGGGCTGGAACGATTACCGCAGCCAGAAGGTGGCGCCCGGCGAGCGGGGCCACGGCGGGCCGGCACTGGCGACGATCGTTCGGAGCCTGAACCCGGCGCACATCATGGCCGTCGACCTGCGCTTCGAGGATCCGGCGTTGAACGGCGGCATCAAGACGCAGACGCAGGGAGAGAAGGAAGGCTACGGGTGGACGAGCGACATCAAGCGGCTGCACCAGGCGCAGACGGTGTACTTCTGCGAGAGCGCGATCAATGCGCTGAGCATCGAGAGCGCAAACCTGCCGGGGAAGGTGGCGGCGTTCGCGATCCGGGGCACGGGTAACGCGGGGAACATTCCGCTGGGCTGGATGCGGGGGAAGGCGGCGGTGATCGTGCCGGACAACGATGCGCCGGGGAACGATGGGTACTGCGCGGGGCTGAAGGCGGCGTGGGTGTTGCACGAGCGGCTGACGGGGCTGGATGTGGCGTGCCAGTTCGTGGACATGGCCGATTGGGGCGAGCCCGACGAGGTCAACGATGTGAACGACTTGCTGAAGGCCGAGGGGCCGGAGGCGCTGAAGCGGGCGCTGTGGAAGCTGGAGCCGTGGTTGATCGCGGGGATGGCGGGCGATGGGGGGCGGGAAGACCTGTTCACGCGCAAGCAGCAGGGGCGGAGGCGGGTCTATCTGCCCTTCCACCATGATTCGATGTACTGGCGCTTCCGCGTGCGGCCCGACTTCACGAGCTACGTGAGCGAGATCAAGAAGGACCAGGACGACCCGGACGGGGCGCCGAAGATGGACGTGAAGGAACTGGCGGGCTTTCGGGTGGCGGCGATCAGCCGGGTGCAGATCCAGAGCGCGACGGCGACGATGACCGGCGACGAGGAGACGATGCCGTCGACGCGGTTCAGCGTGAGCGTGCAGACGACGCGCCATGGGGCGACGTTGCTGCGCAAGACGGTCGACGACGAGAAGCTGCACAACATCGACCTGTGGAAGCGCTTCGGGCCGGTGTGGGACCAGAGCAAGTTCCTGCGGATGGTGAACATCCTCGAGAACGCGGCGCACATCGGCGCGCGCAAGGCGGCGAACTTCGTGGGGCTGTGCTGGAAAGAGGGGCGGCTGCAGGTGAACGAGGGGCCGGATTGCTACTTCCAGGAGCCGGAGAAGCAGTGCCCCTACCACAACCTGACCTTCCCGACCGGCACGCCGGACGAGGGGCGCAAGGTGATCGAGGCCTTCCACAAGACGTTCGGGGCGAACGCGGCGGCGCAGCTGCTGGTGTGGGCGCTGGGGGGGCACCTGAAGACGATCATCGGCTTCTGGCCGCACATGGTGTTGCAGGCCGACAAGGGCGCGGGCAAGTCGACGCTGATCAAGCGGATGGAGCGGGCGATCGCCTTCACGATGCTGTCGGGGCAGTCGACGCAGTCGGACTTTCGCTTGCTGACCTCGGTGAGCCACACGGGGCACCCGGTGGGCTGGGAGGAGATCAGCGCGCGCAAGCAGCAGGTGATCGACGCGGCGGTGGCGCTGCTGCAGGAGAGCTACCAGTACTCGGTGACGCGCCGCGGCAGCGAGATGACGGAGTACATGCTGTGCGCGCCGGTGCTGCTGGCCGGCGAGGATGTGCCGGTGGTGAGCCTGACCGGCAAGATCGTTCGCGCGAGCCTGCGCGTGAAGGGGGAGTTGATCCCCGATGACCTGCCGCGCTTTCCGGTGCGGGCCTGGCTGCAGTGGCTGGCCGAGGCCGACGTGCGCCACATCCGCAAGATGTACGAGAACACCCGCGAGCGCCTGATGCGCGGCAGCCGCGCGAGCGGCGCGGACAACGGCGCGGTGCGCATGGTGGGCAACTACGCGGCAGTGGCGCTGGCCTGGGGCCTGCTGACGGAGTTCTGCGGGATGAACTGGCAGGCGGGCGACTTCCTGGGCGACCTGCAGCGCGAGATGAACGACCACATCGGCCAGACGAGCGCCGACCGCCATCCGTGGGTGTGGATCATGGAGCGCTTCGCCGGCGAGCTCGCCGCGGGGCGCTACAACGGGCCGTATTGCTTCGACACGGTGCCCACGGACGACGGCGGCGAGGAGGCGGTGATCTGCCTGCGCACCAGCGACGTGATGCACCACATGCAGACGACGAGCGCGCTGCGGGATTTCTGGAATTCGTTGCCGGTGAAGAGCGATCGCGTGTTCAAGAAGCAGATGGAACACGCCGGCGTGATCGTCGGCGAGGTGGAGCGGACCATCGGCAACACGGTGGTTCGCAGAAGGTATTCACGGCTGGCGGCCGTGAGTCTGGCGAAGCTCGAGGGCTTCGGGGTGCTGCTGCATCGGCAGGTTGAGAGCGAGGGGTGAGGGAATGAAGTGGAATGAGTTTGGCGTTGAGGTGACTGTCGAGGTTGATGAGGCGCGCGGAGCGTGGGACTGGTGCGTAGCCGCGTGGCGCCTCTACTGCTCGGGGGTCGCGGTCAGTGTTGCCCTCATGGTGACGGTTGGCACGGACGCCGATTTTGTGCGGCCTGTCTTCGAGGCGAGTGCGTTTATTGGCGTGGTCTGCATCGCGGTGGGCTTGCTGCTCAAGTGGGGAGTGTTGCAGTTGGCGCGGAAACGCGGGTGAGGAGAGAGGGATGGAACAGGCAACGAGGCGGTATCTGGTGTTCAGGAGCCGCGAGGCGCGCAACTACCTGTGCGTGTGCGCGGCCCGCGACGGAGGGCATGCGCTGAAGATCGCGCGGCGGATGTTTCGGCTTACGCGAACGGCGCATGCGGTGAAGGAGGTGGCGTGATGCAGATCGAACACGACGCCCCGGCGGCGAGCCTACGCCTGACGCGGGCCGAAGACGGGCACTGGTATCTGGACGTGCGCCGCGCGACTTCGGCGGTGTACCGCAGCGATTCGCGCCACGCGAGCATCGACGAGGCGCTGGAGCGGGTGAAGGCGCTGGCAGGGCGCGATTTACAGCGAAATTCGGCGGGTCGTGCGGGTTGAGGGACGAGTTAGGCGCTACGGCGCGCGAGGAGAGCGGTGATGACGAAGACACTGAGGTACGAGATCAACGAAGAGCGGCGCCCTGGGCTGTCGGCGATCCTGGACAAGATCCGTGAGGTGAACCCACGGCTGAGCTACGACGCAGCCTTGGCGCAGGCGAAGAACGAGTGGCATCGGCGGCGAGCAGCCCGTGATAAGGGGGTGAAGTCGTGAAGATGGCGAAGGCAAGCGAGGACGACATCAATCTGAGCATGGAGATCGGGAGAACAGACATTCGTGAAGCAATTGACCGCGCCATGCCTGCTCCCCTTCCTGGCACATCCCCAACCTCGCAGGGCGAAGCCCTGCCCGATCAACCCTGACCGCGGGGCGCTCGCCTTCGGGCGGGCTCCCCGCACCCCTCTCAAGTATCAACAGCCGGCCACGGCGGCCATGAAGAGGGGGCCGATCCACCCGACGCGCGCTGCTGACTGATGGAAGCGCCCGTTTCCGCCTCGCCTTCGGGCGGGGTTTTTTTGGGGTTTGTGCCGTTTTCTGCAAAAGGTTGTCGGGTAATCCCCGGCTGACTGATGGATGCCCCCTTGAACCTGTGCTAAGTCATTGATTTTTGAGAACCATGCTTCCATCAATTGCCCTCGTTTTTCCACCAGTCCGCCAGCCACTTCCACCAGTTGTGGATAACTTTCCGTCAGTCTGTTTTCCGGCTCCACCGGTCTTATTCCTCTCTCTCCCTTTGTTTACAAGGAAGAGAGAGAGAAAAGGGCGTCCATCAGTCGGCGCTTATTTCCATCAGTTGCATTTGGCATATAAAGACCATTCCACCAGTGCGGTTATTTTTAAAAAGCTGAGTGGTGGATGCAAAATGCTGCAAATTCAACGGTTTAACCTTGAAGCGGGGGCGCTTCCATCATCCACCAGAGAAATGCCCCTGCCTTCCCTGAATCCGGAGGGGGTGAAGGCATGAAGTCGAGCATCGAGCAGCACATTGCCGAGTTCCTGGAGTGGAAGGAAATCAACCGCGGACGGGCGCCGCGCACGGTGCAGGTGTATGGCCTGGCGCTGGCTCGCCTGGGGCAGTTCCTGGCCGGGCAGGATCACCTGACGGCGACGCACGACCAGCTCGTGCTGTTCACCGGGAAATGGCTGTACGACCGCGGGCTGCGCGATCCGCTGAGCCGGAAGACGCACGTGTCGGCGGTGCGCGAGTTCTACAAGTGGCTGGCTGGTCGCGGTCTGGTGCGGGGGAATCCGGCGGAGCACGTCGCGCATCCGCGCGTGGGGCGGCGGCTGCCTCGCGTGATGACGCTGGGCCATGCCGAGCAGTTGATGTGGGCGCCGGACTACTCGACCTTCGAGGGTGTGCGCGATGCGGCGATGATCGCGCTGCTGATGGGGTGCGGGCTGCGGGTGTCGGGCCTGACGGGGCTGAACGAGTCGAATGTTCAGCCCGCGGTGGTGGATGGCGAGCAGCGCCTGACGCTGCGCACGATCGAGAAGGGCGGGAAAGAGCGGCAGATCCCGATCCCGACACAGGCCGATCTGCTGCTGAGGGTGTATCTGCAGCACCCTGCGCTGGCCGAGATCGATCGAACCCTGCCAAGCGGCGACAAGGTGCTGTTCGTGTCGACCAAGAATCGCAGCGTGCCGGCGCACGAGTACCACGGCGAAGCTCGGCGCCTGCGCAGGAAGGGCGTGCTGCGGATGATCCAGACCTACGGCCGGCGCATTGGGCTGCCGCCGGAGATCGCGCACCCGCACGCGCTGCGCCACATGTTCGGTACCGAGCTCGCCGAAGAAGACGTGCCGACGATCACGGCCGCGAACCTGATGGGCCACACCGACCCGAAGAACACGGCGATCTATCAGCACCTGGCAATGCGCAAGCTCACGCGCACGCTCGACAAGGCAAACCCGCTGGCGAAGATGAAGACGCCAGTGTCCGACCTGCTTTCCTCGATCAAGAAGGGGTAATCGACATGGCTTCACAGGGCATCCAGGCGGGCGCTTCCGTCGTGACTGAGGGGCGCAATGCGCAGTCGGCGGCTGCCGCTAAGCGGGAAAGGTGGGCGCGGGTTGGCGGTCTCGCACCATCTCAATATGTAAGCAAAACCGCGCTATGCCTGTTACATCGATGCGGGGCGCGGTGCGGGTGCTTGTTCGCCGTCCTGCAGAATGCGAACTTGGTGCGCGGTGATGCCTGGCTTTGCGGGGTGCGGTCGTGACCGAAAAGCGAACTCGGCGTGACGAAATTGCACAGGGCGATCTGTTCGGCGGGGCTGGTGACCTCGATCGGCAGGGCGCGCAGGGGGCGGGGGCTCGGCAGGCGGACGGGCGCGCGGCCGGAGGGGGGGGTGAGTACCTGGAAATGTGCGGCGCGCAGAACTTTTGCCCTTCGGATGATCCGCGATTCGAGGATTTGCGGCGGATGGGGCTGCCGCGGGCGTGGCTGGTGGTCGCGGAGACGGTTGGGTTCGATGCGTGGCTCGAGGTGTGGCGGCGGATCTCGGCGGATGAGAGCCTGTTGCACGTTGGCGGGCAGCGGATGCCGAAGCTGCGCAGCTACGAGGCGTATCTGCGGTATCAGCGGAACCGCTACATCGAGGCGCTCGCGGGGCGGGGGATGAGCGTTGCGCAGGTGGCGCGCGCGGTGGCGCGCAACCTGCGTGAGCCGCTCGACGAGAAGCACGTAGCGAAGATCATGCGGCGGCGCTAGGCTGACCGCGGAGAGAGAGGAGGGAGCATGGGCGGATTGGCGAGCGGCGCGCGCGAGCGGCGCGCCGTGGTGTATGTACGGGTGAGCACCGCGCGGCAGGCCGAAGACGGCCTGCCGATCGAAAGCCAGGTGGAGCAGTGCCAGGCGAAGGCGCACGCGCTCGGCGCGCGCGTGCTGCGGGTGTTTCGGGACGAGGGGCTGTCGGGCCGCACGACGCGGCGGCCTGCGTTCGTCGAGGCGATGGAGTTCTGCGAGCAGACCCGCGTCGACCTGTTCATCTGCTGGAGCACGAGCCGGTTCGCGCGGAACCGGCTGGATGCGGCCCTGCACAAGCGGACGCTTGAACGCCTGGGCACGAAGCTGGTGTATGTGTCGCAGGACTTCGGCGACGCGGACGATGCGTGGCTGACCGAGGCGATCATCGAGGTGATCGACGAGCAGTATTCGCGCACGATCGCGAAGGACACCCGGCGCAGCATGCGCAAGAACGCCGAGGACGGGTACTGGAACGGCGGGAAGGTGCCGTTCGGGTTCGAGACGGTGGCGGCCGGGAAGCGGCGCAAGCTGGCGGTGCGCGAGACCGAAGCGGTGATCGTGAGGACGATGTTCCGGTGGTGCCTGGACGGCGTTGGGGCGAAGGAGGTGGCGATGCGGCTGAACGCAGCCGGGCTGCTGCGCCGCGGGTCGGTCTGGAGCAAGAACACGGTCGCGAACGTGCTGGGGAACCCGGCGATGAAGGGGTGCGTGGCCTGGACGGATCGCGGTGAGGCGATCGTGAGGCCCTCGCACGAGGCGGTGATCTGCGCGGACGAGTTCGACCGCGCGCAGATGCTGATCGGCCAGCGCGCGCCGCGGAATGCGGGCGGCACGCCGAAGAGCGAGGCGGTGTTCTCGGGGATCCTGCGCTGCGGGCACTGCGGCGAGGCGATGATGACCGAGAGCGCGACCGGGCGCGGCGGGGTGCGGTACCGGTACTACAACTGCAGGTCGTACCTGCACGGGATCGGGTGCGAGAGCCGGCGCGTGGCGGTGGAGGCGGTCGATTCCGCGCTGGTGGATGCGGTGTGCGATCGCATCTTCACGCCGGAAACGCTGCGCGGCCTGGTGGTCGAGCTGCGGCAGCAGTCGAGCGAGTTCGAGCGGTTTCGGCAGGAGCGGATCGATGCGATCGCGGTCGAGCTCGGCGACGTCGAGCGGCGGCTGCGCAGGCTGTACGAGTCGATCGAGGCCGATGCCGGGCTGGAGCTCGGCGACGTGGCGCCGCGGTTGCGCGAGCTGCGCGCGCGGCAGGATGCGCTGAAGCGCGCCGGCGCCGCGGTGGAGGCCGAGATGGGCCCCGAGGTGAGCCTGGGCGAGGATGAGGTGTGGCAGGCGGCGGAGATGATGCGCGAGGTGGTGCGCTCGTGCGACGACGCGGCGAAGCTGCGCCAGGTGATGAGTGCGATCGTGAAAAGGGCCAGCATCCGGGGCCGCGAAGTTGCGGTGGATTACTGGCCCGAGAGCATCGTGAATGCGCTTGGCGGTTCACAGTGCCCGGTAACATGGCTCCCCGGTGTTGCCACGGGGAGAACCAAGCGGATGGTGGTGCAGGTGGAGGGGTTGAGGCTGCGGGCGTGAGGGTTAGAGGCAGCGGGCCTCGCCGAGCTTGGTCCACTTGTTGGTGCGGACGAGTTTGGCGATGTCGATGATCTGGACGCGGATGGACTTGCCTTTGAAGCCGTGCTGGTAGAGGACTTCGCAGGCGTGGAGGGCGAAGCCGTCGCGGGGGGTGCCGTTGTCGAGCATGCCGAGCTTGATCATGGTCGGCGAGGTCCAGATGGCGTCCTTGACTCCGGGCTCGTTGCGGGTGAAGTGCTCGAGTGCCTGATGGTGGGCTTCGGTGAGGGCGTCGGCGCTTGCGGGGGCGGCGATGGACAGGGCGGATGCTGCGGCGATGGTCAGGAAGGCGGCGCGGTTCATGGGGGGGCTCCGGGTGTGGCTTGTGGGCGCATGATCGCCGGGTGAGGTGGTGCGCGCAACGTGGATGGGAGGGCTTCGGCCTTCCCTTTTTTTGCACCTGGTTCCGGCGCAGGGTGGCGGCATCGGTGGGGGTGCGAGATGGCTGACGAAGTGGTGCGGGGGCGGGTCGAGGCGGATGTGTCCGGCTACAAGCGGGGCATGGAAGAGGCCGCGCGGGCGACCGATGGGTTTCGGCGCGAGGCGGAGGCGGCGGCGAAGGGCGGGGCGGAGCGGTTGCGCGCGGGGATGGATGCGGCGACCTCGGCGACGGAGCGGTTTCGGCGCCAGGCGGAGGAGGCTGCACAGGGCGGGGTGCGGCGGCTGGGCTCGGGGGTGGTGGAGCTTGCGGTGGCGACGGCGGCGCTTGCTGGCGTGGCCTCGTTGGGGGCGTTGACGGGTCGCCTGGTGAGCGTGCAGCGCCAGTTCGACGTGCTGAACTCTTCGTTGGTCACGGTGACGGGGGGCAGCGAGGAGGCTGCACGGGCTTTCGCGTGGATCAAGGAGTTTGCCGCGACGACGCCGTATGCGTTGGCGGAGGTGACCGAGGCGTTCGTGCGCATGAAGGCGCTGGGGCTGGATGCGTCGCGCGAGGCGCTGGTGAGCTACGGCAACACGGCTTCGGCGATGGGCAAGAGCCTGAACCAGATGATCGAGGCGGTGGCCGATGCGTCCACCGGCGAGTTCGAGCGGTTGAAGGAGTTCGGGATTCGCGCGCGGCAGGAGCGCGACCAGGTGACGCTGACGTTTCGTGGGGTGGAAACGACGGTGCGCAACTCTTCGGAGGAGATCGTCCGGTATCTGCGCAGGATCGGAGAAGAAGATTTCGGCGGGGCGATGGCGGAGCGGGCGAAGACGCTCGATGGGGCGCTGTCGAACCTGGGGGATACGTGGGACGAGCTGTTCCGTACGGTGAACGCGGCGGGCGTCGGGCAGGTGATCTACGACAGCGTGGCGCTGGCGACGCAGGGCGTGCAGAACCTGATCAACAACGTGAACGCATTGCGGAGCTACTGGCAGCAGACCGAGCAGCAGCAGGTGGATGGCCTGGTGGCGGAGCGGCAGCGTTGGGAGGGGTCGCTTTCGCGGGCGAAGCCGGGGAGCTTCCAGGCGATCAAGGCGAAGGAGGCGATCGAGGAGATCAACGGCGAGATCCGGAAGCTGCAGGAGTCGTTCGAGCGGCAGGCGCAGGTGGCGAGCGTGGCGGCCGTGAAGACGGAGCAGGCGGTGAAGCCGGTTGCGGCGGCGATCGGGAAGACCGGGGCGGTGGCGAAGGAGGCCGGGGATGCGATCGAGCGGCTGTTGCTCGAGCTCGATGCGGACGCGGTGGCCGAGGCCGCGCGCGCGGTGGACGCGTATCACCGGGCGTGGGCGCAGCACCTGAACGGGCTGGACGAGCAGCGGCGGGGGCTGGAAGAGCAGGTCGAGCTGTACGGGCTGACCGAGGCGCAGATTGCGGCGGTGACGTTGCGGCGGGCGGAAGAGACGCTCGAGGTGGCGCGCGCGAACGGGGTGGCGGCGGATTACCTGGCGGCGCTGGCGCGCGAGGTGGCGCTGCGGCGGGAAATCGCGGGGGCGGCGGGGACGCTGGAGGCGAAGCGTGCGAACGCGGAGGCGGCGCAGACGGCGGCGCGGGAGTGGGAGCGTACTGCGCAGGAAATCGAGGGGGCGATCTACGACGCGATCGTGGGCGGCGGGCAGGATGCGGGGGAGGTGCTGGAGCGGACCTTCAAGGCGTTGGTGCTGCGGCCGATCATCCAGCCGATCGCGCAGGCGGCGGCGGGGGTGGTGCAGGGGGCGCTGGGGTTCGGGTCTTCCGGCGCGAGCGGCAGCGGATCGTCTGGGCTTGGCGCCTTTCAGGGCGCGCTGAGCGGGTTCAATACGGTGGGGTCTGCGCTCGGGCTGGGCGCGGCGGCCGGCTTCAGCAGCATCGCGCAGGCGGGCATTGGTGGATGGTTGTCGGCGTCGGGCTCGCTGATCGGAACCGGCACGCTGGGCGGCATCGGGGCGGGCGTGGGCATGCTGGCCGGGCCGGTGGGCGCGGCGCTGGCGCTGGGTAGCGTGCTGGGGGTGTTCGACAAGAAGCCGAGCGACAAGACGTCGTGGGGTACGGTCGATGCGCGGACGGGTGCGCTGTCGGTGGGGTCGATGACCGGGAAGAAGGATCCGGGGCAGGAGCAGCGCGACGCGACGGCGCAGGTGCTGGGCTTGCTGGGGGGCTTTGCCGCGGACGTGGGGTTGTCGGGCCTGGGGGTGTCGATCGGTGGGCGCGACGGGGTGCGCATGTCGGTGTCCGGGGGGTTCCGTTCGCCGGCGGGGGGTCTGAACAAGTTCGGCGAGGTGACGTACGGCGGGGCGGGCGACGTGGAGGGCGCGTTGCGGCGGATGCTCGACGACATTGTCGACGAGGGCACGCTGCCGCAGAAGACGGTCGACGCCTGGAAGCAGATGCGCACCGATGCGGCCGGCGCGGCGCGCGACGCGCAGGAACAGGTGGATGTGCTGGACCTGCTGACGCGGGGCATCAACCAGGCGGAGATCGAGCGGGCGAACACGATGCAGCAGGCTGGCGAGACGCTGGCGGCGGCGTATGCGCGGATGGTGGAGGTGGAGAACAGCATTCGGGCGGCGATCTCGCAGACCTTCGACACGCCGGCGGAGCAGCTTGCCGCGGCTTTCGAGGCGATGAACACGGCGATTCCGCAGACGCTGGAGCAGTATGAGGCGCTGGTGCGGGCGCAGGATCTGACGACGGAGGCGGGGCGGAACCAGGCGGTGGCGTTGCTGAACGCGAAGGGGGCGTGGGATGTGGTGCAGCGCGAGCAGGAGGCGGCGGCGGAGGCCGCGCGGCGCGCTGCGGAGGAGGCGCGGCGGGCCTGGGAGGCGTTGCAGAACGATTTGTCGGCGTTCCGGGTGGAGCTGACGGCGGGGGCGCTGGCCGGGTTGAGCCCGGAGGCGGCGTATGCGGCGGCGCAGGCGCAGTTTGCCGATACGTCGCGGTTGGCGGGGCTGGGGAATCAGGATGCGCTGGCGGGGCTGGCGGAGGCGGGGCGGGCGCTGCTGGCGGCGAGCGAGGCCTACAACGCGCGCACCGGGGCGTACTTTGCCGATCGGGACCGGGTGTTGTCGGCGGTGGATGCGGGGGTGGCGCTGACGGGGCGGAAGATCGAGGGCTTTGCGAACGGAACTTCTTACTTCGGCGGTGGGTTGCGGATCGTGGGCGAGCGCGGCCCCGAGCTCGAGGCGACCGGGCCGGCGCGGATCTGGAACGCGCAGCAGACGCAGGCGATGCTGGGCGGCGGCGGCGAGGCGGTGCGCGAGCTGCAGGCGGTGGTGCGGGTGTTGTCGACGGGCTTGTCGAGCATCGACCGGCGGCTGGCGAACCTGGAGCGCCACGGCGAGGAGCAGGCGCGGGCGGCGCGGCTGGCGGCGGATCGGCGCCCGGGTGATCGGTGGGCGGCATGATCGACGAGCGGATCTATCTGGTGGAGGCGGTGGCGGCGGTGGATGCGGCGGGGACGCTGGCGACGCTGCGGTGGACGACGGCGAGCCTGGGGTATGCGACCCGGCCGGCGGATAGCCCGGCGAACGCGGTGTACGACCCGTGCGTGAAGCAGGTGGGGTACATCGAGCGCGCGGTTTCGGTGGGGGGGAGCCGGACGGGTTACGGGGAGCTGACCCTGGCGACGGATGGGCACCTCGACGGGTTGCTGGAGTACGGCTTCGACGGGCAGGCGGTGACGATCCGGAGCGGGCCGCCGATGGGGGCGTACCCGGCGGATTACCCGGTGAAGCTGCGCGCGATGGCGGAGCAGCCGGAGTTCGCCGGGCTGGCGTTGCGGTTGCGGCTGCGCGATCGGCTGGCGGAGCTGGAGCGGCCGTTGCAGACGGCGCGGTATGGCGGCACGAACGCGCTGCCGGCGGGGACGGATGGCACCGCGGATGACCTGAAGGGGCAGGCGAAGCCGCGCGTCTATGGGGTGGTGAAGAACGCGGCGGCGGTACTGGTGAATACGGCGCGGCTGATCTACCAGGTGCACGACGGGGCGCTGCATGCGGTGGATGCGGTGTATGACCGGGGGGCGGCGCTGACGGCCGGAACGGCCTACACGAGCGAGGCGGACATGCAGGCGAACGCGCCGAGCGCGGGGCAGTACCGGGTGTGGCTGGCGGGCGGGATGCTGCGGCTGGGGAGCTTGCCGAGCGGGCAGGTGACGGTGGATGCGACCGAGGGGGCGAGCGCGGCGGCGCGCTATGCGGGGGCGTTGCTGAGCCGGGTTGCGCAGCAGATGGGGCTGAGCAGCGGGGAGGTGAGCGCGGCGGACGTGGCGGCGCTGGATGCGGCGGCGGCCTACGAGCTGGGCGCCGTGGTGCAGGACGATGAGACCGCGTTGGCGGTGATGAACCGGATTGCGGAGTCGGTGGGGGCGTGGTTCGGGTTTGATCGCCTGGGGGTGCTGCGCATGGGGCGGCTGGTGGCGCCGAGCGGCTCGCCGGCGGCGGAGCTGACGGAGATTTCGATTACCGGGCTGGAGCGGGTTGCGCAGGATGCGCTGCCTTCGTGGCGGGTGGTGCTGGGGTGGGGGCGCAACGAGACGGTGCAGGCGGGCGACCTGGCGGGCAGCGTGACGGCGGCGCGGCGGGCGTGGCTGGCCGAGGCCGTGCGCACGACGGCGGCCGAGGATGCTGCGGTGAAGAACCGCTACAAGCTGGCCGGCGAGCTGCGGCGTGACACGCTGCTGGTTACGCAGGCGAACGCCGACGCGGAGGCCGCGCGCGTGCTGGCGCTGTACAAGGTGCGCCGCGACACGTTCAAGGTGCGGGCGCGGCTCTCCGCGGAGGAGGTGGAGGGGATCGACCTGGGGCAGGTGGTGCGGCTGACGTGGCACCGCTACGGGTTGGCCGCCGGGCGGCTCTTCGTGGTGACGGGGCTGCGGCAGGATTTCGAGCGCGATGCGGTGGAGGTGACGTTGTGGGGGTGAGCGAGACATGGCGAATCTGCTGATCGGCTGGCCGAACCGGATCGATGAGGCGACGGTTTCGGGGGGGAGCTGGCAGGCGGCGATGCCGCTGGCGAACGTGAAGAACCGGGTGCTGGGGATCCGGGCGAGGAGCACCGACGATGCGACCTCGAGCACGAAGCTGACGATCAACCTGGGGCGGCTGCGGCCGATCCGTGGGCTGGCGCTGGCGAACCACACGCTGAGCTCGCCGGCGAAGGTGCGGGTGGTGGCGACGGTGGGCGATCCGGCGGGGACGCCGGGGGCGACGCTGTACGACTCGGGCTGGCTGCCGGCGTGGGATTACGGCCTGGGGGCGTGGAACGCGGAGAACTTCGATTGGGCGGATGAACGGTTCTGGTCGGGGGGGTTCTTGCCGGAGGAGATCGAGGGCTATCGGGCGACCTGGGTGCATGCGCTGCAGAACGCGGTGATGGCGCAGTGGTGGCAGGTGCAGATGGATGACACGGCAAACGCGGCGGGCTATGTGGAGGTGGGCCGGGTGTTCATCGGGGAGGCCTGGGAGCCGGAGTACAACGCGAGCTATGGGGCGGCGGTGGGCTATGAGAGCCGGACGGAGGTGGAGGAGGCGCGCAGCGGGGCGGAGTACTTCGACCGGCGGTCGGCGTTTCGGGTGTGGCGGGGGTCGCTGGACTGGCTGAGCACGGACGAGGCGATGACGCGGGCGATGGAGCTTGACCGGCGCATGGATGTGAGCGGGGAGGTGCTGTTCGTGCTGGATCGGGATGATCGGCGGAACATGCTGCGTACGAGTTTTCTGGGGCGGCTGCGGCGCTTGAGCGCGCTGGAGCATCCGTATCTGGACACGCACCGCAAGGCGGTGGAGATCAAGGAGCTTCTGTAATGGCATCGGTGACGTTTTCGGCCTCGGTGGGGGGTGATGGGAGCACGGTGACGGATGACGGTAACCCGTCGACCGGGCTGGATGCGGGGGGGCATCGGACGCGGTTCGTGCCCTGCCTGGCGCAGACGGTGGCGGTGGCGGCGTACACGGTGGGGCGCGCGACCGCGGCGGCGAGCAGCGCGAGCGCGGCGGCGACGAGCGCGTCGAACGCGGCGAGCAGTGCGAGCGCGGCGGCGGGCAGCGCGTCGAGCGCGGCGGCGGCGGTGCTGGCGGCCTTCCCGGTGGGGGCGGTGTACATCACGGCGACGAACGTGAACCCGGGGACGTTCATCGGCGGGACGTGGGCGCGGATCGGGCAGGGGCGCACGCTGATCGGCGAGGGCACGCTGGGGACGGATACCTATGCGGCCGGGGCGACGGGTGGCGCGGCGCGGGTGACGCTGACGACGAGCGAGATGCCGGCGCACAACCACGGCGGCGCGACGGGGATCACGAGCACGGATCACACGCACACCGGCACGACCAACGGGTCGGGGAACCATCTGCACGACTTCTGGCGTTTTACAGGGAATACGAGCGGTGGGCTTGCGATTACCGCGATCGATGGAAACGGACCTGTGCGGTACAGCGATCTTGAGACCACAGGGTGGGCGGGGGATCACTCGCACAGCTTCACGACCAGCAATCCGTCGGCGACGCACACGCACCCGGTGAGCAACGAGGGGGGCGGGGCAGCGCACGAGAACCGGATGCCGTATCTCACGGTGTTCTTCTGGCAGCGGACGGCATAAGGGAGGGAGGCAGGCATGCAGGTGACGATCGTGCGCCCCGATGGGTTCGTGGCGGTGGATGGAGTGGGGCACAAGGGACTGAACCTGTCGTTCATGCCGGGCGGCGTGAAGGCGGTGCAGTGGGAGAACGGCGCGGGGGCGGTGGAGCTGGCGAACGGGCAGGTGGAGTACATCGCGAGCCTGGAGGCGTACCAGCCGGCGCTGGATGCGTGGGCGGCGGCGGAAGAGGCGGTGGTGGACGTGTCGGCGGCGGCGGTGATGCGCGCGAGCAAGCGGGCGGCGCTGGCGGCGCACCGTTTCACGGTGGAGACGGGCGGGGTGACGATGGGCGCCGAGGTGGTGCTGACCGACCGGGAGAGCCAGGCCTTGCTGACGGGGGCGTTCGTGTCGATCACGGCGGGCTTGATCCCCGATGTGGATTGGCGGCTTAAGGACGGGTGGATGACGGTGGGCGCGCTGGAGATTGCTGCCGTTGCGCAGGCGGTGGCGGCGCATGTGCGCAAGACGTTTGCGGTGGAGCGGGTGGTGTGGGCGCAGCTCGAGCAGGTGGCGGACGAGGGCTTGCCGGGGTTCGACGTGCTGGCGGCGTGGGATGCGGCGTGGGCGGCGGCGGGGTGAGCGGGCCGCCGGCCGCGCGCAGCAGGGCTGACAGGAAGCGGGGGCGCGGCGGCGCTCCCTTTTTTTGCGCCCGGCATAGCGGCATGGTGGGCGCGTGCGGGGACTGGAATGCGGGGTGGGTGATGAGCGAGCCGAGTACGACCGCGGCCGGGGTGGCCGGGGGGATCATGCTCGCGGGGGTGGCAACGGGGTTGCAGGCGGACCTGGTGTTTCCGGCCTTCGTGGGGGCGATCTGGAGCCTGAAGGCGCTGGAGCCGGGCGGCGGGGTGGTGTGGCGGGTGGTGCAGGTGGTGGTGGGGACGCTGATCGGGGCGTGGGCGACGCCGGTTGCGGCGCAGGCGGTGACGGGGATGTTGCCGGCAGCGCTGGCGGGAATGGAGGCGATGCGGTATCCGCTGGCGTGGGCGATCGGGGGGGGCGGGCTGCGGCTGGGCCTGCCGATGCTTGAACGGCGGGTGGGGAGGGGCGCGCGATGATGTACGCGGTGATTCTGGTGGAGGTGGTGGCGGCGCTGTTGCTGGTGTGGAAGGCGGTGGAGGCGTTCACGCGGATGAGCCGGTGCACGCGGTGGCCGTATGCGGTGGCGTGGGCGAGCCTGGGGGGCGCGGCGGCGACAACGGTGGCGGCGGCGCTGGAGGGGTCGTTGGTGGCGGATTGGCGCACGGCGCTGGTGCTGGCTGCGGTGGCGGTGGAGGTGTGCGTGGATCGGCGATGGGGCGCGGGGCGAGCTTGCCTGCGGTGTTTCGGCGCGGGGGGCGCGGGCAATGACGCGGCTTTCGGAGAACTTCACGCTGCGCGAGCTGGTGGCGAGCGAGACGGCGCGGGCGAACGGGATCGAGAACCGGCCGGACGAGCAGGCGCTGGTGTATCTGGCGCGGCTGGCGATGGTGCTGGAGATGGTGCGGGCGGAGCTGGGCGGGCGGCCGGTGGTGGTGACGAGCGGGTTTCGCAGTGCGGGGCTGAATGCGGCGGTGGGCGGGAGTGGGTGCATCTGGGGATGGCGCGGATCGGGGCGGTGCCGCGGCGGCAGGTGCTGACGATCGAGGGCGGGAAGGTGCACGCGGGCTTGCGATGAGCGGGAGGCGGCGATGTGGTGGCCGGTTACGTGGTGGCAGTGGTATCTGGCGGGACTGGCGTACGGGGGTTGGCGCGGCGCGCGCGGTGGTTGGCGAACGCCGTTGCTGCGGCTGCATGTGTCCGGGTTGCGGTTGCGCGGGTGCGCCGTGGCGATGGGGCGCGGGCCGCGGGCGCGGCTGTACCTGGTGCGGAGGAGGGAGGGGGATGAACCGGCAGGAGCTGATCGAGCACTGGCGCAGCCTGGAGGTGAAGGAGACGGCGGCGCTGGTGGTGCAGGACAAGGCGCTGCAGCGGGTGCTGGCGGCGTGGCCGATGGTGCTGGTGACGGATAGCGGTATCCCTTGTTTTGCGCCGGAGGACGCGGGAAGCTGGGATGCAGTGTGGAACGGCATGTGGGTGAACCTCGAGATGCTGGCTTCGCTGGCAGGGCTGCAGCAGGGGCCGGCGGTGCAGGCGTTCAACCGGGCGAAGGGGCTGCGGCTGATTTACCCGGACGGGTCGATCCACGCGGTGGCGAAGGTGGTGCTGCAGAAGCGGATCAAGGACGCGGTGCAGGGCTGATGTGGTGTGACAACGGAAGGAGGTGATCCAAATGGCAACGCAAGGGAACGGGAGTCGTGCGCCGCGTGCGCGTTTTCGCCCGACTGCGGGCGGTGGGCTGGCGCCGGTGAACAATGCCGCGCGCCGGATGCAGATGGAGCGCGAGTTTGCGCAGGCCGGGCAGGTGACGAGCCGGCGCAGCATCGCGAATGCGGCGCGTCGTCGCTCCGCGGGCGGGACGGGTGGCTGAGCAGAAGCAACGCTCGGCCGCACCGAAGAAGCGCAAGCCGAAGCCGCCCACGGGGCGGCTTTTGTTTGAGCCGGTGAAGCTGGCGAGCCGGTACAGCGACGAGGTGGTGGTGTCGTTCTCCGGGGGGAAGGATTCGGTGGTGGTGCTGGATCTGTGCGTGCGCTACTTCAAGCGGGTGCACGCGTTCTTCATGTACCAGGTGCCGGGGCTGAGCTTTCAGGAGGCGACGCTGCGCTGGTACGAGGATCGGTACGGGATCGAGATCCTGCGGCTGCCGCATCCGGAGCTGGCGGAGTGGTTGCGGCTGGGGCTGTTCCGGCATGAGGACTGGAGCGTGCCGGCGATCGGGTTCAACGATGTGTACCACTACGCGCGGGTGCGTACGGGCGGGTGGTGGATTGCGGCCGGGGAGCGGATTGCGGACAGCATCTGGCGGCGGGCGATGATGAAGCGGGCGGGGAGCGTGGATGTGAAGCGGGGGCGGTTCTACCCGCTGATGTACTGGCGCAAGGAAGACGTGCTGCGCTACATCGCGCAGCGGCGGCTGAAGGTGAGCCCGGAGAGCAAGTACCTGGGGCATTCGTTCCGCAGCCTGGAGCCGGAGGAGATGTTTCTGACGCGGATGCACTACCCGGCGGACTTCCAGAAGATCGAGCGGTGGTTTCCGTTCGTGGGGGCGGCGGTGAGGAAGTTCGAGCTCGAGCGAGAGGGGGGCGGCGGTGATGAGTTCTGAGGCGGTGAAGACGAAGTTCCAGCGCTTCGAGGTGGGGGAGGTGCTGCGCAGCGCGATCCTGCCGCATCCGCGCAACCCGCGGATGATCACGCCGAAGGCGGCGAAGCGGCTGAAGGGGAAGATGAAGGAAGTGGGGCTGATCCAGCCGGTGATCGTGAACCGGCGCACGATGCGCCTGGTGGGCGGGCACCAGCGGCTGGGGCAGCTCGACGCGCTGCAGAAGTACGACGCGCGCACGCGGGAGAACGATTACCGGCTGGATGTGAGCTTCTGCGAGCTGAGCGAGCAGCAGGAGCTGGAGATGCTGGTGTTCCTGAACAACCCGAGCGCGGAGGGGGTTTTCGACCTTGACCTGCTGGCCGACCTGAACCTGGAAATGGGGGTGGGCTTCGAGGCGATGGGGTTCGACCAGCTTGACGTCGACATGATGTTCGACGGCGATGCGCGGTTTTCGCATCTGTTCGAGGACGACCCAGAGGTGAGCGAGACGAAGGAGAAGCTCGACGCGGTGAAGGCGGCGCGGGCAGAAGGGGTGGAGTCGATGCAGGAGAAGAACTCGGCGGAGTTCTACTTCGTGGTGGTGTGCCGGGATGAAGAGGAGTTGCAGACGATCAAGCTGCGGCTGGGGGTGCCGGTGCATGAGCAGATGTGCAGCGGTGACGCGGTGCTGGGGGTGATCGGGGAGTAGGGGCGGGGCGCGCGGGGCGCGGGCGTGAAAAAGCCCCCTTGCGGGGGCTTGGCGGTGGGGTGCGGCGGTTACTGCTGCCGCCAGGCGGAGAGTTCGGCTTCGCGCTCGGCGATCCACCGTTCCGCGGTGGTCCATTCGGCTTCGGGCAGCCTCTCGAATCCGTCGCGGAATTCGAGGTATCCAGATGCATCGGCGACGCTGGGCTGAACGGACACTCCGAACACGGAGTAGTGGGCGCTCTTGGTTTCGTGACGCACAGCCGTAACTTCGACCCCCTCGGGGTCTGCGGCGGTCGCCTCGCCGTTCTGAACGGCTTCTGCGACAAGGCGCCGAATGAAATCGTTCGGCGCCGTTTCTACCGAGAAACGGCCGATCAGCTGATCGGCCTCCCGCACTGTCGCTGTCTTGCTCATCTCAATCTCCCTGCCTCTGGTCCGCGAGGCGCCGGCTCGGCGGTGTGCCGTGTGCTTAATTGAATCATACGCCATTGCACAAAAAACGCAATAGCTAAGTGTGGTCGAGGTAGTGGGCGTCTGGCTGCAGCAGCTCGATTGTGTCGTCGGGCGTGCTGTAGACGCCGAGCTGACCGCGGTGCGCGACGGGGCGCACGTGGCGGGGGTTGGCGAGGCGCCAGGCGTACAGGCCGGGTGCCCATGCGACGTGGGCCAGGGCTTCGTCGGCGCGCGCCATGGGGCGCACGTCGAGGAGGTCGACGATGCAGACCTGAACGCGGGTGGGGAGCGTCCAGAGCTGGCCGGCTTCGTCGGCGTGCTTGTGGGGGCGGCCGCTGGCGACGATCAGCAGCGGGCCGCGGTAGGCGGTGCGCCAGGTGCGCACTTCGATCGTTTTCGTGTTCTCGGCGATGTACGTGGCCCAGGGCTGGCGAACGGCGAGGGTTTTCATGCAGTGCTCCCGGGGGCGCGTGGCCCCCTTGGTGTCAGAAATAGGCTGCGCCGATCAGCAGGGCGCAGGCCAGGGTGATCGCGCCGGCGAGGGTGCCGGCGGCGGCTTCGATCGGTTCGCGGTGGCGGGTGTAGAAGCGGAGCATGTCAGGCGCTCCGCTTGATGCGCTTGATCGAGAGATCGCGCAGGGCGGCGAGGTGGGCGGGTCCGTGGTAGCGCTCCTCTTCGCCGAATTCGGCCTTCGCCCATGCGATGGCGGCAGGGCTGTAGTCGCGCGAGGTGAACACGTATTTCGCGTCGCCGAAGGCCCGCGCCCACGCGCTGTCGCTGTAGTCGTAGCAGTCGGTTTGCCCGTCGAAGCGGCCGGCCTGGTAGCGGTCGGCGATGGCGTCGACGAGCGAGACGGCAGGGCCGTCGATCCAACGCACGCTGATCGAGCTGCCGCCGGTGTAGCGCTTGGTCGTGACCGCGAATTTGACGCCAGGCCAGCGGGCCTTGAGCTGCGCGCGCAGGTTGCGGGCGGCCGTGACGAGGGCGTCGCGCTCTCGCGTGGGCGCCTCGAGCTGCGGGTGTGCTGCGCGCAGCGCGGCGACCGCTGCCTGCATGGCGGCCTGTTCGGCTTCGCGGCGGGTTTCGCGGTCTTGTGCGGCGGCGGTGCGGCTGGCTTTGCCGATCGCGTCTTCGGCGACGATTTGCGCGGCGCCGACAGCAGCGGCGAGCGCGAGGAGTTGCTGATGGTCGAGGGGCATGGTGTGTGCTCCAGATCGCCAGGTGTCGGCGGCGAGCCCGTGTGGCGTTGGCCACGACTCAATATTAGAGCATTGCAGGAAAAACGCAATAGCTATTGCAAAAAAAATGCAGTGCGCTATGATGCAGGTGTCGGGGGCGTTCCCCGGCGGCGCTCGCCGGCCGATCGGGCGATGTGGAGAGAGTGATGAGCGTGCATGTGTATTGCGATGGCGACCGGAGCCGGGGCGATGATCGGGCGCTGTTTCTGCGCGCAGACTGGTCTGATGGCAAGCTTGATTTCGTCGAGCGGCGCCCGGGTGATGGCGTGCCGGCGCGCGAGTGGCACGGGCACCTCGAGGCGTTCGCGCTGCCGGTGCAGGGTGTTACGGCGCGCGATTGGGTGTTCCTGCAGGAGGCGCTGGCGCCGCTGGTGGGTCGCGTGATGGCGGGCTATGAGGAGGCGTGGAACGGAAACAACCACGTCGCGCAGTTTTCGGCTGATGCCCAGGCCGCGCGCGAGGAGATCGGCCGCCTGATCGAGCGGTGGAGCTATGACGAAGTGGCGATCTGGCAGGCCGGCGACTGGCTGGCGCCGGCGCTGCTGTGGCGCGACGAGCTGGGGCGGCAGTGCGGGCACGGCGCGGCGGTGTCTGTGGCCTGCGACGATTGGCAGTTGACGCCGGAGACGAGCGACGTGGCGCTGGCGGCGATCGCTGCGCGGCTCGAGGCGGAGGTTGACGCCGACATGGTGGTGCGCGGCATCGGCGACTATCTGAGCGAGGTGCGCGACGAGCTGCGCGACAACGCGGCGGCGTGAGCGCGACAGCATTCAACCAGGCGCCCCGCGGGGCGCCGCACTGAGGAGAGAGGAAATGAGCATTCCGAAAACTGAGCGGGTCGACGCGGCGCCGGGAATCCGCGTTGTGCGGTTCCTGGAGCCGGCGACTGACGCGGCGGGCAGGCTGTGGCCTGCAGGAACGGAGATGTCCACGCTGTCGTTCGGGTACGACAACGTTCGGGGCGCGGAGAAGCGTGTCTTCGCGGAGCGTGGTCGTGAGGTGATCTTCTATGACGACGCGAAATCGCCGGCGGCGTGAGCGCGTAGGCTGACCAACCAGGCGCCCCGCGGGGCGCCTTTTTCAGGACGAGAGGAAATGCAGAAGAAGCTGACAAGGCTGGCGATCCCCGATGATCTGGCGCGGCGTTGATCGTGGCGTGGTATCGGGCGCACCTGGCTTGCGGCGGTGCGCCCGATGTGGTGCAGGAGCAGATCCTTGCCGAGGTGGCGGCCGAGGATGCGGCGGTGCTGGTGGCGAATCCGGGAGCGGGCTGTGTACATTGATGAGCGAGCACGACATGCGGCAGAAGCACAGGCGGCTGGTGCGGGAGCTGGCGGAGCTGGCGGGGCGGCTGGAGGCGCGGCCGTTTCCGGAGACGGCGCAGGAGAAGCGGGCGTTGACGTTGGCGTTGCGGGCGTTGCGTGCGCGGGCGCGGGAGCTGGATCGGGCGTGGCATCCGGAGCTGCCGGCGGGGGGGTGAGCGCGTCGGACTTCGCTGCCTGGGCGGACCGGGTGGGGCTGACGCTGGCGAAGCAGCGCGAGGCGCTGCGGCTGGTGTATGTGGAGGGGCGGTCGATCAACGGGGCGGCGCGGGCGGTGGGCTTGAGCGCGTCGACGGTGAGCCGGGCGAAGGGGCGATATCGGTTCGGGCGGTGTCCGTGCTGCGGGCAGGCGGTGGGGGCGTGAGGACTGTGCTGCAGGTGCCGGGGGAGGCGCCGCGGGCGTTGAACTGGACGAACCGGCATCCGAACCAGGCGAGCCGGGCGGGGGTGGTGCTGTGGCGGCATTCGTCGGTGGTGCTGTCGGGTGGGGAGTTCCGGGCGCTGCGCGATGGGCAGGGGGCGTGGATCGAGAGCACGCATCCGGGGCGGGTGCGCGCGGCGCTGGGGCTGGCGGAGGGCGAGCCGGGGGTGGTGGCGCTGGCGGGGTGATGCCGCCGGGCCGGGCTTTACCGGATCGGTAATGTTCGGCGGGGGGGAATGTCCCGGGGAATGTCCGGCTGAAACAAAGGGGGCGCTGCGGCGCTCCCTTTTTTTGCGCCTTGCATACGGCCAAAGTGCGAGGCATGGCGAAGAAAGATACGTACCAGCCGTTGTCCGAGGTGACTTTCCGTTGCGTGCTGTGCCGGCGCAACTGGAAGGCGGCGCCTGCGCGGGTGGAGGATTGGGAAGAGGATGCGCTGCATCCGTGGCGCTACTTTGCGACGTGCGGCGAGTGCGGGCTGGAGTGCGAGCAGGCGGGGTTCGAGCGCGGGTTGCTGCGGGCGTGGCGGAGCTCGACGGGGCCGCGGACGCCGGAGGGGATCGCGGCGACGGCGCGGAACCTGGAGGGGCATCCGACGCCGGAGGAGGCGTTGCGGACGCGCTTCAACGGGATGAAGCATGGGCTGACGGCGAAGGTGGCGACGTACTTTCCGCCGAAGCCGGACGGGTATGCGTTCTGCAGCGGGTGCGAGGTGGATCGGGCGTGGTGCCGGGAGCAGCCGGCGTGCGTGAAGCAGGCGCAGCATTTCATGCTGCATCACGCGGCGTTCGAGCAGAAGAATCCGAAGCATCTGATGGGGATCTACGCGGACTTTCACGCGGCGCTGATGCTGACGATCCAGCAGATCCTGCAGACGATCATCGCGGATGGGGTGACGATCAACCAGCCGAAGACGTATTACGACCGGGAGGGCAACTGCCTGGTGGTGCAGTACATCGACGAGCAGGGCCGGCCGCAGACGGTGCGCGATGTGCAGGCGCATCCGCTGTTCCGGCCGCTGGGGGAGTTGATCAGCCGGACGGGGATTTCGCTGGCGGATCTGGGGATGACGGGGCGCAGCTTCGAGGAAGAGGCGCCGCTGCCGGGCCGGCTGAAGCCGGGCGAGGGGGCGATGGCGCTGGAGGACTTTGCGCAGAAGCAGGCGAAGGCGCTGGAGAGCCTGAAGGGGCTGCTGGAGCGCGGGAAGGCGCGGGCGGCGGCGGATCCGGTGTTGGTGGAGTATCGGCAGCAGATGGGGGAGGAGTGATCGTGGCGACTACGAAGAAACGGGGTGAAGACATGAGCATGTGCATATACCACGGCAACTGCGCGGATGGCTTCGGGGCTGCCTGGGTTGTCCGAAAAGCGCTCGGCGACATTGAATTCCACGCGGGCAAGTACCAGGAGCCGCCTCCTGATGTGAGTGGCAAGGACGTGGTGATGGTGGATTTCAGCTACAAGCGCCCCGTGCTGCTGGAGATGGCTGAGAAGGCGCGCAGCATTCTGATTCTGGATCACCACAAGACGGCGGCGGAGGATTTGGTTGATCTGCCGCCAAATGTGACAGCGAAGTTCGACATGGGGCATAGCGGCGCGATGCTGACGTGGGAACACTTCTTCCCAGGGGAAGATCCCCCGCGGCTGCTGCTGCACATCGAGGACCGAGATTTGTGGCGATTCGCGCTCCAGAACACCCGCCAGATTCAGGCAAACCTCTTTTCATTTCCATACGATTTCGAGGTTTGGGACGCGCTGATGGAAACCGCGCCGGCTGCGCTCGCGGCGGAAGGCGAAGCCATTGAGCGCAAGCACTTCAAGGACATTCGGGAGCTGCTTGGCGTGACGACGAGGCACATGGTGATCGGCGGGCACCGGGTGCCTGTGGCGAACCTGCCCTACACGATGAGCAGCGACGCAGGGCACCAACTGGCGAAAGGGCAGCCGTTCGCGGCGTGCTATTGGGACACGCCTGCAGGCCGTGTATTCAGCCTACGTTCGAGCGATGACGGAGTGGACGTGGCAGAAGTGGCGAAGCAATACGGGGGCGGCGGACATCGCAATGCGGCGGGGTTTCTTGTGAGCTTCGGCCAAGCGCGGGCGTTCGAGGTTTGACGCCGAACAGCAGAAGCGGGGACTAAGGCCATGACCGCGCGCGTCTCCGCTGCCCAGCGCATCCGCGTGGCGAGCCGCGCGGAGGTGGAGATCGAGCGCTATGCGCACGATCACGCGCTGTGGCATCAGCACGTGCATGGGGTGACGCTGGACCCGGTGCAGGTGCTGAAGTGCATCGAGATGGACCAGCACCGCAACACGATCGATTACTCGTGCCGGCGGACGGGGAAGACGTTCGTGAAGGAGTTGTATTGCCTGAAGTGGCTGGCGACGCACCCGATGGAGGACGAGGGCATCGTGGCGCCGCGGATGCAGCAGAGCCTGACGAACCTGGGCTACCACCTCGACGCGATCCGGCGCAGCGAGATCCTGCAGGCGTACATCGCGACGAAGAACGGGCGCCGGCAGATGAAGGACAGCGGCTACACCTTCAGCAACGGCAGCGGGGCGAGCGCGTACGGGATCATGGGGCAGATCGACGGCGATTCGCTGACGATCGCGAGCCTCGAGGAGACAGATGACATGCCGCACGACCGGCTGACCTCGCGATTCCTGCCGATGCTGGGCTCGACGCGGCGGCCGGGGATCGACCACGAGTTGAAGCCGCAGGTGCGGGTGACGGGGGTGTTCAAGGGCGCGGATGTGCTGTCGAGCCTGGCGAAGAGCGGGGCGTATCACACGGTGCCGATCGTCGACGTCTACCTGGGCATGGAACTGGGGACGGTGGGCGAGCAGTGGGCGATGGAGATGCGCGCGCAGAACAGCGAGGGCGAGTGGATCCGGCAGTTTCTGTGCCGGAACATCCAGGCGCAGAACTGGATCTGGGAGAAGTACGTTCGGCGGGCGATGGCGGTGGGGCTGCAGGCGGGGCTGGTGCCTGCGGGGCCGTTGCCGGGGGTGCGGTACAAGCGGCGGGGGTTGGTGTCGTTCGGGTATGACCATTCGGGCCACGGCGAGAACCCGGCGGCTTCGAAGAGCGCGCTGGTGGTGTGCGAGCAGGTGGGGAACTTCGTGACGTTTCCGTTCGTGCGGACGTGGCCGGCGGGGACGGATGACCGGGTGGTGGAGCGCGATCTGTACGGGGCGTGGGACTACTTCCGGCCGGACTATGCGATGGGCGACGCCTACGGGCTGGGGATGCTGACGACGTTGAACGACCGGCTGTATGCGGGGGGGCTGACGACGGTGGACCGGCGCACGGTGGGCGACGGGCAGAGCACGGCGAGCACGTGGGGGGGGTGGCCGTTCGCGCCGATCCGGTTCGAGGGGCAGGTAAAGCACAGCATGGCGAGCATGCTGCGGGCGGCGTTCCACAACGGGCAGGCGGCGATTCCGATCTTCGACGAGGACGGGCGCGACGAGCTCGACGCGACCTTCCACACGCTTGTGCGCCAGCTCGTGAACATCAAGGCGCTGCCGACGAAGGCGGCGTACAGCAGCTTTGCGCAGGCCGACCCGAAGGTGGGGGATGACTTGTTCGATGCGGCGTGCGCGGGGGTGTGGGCGCTGGTGACGCGGGGCATGGACGATGTGCCGACGGTGATCGGGCACCGGACGCAGAGCCGTGAGGCGCTGCTGGGGCAGGCGGCGCCGGGGTTGCCGGCGTGATGTGGAGCCGGCAGGGGCTGTATGCGCTGCGCTCGGGGCCGTGGGTGATCGCTTGAGCTAAGGGGCGTGACGCGCCAGCGGCACGTCCCGCCTTCAGCGAAGTGTTAGGCCCCAACTTGGAGAACTGAGATGACAGTGATGGACAACGAAGACCAGGCGCTGCCGGAAACGACCGAAGACGAGGCTTGGTATGACGCCGAGATTGCCCCCGCGCTGGCCGCGCTGGCGAAGCGGTGCCATGAGCGCGGCATGGCGTTCGTGGCGGCGGTGGAGTACCAGCCCGGCGACCGTGCGGGCACCTACTACCTGACCGAGAACGCGGGTCTGGCGATGGAGATGCTGAACCTGTGCGCGCAGACCGCGCCCAACGTGGACAGCTACATCATGCACCTGCGCAAGCTCTGCAAGGAGCGCGGCCAGGACATCAGCGGCAGCTTCGTGCTGCGGGGCCTTGGGGCCTAACACGCGGATGATGGTGGAGGGGGCGGACGGGGCGGAGCGGGCGCGGTACTGCCTGACGCACGATGAGCGGGTGCGGTGGTGGTGCGGGGTGCGGTTGTATGTGATGCGGTGGTTCGAGAGTGCGGCGGCGGCGAAGGCGGCGGCCGAGGCGGATGACAGGGGGGCGGGCGGCGATGGGCTTGATCGATAGTTTGAAGGCGTGGCGGCGGGCTGCGCCGGTGGCGGAGAAGCCGACCGAGCGGCTGCCGAACGAGACCGGGGCGGGGATGCGGGAGACGGGCCGGCGGTCGACGCCGGAGGCGAGCCTGCAGTACCTGTACCAGCAGATGTGGGTGAATCCGGCGCAGCGGGCGGCGGTGCTGGATGTGCGCGAGATGGATCGGCTGGACGGGCGGGTGCGGCGCATCCACAGCCGCATTGCGCGCGACGTGGTGAAGGGCGGGCTGGTGATGGTGCAGCCGAAGGAGAGCCGGACGCTGCGGCGGGAGTGGGATGCGTTCGTGCGCCGGCTGCAGCTCGACCGGGTGGAGAAGCTGAAGAGCGATGCGCGCGGGCTGGTGATGGAAGGGAACCTGCCGCTGCAGTGGGTGCTGGATGAGGCGATGCAGGTGGCGGCCGGGGTGCGCATGCCGAGCGAGACGCTGCTGCCGCACGTGAACGAGAACGGGCAGTGGGT
>JACCDG011570048.1_pt1 | contig 32211 bp, 34 predicted proteins | sample 7442471 | NCBI WGS metagenome assembly JACCDG01 (sample SAMN15323444, study PRJNA562643) | freshwater metagenome | isolation source: river surface water | place: USA:Blue River Watershed | collected 2017-08-17 | reverse complement strand
GGTGCGGATGCGGTAGAGGTTTTGGAGGTTGAGGATGGCGATTTTGCCGTCGCCGGTTGTGCCGGTTTTGGCGACTTTACGGATCATGTCGACAATGATTTCAACTTGAAATTCATCGCAGTAGATTTCGATTTTCATTTTTGGCTTAAGGCCATTACGATGATGTCCAAAGCCTTGAGCTTCGGTAACAGTAACACCACCAATTCCTGATTTTTCAAGCACCTTTAATACATCAGGAAATTTATCTTTTCTAACAATTGCTTCAATTTTACGCATATGTTTATCCTTATTAAATATCTTAACGATTCCCGCTGCAGTTTACCCCCGAATGTATTTGTCGGGGGCGGGAATGACATACTAATAATCAGGGTCTATATAAGTATATTGTTCACCTTTAAAATTACGCACCACATGACGCCCATCTTTACTGGATACCATGTAATTAGGCGATACAGGGATTTTACCACCACCGCCTGGCCCGTCGATCACATAGGTTGGTACAGCATAACCTGTGGTATGACCGCGTAAATGTTCCATGATATTAATCCCTGTGGCAACCGTCGTTCTAAAATGCTTTGATCCAACGATTGGATCGCATTGATAGATGTAATACGGACGCACACGGATCTTTAAAAGTTCATGAAATAATTTCTTCATGGTTTCAGGATTATCATTCACACCACGCAATAATACTGTCTGGCTTCCCATCGGAATACCATTATCGGCAATCATATTGCACGCATGCTTCACACGCGCTGTCACTTCTTTAGGATGATTAAAATGCACACTCATCCAAATCGGTGAATATTTTTTAAACATGGCCATTAATTCAGGCGTGATGCGTTGGGGCATAGTCACGGGGATACGTGTTCCAATACGCACAAACTCGACGTGAGGAATAGCTTTTAATGATGAAATTAAAAATTCCAAGGTGCGATCCGCTAATGTCAACGGATCACCACCGGAAATTAAGACATCACGGATTTCTTTATGCTCACGGATATATTTCAAAGCTGGTTCATACGTTGATAAATTCAATGTATGATTCCCATCACCCACCATGCGTGAACGGGTGCAATAGCGGCAATACATGGCGCACATTTCATTGACCAAGAATAAAACGCGATCTGGGTAACGGTGCACCAAACCCTTAACTGCCGACGATCCTTCTTCACCGCACGGATCTAATAATTCTTCCTTTGCCGTTTCAAATTCAGCGGCTTGCGGAACTGTTTGCAAACGGATTGGACACGCTGGATTATTTGGATCAATCAAAGATGCCCAATACGGCGGAATGGACATGGTTAATTTATCACCAGCCCCTTTGATCCCGCGTATTTCATTATCAGTAAGTTTGAATAACTTTTCCGCTTGTTCAAGCGTGCGGATACGGTTACGGATTTGCCAACGCCAATCTTCCCAATCCGCATGAGTTGCGCCTGGGAAAATACTTAACACCTTTTCTTCCTCGGGTGTTAAAGGGATGTTGGGTCGAACTGATGTTATAACTTTTTCTTTTTCGACGATGATATCGCTCATTTAGACGACAGCGCCTCCTGTGCGCGGGGAACAACCAGCCCATTACGCTCGAGGGCGTAATTGAGGATTTTGTTAATTAACTGATTATACGTCATTCCCGCTGCTTTCGCACACATCGGGAATACCTCACTAGGTGAAAGATTGGGCAAGGGGTTGATCTCAAGCACATACGGCTTACCTGTTTCATCCACGCGAAAATCCACACGGCCTAAATCGCGGCACTCAATTGATTTATACGCCGCAATGGCAATGTCTTGCAAATTCTTAGCTAAGGCTACATCAATGGCAGCCGGACAAATGTATTGTACACTTTTACTGACAATATGCTCATAGGAATAAAATTCATTACCCATTTGCACATTACCTCCGACGGCATATTGCACAACAGGTAAAGCAATGGGATTCTTATTTCCAATCACCGCCACGGTGAATTCTGTTCCCTTAATAAATTGCTCGCACAATGCAGGCTGTTTATAGACATTGCAAATCTTTGCTACTTCAGTACGCAATTCATCGATATTTGTGACACGTGAATTCTTCGTAATCCCTTTGGATGTTCCTTCTTGCGATGTCTTGACAATTAAAGGATATCCAATTTTATTTAACTGAACTAAATCATCATCTAATGTGGCTTCAAAAAACTTTCCGGTTGGAACACCATCTGCCACCCAGCATTTTTTTGCAACAGCTTTATCAAGTGTGACACCTAAAGCCAAAGCATCAGCGCCAGAAAAAGGGATGTTAAACATTTCTAAAATATTAGGGATTTGACTTTCACGGTTACGCCCGCGATATCCTTCAGCAATATTAAAAACTAAATCAACTTTCAAGCCTTTATCAATGGCGGCTAATAAATTTTTGGCATTACCAATCGCCACAACCTCATGACCATTGGCACGAAATGCTGCCGTCAATGCCTCCACTGTATCGGTGCCATCTAATTCTGCTGTGGCATCAATAGGATCATCGCTCGAGGCGATCCAATCTGTTTTTAAATCATACGTAAGGCCAATTCGGTACGGCATTGATTACCCTTTAGCTAAATAATTTTTAAATTTTTTTGTATTTTTATCATACTTTAATCTCAAAGTCAATTGATAATCTTCGTCGGAGAAATTGCTCTAAGTCATTGAGGCGCAATAAATTTAGTTTCTTGGTAAACGCTTCGCTAATTCCAAGTTAAAAAGAGCATCTTCATTCGTTGGGTCTAATGCCAAGACCTGTTGAAAATCATGTTTGGCCTTCTCAATTAAGCCTTGTTTAATCAATAATACCCCGCGATTATTATAGGCAGTAATCGAACTAGGATCGATGGCCAATGCTTTTGAATATTGTTCAATGGCCTGTTGATACTGATTAAGCTGTTGAAACACAAGCCCACGATTAATATAAGCAGAGGTGAAATCAGGCGTTAATTGAAGGGTGCGATTAAAATCTTTTAATGCCTCGTCCCACCTTTTTAATTTTAAATACGCCACTCCCCGTTGATTATACGCGCGATCGTACCACGGATAAATCGCAAGGACCCTCGTATAATCTTCAATGGCTTGCGCATAACGTTTGGCAGCGTGATAGGTTAAGCCCCGATTCATGTAGGTGTCCGCATCCCCCGGCTTGATGCTTAAGATTTGATTATAATCAGCAATGGCTAAATCAAATAGCTCTGCCTTAAACCACGCCTCTGCCCGATTATTCAGCGCAATGGTGCTCTGAGGATTGACTTGAATGGCATAGGTATATAATGTGTTGGAATCCTGCCAATAGGTTACTTGTTTACTCGATGCTAAGGCCAATGCGGCCAAGATGGCCCATGCACACCATTGCTTAAAACCTTGAGCTCGCTCATACCAATACCCCACACTTAAACAGATCCCAATCGATGGTATATAAATAAAACGATCCGCCACAATATTAATGTCATGTGTTCCATCATAACGCCATAAGAAAAACATTGTTCCGATCCAAAACAATACCGCAAAAATATACCAATGCCGACGACGCATGACCCATAATGAAATACCCATGATGATCATCAACACAACACTCGTCACATAAATGGGATTATGCCATGTGATGGGCTTAGGCAATGTATAAAGTAATGTTAAATCAACAGGCGCCAAAAATTTAATGGGATAAAAAATAGCCGTGTAGGCAAATACCAAGACATTGTGTCCCACATCATTAATAACATTACGCGCATGATGCTGATACGTAATCCACCCAATCCCTGCCGCCAATAAACCAAATGGAATTTTTTCAATAATGTGCCGACGTATGACCTTGCCATCTAAATGCCAATCGCACAGTAATAAAATGAGAGGCAAACTAATCGCCATGGGTTTGGATAAAAGTGCGGCCGCGGCAAAAATTAATGCAAAAAAATAAGAACGTACGGTGCGATATTGCCGATACCATGTCCATGTAATTAAAGTGGCAATATAAAAGAACCCACAGAGTACATCCTTGCGCTCAGTCACCCATGCCACCGATTCGACCTTCATGGGATGCCATGCAAATAATAATGCAGCGATCAAAGCTCCGACGGGATTAAGCCCCATGCGGCGCGCCAACCACATGATCCCACACGCATTAAGCGCATGAAATATAATATTGGTTAAATGAAATACAGTGGGATTTAACCCAAAGAAATGCCGCTCAATCATCCATGTCACTGTTGTAAGCGGAATATAAATTAATTGAATGGTTTGAGTAAAGGCCAGTTTTAAATTAGCAAGACTGATGCCCTTGGTGGCTTGATTTAAGATAACATGGCTATTGTCGTCCCAATTGACTAACTGGGCATTGAGGGTAGGTAAATAAATCAGGATTGTTGACAGAAGGATACTGCTAAGGAAAAAAGCAATGCGATTGTCATCGCGGTCCATCGTTAAAGCTCAACCCCTAAGCGTAAACCAATTTCGCGTGTATTGTTATACGGTTCAATCACCGCAACATCTTCGGTGATAAACGCGACATCCGATCTAGAAATATTCCAATAACGGAAAAAGGCTTCGCCAAATAGATTAAGTTTATCAAACGTTTTCGTTAGTTTTAACGACGAGCGTAAACCAAAACCACTATTTTGAATATTGGTGGCATCATCAATACCTAAATAACTTAATTTACTCACTTGCTTGCCTTGGGCGACGTAATCAACTTCGGCATTAAAATTCAAACTATAGGTTGGCTTTAATTGATACATCACATCCATCCCTATCGGAATATAAAAATAACGTGATTCACGGTCATAGGCCAAATGCCCTGTGGAAGTGCGCATATTCTCGCCTTCATCTAATAAAAATCTATACCCCAATCCTATGTAAGGCGTTGTCCGAATCGATTTAGCAGGATAATAATCTTTACCAATAAGTCCACGAATATCAAATGACATATTATCTTGGCCATTTAATGTGCCCGTGCCGTTGGAACTATAATCAAAACTGCCGCTTGCCCATTGGCCTTGCAGGCGATAGACATCGAGGAATTTGAAATACAAATCATCTTGTTCCGTTGGACGATAGGTATATTGCCCACTAATACCCGCCATATCCCCTTCTTGATGCATTAAGGATGGCTCTTCATATTTCGCGACATACATTTCATAACCAAGTGTCAGCTCATTCTTTTTTGACACAATGGTTGAATCAGCAGGTTTGACATTGTCATCATCAAAAGCAGCCCAATCGCCATCATCACCTTGATCTTTTTCAAATGGCAATACACTGTTGGAAGAAACTGGAGCGGAAGGTTGAAGTGGTGTCGACGGTGATTGTGACAGTTGATCTAATTGCTGATTCACAACAATTAATTTACTTTGCAAGGCAGACACAGGATTGTCGGCGATATAACAGACATCATTCCAATTTACAGCGGGATTGAGTTGTTGTTGGGCATCAATGCAATCTAAGGCTTGATTGATGCGTTCATCACGCGATGTGTTGGCAATAGCGAAGGATGAAAACCCCACACTCAAGGCAAGTACTGTAACGAGAGAAATTGATTTAGACATGTTCTTATTTTCTCAACCGAAGCGTGGAATGACAAGCACAATCCTATTTATTTTATTTGCAAGGCTTGGACGCGTTGCATGAAATTGTCGTCTATCACAACTCCTAATTGACGCGCTTTGGACAAATCACTGTAGGCCTCTTTGAAAAAATTCTCATGAAAGTAAGCCAAGCCGCGATTAAAGTAGGCTAAAGCATAATGAGGGTCGTAGTGAATCGCTTGATTAAAATCTGCGATGGCTTTGGCGTATTCGTTTTTCTTTAAATAAATCAACGCCCTATTATTATAAGCGCCTGGATAAGTGGGATTAAGCATAATCGCTTGTGAAAAATCTGCCAAGGCTTCCTCGTCACGTTGGACTAAAAAGAATGCTGTCCCTCGATTATCATAAACAATGGCAAAGAGAGGATATTGCCGAATCACATCCGTCCATAAACTGATGCCATCTTTCCACACACGGCTATACTGCACTGTCATCATCGCATAGGTGCTGACGGCTAAAAGTACGAAGACATAATAAAGTATTTTAAATCGTTGGGCTAATCCATCGACGATAAAATGGGAGGCAATTAAGAGCAGACCGATCGATGGCAAATACGTATAACGATCAAATACAAAGTATCCACCCGAGACAATGGTTGTTAATGGTAGTAATAAATTGAGTGCAAAGAAACCGACTCCAAACAGGAGAAGCGGCCATTGCTGCCTTTTTGTCCAGGCGAATAGTACGACACTCGCTGGAATGATGGGCATCACATAAACATACCATGGGAACAGGCCATTGATTTTCGCCGGATAAGGATAAAGAGCGGATAATTGATACGGGACAATTGTCTTCACGGCGTAAATCACCGTTGCAAAACATGCTAAAATAATTTTATCAAGAGGACCATACATTCCTAAATTCGTCCAATAGCCTTTTACTTTAAAAATGGTGATGAGTAAGAATCCTGCCCCTGTTAAGGCAAACACCACATACACTCCTAAACGTTTTCTTAAGAGATCGTAATGACGATGTTGATACCAATCGACCAACGGGAGAATCAAACACAACGTGGCTGCTTGATGTTTGGACATACACGCTAAGACAAACAGGAGCCAGCTTCGACGTATATACCCTTTCACATAACACAGCAGTGCCGCTAAATAAAAGAACCCGAATAAGACATCTTTGCGTTCAGATATCCAGACCACAGATTCCACACGCAAGGGATGAATCGACCATATGATCGTCGTGATGAAAGCAATAGTTGTGGGGATTTTTAAAGCCAAGAGAATACGCCAAAGCAAAACAGCATTGAATGCATGCCACATCACATTGACTGCATGATAAACGGCAGGATTTAATTGTCCGATGGCATAGTCAATGGCAAATGATAATTGAGTCAGAGGCTGATACCCTCCTTCATAAAAGGAGGTGAATATTTTTGTCACAGACTTTAATGTCAAAGACTGAACATCAGGATTCAAAATGATAAATTTATCATCGTCCCAATTTGTAAATTGAAACGTGATGGCAGGGATAAAAACAATGACGCTGATTAAAGCAATTGCGATGGATAAATGGAGTTTATTGGCCATTCATCAATAAGAAACCCACCATGATTAATGTTAAGACAATCACGACTAAGATCGTAAACCAGGCGATGATATTCATCAATCGGGAGTTAATATGCTCTCCCATGATTTCTTTATTATTAATGAGCTTTAACATATAAATCAAAATGATCGGCAATAATATCCCATTACCCACCTGGGATAAATACATGACTTTTAATAATGGGAAATTAGGGAATAAAACAACCCCTCCCCCGACGATAATCATCCCTGTGTATAGACCAAAGAATTGAGGGGCTTGGTCAAAACGTTTATCAACACCGACATCCCAGCCCATCCCTTCGCAAATGGAATACGATGTGGATAAAGGCAAAATAGATGCAGCAAACAACGACGCAATTAAAAGACCAATCGCAAAAAGCCAGGTGGCATGAATACCGGCAAAAGGTTGAAGTGCCACTGCGGCATCCTTGGCTGTTTGCACATGCACGCCGGCTTGATATAAAGTGGCCCCGCAAGCAATGATGATAAAGCCAGCGACAATGGGTGCAACCACACAACCAATAATGACATCTAAACGCACCAAGTGATAGTCTTCAGGCAATAAACCTTTTTCTACCGTCGAGGCTTGTTGATAGAATTGCATCCATGGCGCAATGGTTGTCCCCACCAAACCTACGAGCATCACAAAATAATCCAAGTTCCAATGCACATGAGGTGTCACTGTTTGATACAACACTTCCATCCATTTAGGCTTGGCCATAAAACCGGAAATGACATACGCCAAATAAAACAAACAGGCCACTAAGAATATTTTCTCAACTGTTTTATAATTGCCCCGAACAACAAGCGCCCACACAAAAAATCCTGCAATCGGCACAGAAATATATTTACTCACTCCAAAAATTTCCATACTGGCGGCCACCCCTGCAAATTCAGCGATGACGTTGCCCATATTCACTAAAAATAAAACGAGCATCAAATAAAATGTAACCTTAACCCCAAAATTCTCCCGGATTAAATCTGCTAACCCTTTTCCCGTCGCAACCGCCATGCGTGCGCACATTTCTTGCACAACAATTAAGGCAAAGGTAATCGGAATCAATGACCATAATAAGGTATAACCAAAATGCGCACCGGCTAATGAATAGGTCGCAATACCCCCTGCATCATTATCAACATTCGCGGTAATGATCCCAGGCCCCATGACGCTAAAGAACATGAGAATGCGCGCCACAGATGGATGTCGTTTTAATTGTTCGAGCATGCGTTTGATCATATTAAAGCTTTTCCTTATATTTGCTCCACACCAAGGCGATCAATTCTTCCATAACGTCGTCAATCGTAATAACACCTTGCATGATTTCTTCATGATTTAATACAGGAATGGAAATAAACTTATATTGCTCAAGCAATAAAGCTACTTCTTCAACGCTATCATCAGTGTAAACAAAAACATCTTCTTTATAGGCGGTCTCGATAAGTTTCTTATCTAAAGGTTCGGCAATAAAACGGCGTACAGAGGTTGTCGCTAATAATTTATGTGCATCATCAACGATGTAGAGGAAATAAATACTGCCTGGGTTATTGATATTCGTTTTGATTTTCTCAAGCGCTTCGCCAACTGTCGCATCCACCTTTAACCATAAATATTCTGTCGTCATCAAACCACCGGCGGAATCTTTAGAAAAGGTCAATAATTTACGCAATTGCTTACTGGTTTCGCTACCCATCAAACGCATGAGCTGATGGGTCTTGGCGCGCGGCAATCGCATGAGTAAATCTGTCGCTTCATCGGCCGGGATACTTTGAATTAATAAGGCTGATTCGGAATCTGCCAATTGATCAATCAATTCCACTTTAAAATCAGGGCTTAAATCTGTAAATACTTTCGATTGAAAGGCCACATCTAATGATTTAAACAATGATAAACGGGCAAAAATATCCAAGTCTTGCATGATATCAGCCAAAGCCGACGGAGGAATACCGGATAATTTATTCTTGGAAACATCGAGTTTTAACACACTTTTCATACGGCCGAGTTTAGGCAGTATTTGTGTATTTTTCCAACCGATTAAATCTTCATGGATTAAATAAGGAGCTTTGGGATTTACAACTTTGACTAAGGCATCAATGATATCTGTCCATTCCAAGCGACGTACTAAGGCCCTTAATCCCACATCAACGTGCGCTAAATACAATTGATTGTCCACACGTAATAATTGCACATCATTGACCCGCACGACTTTTTGATTATCCGTATCAACAACCTGTTGATCTAAAATATCGCGACGCATGGTGAAATCTAAAATGGGAATGTTTTTTTCAAAGGCAATGGCATCAGCGGGGATTTTTAAACGGATTTCATCTTCAATATACGCAACATCTTCCCAACGAATACGGGCATATTGACGGTGAAGTGAACCACGGCGAATAATAATTTCTGTGGTGCGTGGATAAATATCACCTTGGGGATTGGCCGCTAAATCAAATAATTCACCTGCCCACGCCCCTTTGGCGTCGATGACATCCATTCTTAAAATATCTGAAAAGTATAAAAACAGTTTCACCGGCTAATCCCTACCTCGTTACGTTGACAAATCGTATTGACCGGACATGTGGAACATAAGGGTGAAATAGGCCTGCACACATTTTGTCCCCATGTGACCAGCAAGGCATTATATTCAATCCAATATTCCGTCGGTAATTTCTTTCTTAGAGCAAATTCTGTTTCATTCGCATCTTTGGTCTTAATATACCCCAATCGATTGCTAATGCGGTGCACATGCGTATCAACACACACACCTAATTTTCCAAACCCTTCGGTCAACACCAAATTTGCTGTCTTACGCCCTACCCCTTTTAACGTCAGCAATTGATCTAAATCATCTGGGACTTTGGAATTAAATCGGTCTTTCAGGTCTTGGCAAATGTGAAGGATCGTGCGCGCTTTGGTTTTATAAAAACCAACTGGATAAATTAACTTTTCAATCTCTACAGCTTTTAATTTCAAAAAACCATCAATCGTGCTGACTTGGGGAAATAACCGTTCACACACAGGTAGTGTCGTCGTATCTTTCGTGCGTAAACTTAATAAGCAGGAAATTAAGACGAGAAACGGGTCTTTGAATTTTTTTCCAACTAAAGTTACCGAAGGATCAGGCAAATGACGCATGGCGGTTTTAACACGGCGAATAACTTCGACAATCTGCGTGTTATCCAATGCCCGCTTTGCCATATGCCTTTAGCCTTTTAAATCCCCGAAAGAATAACCCATTTCTTCAAGCGTCATTGTATCATCACGCCAATCTGCTTGCACTTTCACAAATAATTCAAGGAACACTTTTTCGCCGACAAGTTCTTCTAAGTCTGCTCGAGCTTCTGTACCTACTTTTTTAAGAACAGATCCGCCTTTGCCGATGACAATTTCTTTTTGCGAATCACGTTCAATGGTAATCAAGCCACGGATATGAAGCAGCTTCCCCTTTTTAGGTTGCACGCTTTCAATCTTGACGCCGATTGAATGGGGTACTTCTTCGCGCATGATTAAAAATAATTTCTCACGGATTAAATCCGCCATGGCTAAGCGTTGAGGAAAATCAGTGATGGTGTCTTCGTCATAGAGCATAGGGCCTTCGGGCAAATGCTCAAAGAGAAGATCTAATAATTTGCTGACATTGGTTTCTTTTAAGGCAGATAAAGGAAATAAAATCACATTGGGCATGTCATTAGCAGACTTGCCGCGTACTTCTTCTAAGAGTTGAATATAATCGGGGATATTCTTTCCCTTGGATAAATCGATTTTGTTAAAACCGACGATAATTGTCTTATTGGTGTGTTTTAATTGATTCATCACATGACGCTCTTCAGGGCCAATACGATCATTAACATCGACTAAATGAATGACGGCATCGACTTCGTCTAAGGTTGAACTGCTGCTGCGCTGCATGTATTTGTCGAGTTTGTCGCTGCCTAAATGAAGACCAGGGGTATCGATGAAGATGATTTGCCCACGTTTTTCGGTATAGACACCACGGATTTGTTGACGGGTTGTTTGAGGGACAGGTGAGACGATGGAGATCTTCTCGCCTAATATGGTATTTAAGAGCGTTGATTTACCGACATTTGGACGCCCTACGATTGATACGAATCCGCATTTCATTTTTAATTCTCCTGGGGGATACCCGTTACTTTCTTTGCTGCTAGACTAACACGCGGGAGGACATCCACCTTCGCTGAAATGCTTTCGCGTTCAGCTTCGGCGGACACGCAAGGTCCTCCCCTACGGGATGTATTTCTTACGCTAACATGATTTCTTTTCGTAGGGGCCGATCTTGTGTCGGCCCGGTTTTGTGTGACACTCGGGAGGACACGAGGTCCTCCCCTACGAAAAACAAGGCGTCATTGAACATTATGACATGTGAATCATTTACGATACTTCCACACTACTACAACTAATATTGTCAACATGATGACATTGACGATGTTGAATAATTTACTGGCCCAATTGGGGTTTAGGATTCCTGCTGGGGCTAAGGCAATTGATGTTACCCATAAGCCTACCGCCCATAACATGCTAATGTCTTTCGACGAGCGGCGTTTTATAATATGCAAAATCAGCGGTATATCAAATAACGGTAAGACGGCGGCAGCGATCGTACTGATATTTTCAAATATCCCCTTCATGCCTGGGGCCGTCGGTACTTTAAGACAACAATCACAACCCCACTGAACATAATCAAATTCACAATATTAAATGTCTTCCAGACAAGATCTTCCGATGCAAAGCCGCTTGGCGCCATTAATACCGTGCATATCCAAATGCCCCATAACCAACTTAATGAAATATCCTGCGATGATTTGCGTCGGATAATCTTAACCATTAAAGGAATATTCCACAATGGCAATGCGACTGAAGCGACTAATCCTATTTGTTCAATAAGCACCATGATTATTTCCTATAATGAAAAGAATTTCACTAAATCTTTATAACGGTGATCCACATCTTTAATCGTTAAGGGGGCTGTACGCGCCATCCCGAAACCTTGCACATTAAATGAAGCACATGTTGTACCATATAAACAGGCTTTGCGCAGGCTTTTTTCGTCCACACGGCGTACTTTGCTTAAATACCCAAAAAGACCACCGGCAAATGTATCCCCTGCACCAGTTGGATCAATCACTTTATCGACGGGATAAGCGGGAAATGAAAACATGAACTTATCGGAATAGAATAATACCCCATGCTCACCTTTTTTAATCACAATTAATTTAGGGCCCATGGCACGCAAACCTTTGGCAGCCGCAATAAGATTGCTCTCCCCGGTTAAGGCGCGCGCTTCCCCATCATTGGCGACAAATAAATGCACTTGCTTCATGAGTTTCTTTAATGACTTGAGCTTAATATTGATCCACAAATTCATGCTGTCTAAACCAATTAATTGAGCTCCTTTGGTTTGCGCCAATAATGCCATTTGTAAATCAGGATCAAAGTTTGCTAAGAATAAATTAGGATATTTCTTTTGATGATCAGACATGGTGGGCACATAATTCTCGAGAACACCTAATTCCGTCGCTAAGGTAAGGGCTGTATTTAAATCTGTTTTCTGATACTCACCACGCCAACGGAATGTTTTGCCATCCCCTATTTTCAATGAAGTTAAATCCACACCTTTGCGTTTTAAAAAATTCAAATGCGCTTGAGGAAAGTCTTGCCCGACAACAGCGACTAAATGAACATCGGTAAATAAACGGGCACTCATCGAAAAATGTGCTGCAGAGCCACCCAACATATCTTTCTTGGCACCCGACGGTGTTTTGACATGATCCAGCGCTACTGTTCCTAAGACAACAAGACTCATAATTCTCCTTTAAATGAATAATGTGATTATGTAATGGTGATTTGCCGCGAAGGCCCACTATGTCTCGTAGTTAATAGTGGTACCATCAACAAAGGTTGATGGTACACAATGTCTCGTAAATAATAGTGGCCTCGGAGTTTGAGAATCTCCGAGGATAGCTTAAGGCTTTTTACCCTTTTCAATCTCACGGATATAATGCACGACATCCGGGTCTTTAAACAAATTTTCCAAATCCGAATCATTCTTTAAATAATCAAAATCATCGTAGCCCAATTCAATGGCCTTTGTTAACGACGACAATGATGCAGGATTTTGATTTAACAAGGCATAACTGCAGGCTAAATTATAATGGACCAAAGGATCATCTGGACGCAATTGTGCTAACCTTACATCCACATCCAATCCTTTTTGCCATAAGCCAGCCTTGGTATATAAATCGCCAATGGCTGTTAATGCTTCAATAAAATCCGGAGCCCCTTTGAGTACATTTTCAAAAAAAGCAATTTCAAATTCAATATCGTTGGATTTTTTTGGGGATTTAGGTGCATGCTCTTTACGCATTTATCCTCCACGTTTTATTTCTTTTTTAAATATTTTTCGATTCGCCGAACAGCTTCCTGCAAATTGTCATAACTAGACGCATACGAAATACGTACAAAATCTTTCCCCTTGGGTGTAAAGGCTACACCAGGAACCAATGCCACTTTTTGAGACGCTAATAAATTCTTGGCAAAATCCATGGAGGATTGACCTGATTTCTTAATCGACGGGAAAACATAAAATGCCCCCTGAGGCATATGGCATGTTAAACCAATATCATTTAAAGCGCCGACGATGAATTTGCGACGTTTATCATATTCGCCCTTCATAGCTTTAACATCATCTGTTCCTGAACGCATGGCTTCAATCGCAGCCATTTGACCGGTGATTGGCGCGCAGAGCATGGTGTACTGATGAATTTTTGTCATCGCAGCAATGAGATCTTCTGGTCCGCAGGCATAACCAATCCGATACCCTGTCATGGCATACGCTTTAGAAAAACCATTTAAATAAATGGTGCGATCCTTCATGCCTGGCAATACAGGAAAAGCGGTATGCTCATAGTCATAGGTTAATTCATCATAAATTTCATCAGATAATAAAATCAAATCATGCTTCTTAATCACTTTTGCCAACGCTTCTAATTCTTGACGGGTATAGGAAGCTCCTGTTGGATTACAGGGATAATTAATCAAGATCGCCTTAACACCTTTGGACATATTCTTCTCAATGTCTTGCGGTGTTAATTTAAATCCATTCTCCAGTGATGTATGCACGGATACTGGAACGCCCCCGGCTAATTCAACCACAGGGCCATAGGCCACATAGCTCGGTTGAACAATGAGAACCTTGTCCCCTGGGTTTAAAATGGCGCGCATGGCCAAATCAAGACCTTCGGAAACACCGACGGTGATTAAGACTTCATCTTCAGGATTATAATCAATTTTATGGCGGCGCTTTAAGAATGCGGTGATTTCACGACGCAATTCAATCATGCCTTTATTAGAGGTATACGAGGTATAGCCTTGTTCAAGGGAGCTGATTGATTTTTCGCGGATATGCCAGGGTGTGACAAAATCAGGTTCACCGACCCCTAAAGAAATCACATCTTTCATTCCTAACACTAAATCAAAAAATGCTCTAATGCCTGACGGTGCAAGCTGATCAACTTTTTTAGCAATACGTATTACCACGAGATATTCTGCCTTTTTTCATCTTTAGGTTGTTTAAAAATTTTGCCTTCTTCTTTGTACTTACGCAATAAGAAATGGGTTGCTGTTTGACGCACGCCATCCATGGAGGAAAGTTTGGCTGCAACGAAATCTGCGACAGTCTGAATGGTATTCCCTTCGACGACAACGAGCAAATCATACCCACCCGAAACCAAATAACATGTTTTGACTTCGGCATAGCTATAAATACGTTCGGCGATTTTATCAAAACCGACATCCTTTTGAGGGATAATCGACACTTCAATTAAAGCACGTACAAGCACTTGTTCTGATGGACGTTTGGCTTTCATAAACTAAAACTCCTTAAATTATTGCTTTGGACTAATTCCTACACCTTGTTCAAAATTAACGCGCCGTTCTAATTTCGCGATGCTATCACGTAAGATGGCAATATCATTCTTGATATCGTCGATCTTTCCTCGTAATTGTTGATTACGTGAATCAGCTTGGGCCATGGAATTGATTAAGCGTTTCTTTTCCTTGTCCCATGTTAAAGTGAAATTCGAGGGGTCTTTTAAGACATCAATTTGTCTTTCATACACCTTGATCTTCTCTTCTAAGTCTTTTTTGCGGCTCATCATCGCATTATATTTAGACGTGTCAACGGGTGATGTCTTTTGCTGCTTTTCTCTAAAATTAATTTCTTTCGTTAATGTATCTAATTGCTGTTGCAATTGAATATTGTCAGCACGTAACGACGTTGCATCTAAACTATTGGTCGTCTTCGATTTGGTTAATTCATTGATCTTCGCTTCAAGTTCTGCTTCAACAGTCTTATGAGATTCAATGTCTTTACGTAATTTCTTTAAATCATCGTCGGTTGGAACGTCCGACGTTGTAATCATTGTTGTATAACTCATCTCTACTTCTTTAGCTTTTTTCTGCAATTCCCACTCGGAAATACGTAATTTCTTAATCGCTACCTTACGGTTAAGATTCACCACATCTTGCGCTCTATCTTCAACTTGCTGTTGATTAGCGAGCATGGCTTGTTTACGCAAATTAATTTTAGCCTGTAAGTCTTCTATTTCCATTTGCTGATCGGTGCGACCATGGCGCTGAGCTAAGAAATCACTAAGCTTTTTATTCTTGGCCAAACTATCTTGCACCGCTGCTTGCAGCTTTGTTAAACCTTTGGCAATATCATTATTTTCAGCGACCAATTGGCGATTAATGACTACCAATTGCTCGGCTTTCGATTTAATGACATCAAGACTTAGCATCCACGTGCTCTGCCCCGCATCTTGGGCGTGGGCATTAGTCGACAGTGAAGCTGTCAGCATTATCATGAGTATAAAAATTATGCGCATAACTCTAGCATTATAAACACTGTTCTTCTCAGGAGCAAGCAAGGAATCCCAATTATTTCTGCCCTAAACGGCGTAGCGGTTGCTTAAGTTGTGTCCTTAAATGGGTTAAATTAATGGGCATGACACCCATAAGGCTATTGGTCAACACAACAGCTGTTGCATGATTTAATATGTTGGGTGTTAAATGAACTTCTTTAACAGGCATACCTAAACGTCCCCCCATGTCAATTAAACGCTGGCGTGTTAATCCGGCCAAACATCCCGATGCTAAGGGTGGCGTCATCATTTGCCCATCAACCAATGCCATGATATTCGCTTTTGTCGACTCAAAGATCTGACCTTTGGCATTGATTAATAAGGCATCATCAAAACCCTTCGCCTTGGCATAGTCGCTGGCAGACTTAAATAAAGTATAGTCTAATGACTTCACAAAAGCCAATCGCGACGATGGGGCGCGTTGTGTTGCGATTAAACAGACTTTGATGCCTTGTTGATAGATTTTCTCTATCGGTGCTTTATAAGGTAATACGAGAATCGCATGATGAATGGTTTTCCCTTCTTTCCACACCATCCAGCGTAACCGTGCGCTCTTGATTTTATTTTTTAATAAACATTGAACGCTTACCTCGTGCCAACGTGCTGGTGACAGAGGATTTTTCATCTTTAATACAGCCAAGCCTTTACGCAAGCGACCTAAATGATCGTCGATAAAACGGACTTTTTCTTTATCCGCACGTAGTGTTTCAAAAATACCTGTCGCGGCAAATACCCCTGGTGTAAAGGCTTCAATCGCTGTTAAGGGTAGAGCGACGTTTTTTCCATCAATATACGCAATATATTTCTTAACCATGTGTGAGTCCTTTGATTAATGCGTCGGTCATGGCTTGACCTTTTAACAGCGTTTCTTGATATTCCGCACGCGGATTGGAATCAGCGACGATGCCACTACCTACATGCAATTGTATACTTTTGGGCTTCATAAAAATGGTGCGAATGAGCATGCTAAAATCACAGCGTTGATTCAAATGGCAGTACCCTAAAATCCCTGTGTAAAATCCACGAGGGGTTGTTTCTAATTGTTTGATAATTCCCATCGCGGATAATTTGGGGCAACCTGTGACTGATCCACCTGGAAATGTGGCTTCCAACAAATCCACAATGTCTTTGTCTTTTAATAATGTCCCCTCAACTGTCGCTGTGGCTTGAAATACTTTTTTATAACGTTCAATGGTGCGTAACCGCGACACCTTCACACTACCTGTTTGACAAACCCGGCCTAAATCATTGCGCGCTAAATCGGTAACCATCAAGAGCTCTGCTTTTTCTTTAGGGCTCTGATTTAATTCTGTGTAATATTTTTTATCTTGAGCCTGGTTCTTTCCCCGAGGACGGGTACCCTTCATAGGAACCAAAGTCGCCTGCCTTTTATTTAATGAACAAAAACGTTCAGGCGAACTGCTTAACATAAACCCATCACCACTTTTAAGAAACGCACATAAGTGTGTCGGTGATGTTTGACGCAAATGCTGATACACATTAATCGCATGCTCCACACGCAAAGAGCTTGCAAGACTTGCTTTTAACGCATAGGTCAAATTAATTTGATAAATATCTCCGTCGTGAATAGCGCGAAGCGCGTGTTTTACCGCCCGCTCATAGTGCGCTTGTGTCATCGTTGGTTTAAGCACAATTTTCTTCATGGGCTCAACAGGCTTACGAACGACAGGGCTTGCTAAATGCGCTTGCACATAATCTTTTAATTGCCGGGCTTTTGCCGTACTGCCAAAACTCACCACATTAAAACGGCCTGTATGATGATCGATGTCGATGACAGTATCGTAAACCCCGAATCGCACCTGGCCTTCATACCCAATCACCCCGACCATAGGATATTTGGCTTGGTGTTTCTTTAACACTTTAATCGACGGGCCTTCAATGATATCAATCGGAGCAAAACCAAGATAGGAATGACTATGTGTCGATGATGGATGAAGCGCGGAGTCGAGTAAAAATAAGTCCGGTTCTTGGGCGAATATAGTTAATAATTGAATCGTGTTCAAAATAACGAAGCTTGCGATGATTGGGTTAATTTAAATACAGGTTTTTCGACTGAGAATTGCGCAAAAAACTTATCAATATTTAATAAATCTTGTTCCTGAGCAATGTCTAATAAACGGCCAAACACATGCACGGTCAATTCAACGTCTGCTAAAGCACGGTGAGTTTCAGTCACACGCACCCCTAATGAACGCGCGAGATACGCTAATTTATGATTACTTAAATAAGGCACCAAATCCCGCGCCATCTTTAATGTATCAATCGCCGGTGTGGCATCAGGCAAACGACGGCTCAGTAAAGAAAGCTCATAACAAATAAATCCTAAGTCAAATCTCACATTATGCCCGGCTACGCACGCGCCGCCGATATAATCTAATAACTGCGCCAATACCACATCATTGCAAGGCGCTTGAGCGACCATCTCATTGGTAATATTATTAACGGACGTTGCTTCCGCAGGGATTAAACGCTGGGGATTTACTAATGAATGAAACTTGCTCACAATCACGCCATCCTTAATTTTCATGGCTGCTACTTCAATAATCCTATCTCCAGTAATAAAAGATAATCCTGTGGTTTCAACGTCGAGAATAACAAATTCGGTTTGTTTCGCAGTAATCATGATGTCCTTAAACGTTGGTCGGCATTGTAAACCGTCTTAATATTAATGGGATGATACAATTCTTTCGCGCGCGCTACCCCAGGTAAACCAAAATCATCCATGGCATTAACATACCTGTAGGATGCCCATGCGGGTTGGCTACACATGGCATTAAAGGTGAACGCACTTAATCCTGTAATCGTTGGAATGGCTACTTCTAATAATACGACAAAAGTGTCGTGATTCAATGGATATCCTAAAGAATATGCCGCAGGCTTTTGATCGACTTCGATGAGTATGCCATGTAACCCTAATGCTGCACGATAATCCAAGGCAATTTCATGCGCATGGCTATTGCTTTCTAACATGTCTAAGGCAATCATATCCTTGTTAAACTTTTGCTGTTTATGCAGGGCCCATTCATGAAAGATCGACAAGCACGCTGCTTTATCCTTGTCGTCGATGATCTTAATGCGAATGTCATGATGCTTTTTTAAATGATTCACATCATGGCGCTGACTCTTATAGGCATTGCCCTGATAATCGATAATATCTTGAATGCGGTAAATATACTCATTGCACTTTTTAACCAAACGTAACCCATGTTGATTAAAATATCCGGAATTGGTGTCGTCGATGTTTTCAATGCGTGCCGTCAATGAATTGATGCCATTTAAGCGTTTGAATATTTTATCAATGACACGCTCAGTGACAAGTCCCAGAGGCGCCCAATACAAGAAAGCTGCTGGTTTGCCGGGATTATCAACAGATTGAGCAATCACGCATAAACAATCATCGATTTCCTCGAGGTGAAAATCATAATAATCTTGCCACATCACGAGTGATGACAGATGGACAACGGAAACGTGCGGCGGGTAAAGCCCGACGTATTTAGCGATCAAAGGTTTATAGGATAACAGTGTGGTAATTTTATCATTCATAGGAAACAGTCAAGACATAATCAAGCTCGGCCGCGGCATGTCGATAGTCATGTAATAAACGGCGATTGTCCTCAAGCCACAGGCGCACACTTTTGGATTGAAACCAATCTTGAAGGTAGGCGACATAGTGAGTAAATTTAGGATCACGCAATGTATCAAGCACATGCGGACAGGCTAAATGCACATAGCATTTAATCACATTATCCTCGAGTGATAAAACAAATGGGTATAAGGCGCATTCAAATGGCCTTTGCTCATAGACACCACAGGTAAAATCCGTGGCATTAAAATACACACATTGATGGCGTTCGCCTAAAGGCTTGGTTGGCAAATACCCTTTTAAATCCGTCGCATCTGCCAAAGACTCTGCTTCGCCAACACGTGGACGCCACGGGCTGTCACTTAAATCAAAACGACAACATCCGTCGCATTTTAAACATACTGCTGATGGGACATATTGCTTAATGGCCATTATTTGACAAAACTTCCTAAGGCAGCATCACGATCTGGTGTTAATAAGGAAGAGCCGTGTTCATCAGAAGCGGCCAATAACATCCCATTGGATACTTCCCCACGTAATACCGCTGGTGCTAGATTAGCGACGAGAATAATACGTTTTCCGACCAATTGTTCAGGGGTATAGCTTTTGCGAATACCCGCGACAATTTGACGGATGCCACCTGGTCCTGTATCAACTTGGATCACATACAATTTATCCGCATTTGGATGCTCTTTGACTTCTTTAATTTGCGCGACCATTAATTTGACCTTCTTAAAATCATCTAAAGTAGCTGGCACTTCAACGGGTGCTGCTGGTTTTGGTGTTTCAGCTACAGGTGGGGCTACAGGTGCCACCACTGGAAGTTCGGGGGATTGATTAGGTAATTCCATCTCGACATACTCCTTCGCATTTGTTTAAATGTTCTCTTTAAGGGCATAAGTTTATCAGAAACTTAACCTTGCGCCAACATTTTAAAAAACCTAGAATAGTTCTCATGCGTGATAAACCTGTCCTCTTATCTATCGTTTTTTCCTTTCGCAATGAACAAGATACCCTGCTTGAATTAATTCGTCGCGTGCGTTTAGTGTGCTTATCTCTTAAAGAAAAACATCAATTAAGCGATTATGAATTGATTTTTGTCAATGATGCCTCAAGCGATAACTCCGCTTCATTATTGATGGGTCAAATCGTCTTGGGCGCCAAGGACATACGCTTAATTAATATGTCACGTACTTTTGGCGTGGCCCCTTGCGTTTTAGCAGGATTTAAGGAAACACGTGGGGATGTAGTTATCTACATGGATGCGGATTTGCAAGACCCACCAGAATTAATCCCGCAATTACTGGCCGCATGGAAAGAAGATCCAAGCGTGGATGTGGTGCATACACAACGCCGCAATCGGCAAGGTGAGAACTTTCTTAAATTATGGATTACTGCGATTGGCTATCGCATCTTAAATCGCTACTCAAACACATCTATCCCTATTAATGCTGGGGATTTTAAATTACTTTCTCGACGTGTGGTGGATCAATTGATTGAGTTTAAAGAATTTAATCCCTTCATCCGTGGGCTGATTAGCTGGGTTGGCTTTAAACAGATTTTTATTTCTTACGACCGTCATCCTCGTTTTGCGGGAAAAAGTAAATTCTTTGTCTTAAGTAAAAAAGTGGTGTCGAACTTCTTAACGAGTGCTTTAATCAATTTCTCCTCGGTGCCTTTGCAAATCGCCTCGTATATTGGGCTTGTGGCTTTATTAATTGATTTTGTTTTTATTGGGCATGTCATTATTCAGAAAGTTACGGGCCAAGCAATACCAGGATGGACCGCTTTGATGACGGTGATCTTATTCTTAGGTGGCGTTCAATTATTTTCAATTGGCACCATTGGCCTTTACCTTCATTCCGTGCATCAGCAAACAAAAATGCGTCCCACGTATATTATTACCTCCCGTCATGGTTTTAAGGAAAGTGCTTAAGCCACATGCGTAATCATTATTTTTTCCTGAAAGTCCGTTTATTTATCATCGCGGTTAAGTCAGGTAAAATCACTTTTCTCAAGTTGTGAAATACTTTTATGTCCTTTGTGGCCTATTGGCGGCAAGTGCGTCCTCATCTGCGAGTCCTTTTATCCTGAGTCTTGAATTATGGAATGAATGCAATGCGGGGTGTTTATTCTGCCGTAATGACAAAGGTGAGATTCATGATATTAATCCACAAGGTAAAATGGCTAATGGGATTTCCAAAGGCAAAATGTCCGTCGATATGGCCTGTGATATTATCAGTCAATTCAAAGATGACGCCCTCATTGCTGTGCTTTATACCAACGGTGAACCTTTACTCTACAAAGAACTTCCTGCTGTCATTCAGCATGCCACCAAAAATAAAATGCTTTCGATGATATCGACCAATGGCCTTTTATTTACCCCCGAAAATGCCAAAGCCATTTTGGAATCTGGCATCGACTTTATTAAAATTCAATTAGGCGGATTCACTCAAGATATTTACAGCATTCAAATCCGTTATGGCCAAGTCGAGACCCTCAAGAATAATATTCGCATGCTAGCTGAACTTAAAAAGCAAGGTCATCATCACACCCTTATTCTCATCGACTGGATCACCTACAATTACAATCGCCATCAAATCCCTCTCATCGAAAAATTCTGCCAAGAGCTGGGATTAATGTTAAGTTTCCGTGCAGGTAATCCTAAAGGTGGTTTAGAACAAAGCGAACCTAAACAAAGCCCTGAGTCTTTGCCGTTAAAAATGTCCTGTGATTGGTTATGGCAAGGCATGCAAATTAATTATAACGGTGATATTTTGCAATGCTGCGAGGGTGTTGTCTGGAGTGATTTAAAACCTTATACGACGATGACAGCCGGAAAGACCCAATTAAAAGAAGTGTGGAATGGCCCCCAAGCTCAAGCCATGCGTCGCACCATGGCCACTCAAGGCCGCGGTGCAATTCCTATTTGCCAAGGCTGCGAACGTAAAGGCGTGTGTTTTAAGTGGTAATTTAAAACGCCTTACGATAGACCAACGCAAGAATACTGGTGACTTGATGACGAGAGCCGCGTTCTTTGACGAGTGAGGAATCACCAGGTTCATCGCCTAAATGATCATACCCTGCCATCACAACTGCTGCGACTTCTTTGGAGAATGGGACAATCACGCGGCCACCAAAACCGTAGGTTAAAATACCGGCATGCGCATCATACGTTGCTAAACCACTGCGACTAGCCTCGGGGCTATCGATGGTGAAATAGGCATCATTGTATTTGCTGCTTGTCCAACTAAAGCGTGGGCCAAAATTATAACGGACATAGCCAATTTGATTTTCATAACTCAATTTCACATCCGCACGTAACCCTTCATGACCATTAACCCCTTGGCGAAGTTCTACATAAGGCTTCACATGGTCCATCAATGTATATTCCGCAAAACCACCTAATTCTAAGGTGCCATCGACTTTATCTAAACCAATAAGGGCGGTTGACTTCTTGCCCCCAACGCGAAAATCTCCGTCGGAATCTTTATCACTACGTGCCGCTTCCCATTTGGCAATGGGGCCAATGCGCCATTTTTCATTACTAATAAAGTTATACCCCACCCCTTCTTCACGAGAAGCAAAGAATTGATCTTTGTAATTAACACGGATAAAAGGAATTAAGAGAGAGTATTTATCTTTGGACCCAACGAAAGCAGGTGTGTAGACATACGCTGTACCTGCCGTGACTGACCATCCATCATTAGGCATAACCGTTGGTACTGTTGGTTCTTCGGCAAAAGCATTGGTTGCTATTAATAATCCTAAAGCTAACACCATACGGCTTATGTTCATAGTATCTCCTGCAAAGAAAAGGATTGGAAAATAAAGCTTTAATTCATTTCTATACTAATAACTTTATGGCGAGATTTCAATCCTTTGATAATTTCAATTTTATTGGGCTTAATGTGATAGTGGCTGGCTAGAAATTTGATGAGCGCGTCATTCGCCTTACCATCGACGGGAGGGGTTGTTAAATAGACTTTGATGCCTGTATCTTCTTCTTTAAATAGATTCTTCTTCGCACCAGGAATGACTTTAAGACTGATATTCATTAGGTCAGTTTATTATATTTCGTGTGCTTCCCCTTGGATTTATGCACGGGGTATTTTATCGCGTTCTTTGTCATTTTTGTCGTGATGGCTTTCGCCAAATCGACACCTAGATTGTCCGACAATTCAAATAAGTAAATCGCCACATCAGCTAGTTCATCAGCAATATCTTCCTTATGTGTTTTGACATATTGCTCAACTTCCGTCGCTGATTTCCATTGAAAATGCTCTAAGACTTCGGTTGCTTCCAGCACAAGTGATAAAGCCACGTCTTTAGGGTTATGAAACTGTGCCCAATCACGTTCATCGCGGAATTTCTTGATCTTGGTGGTGATTTGTTTAATTTGAGTCATAACTACCCTATGTTAAATAATATCAAACCAGCATAATCGCTTTTCGATGGAATCATTAAATGCTTGGCTACGACTTGGATAAAGGGCTTGAAAATCATGATACGCATCCCAAAGCGCTTTATCAGATACTTTCAAATAGTTATTCTCGGATACATCATTAAAACTAGTCGCCAAATTACTTTCTTTGATTTGAGCATATTGACTATAAAAACTAATTTGATCAGGCCCTGCTTTCATGACAAAAGCATGGAATGGTTTTAATCGTTCAGGCACTTCTAATTGAGAAAGTTTATAAAGTACATCTTCTTGAAGTTGTTGATATTTGCTAAATAGTGATGAATAGCTACCCGCCTTATAATTGGCATTCATGACATCGTGCATATTCATGCGATTGGTAATGCCCTCTTCTATAATCATAACCCATGCTTTCCAATATTGCATTTCTTGATAATCAATATTAGGTTCATTGACGGGCAAAGGATACCACCCTTTGTAATTCTTATCTGGCCAGCTATCTAAAGAAATCAAAGGTTGATCCTCTAACCTTATTGTTGCAGTAATCCACTCCCATCCATAGGCTCCTTGACGCGTCGATATTCTATAGACTGTTTGGTTTGGATTAATAGAATTATATTCATTTGAGTTAACCGTAAATGACCATGCTGATCTATTCGAACGCCACGGTTTGATATCCACATGATAGGTGGTTGATCTCTTATGTGTCGTCATGTATTTGCGCATGACAACCTGATCAAATTGCTTTACTGGGGAAATATCCTGAGCGCCATTCATCACGGCTGTCCCATATCTTGCACAAAGTATGATGCCAATACTAAATGTACATAAAAAGTAGATAAATACTTTCGATGATGTTGAATATCCTCTAATGAATAAAAATACCACAGCTCCGACACCCACAATGATGACTACGCTACATGCGAATGACATTATCCATAAATGTCCGTAATCAACAATGGGGTAAAACATTATCCCTTTCCCCAAAGAAAAGATACCAACAACTAATGCGATTGACCCTGACATATAAAGACATAGTCTTTTGATCATAAAGATAGCTTGATCAGGATGGCTATCCGTCGTGCTCGGTATTAATGCGGCAAGACTCACTAATTGTTTAGCCGCCATGACCATTAAATCTTTTTCCATGGGTGTGAATTTAGAAGCACAGACCATTCTTACCTGACATCGACTTGGAGTGATTGTGATCGATGAGGAATTTGTAACAAGTTCGAAAACTTTTTCTTTTGCAGCAGGATTAGTAAACAAGCGTTTTAGAAATTCCTGATTTTCTCCTTCAAAATAAAGTTTACTATTCGTCGTTCGATCCGAAACCTGCAATTCACGGTTTAAACCAATGCTTTTAAAGAAACGGTCCATTGAATTCTCATAGCGTATGTGCAATCGCCCTGCAAAATTTCCCGGAACATACATTCTGATATAAGGCATGCTATGGCGCGACCCTCGGTAATATTTAACACATATCTCTCGGCCTTGTAATGAGAATACAGCCTCACCTTTATAGTTAATCTTTCCACCAAGCTGTGCCATCGCTTCTTTTAAGGGATTGTACACAGTGTCGAGGGCGTAAATAAATCCGAATAAAATAACGGTGATGAGGATAAAAAGAGGAATAATGGGAGATAGAAAAGTTAAAATTTCCATTTTGTGCAGTATATCACAAAAGAATTAAAACTCTACAGGGCGAGGTAATTGTTTTAAATATTCATATTCGATGTGTACTTCCATGCGCGATTCAGGTGTGCCCAAGAATGTGCCTTCAACAGGTGCGGCTTGCGCGGATAAAGAACCTGCGGCCAAGGCAATATGATGACCATAGCAGGCTAAACCAATGGTTGGATCATATCCCCTCCAGCCTCCACCGGGAATATACACCTCTGCCCAGGCATGCATTTGAGGATTTTTAGGGGATTGATCGAAAAAATAGCCGCTAACAAAACGCGCCGCTAAACCAACAGCCCGCGCGGCGGCAATATACAAAATTGATAAATCACGGCAAGACCCTCGACGACGTTGTAATACTTTCTGCGGACTATGAGGCTCTCCTAAATCTCTGATTTCATAGGTAAATTCTTGGCTTATTTTCTGAGCAAGCAATGTAGCGAAATTTAAGACATTGTTTTTACTTTCTGCCATGATGCTTAAGGCAAAATCACGGACCATATCAGGCATGGGCTCAAATTCTAAGAATGGTCTTAATTGGCTAAGCATATCCATGGGATATTCCATGGGAAGATTTAAGCATTCCGACGGATGCACAATAAAACCAAATGGATTACCTTCATTGAGTTCTAGAATAAGACGAGATACGACACTTAAAGAATTGGTCTGACGGTTAAACCATACTAAATGGCTTAATGACCCTGTATAGTCTAAATTGACTGTTACACCGTCGGGCTCAGGAATAATTGTTAAAGTGCGTTCGATAAGACGTTGATAAGAATCTGCGCGCGGTGTTAAACGGATCATGTGAGGTTCTAAGAGAACCAGCTGATCATAAGAATAATTGGTTGTATGCCGAATGGCTAAATACATGGTTATCCTTTAAGCTCTGCATTTTGATCAAATACCGTTGCGATCCAATTGTCAGGCATTTCTTTAATCGATTGCACAATGCGCTCCTGCCACCACACGGAATAGCGGTGCATGTCATCGCGGTCAAAGCGTTTCTCGACGATGTGAAAATCATTCTTCTTACACATCACCACATCAATGGGATATTCCACATCATTAGCACTCACGCGTGTGGCATTAAATGATAAGAAGCCCACCTTAAGCGCAAATTCCATGGTCGATTCATATTTTAAAGCACGATCTAATAAAGGCCGGCCATGGCCGGTATTGCCAATAATAAAATAGGGTGAACTTTCACCTACCTCGACCCAGTTTCCCTCGGGATAGAGCATATAGAGCATTGGCTCTTTATCATCTTCAAGCTGGCCTGCTACCAAGGCATAGAGATTAAACGACAACCCATGCTCTTCTAAGGACTGCCTGTCTTCTAAAGCCACCCGTTTAACCTGCTCGCCAAAGGCATTAACCATCTTATACAATTTATTAAATGATTTATCCTGGGTATCAATAACTTCTTGAAAATAGGTCACCGCTTTGTCGCGCAATGAACGCAAGCCTGAGGTCATGATAAACGCGGCATGACGCCCGGAATTCTGATGGATGGTCACTTTCTTGGCAGTCATACATTCTTTGCCACTTGTCACACGCGTATCCGCAATTGCCACCAAACCATCTTGAACTTTCATTGCTAAACAAAATGTCATAAATTTCCTTTCTTACATTAAACAAGTTTTTCAACAGGCGTATCTGCAAAAAATGTCTGGGCCACAGCAGCCCCCACAGTATTGAGCTTTAATTGAAATTGATCTAAATATTCGTGCAAACCATACGTAAAGATGTCATTCACGTCGGTATAATCTAATTCTGCACGCATTTTACCGATTTCTTTTTCTGCTTTTGTTTCAAACGTTAACTTTTCTCGACCAACAATGGCATGCAATGATTCTTCAACTTGAATCAAACAGTAGCGCATAGCACGGGGGAATTCGCGGTCGAGTACTAAAAACTTAATTATACTGGCCACATCGAGCTTACCAAATGCCTTTCGATACATTTCAAAAGCGCTCGCGGATTTAAGCAAGGCGGACCATTGCATAAGATCTAATGGTGTACCGACGTAGTCGGGATTGGGTAAAAGATAATAATATTTCATATCAATGATGCGATCTGTCTTATCTGCCCTCTCTAAAAAACGCCCAATATTACCAAAATGCCATCCTTCCGCACGTGAGAATGTGGCATCCATGATGCCGGAGAAGACATGGCTTCCTTGTTTGATATCACGGAAGAACTGTATTAAGAATTTCTGATTTGATTCTTCATATTTAACAGCGTTTCTCGCCGATAAATACATTTCATTGACCTGCATCCACATTTCGCTAGGGATAATTTCTCGCACTGTACGTGCATTTTCCCGTGCGGCAAAGAGGCAGGAACAAATAGAATTAGGATTGGTTGTATCAAAGGCCAAGAAACGAATAACATTCTTCTTGGTAAATTCGCCATATGTTTGTTGAAAAAGCTCTTCATCCCCCGTCGTTAAAACAAGCGGACGCCATTGTTGTTGAACTAAACCCGGAGGCAAGTCCATGGATAAATTGTAATCCACCTCCATTAAACGCGCATAATTCTCCGCACGTTCAATGTAACGGTTCATCCAGTAAATAGAATTGGCAACACGGCTAAGCATTTTTAGACCTCAATACCCAAGTATCTTTACTTCCACCACCCTGAGAAGAATTAACAACCAATGATCCTTCACGCAAAGCCACGCGTGTTAAACCACCCGGCATAACATACACCTCACGCCCACATAAAATATAAGGACGTAAATCCACATGACGCCCTTTAACTTCTTCATCAATGATCGTCGGAACACGGGATAAAGCCATGGTAGGCTGAGCAATATATTCTCGTGGGAATTGACGGATTTTATCTTTAAACGCTGCTTGTTCTTTTTTAGTGGCATGTGGGCCAACTAACATCCCATACCCACCCGATTGATTAGCCGCCTTTACCACCATCTTTTCAATATTGGCAATCACGTGATCGCGCTCTTTGGCATCCCAGCACATGTAAGTCGGCACATTGGGTAAAATCGGTTCTTCATTTAAATAATACTTAATCATCTTCGGCACAAAGGCATAGATGACTTTATCGTCGGCGACACCAGTTCCTGGTGCATTCGCCAAGGCCACATTGCCTTTTAAATACGCATCAAATAAACCAGGTACACCTAAGACAGAATCCGGATTGAAATGTTTGGGATCAAGTGAGGTGTCATCAATACGTCGGTAAATCACATCCACACGCTTAAAACCACGGGTGGTGCGCATATGCACGATATTATCTTGCACAACTAAGTCTCGCCCTTCGACGAGCTCAACACCCATTTGCTGGGCGAGGAATGAATGTTCGAAATAAGCAGAATTGTAAATACCTGGAGTTAAGACAACAACCGTAGGTTTCTCGCGCTTAGATAAATATTCCAAAATCTCACGCAAACGTAATGGGTAATCACTGACAGGTCGTACTTCCAAGCGTTCAAACACTTCAGGGAAGGTACGTTTCATGATCTCACGATTTCCCAACACATAGGAAACGCCCGATGGAACTCTTAAATTATCTTCCAAGACATAATTAATCCCGTCGGAATGTTTGATAATATCAATACCACTGACATGCGCCCAAATGCCCCGCGCAGGTTTTAAGCCTTCGCATTGTTTAAGATAACCAACACTTGAATAAACAACATCAGCGGGAATAACCCCATCCTTGATAATATTCTTCGCCCCATAAATATCCTGAATAAATAAATTCAAGGCATTAATGCGTTGCGTCAACCCACGTTCAACGTTGTCCCATTCCTTGGTATCAATAATGCGCGGGATAATATCAAAAGGGAAAATCCGTTCAACCCCGGCACCATCATGATACACATTAAAGGTAATGCCCATGGACACAAAGGCCTTTTCCGCGGCACGCTGACGCTGCACCACTTCATTAAAACCTAAATTGCTAATGCTATTGGTGAAGAATTGATACCAGCTGCGTATGCTGCCGCGACCAGTAACCATTTCATCATAGAATTTATCAGGAAGATACTGACTAAACATAGCAGGACAAGCCCCTGCTTTAGTGGATGGGATACGTACAGAAGGTTTTTCCTTGAGGGACGCTTTCATCAATAACCTCCAGGTCTAAAAAAACAAAAAGCCTCCGTCGATTCTCTCACCCCAAAGTGAGCCAACGGAGGCATCAATGCCTGTAAAATAAAAAATCCTGCACCTTTTCTTGGCACAGGACACCTTTGTCCGCACATTCCTTAAGCGTCTTTGCTTAAGAAACATGACCTAAACGTATAGTCATAATATAACAGGTGCTAAGGTCATAGTCAAGGCGGGATGTGAACAGGCCCTTATTTTTGCCCGACCATCACCAACGATTGCCCTAATGGCGGTGGGCCAAAACGCTCAACCGTCCTTAAAAAAGGCACCATGTGATCTAACATGCCGCAGGCACGTTTATGAAATCTCTTTTGTTTTAAGACACGACCCGCAAAGAACCAGGTCAGAATGCCAAACATATTCATGTAATATGCTTCTTGAACCTTAAAGCCTGCTTCTTCAAAGGCCTTACGCAAATCTTTTTTCGTGTAACGACGGTAATGCTCGACGTGCACATCCAAGGTGCCATAAATCGCTTGCAAGGCAGGCACAAAAATAACCACCTTGCCCTTTTCTTTCAGCAAATGCTTCATATTTCTTAACGCTAAAATATGATCGTCGATATGTTCTAAAACATTCACACAAGTGATTGTATCGGCAATGCCTGCTGGATGTTGTTCTACCGTCTTGGGACTTGAAATATCAAGCTGAATAATGCGGTGTTTTTTAATGGGTAACGGTGTGCTTTGCAAAGCTTGGATCATGTCATTGGAATAATCAGAGAGGATAACTTCGTCGATGGCGGGATTAGTAAATTGCCCTGCAATATCCCCTAAACCACTGCCAATGTCCAATACGGAACCACTTAAATGACGTTCAATTTGGTTATACAACCATGAATTATATCGGTGAGACCCTCGGATAACACTTAAGGTATTATAAACATTTGATGCCATGCTGGACTAATTCTTCCTCGAAATGTTGAAGTAGGACGCCAATCTTAAAAATCAAAATATATTATCATCATAAAACATCTTGTCCAAACTTCTTTTTAGGGACTTAAGAATATTTATTTCTTTAATTCCGGACCACCTGCTCCATAAATAACTGTGGTGATGGCATAGTTATCATGATGATCTTTGTATTTATATTTCCCCACGAATGTGTCTTCGAATAATTTGATGGCATCCTTTAAACCGTTTTTATTGACGGAAACAATGTCGGTGCGTACATACCTACCGCCAAGATCAATGGATCTTTGGGTATGGCGATACGTTTCCCATTGGGATAGATTATCGACGGTATTTGTTGTTGCAACCATCCCATCACGACCGATTCCAGCCTCCCAAATACCATGCGGCAAACTATCGGACACAATAGCCCGATGCTGCCAGCGTTTATTACGTGCAGCTACGGCTTCCCCTTTTTGATTGACAGCGATGGTGATGATTTTGACTTTGATAAATGCATCGGTTGAATCGTCCGCCCTAACTGAGCTCAATGAAAAACTAACGACGAGGAAAGTACAGCATAAAATCATCCATGGTTTTATATTCATATTTTTTACTAAACTTGTTTATTTATATAATCAGCCATATCCTGGATGCGCACATACCATAACTTGCCCTGTTTATGCGCTTTTAGGTGGCCACGGTTGATTAAATTACGCAAATAATCTTGAGAATAGTCATATATCCTAGCCATATCACGTAATGGTACTATTGCTTCTTTGTTTAAACTACTTAACTTACCACCTTCTAACCGACCAATAGCTTCTTTCAATAATCCTGAAATCATTTCAGTAAATTCAGTGAATTCTTCGCTTTTAATAGTCTTATTGATATCTGTAATTGTAACCTTCTTATTTTTCTCCATCAAACGATGCATTTCATTGAAGCAGCGGTCAGACTTTTCTAGAATACTATAATATTGCTCACGTTCTTGTTTAGAAATCCCTTTAATCGCCACATTAAGCAATCCCTGACCGATTAAAATGTATGATAAAAGAATCCTCCCAACACGTCCATTGCCGTCACTAAATGGATGAATCGTTTCAAACCACACATGCGTCATCGCTGCAAGAGTCACATCATCATAAATCTTCTTAGTTGAAGCATCATTAAACCATTTAATCATCAACTCCATCGCATCACGGACATAAAACATGCCAATGGGTTTAAATGTCGCTTGGGCAACTTGAATATCATTCTTTCGAAAATCACCAACTGGACCAATATAAGTCCCTACATCTTTTTCATAACGCATGAGCAATGTATGGATCTGCTTAATGTCAGCCATGCGTAATACAAACTCATTCTCTTTAAACTGATTATTAGCAT
>JACCDG011863991.1_pt1 | contig 32218 bp, 58 predicted proteins | sample 7442471 | NCBI WGS metagenome assembly JACCDG01 (sample SAMN15323444, study PRJNA562643) | freshwater metagenome | isolation source: river surface water | place: USA:Blue River Watershed | collected 2017-08-17 | reverse complement strand
GGGCTTTTTTATAGGTGATCCATCGGAAGAAAATCGTGTTGCCTATTTATTAACCCGCTTACTCGATGGCTTTGGTGGTGGAAGTGGCTTTATGCCTGCCGGCACTTTTGGCGATACGATCCGGTACGATGTTACTGATACGCCAATCGCTGATGATTTCATTTACAATACCGGTGCGGGTGTAGGAATAAACACTACGACACTCACTGCAATGCTCACTATTAAAGGGGCAGGACATACATCAGCTACAAGCACATTGTTCTTGCGCAATGATGACAACAGTCATTCATTAGGTTATGCAGATAATGGTGGCATTTACAGAAACGGAACGATATACTCGGTCCCTGTCAGTACAACAACGTCATGGGGACCAGGTGCAGGTGCTACCGCTTTAGGTTTTAACACCCAAAGTGTTTTCATGGGTTATTATGCCGGAACCAACTGCAGCAACGCTGCAGTTATCATTATAAGTGGCGATACAAATAATACAGGTTCCGCAAATTATGGAACCGGCACGACAGCCATTGGAAACGGATCATTATTAGGTGCAACAGGATCATGGAACGTAGGTTATGGCATAGGTGCAGGTGGAAGGACTACTACAGGAGGATCGAATACATACATTGGAAGCTACGCAGACATGTCAGATTCAGGATCAACCCTGAGCAACATAACGGGTAATTACAATATCATTATAGGTTCGTTAAACCTTGGAGCCAGTGCAGGAACTTCGTTCACCGGAGGAAATGCTTTTAGTTCCGTTTTCGCAGTTCACGGGATCGGCACTGCAAGCAATCAAATTGTATTTGGTGGCGGCATAGCGGATACTTTTTATACTGATCTGTATATGGGTACTGGTGTAACGAATGCAACCATCAACAATTTTTCCATCCGTGCAACTTCTGCAACAGGAAGCGATGTAAGCGCTTCAACAAAATCAATTGCTATTGTTCCACCACGCGGTACCGGCTCAGCTGCAGGCGGATCAATTATTTTATACTACAGTCCTGCCGGTTCTTCAGGATCAACTTTAAATACCCCCGTTGCAGGTTACACACTTGACAATACGGGCTTAAGCACAATTGTAAGTTTAAAGATTTCCTCCCTTGCAGGTTCCGGTTCAGAAATAATTACCGTTGGCAACGATGGAACAATCGGTAGCAGCAGCTTCACTGCAAAAGGTGATATTATTGTTTACGATGGTACCAACGTAACAAAGTTTGCGGCAGGTGCCAACGATACTTTGCTTGGCTATGATAGCTCTTCTGCTACCGGTTTAAAAACCATCAGCACCGGAACAACTGCAGGCACCATTTGTACCGGTAACGATAGCCGCTTGCCTCGCATGATCACCCGCGCCGGTGATCAGGCTCTTGTGGCTACAGTTAGTTGGCCAACAGGCACACCACCAAGCGGGGCCTCTGATCTTCGCTATCGCTGGAATCGTGTTGATGATTTTGTACAAGCTGAATTCAGGCTTGAATATGCTACACCAGGCGCATCAAACACCAAGCTATTAATAAACTGGCCTGCTGATATGCCAAACCCTGGAGACATTACAGGATCAGGTAACAGCGAATTTTTTATGTCTGCAGTTGGTCACATCATCACCAATTTCGGAGCGGATACAGGAGTAAAATCATCGCTTTGCATGATTCAAAAAGATGGATCAGGAAACTTCCAGATCAATCTTCAACCGACCGCATCACAAAGTGCAGTTGGCGCTACCATCAATCTCAAATATATCTCAGTTACTTCCTGATGCCCGGCCCTTTAAAAACCTTGCGCAATACGCAATCGAAAATATTTATCGATACCGCTCTTGCCGGTAGGGCGGTAAACATTGATTTGTTTCATGTAAGCGCTCTTGATCTGTGGTTCGGTGCCGATGAAACTCCCAGGGACACACTTACTGCAGACTTCCAGGCACTTTTTACAAACGTTGGTTTCCGCGGCCTTCAATATCCGGGTGGAGGAATCAATGCTTCCTACACCACCATTCCAAACAACACCACCATAAATGGCGGTGCAGGATCCGGTTACAATTGTTCTGTTACTAATCCTGCAAACCCAGTTTGCACATTTGGATGGACCAAAGATTTTTTCAATGAATACATCGAGCTCTGCCGCCTTACTGGCATGCGGCCATCGATGTCGTTCAATTGTCAGCTGGATAACGCTGAATTTTTAGCGCAGAATGTATGGGTACTGCAACGTCTTATTGATGTTTTCGGAGAAGATGGAATTACGAACGTGAGTTATGGAATGGAAGACAACATTGGCAACAGTGTAAGCTATTGGGAAAGTCAGATACCGGTTTTGAGTGTTCCAAATATTACGGCAGCTTACATAGTTAGAATTGCCGACCGGCTTGCCGCAATGAAGGCCGCGCACCCGAACTGGAAATTTCATATTGCAGGCCAAGATGTACTTCGCACAACGGAAAATCATATTCTATGGGGCGAAAGGCTTTATAAAACCTACAACGGCAAATCACTCAATCATGATGCAGTAAAACTATACATCCAATCCAATGATTTGTTTGATGGTAATGCGTTTGTTTTTTCTCCAACAGACTTCGATTATAATTTAAACCAGGTGAATGCTGTTTTTGATTTTAACCAGAAATCAAAATACAGTATTCCCAATATCATTAAACGATTCAAAGAGGTTCATCCAAATAAAAAGCTTGGTATCTGGCAGCATGGATGGGTTAACCAGGACGTGACACCGGTACATCACACAGTGCTGGCCAATATCTATTTGGCCAAGTTCTACAGCTTCATTTCTAATTACAATTATTACAACAGCGATTTTATTGCATATGCCGCATACCAGAATATGCGCAACATCATCACCAATGCTAATGTTCAAAAGGCTCACTATTGGGGCCTGTGGGTAGTTGGTCCGATGTTTAAGAATGCACCCATCTATTACCCTGTTCACTTTGATTATCCAGGGCTTTCAGGATGGGCAGTAAAAGATACTACCGATGGCAAGTACAGGGTGTGTGTGATCAACGAAAGCGCTACCGCACGCACTGTAACTATCAATGCCGGCAACAACACCTATTCCACCGTTACCAGGCGAACCATGTGGGGCTCCTCACTTGGATCTACCACCATCAATACTGAAACAATTGTAGGCGAAACACCTGCAACCATCAGGGAATTTTCCACCAACACCATTGAGTTCACTTTTTAAAAAATGATTTATGGCAGCTAAAAAGAAAGCAACCAAAAAAACTTCAGCACCGGCAAAAAAGAAGGTGCAACCAGGTAAGAAAACTGTACTGGTTCCAACTCCCGAAGTAGGAGAGATCGTGAAATTCTATCCTGCAGCTCATGACACACAAGCAAGATCAAACTATGCTGATCAGGTTCCGGCCATTGTAACAAATGTTTTCGGTGGTGGACTTGCCAACCTGCGCGTATTTCAGGATGGCAACGAAAATCCTTTATGGAGAACATCCATCAAACATATGTCAGTGGCTGAAAAGGAAGACAGCTGCTGGGATTTCCGGAATTGAATTTTTCTCATTCATTCAAAATAAATATTGCAGCATGAAAAAAACACAGTCATCAATCCCCAAAGAAAAACCGGAATTAAAACTTTCCGGTAAAATGGTAACCAATGCCATTTTCATCAACATCTACAATGCATTGGATCGAATGCCACAGGCTAACCTTACTATAAATGTAGGTAGCCGAAAACATGAGCAACACGTTACCCGCGGCTTGCGTGGTGATCAGCTTGCGCTGTTACACCGCAACAAAAAGAAACTGCAGGATCATTTCGACGAACTCGCAGTGCAGGAGAAAAATGTAGAGAAGCTGAAAATGGAATCCGTTCGCAAAGCAATTAAAGCAGTTGGTGAAAGTTCCAACAAGAAGCTGAGTAACGAAGTTGACAACCTTACTGAAGTAATTGATGAGTGGAACAAAACAAAAGAATCACTCACACCACTTCCGGAACTTGAAAAACTTCCTTACAGTGATTTTGCTGATCTGGAAATCAGTAACACACCATTTATGGGTGTGATGATGGAATACATTTTAGACCTCGATAATTAACCATGGACCGTAACGGCTGAAATGCCGGTAAGATCTTCGAATTAAAAAACCCTTCAACCAAACTCAAATGAAAACCTATCAATATCTTTCCTTAATGGCGATCGCACTTGCTTGCGTCACCTCCTCCAATGCACAAGTTGGTCAAATTACTAACCCAACAACAAAAATTAACTGGTACCCCGACAAAGATGCTGATGGTTATGGATCCACCACCGGCATTATCAGCAAAAAGAAACAGCCCATCGGTTACGTGGCCACTACCGGCGATTGTGATGATGCCAATATTTACATTCATCCCGGAGCGCTGGAAAGCTGGAACGGGCTCGATGACAACTGCAGCGGCCTGGCTGATGAAGGATTTACAGCAGACCTGGTAATTACTACTACCCAATCACTTGCTAACCCTCAGCTCGCCTCAGTACCCACCGTAGATATATTTTTTACCGGAGGCTATAAGCCGCGCAACATTACCGAACCCACGTATGCTGCACTGGTGAAGGGACTTGGGGCGCGGTTTTTTTCATCCACCACCGGAGTTTATGCGCAATACATCCGTGTCTATCCTCAGCGTACCATGTTCGATGGTCCGGGAATGGGTTATAACATTCCTCTGCAGTACGCAAACAAAATGGACAGTGTTGGAAAACAACCTTTTTATATTTCCGACCGGCCTTATGATTTTGCTTCTGCCGGTGATTCACTTCGCAAAATTGTTGGAGCCGGTGGAATTATCGAAGCAAACATTGCTACCGCTCCCATTGAAGATACTTACGTGCAGATTGACCGGCTGATTGCATCAGGACAAAAAAGTATCCTGATTCAACCAGGTCAGGAACTGGTTAACGATAAATCGTTCTTCAGTACCGGCACTTTGTACGCTACTGCAGTCGATAATTATTTTTCTTCCATCCTGAAGAAGTATCCCAGCACGGATTTCCAGTTCGCCATCGACTGTGCAAACAAATGGAAACTGGACAGCAAAAAAAATCAGTTGTGGAATAACCAGGCATCTGTTTCAAAATATGCAACCGTGCATGACGATTACATCCACATGATGTTTTTAATGGATGATGGATTTAACGGCATCATTGATCACGACACTGCAGAAGTAGGCTATGCGCTCAATACAGCCCTGCCGGCACAGATTGGCCGCTGGAGGAGTGATCCGTTACTTAAACGTTATAAACTGAATGTAGCTCAGCTGAGCGGTGCAATAGCCGGTTACATCAATCCCACCGAAGTAGTAAAGCATAAATTCTACGTGGCCATGTTCACCTGGTCCACAATCAATTATTTCAATACCTGGAATGCATTGCATGGTGACAGTATTGTAGGATGCACGGTAATGACCTTAAAGGACATGATTGATGCAAAAAACAGTGTAACGCTCGATTACCAGATGCTCAGCACCGGTTACAAATTATTTCAACCCGGAGCATACACCTGTTTGGTAAAAGAAAATTACAACCAGGTGCAGATTGGAATTACCTCGAGCAACGGCAGTTATTACGTTGTCATGCTCAATCATTCAGGAATAGATCTTCCGCTGCCCAGGAACATTGTTGCCGATGGTAAGTATTGCCAGTTTACTCCCATCAGCCGGTCCGGCTATTATGTAGATTCAAACACCAGCGACAAGGGAATAGCCTGCAGCCCGGATATGCTTAAAAAATACAGCATCAGTTTTTTTGAAATAAAACCTTAACTGTGATGGAAAAAGTAGCTCAGTCAATTATTGAGTTGTGTAAGAAACAAGGCCTGCCATTCCTTTTATTATTGGCAGGCTTCTACTATTTCTATCAGAAGGATCAGAACAATGAATCACTACGCACCATCAGTGCTGAAAAGGTGCAGCTGCAGCTGGACACCCTTAACCGGCGCATCGACATCTGCAGGGCCACCTACGAGCATGTGTTGCTTAACCAGGTGATGGAAAATACCAACCTGCTAAAGGATGTAAAGGAACTCATGAAAGCTTCACTGGAGGCAACACCCATGAAATACAGGCCCAAGCAGGAACTCAGCTCACTTAACTAAAACCAAATTCAACCATGGCAAAGAAAAAAAAAGAAGGCACGTAAACGCTTACCACCACGTAAGAAAAACGGCCAGTTCAGAAAACGCCGGTAACCAACGGCAGTGCTACCGGTACAGGCCTGATGGAATCCATCAGGCTTTTTTATTGCGGAAAACACCCAATAATAAAAACACGTATTTATACCTATAGGATTCCTCGAGCAACGGCACTTCATTTGTATTCAATATTTATACTATGAAACCCATCGCATTATTATTCATGCTCGCGTGTGCATCTTGCAACGCACCTACCTACCTGGTAAGTAACCAACTGAAAGTAACCAGTGTAACCCTTGTAAATGATACCATGCTCGTAGAAGTATGTGGCATTAACAACAAGGGTGAAATGGCTTATAGCTGGTATAAACCTTCTGAACCGATAAAAGTCGGGGATACACTTTACATAAGATAGCCACTACTTTGCAACTCAAAATAGTTGCATATTAGTGGCTAAAATAGGTTCCTATGACTCAAAACACTGCTTTGGGCATATTTTGGCCTGGGTTTGGCCTGAGTTCTACAACATTTTGGACTGTTTTAAAGCAATTGATAATCAATCATTTAAATTCCAACAGTCCAAAAGTCGACGCCCAAAAGCAATAGCGTTCCATTAAAATACACACTTAGTATGTCAGGTAAACGCCTTCACTTGAATTTGTGAGTTTCGAAATCTTTAATTCGTAAGTGGTGCCTTTAGATGGAATAGGAAGCGCTTTTGACACGGATGCCCCTGGTTTAATATTATTCAGATTTTCTTTCCATTTTATAGGTTCATGACCGGCAGATTTGGAAGTAACAGTTATTACACATTCATTGATAACATAATCAGAAGTATTGCTTACAATCAGGATTGAGGAAGTAATCTTTCCAAATAAATTCGCATCACGATTTTCATAGGCACTAACATGACTGCTGATATTCTGCTCAACCACTTTCCTTCTTGCATCCATAGCCGCAATAGCTGCAGCATTTTCCTGAATGTCCTGCAATCGTTTTTGTTCAGCCATTTCCTTTTCCCTTTGCAATATTTCAAATTGCGCATTACTGCTCTTCATACTTTCAGCCACCTTAGAATAAACAAAAGCACCAATGATTAACACAAAAGCTATGACTATTACAGCAATCATGCTTTTACTTACTTTTTTTCCTGCAGAAATTTCTGGAGTATTAAAAGATGGAATTGGTGGAGGTGATTTTATAGGTATAGGAGGAGGAATTACCGAAAACAGACTTTTCAATCCATCAACTTCCGAAGCGGCTTTCCATCCATCAGCATTTTCCCACCAAACCAGATCGGAAGGCATAATTTTTTTACTCTTTAATTCTTCAAGTTCGAATGGACCAATAGGTAATTTACCATCGTGTAAAAAGTATTTCATAAATAAAATTTTAACCAAGATAACCAATTGGCACAATATTTACTATGTTTGTTTTGTCTAATCGCTTACCCATGAACAATTTAATTCACAGCAACCCCGGTCGCATTGGATCAGCCGAAAGGCCCCAGACTCTTCTCCTTCGGGATAAGCGGTTAGACATGCGTAACCGGGGCCTATTTTTTCAACCAATCTTTTTATGTCTAACCGAAAAGATCAACACTCCCCGCAGCCATCCTCTGATGCTGCAAGAAAGTCCTTACATGACATGCTCTCCAACGAGCGTGTTACTATCTCCGACGTGCAGGTCGGTAAAGAAAAGTCTATTTCTAAACCAACCCATATGCAAAACAGAAAACTATTTCAGGAGCTGGAATTTATTAATGATCAAGGCGGTCCACAGCAACTCGCCAACCTTATAGCCGAAGGATGCTTTTGCACCTTGCTACACCGGTTAAAGGAAGATAAAAACGAGCAGGACTACGAATATGTAGAAGACTGCTATGCCAACTGGAAATGGCTAACACGCGATGCAAAAAAACAAGCAGGGTAATGGAGTTTACGCTACTGGTATTTGAGGTGCCCATTGGCACGCTCATACCCAACAAGCGAAGGCCCATCACCTTCCAGTACATGGTACTCGATCGCAAAACGATCAATACCATTACCTGGCGCTTGTACCGCAACCTGCAGAGCTATCTGAATTAGTCACCAGTAAATTTTCCATTACCATGAAACAGCTATTTATAGTAGCATTAGCTACCGCTTTGTCCTTACCTGTTTTCGCTCAAAAGCCTTATGTATCCCTGGCACTTGGTTACATGCCACAGAAAGGTAACTACGGTTACCTGAGCGCCCAATTAACCGCAGGCAGTCATATAGGTAAACACTGGTGCGCTGAGTACAATCAAAACATTTCATTATCACCTGCAGAGTTCGCTCCCAAATACGTACAGGTTCGCACAGGTCCTGTTTTTAAATTTAATCGCCAATACACAATTTATACCGTAGCTGGGTACAGCATAACGTCCGTGCCTTCCAATGCAAATCGCAGGGTTGGGCACGGCGTTACTGCTGCTGTTTACCTGGTGCAACAAACCGGTGGCGACTTTCAAATAAAATACGAGCTATCAGTTAACAACGGGTTTCACCTGGTGCCATCAATTGGCGCGTGGCTAACCTTTTAAAAATCTACAACTCATGAGAGGTCCAGAAAAAATTATCAAAGTCAGTATTACCGATGACTATAATCCAAATGTTCCTGTAAAAGATCGAATTCTGATGGAAGAAACAATGGATGTTTTAGAAACGGTGAATCTTCTTAAAACATTTGGAATAGTTCGCACCAGGGAAAGCTTGTATGCTCTTTGGAAAACTCCGTTCCGGAATATTTCACAAAGCTGGTGGGTTGATCCTGAAAAATATGATGGGTTACTCGAAAAATGTCCGCTCAGCCAAAAAGATAATTTAAGAACTGCCATTGAGCGGAGGTCATTGCATGTAAACGTACAACCATTCAGTCGGAAGGGTTGGTAAAAATACTAGTATACCTCTTCGTGCAAAAATTTCTTGCAATAAATTAATAAACCAACAAAATCAAAAAGACTATGAAAAACGAATTCATTGCCATTTGTACGGACGATGCAAGTCCGCAACCATTTTGTCACTATGTGGATGATTTGGAATATTATAAAAAACGTCAACAAGAAATCCATGCCGGAAATATTGATTTCGTTTATGTCCCTCTTGCTGTTGCAATTGCCGCCCCTGAGTTATTGGAGGCATTGAAAATAGCAAGCCTTTATGTTAGCTCTGTATCTGATAAAGAAGATTGGCAAATAATTCAGGCCGCCATTCAAAAAGCAACATCATGAAAAAGCAATTATTTCTTATAAAACGACAGCGGAAGTACGACAATGAGGTTCATTACCTCTCATTGCGAATGCGCCGTTGGTTACCCACTAATAGCCGTCACAAGTATGCACGAGTTGCAGAGGAAATAGCTGATCGATTCATTGAAAAAATGAAAGGGACACCGGAGGAAAAAGTTTATTACTACTTCAAAGTAATGGTGCTATAGTTCAGAACGATCAAATAGACGAGGATCGTTCAGGACTCCCAAATTACGCAAATAACGCTCTGTAGTTGCTACTGATGAATGACCCATTGCCATCTGCACAAGTTTGATGTCATGTGTTTTCAAATACAACTCACATGCTGCAGTATGTCGCCAGCTGTACAATGCATACTGCTTTGAAAAACCGAAACGATCAAGAACTTTCCGGTGCAAGTCTATCATTCTATTCTTCGGTAATGGTTCCGGGCCGGTACCGCCATTTCTGCCGAAAACAAAATGATTTCCATCTATACCAACAAGGTGTTTCAATTTATTTTGAAACACCGTTGGTATTGGATGAACCCGATGCAGGTTTGTTTTTGAATTGGTTGCCGTAACGTTGATCACGTAATTATTAAAATCGTGATCACCAACCTTCAACCCGCGAATTTCGGAAGGCGGCCGCAGGAAAGAGTAATATGCATATTCAATAAAGAACATCAAATCCGGATACTGCTTAGTAATAAATTCCTTCAGCATCGCCTTTTCTGCAGGTGTGAAAATTTTCTTTGGTATTTTCGTATCCGGTAGTGTACGAATGGCTTCCCAGGGATTTCTATTCACCTGCAACTTTGGTTTATAAATTCGCCAATGATCCCATATTGAAAACAAGAAAGCTTTACGCGAATTGAAGGTTACATTACTGTAACTACTCTCTTGCAAAAATCTGGTATACCTGTGCGCATGATCAGAGGTAAACCCAACGGGACAAAGATTGCTGCATTGATTCAAACGCAACCAGCGATAAAAATCATTCAGAATAGTCCTATAGGTTTGCTTCGTTCGAAGCTTCCAGGTAATCTGGTCCTTAAAAAATTGTTCAATAGCAATAATTAAAGTTTCGCTTTTGCCTGCAGGCACCGGTACAATATCCGGTACGGCCCCCTTATAATATTTCCACGGATCCCAGGTACTGAGCACTTGACTTGCAAGCGACCTTCTCTCCTCAACAGTCTTTCCCCTGTTGATTCCACAACTCACTTTTACTCGTTCCTTTTTACCAGCTGGTAGCAGAGCATTGAAGGCGAAATACCAACGCTCTTCTATATTCTTCTCTTTCAGTACAGGCGGGGAAAACAAAATTTTTTTATTCCGTTCCATTGAAAATTTTTCAACAGCACGGATAGTTTTGTCTCACTTCTTTTCTAACATCGTAAGTGAGACAAGCAATTAAATTGCTTGTCAATCACTTACGTGTGCCCGGGACGAGATTCGAAGTGTAACTAACGCCTATGCTGTTATCAGTATATCAATCAATTATCTTGTCTCGGATTCGGGTGCGACCTCTTTTTTCTTGTCGCACTTTTCTGGCTAAAAGGATATTTGACCTTCACTTGCTTATTTTTCAGCGTCTTAATTTCTTTTTCAGCTGCGAGCAGTTTGATTTCCAATTCTGATTTCTCCGCTGCTAAAGTTTCTTTTTGGTCGCGCTCAGCTATGTACTTACGCTGCAAATCCACTACAATAGCATTGTGATCGTGGATCGATACAATATTCTTACCCGGAACAAGGTCGCCAAGGTTGGCCATTACTTCCGGATTCAGTTCAGGTAACTCACGGTCGGAGAAAAGGATTCCGTATTTGCGCACAGCAAACACAAAAACATCTAATGGTACCTCTGGATTGGAAAAATTCCTATACAGTGAGCTCTTGTCCTTCCATCCAAACTCCCTTGCAAATTTTATGGCAGAAATATGGGCTTCCTTAAGCTTTCTTTTTAAAAGTTGTCCGCGGTGTTCTATCACGGTGCAAATGTCCACATACATAGGTGGATAACTTAATACCAACAATTACACCAAAGTTGCATAAAAGCCACACATTTGCAACTAAATACTATTATTCATGAAGCCAAAAAGCAACTCTGCCCCTTCAAACTATTATCGCATTAACGAGATTATCCGCAGTAAGATACGGCCCAGCGACGTAAGAAAAGGATTTTATAGCCTGTTCGGGTATAACAAGACCACCATGTACTATAAAATGAACGCACTCAGCGATAGTACACGCAGGTTTTCCGCTGAGGAGGAAGCTGCTATAGCAACTTACCTGAATGTGCCTATTGAAGATTTGTACTTCTGCCAAAATCAGCCTGCATAATGAAGCCGCTCTCTTTATATGAATGGCACCAGATCACATTTTTAATGAGTGACCTGGAACGTATTGCCCTCAAAATAAAGAATGAGCGATTGAACCAAACCCGTGCATACTTCGAGATGATTTTTAAAGAAAAGGAAAATCGGTTGCTGGCTTACGCACAACCTGAGTTCAATCAATTGCTTAATGGTACCGGTGTCACTACTAACCCTAATCAATAACCCCATGGAAAACCTTACTTTTTTAGTGATTGTGTTCTCATTCCTCTTGAATGCTATTTACCATATGGTAAACATCACAACAAATCCATACGTGGATCAACAACATCAGTTAAGATGGAAATTTAGTTGGTTCCACACAGTCATTTTCCTGCTTACCGTAGGCGGTTTTCTCTGCTATGGATGGGAAACCACCTGGTGCCATTCATACGCCAACAATTTCTTTTTCAATTACTAACCAAAAACAATTCAATCATGATTTTTGAAATCTATCAAGACAACGCGGGTGAGTACAGAGTTCGCTTAAAAGGTGATAACGGAGAACCACTACCTGATGGTTACACCCAAAAGCATAATGCGCAAGACTTAGTGGGTCTGATTAAAAAGCAAGCACGTACAGCAAGGGTGTATCAAATCAATAAAGACGGTAGTAAAAGCGAAATAACACCATTATTCCAGTAGCCGGAATCGACTGCAGTGAGTAGGTGGTTACTTCCATCCATCTGCCAGGCATCAGCTGAACACTGCAGTCCTTTTTTTTCACTACATAACCATTTCACATGATCACTTTCGACACTGCAGAGACACCGTTGGGATTTGAATGGCGAATGATTGAAACCGATGAATCAGGATCAAAGAAAGTTCTATCCCGAAGCTGCATTTATTACAAGAAAAAAGAGGAAGCGGTTAAAGAGCATCAGAGAATTCAGAATGAGGTACAGGTAAAGCAACTAAAACTCGATTTATGAATAACTCAGAAGAAAAGTTCGAAGATGTTTTCAATTACCACAGTTGCCAAAAATCTATTAACGGCGACCTGATTGTAACCGTTAAAAAAAGCATGGGAAGGCTGAAACGCAGTTTCTTCCTTAGCAAAGCCCACGGTGTATGGGAGCGCCCCTATTTCAGGGTACATGCGCAAAGCATGGTTGACCCTTCACAGAAGTACTTCTTTACTGCAGTGCGACACGTTCCTGATAATATCTGGAACCAACTATTATCCAACGCTTTCAACCAAAAATTTCAAAACACATCCGTATGACCAAAAAAAGTATCTGGATTGATGCCGAATGGTACATCAGTCAAAAAATATTTTTGATCGGCTTCGCTTACGATTCAAAAAAATGTTACCAGTTATACGGGAAGAAACTAACCCGGACTAACTTCAAAAAACTTTTGAAGAAAGTAAACGGGTTTGTATTCAGCTATGGTCCCGACACCGGTATGTGTGAAAAATTCTTTAACTGGAAATTCCGCAAACAATATTGCTGCATTAACCTGATTAAGGTTTTCCGGGATTGTATAAAGAAAGGATCCTTCAAGCTTGCGGATCTGGAAGTAAAATTTGGCATCAAACGAAAAGTAGCCAAATACAAGACTTCCATCTTCCACATCTGGAGAGATTGGAGAAATCCAAAACTGAAAATGGCGGTGCTTCAGTATAACCTGGAAGATGTAATTAACCTGGTGCGCATCACCCATAAAATTTTCACGAAATACAAAGTGAAACCCGCTTACCTAAAATCAATTCGCCTGGTATGACCATTACAGCCAGTGAGAAAAAAGAATTGATCAGGCGGCTTGAATCAATTGATAAGAACCTCAGCAAGCTTCGTGAATTGATTGATAACCGCAAGGTGCAAGATCGTGCCATCAAACAATTCAATTACTGCAACACCTCCAACAGTATTTTCAGTCAACCCAGGTAACCCATACATACCCGCGTGATCAGTTTCTTTTTCAGTAAGTTGAGAATTAAGGAAAAAAAACCTTCTGGTAATTATAGCATGGCTGAAATAGTATCAGCCATTAGATCCGGGAAAACTCCTACCAATGTTAATTTTGGTAATGACATTAAAAAACTTCGGACGCTCGACAACGAAGCAACGCAGAAAGTAGTAAAAGCTGGACTTCCGTGGGTAACCTTTGGAGGAGAGTTTAAAGAAATCGGATTAGAATATCTCACAAAATATAGTGGGTTTATAATTATTGATTTCGATCCGTACCAAAAAATAAAGGGAGAAGTTGTTACCGTCAATCCCTCCCTTATTGAAAGCTACGATAGTATCCGGGCAAGGGTTGCAGCTGATAAGTACACGCATGTTTGTTTCACTTCACCAGGTGGAAAAGGAATTAAGATTGTCGTAAAAATTACTGACCAGCCCCAATCTATTGCTGCCATTGCCCGAGAAAAATTTCACAATCGATGGTTTTTATTTCTGGAGAAATATTATCTCGAAAAATACAGCCTTGTAGTTGATCCCAGCGGTAAAGACATTCCCCGCCGTTGTTTTCTTTCCCACGATCCAGACATTTTCTTCAATCCAGACTCACCGGTATACCTGCCGGAATTTCTTCCGGAAGATACCGCCGATTCTGCAGGTGCCGGATCTCCCTTGGATTCTACCGGCACTCCTGCCGGTGATGCATCATACGATCCACAAATAAAGAAACTTCCATCAGGTGAATTCGCTTACCTGGTACCACCGGCACAAAAGGAGGAAAATTGGAATGCAGAAAAAACCCGCTGGTTCCATCGCATTATTCAAATAGCCGGTAAGGTGCAGGAAAATGAAATTGATATGACCGGCGACTATAGCGCCGAATGGTTGGGCATCGGTTGCTCACTTGCCATATTCGGTGAAACCGGCAGAGCCTTGTTTCACCTCTTCTCAAAATTTCACGCAGAATATTCACCCGCAAAAACAGATGCCAAATTCAGCAACCTGCTCAAAAAGCACAAGTTCACTACGCCGGCTAAGTTGTTTTCAATTGCACGAGATTATGGAGTGGTATCAGACAGCACGGGACAACCAGCGGCAGCAGCTCACACCGGCAAGCCCGCCGTTACGGACCATAGTAACGGAAACACTGGAGATAGTGAAGCAAATCCGTTTGAAAAGCTGATCTATTCGGATGTTGAGAAACAAATATTTGAAGGTCCATTTTGGCACAAGACAATTAAGCTTGGTATAAACGGCCGTATTGAAGATGTAACGGTAAAATTTATTAACCAGGGAATGAAAACCTGGTTAACTGATAAAGGGTTTTGCCGCCTTAAAATTTCAAAGAAAGCAGGGGCCTATAGTTCACAGTTTGTAAGAGTGAACGATAAAGTTGTAACACTGCTGGAAAATGAAGAGAGCGACAAACCGGAAAAAATAATGAGCGACTTCATTTTTGAATGGATGGAAAAAAACAACATCGATCCGGAAGTGCAGGAAGCAATGATGCGCGGATCGCATCAATACTTCACCAAACAAAAGTTTGAACGCCTGCCGGCCCGGGAATTCAATTTTAAAGCTGATACCAAAACAGAATCATTCCTTTTTTTCAAAAACTGTTTTGTAAAAACTTCGTCCGAACAGGAAATATTCACTTACGATAAGCTTGATTGCTTCATTTGGCAATCGCAGATTATCGATCACGACTTCACATATACTGATGATATTGGAAAAAGCGAATATTTCCGCTTCCTGATGCTGGGAATAACTGAAAAGGAAGAATTTACAGACAGTGATCTCGACAAAGTTCTACTGCAGAAAATTTTATCCTTTGCGACCGCCATCGGTTACATGCTGCACGGTTACAAAAAGTATGGTAAGGAAATAGCCACCTGCATTTTTGATAAGAAGGTAAAGGACGAAAACAGTGAAGGTGGGACCGGTAAGAGCATTGTTTTCAAAGCCCTGGGAAAACTGAAACCAGTTGTAATTATTGATGGGCAAAATTTCGACATCACAAAATCAGATTGCTTTAGTGAAGTAAGCCTGGACACATCCATCATTATAATTAACGATGTTAAAAAGAAATTCGACTTCACTAAATTCTTTCACCTTATAACAGAAGGCATCAGGGTAAAGCGATTGTATGTTAACCCGGTTAGCATTACTTATGAAAACTCTCCCAAATGGGGATTTACCGGCAACAAACCATTTTCCGGGCATGGAAAAAGTTTTGAACGCAGGCAGTTCATTCTTGAATTTTCTCCCTTCTGGAATAAGCAAAGCCCTCTTGATTTTTTTGGTCATGAACTTATGCGCAACGATTGGGATAAAAACCAATGGGACATGTTTTACAGTTTCCACATCCAGTGCATTAAGAAATACATGCAATACGGACTCAGTGAAATGCCCGAAGCTGAGTACTACCTCAACAAGTTGCTGAGTGAAGTGCACCAAAGCTTTGTGGAATGGTGCAACGAAAACATTGTGCTCGATCAGGAATACAAGAAGCTGGAATTATTTGACCAGTATAAAAACTGGATGAAGGATATAGACCAGTTGGACCTTGCTGGAATGAAGACCAACACATTTACCCAATACCTGCAGAAGTGGGCGCATTACATGCATTATGGCATCAACATCCATAAGCCTGATGGCCGCGACAGAAGGAACTCAGTCGATTACATCACTATAAAAAAACTTCCAAAATCATGAAACAAAAAATAAACATCCTATACGGACCACCAGAATCAGGTAAAACAGCTTTTGTAAATCTGTTTGCCAAAAATAGAAAAGCAGCTTTTATATATGGTAAGGACTTTGTGAAAAATTATTTGTTCTCTGAATTCGAGCCAGATATTGAAGTTTTACTTATCGATCACGTCCCTGTTGTAAAAATGAAACATGTACTTGACCTTTTTATGGGAGAATATATCCAAGTTAAAAATCAATATATGAATCCGTTTTCAATGTTCATTCCTGAAACAGTTTGGATTGTTACCCAATCGGAAAAATTTGAAATTCCAGCAAGAGAAAGTTATAAAAGAAGGTTTAATGCAGTGCACATAAAAGATGCAAAATTTAAATCAGTAATAGAATCAACAGTCTTTTCTGATGCGAAGGAAAAGTCGCTAGCGTCCAAACAACTCCGTAAACTTTTGGCTGCATGGAATAGAATGGATCCAGTAGAGCAAGAAAGAGAAAGACTGGTAACAGAATCCGCATTGGATATAATAAACGCCATTCAACATAGTGGAGGATTCTTAACCATCTCACACTTTCAAACAACGTTTACCGCTCCTTCTCCTGATGATGATCTTCCATTTTAATCACTGAAAAAAACCATAAATTATGAAACGAAAATTCTTTTTATTCTTCGGTAAGCTGTTCAACACATGGGCATATCGAAAACACGTCTTAGAGTCAAATGTTCCACCTGACTTTATTGAATGGATGGAAAATAATACTCGCATTGATCCTGCACTTGAAATATCAATGGACGGCTTTGAATCAGCTATAAAAAGCAAGTACAAGTATTTTGAAGAAATAAGAAGGGAAACTTTTATTAAATGGATTGATGCCTGGTGTGAGTATTATAAATACAGCACTTCAAAAAAATATGAATTTGTAAGAGTTCACAACGGACGAAAATGGTCAATAATTAGGAGTATAATCATTTACAAAACGCAATAAATGGTGATTCGTGTTTTCAGATTTTTTCCGGCAAAGATGATCCTTACTCCAATGCGCCTGTAAAGGGCAAGTAGATGGCTCCCGATTGTCGCCACCCTTGACAGTCGCCCTCATGCTGCAGGTAAAAGCCGAAAAAAAATTATGAAAACAAAACCGAATCAATCCAACTACAAACTCAAATGCAAAATCTGTGGTGAAACCTTCTACCCTACCGCCGAAGAACGCGACTTGTTCGAAGATGGCTTTGCAGAACTTCCACGCGAATGTGAATTCTGCTTTAACTCTTACACTAACGAACCTGAAATAGATTCCCACTCTGATGCAGATATGGGCTTATAACATTCACTCTAAAAATATCCTCATGCCTCGTAAAAACTCACACATAACCATTACTGATCAGTTCTGCGGAGCTGGTGGCAGCAGCCAGGGAGCCAGAAGATTTTCCGAACGCTCCAACGGAGGAATAGAAATAAAACTTGCACTCAATCACTGGAAATTAGCCATTGAGACGCATGCAACCAACTTTCCCGATACTGATCATGATTGCACCGACATCAGCGCCTCTGATCCGCGCCGGTATCATTCTACAGACATCCTGATCACTTCACCAGAATGTACCAACCACTCCCTTGCTAAAGGAAAGAAACAGGTAAAGGCACAGCTTGACATGTATGCATCCGGAATACTGGACCCAGCAGCGGAAAGAAGCCGTGCAACCATGTGGGACGTTCCCCGCTTTGCAGAATATCACAATTACAATTTGATAATTGTAGAAAACGTAGTTGATGCCCGCAAGTGGGTAATGTTTGAAGCCTGGATTCATGCAATGGATTCATTAGGCTACAATCACAAATCAGTTTATCTCAATAGCATGTTCTGCCACCCCACACCACAGAGCAGAGACCGTATGTACGTTGTGTTTTGGAAGAAAGGGAATAAAACTCCCAACCTTGAATTTACTCCCTCAGCTTACTGCCTGAAATGCGAAAAAGACATTGCAGCCGTTCAAAGCTGGAAGAATCCTGCAGTACGATGGGGAGTTTACGGTAAACGTGGCCAGTACCGGTATTGCTGCCCTGTCTGCAGTTCAATTGTTGATCCATACTACTATGCTGCTTTCAATTGCATTGATTGGAGCGACTTTGGAAAACGCATTGGCGACCGTGCAAAAGAATTATCTCCCAACACAACCAAAAGAATACAGTATGGGTTGAATAAATATGGAAAGGAACCTTACATCCTTCAAACTGCCTACGGTAAAGAAGCACGAGGAATTACCAGGTCACTACAGGATCCTGCATTTACTCAAACCACTTTCCCATCCCAAGCAATGGTCCTTCCATTCATCATTAATGATCAACACAGTACTGGTATTGATTTCAGAGTAAAAGGGACCGATAATGTATTGCCAACAATGTCTACAGTTCCCAATCTTAAACTAGCAATACCATTTATCATAAAAGGAGAACACACTTTAAAAGAAAAGGGCTATGCAAAAAGTGTAAGCGAAGCTTTTCAAACACAAACAGTTCGCCAAAGCATGGGATTAGTAATGCCATTTATTGTTGAGGCAAGAGGTCAAAGCAATACCCGGCCATCAACAGATGCGCTCAGCTGCATGACTTCAATGATCAACCACGGTATTGTAAATACTGAAAAATGGCAAAGCTTTATCAGTTACTATAACAGAACTCCGCAAGCTGATCACATCACGGACCGAGTTGGAACCATACCAACTGTTGAACGGCTGAGCCTCGTAAATTTTCAAACTCCCAAAATCGAAGATTGTTACTACCGGATGCTGAAAGCACATGAATTAAAGCTTGCAATGGCATTCAACAAAGAATACGTAGTACTTGGCTCATCAAAGGACCAGGTTAAACAATTAGGTAACGCAGTTACACCGCCTGCAATGGAATTTTTAATTGAACGCGGAGTGGAATCATTATCATGATCAACATACCTGGACTCAATACATATTTCGGTGGTAAAGGTCGTGATGGTGTGTATCAAAACATCATTAACCTTCAACCGAAACATGAAATGTACATAGAACCATTTCTTGGCTCTGGTGCCATCATGCGACGCAAGGCACCGGCTAAAATCAACATAGGGTTCGAGATCAACCCTAAAATATATTCACTCTGGTTAAAAGCAATGGGGAAACAACCAATTGCAAACCCGGAGAAATATCAATCAGCTGATGGACAAATAGATTCATTGGTCCTTACCGTTATTTATGCAGATGCATTAACCTGGTTCGAATCACTTTGGGATAGAAATGTTTTCAACCGTATCAAAGCCGAGGATATTCTTTTTTACATGGATCCACCTTATCCACCAGAAACAAGGACAAGCAAAGGAAAATACACATTTGATTTTGTGAATGATCACGAGCGGTTGCTTCAATATATTCAAAAGACAAAATTTAAAATACAGATCAGCAGCTATGATAATGAACTATACAATAACTATTTAAAAAATTGGAACAGACATGAATTTATCACCTATGATCATGCGCACAAACCACGAACAGAAGTAATCTATTACAATTACCCCCCCCCAACAGAATTACATACCTGGAACTACACCGGATCAGATTACCGCCAGCGCGAAAACATAAAGCGGAAAGTAAAGCGCTTTGTTGCAAAATTTCAAAACATGCCGGTACTCGAGAGAAATGCGATACTGGAAGAAATTACTAAAATCTAACCGATGAAAAAGAGAGAAAAACTTCGCAAAAAATTAAGAGCAATCAAATCCAAAATGAACAAACTGCTGGAAGAACAGCAAGACTATATACGTTATCAAGAAATTGAGGATGAACTCTTCCATCTTGAAATGGAAGCAGAAGATATCATGGAATCACTTCTAAAATCTAAATCATGAATCTGCTCTTTGAAAATACAATAGAATGTGGAGCGGAGTTTTCACCATGCAGAGAATATCGGTATGCGCTATGGAGAATTTGGGATAAGTCACTTCCGTTAATAATGTTCATTGGACTTAACCCGTCTACAGCAAACGAAACAGAGCCAGATCAAACTATTCACAGCGTTTACAGAATTTCAAAAAGATTAGGTTATGGTGGATTTTACATGATGAATTGCTTCCCACATATCAGCACTAATCCAGAAAATTTATTCCTATCTACTCAACACGCATTCTTCAATGATCAATGGTTGACCAAAGTAGCTGCAATGTGTGAAGAAATTGTTTTCGCATGGGGAGGATTTGAGATAGTAAAACACTCGGGAAGAGACCAGGAACTTTGTAAAATGTTTCCCCATGCAAAAGCACTTATAATAAATAAAGATGGATCACCACACCACCCCCTCTATATACCAAAAAGTGTGACCCTGAAATATTTTCCCAAATAAAAATAGAAATCATGTTCTCAAAACTCGGAAAAAAGCAAAAGCACATCCTCAAAATGATTGTTGTAGAGGATTATTATATACTGAGGACTTTCGACATAAGATATCAGTCAACCACGTTTATTTTAACGGATGATGCCCTAAATTGGGATTGCAGTTTATCAGAAAAGGAATTTTATTCGTTATGGAATCGAGGATTCCTTTTAAGCGAAGATCTTTCAACATCAATTTTATTGGAAGAGGAAAAAATCTACCTGAATGAAAAGTTTGCAGAGGAAGCACTGAATGCTGTGAATTCATAACATTTCGATCAAATAACCATCAAACTTTTTGCCTAAATTAAGCGGATTATGAAGACCTTAACCATAGACAATCTTTTTTTTGTTGGCAAATGGCATCGCATAGGCGATGTTATTTTTATGGCAGGCTTAATAAAAAAATCCGCATTTATCGAGTCCGCAGTAAGGGCAAAATATACAGAGCTTTTTAAGGGAGAAGTTGAAGATTTTCAATTAATCACCTTTGAAAATAAATTTTCATGTTGGGGCAGCTTACTCCTTCCGAAAACGTGCCCTATAAGCAACGATCTCAATTGCGGTCGACAGATTGTATCACCCATTTCTTATTCCTGCCTGCAGTAACGCCGGTACTGGCCACAATTCATGTTTTTTAATTCGGCAAGATAGCCCTCACCCTCATGTGTCAGTAAAGGGCAAGACAAGTCTCCTGAAAACAGTCGCCCCTTGACAGACACCCTCATGCTATGCTGGTGATGCCGAAAAAAAACTATGAAAAAGAATGCGGCACAACAACTCGAACTCTACCGGCAGCTTACCAAATCTCAGAACCTGGCAGAAGTGCAAATCACCTACCGGACCAAAGTAAAACCGGCAGAGCGGGAACAAATAACATCTTCACGCGACACTTATGAAATTCTCCAACGTATCTACATCAATGAAAAAATTGAACACGTAGAGTATTTCTACATCATGCTGCTCAACAGAGCCAACAAAGTACTTGGATGGGTGAAAATATCTGAAGGTGGAATCTGCAGCACCACGGCTGATATCCGGGTTATCATGCAAAGCGCTCTTTTAAGCAACGCTACAGGCATTATACTTAGCCACAACCATCCAAGCGGTAACGCTGCCCCAAGCCATCAGGATATTCAGCTTACACAGCGAATTAAAGAAGGCGCCACGATCCTTGACATATCACTACTCGATCATGTTATTATAACTACAGATCGTTATTACAGCTTTGCCGATGAAGGCAGAATATAAATACCGGTAGGCAACAGCCAGAATGCCGATACCGGCCGGCACCACCAATGCTGCAGGTACTCGATCGCCTTGCGCACAAAAGCCGTTCGCGGAGCGAACACCGCTTATTTTCTTTTCTCCCACCCGCATATTTTTCAGTCCAACCAGGCCAACGGCCTTATCTCTCTCTTCCTTCTTTCTTTCTAAATTCAAAAGCATAACGATGGGATTTTTTGGACTTTTGGACTATCCTTATTGAAATCGTATCTGGTAAAGGGTTTCAGCGGATTTTTTTCAGTCCATTTGCAGGCCAAAGCAGTCCATCAGGCCAAAAGTTTATTTTTTTAGGATACACCGGTTGCACCTCCCTCATTTTATTCCGTAAAGATCGCGCTCACCCTCAAAAAGTGCCAGTAAAGGGCAAGACAAGTCCCGCTGAAAAAGCGGGACCCTTGACAGTCACCCTTTCAGCATGCGTGGTGAAACGGAAAAAATGATGAAAGCAACCGTTACCACGTACCAAAAAGGTCAACTACTTTCCGGACTGTATTTCTTCGTGCAATGCAAAGGAGAAAACAGCGGGAGACCTCTTCGCCAACCCATAGCTAACTGCTGGGTAGTTACCGTTGAGCATGCGGAAGACTTAGACCGTTACTATTACCTCAGCTATGCGCTTTGGCTTGCAGGTGGCTTTAAAGTGTACCTGAGAGGATCAGTAGTACCCTTTCTCGTAATTCACGAATACAAAGCCTGCATGTCTAAAGCAGAATGTGCCACGCAAGCCGAGGCCCAGCGGTTTACCGAATCCGTAGAAAACGTAAGCCGGTTTGAAGTGCAACTGCAACAGCTTCGCCATCACCTTGTGGAGCTACAGCAGGCAAAGCGCCGTTCCTTAGCTTACTTGCTTCGACTCTGAGAAGCTTTCTTCACTTGCCTTTGCATTAAAAAGGTTTGGAAGTAAACATTTCCACTTCCCCAGGGAGGAAGTGTATCGGAAATTTCCCATCCTTCCGTTATCATTTGATCTAATTCCGGGTATTCAATAAGCACCGGTTTGGTTGTTTTCACATTGCAAGCCATGTAAAAACTGATTACTTTGCTTTCAATCATATAATATATAGTTGTAGTTATGAGCACAATATCAACAATTGCAAGTGTATAATATGCCCCGTTTTTGCAACTGTTTCACGTGGAACGTGTCTACATTTGGTGGATAATACTCCACACATGGAAAGCATTGCAAGCGAAAATCCAGAAAGCATTTCTCCGAATACAGAGGAAGCAAGCATTGAAAAAGCAACCGAAAAACCTACACTAAGGATTAACGGAAAGCAAGTAAGCTACAGACTCAGACAGGAGGATTTGGACATCCTGATCGAATTGTATGCTTTCATGTGCAATGCAACGAAAGAAAATATAAGCTACGTCAATTTTTTTCGCAGCATTAATGCCAGCTTGCTTGAAAGCTTGAAGTCAAAACCACCTGAAAGCATCATTATAAAAAATATTGAGGTATTCCCCACTGCTGATGTAGGTGTAATGGAGCTTTTGAAAAAGCAAGTTGCAAAGCTTCAAAGTCAACTTTCAACTTGCGAAAGCAATCTTATCATTAAAAACAAAGAAATTGAAAGATTGCAGAACATTGTCATTCATACTCCACCATCACTGCCAATTGCAAGCGGTGAAAAAATAGACACAGCAGCGATTGCAGATTTCGAAAGCGCACTTTCACGCCGTATGCAAGCAGCATTAAGCGAAAGCAGGGAAAATTTCATTAATCAATTGTATGAATACGCGAAAGCAACTCAACCAGCTAAACACCTTTTATAAATGGAAATTGATTTCAGCAAGCTTATACCTAAGGTAGTAAGCCGCCAAAAATATCTTGATTTAAAGCGCCAGGTGGATAACATGGAAGAACGCGAGATAGATAACCTGGACGAATACGCGGCACATCAAAGCATGGTTGATGAACTACGCTTTCAACTTCAAAGAAGCATTATCAGATCCATATTACTTGCGGTTGCTGTTGGTGCGCTGCTTGCAGTCATTATTTTCCTATTCATAAAATTGAAAAAAAGTGCCCCAATCTTTGTCTACAGAGGAAGATAATTTTGCAATGCAAAACTTCGACGAGAATATTCCCGGAGAAGTATCTACAGCAGCAACTACAGCACCGGAACCAATGCCGGTACTGCCGGCAGTGCAAGCCGTAGACATGCAGAAAGTAGCTCAGCTTTTTGAACTTGCCAAAGAATGGAAGTTAAAAGCAGAGACTTCCGGACAGCAGTTAACCGAAGTTCAAACAGATATCCAGGGTGTCATCAATTCGCTGGTAAATCTTTTAGAAGTAACAGGCCTCAATCACATGCTGAATAAAAAAGAGGAAGTAAGCATGTGGGATATCAGTTTAAAAATTACAAAGCTGGTAAAAACCATCTACCGGCAAAAAGATGATCCCAACAATCCATTCAAAGTAATCGGAATCCAGGTAATGGAATTCCTCAACAAATACGGTTCACCCGACACTTCCGAAACCCAAAAAAGTATATCAAATGAAACCAGGTGATTTTAATCTTGACGAAGCAATCAATACTTTAAAAGGACCATCTGGTAAAGATGCGCTCATTGAATTTTTGGATATACCAACCCAGCAGGTTAAAACTGATGATGGTAAAAGCGAATTCGAAACTCCTGGAAGCGATAAGGATTCCGACTTAACAATTGACTTGAGAGAAACGCCGGATGCAGAAGAAACCGGAAGTGAGTTTACTGAAGTAAAGGCAGAAGCGCCGGTAGGATCCGGAAAGTTTCGTTGGAGCAACAAATCAAAAGCGCTCACTGAAATAATTGACCAGGTGCAGGAGCCACTTAACGAATGGCTTTATTCAGTAACGGTATTCTCAAAGCAGGAGCAAGCTGATCTGAGGCGCATCATTCGCATGCAAAAAGAAAAGCGAAGTGGTATAACCGATGTTCCCACTCCGTACGAAGACATGCTGATCGACAAGGCAGCTGAAATGCAGGATTACATAAAAGAACTTCCGTTTTCTCCTGATGAGAAAAAAGACCTTTCAGAAGCATTCGCAGAATTGCTGAAAGACACAGACACGCAGATGAGTCCAGGCACTGCTTTCTTCATGACATTACTTTTCATTTTCCTTCCACGCTGGATGCCCATACTTCCATCAGCAATGGGTAAAGCATTGGAAAAATTCGGTTTAAAAGACGTTGATCCTGATGTAAAGCGGGAAGTATCCTGGTCTGAACAAAACGCTGCATAATGCCCGAAAACAGGCAAGCAAGGCTACACGGAATCTTAGGCATGACCAACACTGGCAAAAGTTGGTACGTGCTCAATGTGCTCATTCCTTTTCATCAAAAGCGATTTCCTGAGAAAAAGCAGGTGATCGTTGCTTGCGAAGATCATCCGGATTATTCCAGGTATGAAATCATTACCGCAGAAATGCTTTCCCCTAAAATCTGGAAGAATCCAAAGCCCGGATCAGTAAAGCGAATCATCGTAAATCCAAGCGACCTTGACCAGATTGATTTCACTTTCAAAATGATGAATGAGCATCTTTCAAATTCTATCGTTTACGTAGAAGATGCCGGTTCCTTTTTTCCTGATCGCTTAAAAACTACACCCGGAATCATTGCTTTTAACGGATCTTGCAAAAATCAAAACCGTGATTGCTTTTATCAGTTCTGGAACTTTGGAGAAATTCCAAAGCGAATGACCAGTTGGTTTAAGACCATGGTAATTTTTCCCGTGGGTGATGTGTATTGGGATGACAAAAAGCAGGAAACAATTTGGGACCCACAAGCCAAAACAAAGTTGGGTGCCAACTTCTACAAGATAAGGGGACCATATGAAGAAGTGCTGAAACAAAAATTAGCTGCAGAAAAGTTAAAGCTGCCGGTAACAGATCCAAGGGCGCATCCGAAAACTGTTGTAATATTTTGAAACGACCCAGCAAAGAAGAAATTGAAAGATTCATGATGAATAAAACCGTTACGGTTCTATTCATCCGTATCATTTACAGCGAAACCGAAGTTGATCCGCTCGACTTTCGTGTTTACCGGCAATGGTGCAGGGAAGCAGGCATTCAAACAGCCTGGTTAGATAAAAACCAAAAGCTTCATTACAAACGCAAATTTTCACCATCAGATGTTAGAAAGTTTAAAGAGGTTCATGGCTGCCCGATCCAAATCGAAAATAATTAAGCTGAAAAGCTTAACAGTAAAAAATAATGGTATCATTCCTGATGGCCATATTTTTTGCATAACTGAATGGATGGGCCGCGATCACATTCACTTCATCATAGATACCGGTGCGAGCTGCACCATTTTCGATAAATCTATGATGATCCGTAACTACAGCCGCCAACCAAGTCACTTCACTTCTGTTGATGGCAATGGTGTATTACTGGCCAGTGGTGGAAGCATGGGAATGCAAAAATTTGAATTCGAATTCTTAAACGTGAAGCGCAATTTCTTAGCAACTGATTTCTCGTTTATTTCCAACCACAGCGGGCATAGCATCGGCGGATTAATCGGTACGGACCTACTGAAAGAAGTGAATGCAAAAATTGATTTGGTGAAGAGTGTTATGATCATTCGATCATAACAAGGAAATATACGCAACTAATAATTCTCATTTACTACAACTTTTAAAATAGTGGAATCTCGTATAGAAGTACACTTCAGTAATTTCAGTTCTGATCATGAATTCCGAATTGAAAACCCTTCAATGCTTCCATGCGAAGGAGAAATATTCTCCTGTGAGTGGAGCGATTACATAGCCGATGATAAGCTTGTAAAAGAATTAAAGGAATTTGAAGAAAACAGCATATTCATTGTAAATATACTTCACAGGGAATACAAAAAAGCAAGAGCGACATTACACATCGTACTCTATAATGAAGAGCACTATGAAGGCCCGCTTATAAAAGTACACAAGTAAAAACAATTCCTATGTACACCCTCGTTGAACGCCCGGATGGCTACTACGAATTACAGTTCGATGGCAAAACAAAATCATGCCCTTACCAGTCGCTTTTATTCCTACCTGATCCCATTGATGCCCGCAGAATTACAGCGCACAAACAACCATGCTGCAATGATTGCTCACTGATGCACATTGATTTTAAAACAGGTGAATTTATGCGCTTATGTGAAAACGAACAACGCATTCACGAAGCAGAAATACAAAAACAAAGCACGCTTACAGTAATCAGATAACCTCCCTCTCAAATCGTATCTGGGCAAGGCTTTCACGCCTTGCCTTTTTTATTTTCTCATATTGTATGTAGGCATTAGTGTACAATAGTGAGCAATAGTATACAATGGTGTACGAAAGTGTACAAGTGTACCAGGTGTTTGAGCAAATATTTGACCCGACAATTTATCACAACAAAGTTTTAATTCATGGCAACCGGAGATTTCGCACCAAAAAAAGGAATGAACCCAATACTGCAGATCGTACTGGTATTCTTCGCAGCCTTTGCCGGTGCACTGTTGGCCAACTTCCTTACAAAATCTGTAATGGTTGACACAACTGGAAAATTCATAGCCGAATTAAAACCCCGCCTCAACACACCAAAACCTCAAAATTCTTAAAATGAAAAAATCACTTCGGATTTTCCAGCTGCTTGTTGGTCTCGTACTCTTCGTAAACGTAGGATCTACAGCGTACTCTATTTACCAGGGCGATAATGCCTCAGCAATCGGCTCAGCATCCATGATGTTGTTTGCCGCTCCCGTTATGGGCGCTTCTGCTTTAACTGTAAAGCATAAAGACAGCGAATGGAAAAAAACCGGTCCCGTAGCCTTTTTAGTAATTCAGCAACCAGGTGCCAATGCTCCTACCATTTACGGATCAGCTTTGCAAAACCCGATCATAAACGGTTACGGTGGAGGTAATGCCTTACCGGCCCCTCCTGGTGGTGGTGGAGGTGCAGGTGGTGTATCCATGGGATCATCCGGCATGGCAACCAGTAACAGCGAACAACTCTTTGCTGACTTTTCAATCGGTCGCGCGCTCTCTTTTTCATTTACGTTTGGTACCACTTACGCAGGCGGCGTGGTTCCGCTGTTGCCGCAATACACAAGTGATGTAATGCCCACCGGTGTTACCTTCTCTTCTGACGGTGCCAACTTCGACACTTATGCGAAGTTTGTAAACTACTTCTGTAAGTTCCCGACCTTGTTTAACAAGCTTACGGTAACAGCAGATGACACTGCCAACTTCGATAAATCGCTTCGTTTAACACGCACCAATCCTGATGGTAATACCGAAGCATATTCGGCTACCTGGAACCGCCTTGCGATTGATCCATATGCACAGGTGCAAACCATCAGAACGTTGAATAAGACCTTTATCAGTGGTTCTGATATGCGCTACGAACTCGTAAGCGCTGTTATCCCATCTTCGGGTACCAAAGTGTTAAACTTTGTATTCGAAATCGTAAGGGTAGCAAACAGCTTCAACTTTATTGCTCCCCGCACTTAAGAAATAAAAACCCACCGCGCTTTTTGACCAGGAAGTGGTGATCGTGTAAAAACGATCACCACTCTTCCAAAAAAAAACTTCAATTCCATTTACCATGAGCAAGCTTCAAACCGAAAATAAAAGACTGAAAGCTGAGATCACACGACTCAAAAAGAAATTGGAGGATGCTACAGGTCCATCATGGGAAAAGAAATTGAAGGCCCTGGTATCAACCAAGCCCGAAGAGGTGGAAGAATTTATTCGCGGCACTTACGGTGCAGATCCTGATTATACCAACCGGTCGCAACTCTTCGAAGTTGCACAGCGCCGTGCGGTAGCCGTGGGTGCAGAAACTTTCATTGATCAACTCACGACCTACATCGGATGAAAATCGTAAACATACAACTCAGCAAATGGCTTGGGACCAATCCCGAGCGGTGGCTGAGCTACATGGTAAACAACAATCCGCAAGGAGTGATTGATTACCTGCAATCCAACGGTGCAGTGATTACCGACACCAATCAAAACGGCACCATCGAGACCGACGAACTATTTGCAGCGCTCAAACAATTTGCTACCGTGCAATTCGGCAGTGTAGCAGCATTTGTTAAGGCATCTGCAAACTACATTAATCACAACTACAGAGCTCCACGCAGGTGGAACTTGTATAAATAAATCGCAATGGCTGACTGGTTAGATTCAAAGGATCCGGCATATAGCTCAGGTAGTGGTTTCGGTAACTACGGATACCAGGTTAATCCTACAGCGCCACCTGCCGGCAGTAACGCCAATAATACCGGTGGCAGTCAATCCGGAACTTTTGCCGAAACCTTCAATGCCGTTACTTCAGGAACATCAAATGTCCTGAATGCCGTTGCTCAGTTTTTCAGCTTCGGCAAAAAAACTGATTCAGGAATGCCGCTGCCTCCGGAAGATAGTGATGATTATACAGGCGGATCAGGTACCGGATCATGGGACACTAAAAAAATTCTTCTTATCACAGTCGTTGTGCTTTCTGCAGTTGCTGCAGTGGTAGGTGGAATCTTTCTGATAAGGAAGCATAAGAAAGCGTAACCGATGCTCGGCATAAACTTAGGGACTGATTTTTTAGGACTCAGCAGCCTTTTCACTAAGGAAAATGAGTTAGCTGCAGAGCAGGGAAAAACGGCTGTAAGCATAGCACAAGTTCAGGCACAGGTTCAATCGCAGGCAGTACAGGCACAAGCCGATGCAGAAGCAAAGAAAGCAGACACGATTAAGTACCTGGGGTTAGGATTTCTTGGAGTGGCTTTCATCTACATCGTTTTCAAATTCATCTGGTAAACTCTTTTTTTTCTTCAATAAAACCTCAATTCAAAATGAAAAAATTATCAATCTGGTGGACCGTAGGAATTGCGATAGCCGCTATTGCAGGTACCTACTTTGCAGCAAATAAAATGGTTCGCAATTCCATTGCTAAGAAATTGCCGGCTACTGCAGACGCTGCCACTATTGCTGCTGTAAAAGGAGCATAGTCATTTTATTTTAAAAGGATAAAATGAATGGCCAGCAAACCAAAATCCAAACTCATTCGGCGCATAGCCGTGGTATTAATCCTTCTCTCCGGAGTGGGATTTATACTTTATGCGCTGTTCTATAAAAAAACGGCACCGGCATGGACTACTCTTTCGCCCGAGCAAAAGATAGACATCTGGAAACTTTGGTTAGCTGGTAATGGTAGCATTTACATTCGTCCGGGTACGAACGAATTCGATCAAATGCTACAGGAAGCTAAAGCCCTTTGGGAAGCTGCCGGACTTGTTTGGGATGAAGCAGCATTTCTGCAGCAGTATGAAAGCTTAAATGAAACTGCAGGTGGTGTATATGATCCGGAAGTAACAGACAAAGGAGGCGCTACAGTGGTTTCAATTTACAACAAACCAGGTGCAACAAAAACAGGATGAAAGCAAATGCAGCAACGGACTGGATTCAGAAAAACGGGAAGGGCCTGGCCGTTGGCATTGCCCTTCTCACCATTCTTACGGTGGTTTGCCTTACCATTTACAAACTCTTTTTTAAGAAACAGGGAGGAACCGCACCAGGCGTTAGCAACCCCAAAGAAGACCCGTACGAAGCAAGCCGCGCGCAAGCAGCGTACAACCAGGTAGCTGCAACTTTAACCAAAGACCCGCTCTATTATAAATCGCTTGCAGACTCTCTGCAAGGTTACCTGCAGACAACTACCTTCTTTTTTTCCAGTGATGTTTTTGATAAGTATTTCAAAGATCTCGCTGCCAACGAATTTATAGCGCTGTACTACTATTGGGGCACCCGTGAATACTCAGGATCATTCTGGAGCAATCCTTTCCAGGGAGTGGATGACAAATACGGATCGCTCACCGAAGCTTTAAAAGCACGATGCTTTGAAGCTGACTACGATAAAATCAAAAATCAATTTGCTTCAACCGGGTTAATATGAACAACATACCAGTTACAGTGGAAGTAAAGGTTGGTACCGATAGCATCATTAACATGGTGATGGGAAGCGCAATACTGATGCTGTTCGGATTCATTTTAGGCATGATCGCAAATTCAATCAGTAATAAATAATGCAGTGGCTAATAAAAAACTGGATTACACTTTTGATTACATCTGTTGTAATACTGATCCTTCATTACTTTTTTGGTGATAAGCTGACGGCTTTTTTCCGTGGGAAAAATGCCGGTACTGCAGCTTCATCAAATTCAGCAGGCAGCAAGGCAACTGTTTACCCACCACCATCCGCAAATCAAAAACTGCAGGCATTAGCAAATGTGAATGTTCGCACTTCACCCAGCAGTGCAGTTTCATCAAACATTGCTTTTACCACTGCAAAAAATGATGTGGTTGGTCTTTATGTTTCCACGGTTCCGGCAGAACCGATGTCACCGGACAAGGGAAACTGGTACTGGGTTGTGCCAGTAAAATCACTCATTGCCAATCCATTTACTACTTACTACGTGTACGCTGATTTAGTAAAACCAATATGAGTAATCAGGAAACCTTCATAGCAAAATACGGTGCCTCTGCAGTAGTTGGCTGCATAGGCACGCGCATTTTCCCTTCGGTGAAAATTGCCCAAGCTTGCCTGGAAACCGGTTACGGTACCAGCTCACTCGCTAATGAAGCTTTCAACTTTTTCGGCATTAAAGCCGATGCAAGTTGGACAGGAGAGAAACTTCAGAAGTACGATAGCATGGAAGGATCAAACGATTACTACCGTGTATACCGTGACTGGAGCGGATCCTTCAAAGATCACACGGATTTTTTGTACAAAAATCCGCGCTATAAATCCGCAGGTGTGTTTTCAGCCACCACCCCCCTGGAGCAATGCGATGCATTGCAAAGAGCCGGATACGCAACAGATCCTCTTTATGCTCAAAAGCTTAAAGACATCATTGCGAAGTACAACCTCACTTCACTCGATAAAAAAAAAACTATATGCGAACTAGTCTTGGAATAGCATCCGGATTTCTGATAGCTGCAGGCATCTGGATCCTTTACACGTTTGTTCGTCAAAAGTAAACCGTAACTATGGCCGCTATAACCTACGTGCATCCGGGTGAACCCAATCAAGAAGCCGACCTGCTTTGCAGCATACTCGACTTGTTGGCCATTAGTTACGTGCCCTACAATCCGGGCTTTTTTATCGGTGATCCTTCAGAAGAAAACCGTGTTGCATACCTGTTAACCAGGCT
>JACCDG011579202.1_pt1 | contig 32229 bp, 43 predicted proteins | sample 7442471 | NCBI WGS metagenome assembly JACCDG01 (sample SAMN15323444, study PRJNA562643) | freshwater metagenome | isolation source: river surface water | place: USA:Blue River Watershed | collected 2017-08-17 | reverse complement strand
TGCCATCAGAATCACTCCCCAATCGACTGTGCGAAAAAGCTGGACCACCATCGTTTTTATTTTTAGTCATGCAGCACCATCCCCAGCAGACAAAAAACCGTCCCGCCCATGCAAAAACCACAAGCAAAAACTAACATCATCATTTCATCACCATCCTTTCCTAAAACGTGCCTTACGGGACTTGAACCCGCAGACTGAGTTATGAGCACAGCCCGCACCTGCAAGCACGCCCGCTGCCCAAAGCGGTTAGCTGACTGTCCCCGCGGCTTCTGCAATCGCTTCCGATTCCGGCTCCTCTACCGCACTACCAATCAGTCGGTCTGTTAGATCGTCCAAGCCGAGGCGACGACTATGTGATGGCTTTACGTCGACCACTGCGTCGAGTTCCTCTTCTGAGTACACACCAAGAATCACTTCGGGGAAATAGACTCGTGCCCAATCGCGTGAAGTGTTGTAATACAATTGAAGATCAGGCTTCGATTTCCAGAGTGGGGAATTTTTAGGAAGGATCGTGCCGATCTCTGGTGACGTGTACTCCAAAGGTGTATCTTCACCTCGCACATGTGCCCAGACCTTACACCTTCTCTTATCACCTTCACCGGTAAATGAGTGTCGCAATCGTCCGACAATTGGCGCTCGCTCCTCAATAACAGCATGCACTAACTGTGATTCGTAGCCGACACGATCGTTTACCACATAGCTTTTATTGGCTACTGCAAACGGGCTGAACCTCCACTCGATAGCCTGCACGCAGATAGCTAGACAAAATCCAACTTGGTTTCTCAAGTGCGGTGGAATAGCTTGGCCAGCCACTGACATGACCTTAGCAAATTCCATAACCTCATTCATGCTTCCGAACTTGACCGATCCACCGGCAACGCTCAGGCTACCAGCCACACCCTTATCAATCTTTGCTTCAATCAATTCTTGCTGACTAGTTCTCGTTACTGCTGTACTCATAATGCCCTACTTTCTTTGTTGTTAATTGCCCAGCGTGCCACTGCTTCACTGGGGCGCACTTTAACGGCATTGCTGCCGCAGTGGTGTCCTTCAGGTTTTACTTACTTGATCTTCTCAGCACTCGAAACGTGCTACACTTCTCGCACTCTACCGCGATCTCAGGGTGATTAGCCCGCAGCAGCTCCGCGTCGATCGACTTGCGAGACTGCTCCTTCCAGGTGAAACCACCACCACTTGGCAGCACGCCTTTGGTAGCCTCACCGATAGCCGCCTTAATCTGGTTCTCTATTCCAGTGATCTCCTTATCCAGAGCCTTCGCCTGCTCCTTCGCCGTCATTAGCCGTTGATCAAGATCAGTGAACTCATCAGGAAGGCTTACAAATTCCCCCGAATCAAACGGGTAAATCAGCCCCAGCATCGCCTTCGTTGCTTCACTTTCGTCAACGGGTGGCATTTCGTTTTTTTCAACGTATATCCAGAATCTAGCCAGCTTTGAGAGCATCGCTTCGATGAAGCGGTCGTTACGCTCAATCAGTCTGATACTCAGTTCGTCGCCACCGATCAGACCCACTAGGTAGCAGTGGCTTGTACCTGTGACTGCCATCTGAGTCTGACATTGCACGTTGTACTTTAGCGGTGGCTCTTGATCTTCGTCCCAGTCGTCACGGAATCGACCATTGACCGCTTTCAACTCAACCGGAATCGGACCATGCTCTGGGTGTATGCACCAACGATCGAGAGTCGCGAATAACCATGGATAATCGGCACTGCGAAAGATTGCAAAGTCGCCTGGATCAACAGTTTGCAATCCTGTCTCTTCCATGAACTCCATCGCGATGTACGGCTCCAGCCGCTTGCCGCGATTAAGCCGCTTCAGTGTTGCCGCGTCAAACTCTTGTTTGGCTCTGCCTGTCTTATCGGCCCATACAGTGATAGGGCTCGTGTTCGCGTAGCCACAACCGAAGATCGAAGCTACTTCGCTGGCACCGATGCCAGTCTTGCGAGCCTCTAGCCACTCTTCCCGCGTCTTGTGGTTCTCGAAGATCGCCGTCCAGGTTTTCTTAGTCTCTTGTCCGCTCACTATCGCATTCATATCAGAACCCCTTAAACTTGCTTCAACTGTTTCTTACACTCGTTTGTCACCGCTGTAACCAAGTAATCGATCTCGCAATCACTTAGTAGATCGTCACGATACGGCCTCCCAAACATCCATCTGCCTAACTGCCTTGCTCAACACCGCCGCGTCGTACCATGTCAGCGGATTGGCTAGATTCGCTGCCTGCCTACCAAGCTCGCGCAGCAACTCTTGCCGAGTCTCTTCAGTCCATCGAAACACAAACACATGCCCATGAGCAACGTATCGCAGCGAGAACACTTCATTGATTCGCAGCATGGCTATGCTCCTACTTCACTAACGACATGCCCAGTTGCCGCTGGAATGATCACGCGCTCCTGGCTTTCGCTAGCGGCCCTGCTAAGTGGTCGCCAAAGTGTTGCCTGCCATGTGATCCCGAGCTTCTCGCCGGTCACTTCAACGAGGTCCCTGCCTGTCCCGCGTTTTCCAGAAAGAACACAACCAGCAAACATCTGCTCAAAAGCCGCATCGTTGATCGTCACGCTTTTCATACAAATGCACACATGATGAAAACGAACGCCACTTTCTTCCAGCGCGTCGGCTACTTGCCGAATCCGCTCAGCCGTTAGATCAAAACTCATGATTTACCCTTTCAGTTGTCGTTAACAAAAATTCTTATTGCCGCCTTGGAAACGTCACTGCACTTCGCCCAAAACTTCTTGAACTCTGCCAGCTTGAAATCCTCTTTGACCGGCTCGTCTTCTACGTCCTCATACTCAAGCGCTTCTAGCTTGGTAGCTACCGTCGCTCTGACTTCTTCCACGCCTTTCGAAACGATCTTGCTTTGCTCTTTCTTGTCTGGCACTTCCTTGACAAACTTAGCTGCCAATGAAACTGGCAATGTGCCTTTCTCAACGGCCTGCTTGACCGCTTCGCTTCCGCGTTCTTGTACTTGCTTGGCTGACTTCACCGATCGGGGTGATACGTTCAATGCCTCTGCGGCATCGTCAATCGAAGTGCAAATTTGCCCTTTGATTTTTTCAGACTTTCGATCACCGCCGCGTTGCATCGTCACTAGCTTTGCAGCAACAGCAGACCGCTGGCCTGTTGTCAAATGCCGACGATGCAAGTTGTGGCTAATGACGTACTTCCAAGGATCGGTATCAGGATCAAGCTCTGACACATGCGGATTTCGCTGCAACTCCTCGCATGCCCGCAGTCGGTGCCTGCCATCTATCAGCTTGTCACACCAAACAACTATGTCTTCCCGTTGTCCGTTTTCTGCGATGTCCTTTTTTAATCCCTGGTACTCATCCTCGGTCATCGGAGGAAACAACGTGGCTGCTGGATGCACTTCATACTGATGCTTTAGCATTGATCTTTGCCTCCATGTAATCTTTGACTAAATAGCCCATTGCTTGGCCAAAGTCTTTGAATGAAAACTTGAAAAGCTCATTGCCTTTTTCATCGTGTCGGCAGCCGTAGTCGGCAATCAAAGCAACCGCACAAGCAGTCAATGCTGCCCTGTTAGCTTCAGACTTGGCTAAAGAAATTAGCCCGTTATTGAGATTGAGAGAAACACGCATTCCTGTGCGGTCAAATGACCCGAGTACAGATGGCTCAATCTCGCACCAATCGAGAACATATCCGCCGCGACGCCCAGACTTGCCATTAGTGCATACAACATCACCGAGTCCATGCACCTTGCTTGCCTTGCGATGTCGCTTGCCAGTATCCTTGGGTGCAATCGTGCCGACCTCAGTTCCCTTGTCTCGCTTAGCCTTGCCTTTATTTGCTTCGCTAACTGCCTGATTAAGCATCTGCTGAAGCTCACCACGCAAAGCCGATGATTCGATTGTCTCAGCAAGCTGGTCAGCCTTTTTCAGAATGTGCTCGATGCGTACAAAAATTGCATCAGCCAATCGCTCCTGGTTTTCGCTAAGGGCGTCTTTGTTTTTAGCTAACGCCCAACCTTCACTAAGATAAATCGTTCCGGCCATCCGACGAACGCTGTACTGTCCAGCACCTAGAGAATTGGCATCAATGATTCTATGACCATAGACCAGCCAAAACGGCCCTCGTTCTATCGAAACTCCATCTGGCAAAATACCAATGTCAATCCTTACAGCCTTGCCATCGATTTCAAACTCTGACTGCACAACATCATTTCGGACTGGCATTTCAACAGGCGGCAAAACCTTTTTCTTGCCATTGATAGACCTTACTATCTGAATGCCATGAGCAATTGCAGGAGTAAAGACAAACGCCAAGCTTTGAAAGGCATCTTCATTTGGCTGCTTTTTGCCGTGACGCAATGGCAGCTTTATAATTGTTCCAGATGGACCGCTGCACTCTCTGACCTCTGGATCTGGAACATTCCAATTGTTCTGCATCCATTCGTTGTAGTTGACCTTCATAGCTGACTCATGCTTTCCGCAGCATGTAATCACTTCCATCGTGTCAGCGCATGAAAGCCAAGCATCCTTAGCACCGATACCGTATCGACCGAGCTTGCTTGTCTTTCTTCGCTTGTGGTCTCCAAGCTTGAAAACTGATGTAATGTCCTCGCATCCTGAACCGTCATCCGAAACGGTCAAAACTCGATTTGTAATGTCGATGACAACTCGCGTCGCACCTGCATCAAGAGAGTTATCAACAAGCTCTGCTAGAGCTTTCCACCACGGAAGATTTGCGTTGGCTAAAGACGCCAGCAAATGTGGGGCGGGTGGCAAATGCACCATGTCCGTTTTTCCTTGCAGCCAAAAATCCTGCAAGCAGCTTTTTGCCACTTGCTTGGCTTGTGCTCAGAAAGAGCAAGAAGCCGTGCTAGTTACTAAATCAAACTCAGTTCTCAGGCTTCGTTTGATTCAACTGTGCTATTTGTATCGAACCTTGATACAGTTTGCAATAGGGATATCGCAAAAATTACAGATTTTTTTCTACTGGTCTCCCTGGACCGCGTTTTTCCCTTGAGAATCTGTCGCATTCAGACTTGGAAATCGTTACAGAAATGCCGAATTTCCCAGCGTTTATGAGACCTCTGCGGATGTACTGACGTACCGTATGCTCGGAGTATTGAAGATACTCTGCCGCCTCGCGGACAGTAAAAATTGTGTCTTTTTTCGTGGTAATTGACATTATCATAGCTCCAATTGTAACTAAGATAGATACAAATATCAATACAAAGGAAGCTGTAGCAGCCTGAGAATTGATTCAGCACGGCGAACCAAAAACTGCTACAGCGTTTCCTTGAACCGCAAAAATGCTTTTTGACAATTAAAGTTGTGGTCCCTTAGCGATTCGCATAGTGTGCAAATCGATAAGGAAAACCAGCAAAAATAACCAATTGCGGGAGCCTAATTTGAATCGTTACAACCGGCAGAACTGACATAAAGCGACACGAAAATAAGGATCGCATCCCACGGATGGTAACCTACACTCTTAGATGAGGTTTACCACAATGACCCTAACAGAACTTCTTAAACTCTACACCGCTAAGCGGCTTAAAGCTTGCTCGCACAACACGCTAAGGCTTTATCGGCACTCGATATCTTCGTTTTCAAAGACGCTATGCCGAACGCCACACCTTTCCGACTTAACAGATGACAATATTGAGCGTCACATGTGGGCTCTAGTTCACGCTGGCGGTTCTCCTGCTTCTGCTAATAAAGACCACGGACAGCTAACAGCGTTGTGGAGGTTTGCTAATCACAATCGCATCGTTGATACTTGGCCTAACGTCAGGCCTCTGCCTGAACGAGAGCGAGTACCATTGGGCTGGCTCCCACAAGAATTAGAGAGATTATTTCAGTCCATTGAAAGAGAGTCTGGATTTATTGCCAACATCCCAGCCACTATTTGGTGGCAAACATTAATCAATTTGCTGCTAGATACAGGTGAACGAATAGGTGCGATTCGCGATCTCGAAAAACAACATGTACAAATGGGCTTTCTGCTCGTTCCTGCTCACTTAAGAAAAGGTAGGAAACGCGACAAGCTTTATCGCCTCGGTGATGACTCACAACGCGGAGTAACGCACCTCATAACCCACTCCCAAGGAGAAAAGCTGTTTCCATGGGACAGATGCGAAACGTACATTTATAACCGCTATACAGCGATTCTGAAGCGTGCTCAGTTAAGCCACGATTCACGCTCCAAATTTCACAGGCTACGCAGGACATGCGCAAGCGTCGTAAAAAAACTGGGAGGCGACCCAACTTTTGCGATGGATCACGCAAGCCCGCGAACGACCCGCAGATACCTCGATCCACGCATTGTCGGGGAAACTCCTACCAGTGATTACATGCGACAATATCGCCAGGCGGATTGACGCCGCCGCGCAGAAAAGCTATCTAGTGAAGATTAAAGCGTAGGCAGATTCCCAGCATACAACGAGCCAACCATGACCGAACAAAAGCCAAGTGCCACCATCGAACTGCTGAAAGAGATCCGGCGATTGCGGGAAGTTGCCGAAAAGGTAGCTACTAGTTCGACTTAGCTAACTTCCTTCTTCGCTGCCCGCAACAGCTTTCCCCAGGCCCACTGGCTGCGAGTCTGCTTCTGTGCCCGAGCTGCTGCGTCGATTAGGTCAATTTCCTCCTGCGGGTGCCGACCGATCTGCACCTGGGGATTTACTTCGGAGATTAGCTTTCGCTTGCGCCCTGCACCAGGACGGGAGCCACCACGGTTAGACATTTTCTATTCCCCGAAAAAAAAGTCGCGAGCCTCTTCACACACTGGATGAGCTTCTACCAGCTCCTCAAAAGAATCAAACACCTCCGTTCCTTGTGGCTGCGACAAAATGAATTGATGCTCGTAGCATTCGTTCCCGTTGACGACTTCGGTTCCGTCAGTGGACTTGATGCTGTAGTTTTTTCCGCTGAATGTTGTTGTGCTTGTCATTTTCTTTTTCTCCCTGATTACTTTCTTCTTACTCGTCCACAATGTTTCCATCCTGATCCCGAATGATCGGATCAGACATCAATCGCTCATCCAGAGTGTCACGATCGATTTCCAGTGACTCTGCCGCTTCGTCGAGGCTGTTCCCGGTGTACAGTGCATCTTCAGTTCCACTGGTATATGTCCTGATTGTCCGACTCTCGCCGTCCCATTCAATGACTAGTGTGTCTTCGTCAGTAATGCTGTACTCTTCGGTTCGGTATGTTGAGTTCATTTTCTTTTCTCCGGTTTGTTGTTAGTGTTAGAGTCACTGGCTTATTGGGCGAGTGCCTTTGCTTGCGCTGTGCAATCATTCCCCTCCAGCATACATTCTTGGAGATCTTTTAATGCAGTCTCACGCGATTGTATCAGGACCGTGCCAACTGGTTGGCCCAATAGCGAATGATACCAACCTTCTCGCTGAACGAATGCGGCTGTACTTTCCTCTAGCGTGGCCTGCGTGATTACACCGCGATTGACTCGCAAAGAATACACGCAGTCCTTGTGTTCGTCTTTTCCTTTGCCAAGAACATTGTCGTTGACAAATTTGAAAGCTTGTTCGAGCGAATCAACGCAATGCGATTCAATGAGCGTGACGGATTCAGTGCTAAAAACAGTGACGTAAAATTTTGACGGTGACATTTTCCTACATTCCTATTCAAGGGTTAGTTGCTCGCGGTTGTCGCTTGCATGTGATAAGAATATCGACTCTTTGAAACCCTGTCAATCAGGATTTCATAAGAAATAGAGAAAATTCCCGAAATAGTTGGAAAAGTGCAGAAATCCCTGGGAAATAGAGGGGTTTCAACTGCCGGCTATCGGTTGACTGTTGCAGATCGTTCCCGGTTGCGTGCAAGATTGTGGGTACTATTTTGTCGCAAAAGGGTACTTTTCGTTCAGCCATGCTTGCCGATCGTCACAGCCGCAGGGCAGCCGCATCAGCAGCATCAGGTGCTTGAATTTCCGTCCGCCTGCTTTGGCCAGTAGTCGCTCTAGGGTGTCCCCGGCTCCACGTTCTCCGTCCTGCTTGCGGGATTCCAGGAAGCTAATCACCTTGGGTAGATGCTTTCGCCTTGCCGCTTGCTTGGCTTTCTTCGCCGCGATTTCCTCAGGCGTTTTCTTCGGCCTCGGTTGCTTGCGTGATTCGAGAAAGCGGATAACTCGCGGTAAATTCTGCTTGCGTTTTGCTTTCTTGGCTGCGACTTCCTCTGGTGACTTCTTCGGCCTTGGTACTGTGTCCCCGTTGCCGCCGTTGATGTGGACTGTTGCGCCGCACTTAACGCAGGTGACTGTAATTGCGATCGCTGCGTGGTGCGGCCATGAACAGGAAGGGCAAGGTGTCATAATACCCTCCAACTGATAGTGGCATTACCTATAATGTTTTTAATTAGTGGGTGCAGAGGATTTGCAACACCATTTACATATGCCGGTGTTATAGCTGGAGTGTTATTGAATCCTGTGGTTGTGCATGACACAATCCTAGAATCAAAATAGATACCTTTTTGCATTACACCGTTGTATATTACTGGATAGAAGACTCCACCCTCTGGACCGTTTATAATCGCTTTACAAGGCCCGAAAGCGCTAGCACTTGCGAAATACGGGAAAAACTGAAAAAGATAAATATAAGTTGAAGTATCGTCATCGCTTCCACAAAGTGGTGCTGTTGGATTATCTGGTGGGCCACTGATGAAATACTGAAACGCGTCGAGGTTTGTCCAGTATGATGAAGATGGGCTCGGCTTCGTTAATACATAAGTTCCGTTGAATTGAGAAAGGCATCCTTTATAGCCAGAATAGGTGACCTCAATCACTACGTCTCCAAGAAAAGAAAGACAACCATTGCTTGCGTTGCGATCACAGCAAAGTTCCTCACAGTCCCAATCGTCCGGCACAGTATCTTCATACACGACAAAATCAAACTCACTTGGACCGCGTTGGCAAAATACACGAAGTTCGTAGTTACCTGGTTCAGGATCACAAATACACCCAGCACGCCGGTCGTCCACTAGCACAGGCGGCGTATCCATTCGCCACAGTTCCGCTCGCACGACATCGCCGCTGGTCTCCCAGCACAGCGTGCAATTGTCCTCGTCCAGGATAATCCGCCCCGCGCAGTTCACGCAGCAACTTGGCTCGCACTTTTGAGGGTTGAAGTGTGCCATTAGGAAATCACCACCGTGAAAGTGTGCGAGATTGGACAGCCAGCATGTTCGCCTTCGTCGACCGTTCCGGTTAGCGTCGTGACGTAGCTTCCAGGTGCAGCGACCCCGAGCCATGCAACCCAGCTATCTGCCTCGCTCCATTCTAGGTCGGCACCGCTGGTAATCACTATGCTGCTTGGAACAACATTGTCCAGCGTGATTGCAATTAGCTCATCACCAATCGTGACGTTAGCCTCACCGTTTTCGATGGACGCTCCTAGTGCCTCATGGTCGGTCGGGTCTGGACATTCGTAGCAACTATTGGTTAGCCATACGCGAATAGTCGTTTTCACTTGGCAGTCGTTCGGGATCGACTCACCCGTTAGTTCAACGTCCCAGTAGTAAATTGGCAGCGTCCCAAGCTGCGTACCGTCAGTAAATGCACTATCATCGGCCTCGCATGAATCGGTAGTCGGAGAACCTTGCAGTCTTATCTGCGAACCGACTTCCGTTTCTGATATTGTTTCCAGGTCTAGCCAAGAAGGCAGACCGCTGGCCGATATGTTATCGATGAGATTAGCGAAAATCGTAACCGCGTTGAAAATCCCCAAACAGCAATCAACCGCGTTTCTCCGTAAAAACCAAGTCAACCGCGTCTGCGATGGGACTTGATAATAGGAGTCTCCCGCATCGCACGGCCCGATATTGATTGTGAATTGCACTTCGATCGGACAACCATTTTCCGGCGTTGTTCCGCGAATAGTCACCTGCCAAACTGACTCCGCTGGCAGCTCGTCGCTGTGAAGCGTGATCGTTCCTGAGCCTATAGTGGCTTCGATTTCTTCCGGCAGTCCAAGTATCTCGATATCGTCAACGTCCGTGAATGTTATCTCATGGTCGTATTCTTCGAACTGAGTAGCCTCTGGTAGTTCTCCGATGTCTATTTCCGAATCGCCAACGTCGCACGGATTGACTATCAGATTAAACGCCGCTGCCATCGGACAAGAGTTTTCCAAAGTTGTGCCGGAGACAATTATCGTAAACTCGCCTTCGGTGGTCGGCGTGCCGGTGATCGTGATGGTCCACTCGTCGTCATCGGTTTCTTCGATGGTTGCTGTTAGTCCGTCCGGCAGTCCAGTTATCGTTGGCTCTGCGGAAAAATCCGTGACTACGATTTCATGTTCGTAGGTCTCGTTTACCGTCGCTTCGGGTGGCGTGCCGAGGTCGATAGTCGATGCCGCTTTGTCGCATGAAAGGTTTGGACATGGTCCCCAGTAAAACGTGCCGCGATAACAAAGTCCGAAGTATCCAGCGTTGGCACCTACTGGACGATTGAACCCAGCTTTGATTCGTCGGGCTGTTGACGTTGGCTTGTAGACTTCGCCAAGATAGTTGCACTCCCGCGATAGTGTGCCGCTTGGTCGGAAGTCTTCAATGAATTTATAGAACTTGAAGTCGGTCATTGTGCCTACTCAGGAGGAGGAATGCAGGCACCTTGTGCAAACGCCCATATCGTCCTGGATATCTTTTCTCGCGGGTCGTAGTCTGGCAGTTCTTCGTCTGGCTGGTAGTCTGGATTGTCTTCGATGTGCGTCACAGGAGCGTAAAGACCTAGATAACCTTCAACCGCGTTATCCACCAGTCCAGACCAATTGACAACCTCTTCAGGATCACCGTTACCTCTAATCGCTTGTAGTAAGACAGTCGTTCCGGCGTCCTCATCTAGCCGAAAAAAGGCCATTGCTGGCCCACCTCCAGACGGCAGCATAATCCATCGGCCAGCTTGCTTATTCCAATAACAGGTGATCCACTCGGGAAACTCCTCTGAATTAGGGTCAGTTCCCGAGTCACTGGTAGTCTGTGGTAAAAAATAGATGTACCTGATAGTCGATGCGTCATGACTATCCCAATTGCCCTGCGGTTTTCTGCCGACTGGCTTGGCCTTATGCCGCCATGCACCAAGATCCTCCTCCCATTCCTCATCTTCGACTAGAGTAAAGAGAGCAATTTTTAGGCTCTGTAATTCTGGTGAGCCCGTCATGCGAACATCCCTTCGAAAGTGGCTAGTTTATACCTGGGCTGATCATCCGACAGTAGGAGCTTGGCCCAACCCGCTGGCGTCTCACGGTAGTCATGGTTCCAGCCTTTCCAGCCACTCCCGTTCCAAACTTTTCGTTGCTTGAGGTTGATCGTAACTCGATTGGTGTGTGGGTTGAGTGGTCCACTGCGGAATGTCTCAGTGATTTCGTAAGTGTCGAACAACAGACACTCGGCTGGGGCTCCAAGAAATGAATCCGCGCTGACTCGACCCTGTAGGTCTTCCAGCCGGGTGATAGGGGGATCGTCTACGAAATCCCACTGAAGCTGAATGTCTCGCATCGGAATTAACACGGCTGCATTCGTGTCTTCGGGTACTGGGTACGTGTCGTCATCTTCCCATTTCATGGCGGCGCATGGGATCGTCAAAAAGGAACTGCTTGACCGGATCTGATACCGCAGTTCCGTTCCGTAGCGATGAGGTGGCTTAGGGAATTCACTGGGCCAAGTTTTTTTGGTGTAGTCCGGCCCGTACTTGACAGTGATCAGGCAAGGTTGTCCACCGTAGTCGTTGCTTTGAGTAGCCGGGTTGACGATGATGGTGCTGGCTGGTACTTCGTCACCGGACCAGGGTTGTAGGTCAATAGCTACGACGCGTGATTGGGGAAAGTGAGGGTAGGCCGCGTAGTCACTGACAATCTGCTGACAGAAGGCAATTCGCATGTTCATCGGAACGAGGAATTTACGTTCAGCCGATGAGCCTGATGACTCGCTGAGCGATTCACGCGGAGAGCCAGCCACCTCGTTTAGACCAACATGTGTAGGTTTGACAAATCCCATACTTGGCTAGCCCCCTTGAGCGCCAAACGCTACCGAGGCAGCAGGTAGTTTGATACCTCCGCTTCCGTCCAGCGGTGAGACTTTTAATCCTGAACCCGTTGCTAGGGCCAGCAGCGATTCGAGGACGGTCACCTGACGGCTGAGCGAATCGACTTGGCCGCGCTGACCGGCTGCTGCCTGGGCAGTGGAGCTGCCTCCGTCCCGCATAACTGTCGCAAGTGTGCTGGAAGGTTTGTTTGCGAAATTAGCCTGTTGCATTTGATTGGCTAGCTCAGCGATGCCAACAAAACCGGCTTGCTGTTTCTTAGCTTCGTCAGTCTGCTTTTTCTTTTCTTCGGTTTTCTTTTCTTCGGTTTCGGTCGACTTCTCTTCAATAGCTAAGGCATCGGCCTTTTGCGCTGTAGCTTTCTTTTCTTCCTGTGCATTCTGCTTAGCTCGGGCTGCTTGTCTGGAAGCGATCTGGCCAGAAATTCGATCGAGATCGCTGCGTAGTGCGTCGGTCTGAGCTGTTTCCAGCCTTGGCATTTCAATGTCTTTGAAAATCAATTTCGCCGCGTCTTGCAGTGGTGACCAATCGATCTCGATTTTCCCAGTGCTGAAGAAATTCAGAACTGACTTCCACTGCCCGATGATGAATTCGACGTATTTCATGAAGAGCGTCGGCAGATTACTAAATACGTTGGCAGCAATATCGAAGAAATTTGAGAAGTACCATTTGGTGATCGTCCAAGCGTTGACCATGGCGGTACTTACTACTTGGTAGATGTTGTTCATCTGATTACCGAGTGACGTGTAGGCATACTCCCAATAGAGATCGAAGTCTCTAACGAAATCAGCTAGATAAGTTACCATACTTCCAATCGCAGAAGCGAATGGCTCAACCATGTTGTCCTTGACCCATCGTATTGATTCCACAATCGAGGGCATCCACTCACCTTGAACCCTGCCAACGAAGTCGGAGAAATTGGCAACGATGCCTTTGAGGTCAAAGCCTTCTACCAATGCGGTACCTATGCTGGTCATCAGCATAGTCACGTTGTCGGAAAGCGTAGACCATAGGCCGCCGAGTGTTTTCGACTGAGCTTCCATGCCGCCAAAGGCAATACCGCCCTGGCTGTTCATGTCGGTCAGGGCTTTTTGCAGATCGCCAAACGATAGCTTGCCCTCACTGGCCATCTTGCGAATCTCTTCACCAGATTTACCCATTGATTCGGCTAGAATTTTCGCAACAGGTACGCCACGTTCATTGAACTGGTCCAGCGATTCGGTCATCAACCGACCACTGGATTTGACCTTACCATAAATTTGCGATAACTCCCCGATGTCATTGCCAGTGGCAGCAGCTACATCGCCGAGAACCTGCATCGTCGGAATGATCTGATCGCTGGAGACGCCGAAGGCTAGTAGTTTTTTTGCCGACTCGGCTAACCCTGGAAATTCAAATGGTGTACTGGCCCCGAATTTCTGAAGGTCTGCAATCATGGACTTGGCTCCATCTACGGAACCAAGCAAAGTCTTGAACTGCGTCTCGGTGGCTTCGGCTGAAGCGGCTAGTTTTACCATGCCGGCTAGACCTGCGCCCGCGCCCAGTGCTCCCAGGCCCATCGCTACAGGGCCAGTGGCGAAGCTGGCCAAACTGCCAAGCTTACCCTTGATAGCGTTGATGCCACCCATCACGCTACCGAAGCCCTTTTGGCTAAGCTGAACATAAGCTTCAGCGAGTTGAAAACCCATGATTACGCCACCTTTATAACTGCGATGGACAGGCCAGATTGACCGGTAAACTCAATGTTACCTGAACTATTGGCCCAACCCTGGCCAGTGAGCTGAAACACATGCGTAGCCCCGTTGGCAACGGTTGCATTGGCGTTGCCAGTTCTACCGTAGACTGGATCGGGTTGGCTGGTAATCGTTACCGTCTTACTGCTGCCGGTGGCGTTACGGACCAACAGGACTTGCAGCGCACTGGCAACGACCGAATTACCATTGGTGTGATCGATCGTAGCCCAGGTCAGTTCTGCGCCGACCTGGCTATAAGGCCCTGGTAGCTCCTGAGCAATGATGGCAGTGGCTGGCATGGATCAATACCCTGATGTTTTAAGATGCTCGACGTAATGCATGGAATCTTGCATGTTCATTTTCACCCTGCCGTGCTCCGGCGTGATGCCGCCCAGGTAGACAGCGACTTGGAACAGCGTCAAGTTGTTAATCTGGTCTGGAGTCCAGCCATACTCTCTGGATAACTGCTGGTAAATCACTGGCCAGCCGGGACCGCCTGTTCCTCCACCGCCTGGCCAGAAGATTTTTTTAAGTCCGCCTCGCCGCTGGCAATTTCTGTAGCCCTGGCGATCTGTTCAAAGTGCGATTCACCGGCTGCGATCAGTAGCTGCCGGGCTGCATCCATTGAATCGATCTCGGGGTGATCCTGCTTCAGGCACTGCCACACCTTCCAGGCCAACCCGTCAACGCTGTTTTCAAACGCAGACGCCTCTTCGGCTGTGACGGTACGGGCCGCAACAGCCTGATTCATGGCAGCCCGCCAAATGGACTCGTGCTGTGCAGCCGGAAGCCGTTTAACCGCTTCGGACGCGATCGCCAGTGGGTCTGGCCGACGCGAAATAATGAACGCCTCCATGTCGGCATAGACGCCGATAGTCAGCGGTCGCATGGTGTATGGTTTGCCTAGGATAGTTATCTGGCGACTATCTGCGCCTGCTGTGCGGTAGTGCTTGCTCATGGGTTAGGCGTAGATCCCGAATCCAGTGCAGTCGCTAGCCTCGAAGTTGAATGTCATTCCTACGATGTTGCCGTCTTCGATATCGCATTCGATCGGAGCGCTGCTGATAACTGCATGCTTGATGTGGAAATAATTGGTAGCCGCACCGCTGCCACCATCGCTATCGGTTCCAAGCCTCAAAGCGATCTCTACTCCAGCGTACAAGCCAGGGCCATCGTCTTTATCGACCTTGAGTTCGATCGTACCTTTCGTATCTCGCACCCCGGCCACTGCCCGCTTATGCGCGTCGGTAGCGTTGCTGTGATACTTGTTAACGGATACGCTCTGCTCAAGCGTCCATTTGGTCACTTCCAAGATCTTTGTAGGTGCGGTTGTGCCTTCGGCAGTGCCTAAATGTGCCGTCCCGCCCTTGCCGCTAAATCCTTTGGCTGCCATGTGTTACCCTTTCTTAGTGGTTTTAATTTCGATATCGATAGTGAATTGCCAAGTGCCGTCTGGCTCTTGAATAGTGAAGCTGTTGTCGTGACGAATCTGTACCACATCCTCTGTAGAAGCGTCAAAATTCAAGTTTTCAAATAACTTCTCGAACGCCTCCCGGATTTGTGACCCCACCAGGTGGTTGTCGTGCCAGACCTGTATCCGCACTCGTGGGGCACGCATAGACCCTGCGTTGCTACGGTACTCGACTGCATTGGATTCCAAGTTGATTGACGCATAAGGTAAATCCCTGTCGTGGTTGATGCCCGTAACGATCCGCTCAGCAGGCAAAAGTGCCAACAGAGCGACAGCATCAGGCAGCGAAGCATCGTTGATAATTTCATGGATGGCCTTCTCTATCACTGAGCCTTCCCCTTGCCGCCAGTCGCCGCCAATTTGCCGATCATTTCGTGATTGTCCATCAGCGTTTGCATCAGCCAGGGACGCCGGGCGATACGCCTGGTGCCGACTTCCAGGTAAAACATGTAAATTCCGTTTGCACTCACGCCCACTCGGGTGTATTTGCCTTTGGGATCGTGATTGACGACGATGTTTTTCCGGCCAAAGCCTGTGCGTAGTCGAGGTGGTTCACCTGGTTTGGACGGGTTCGGGTAGATGGTTCGGGTTCGCTTGTTGCCCCCAGGTGTCTTGTACTTAACTGGTACACTCTTACCCGTATTGGGCTTACTGACAGCCATTACGCATTTGGTGTGGTAGAACTGCCCGGCCCGCATCAGACCCTCAGCGGTGGCCGCTTTCAGCTTCTGCTCGAACTCCTTACCATTCCATTTCATGTTTACGCTTGAGGCCATTTGGAGACCTCGCACTTCGCGCTGAACAACTTAGTGATATCGTCTTGACCTTCCCAGGACAGCACCTTCAGGACGGTTCCATCCAGGGCAATGATGCGATCAGCCGGATTGAGGTCGCGGGCCTGTGCAAAATAGACAACTGCATCTTGCTTGGTGGTTCGATTACTGCGGTCGGTATCGACGTCCGTACCAAGCAACTGGATTTTTGCCACGACATTTTCTGCGGTGGTGGTGAAGGTTGGCTCCAGCGCTCCGCTGTCGCTCTTAGCAAACGTAGCCGACTGAATCGACACAATTGAACAAGGATCGATATCGAGCTTGCGGCAAACGCATCGCCAACGGTTTGCTAGAGTCTCCCAGTGAACATCCAGGATGGTCCAGATGCCATCCTCGTCAATGATCTGAGTGCCGAGCTGCGGCTGCTGAGGCACCTCTGCACGGTCCAAGTGGAACGCCACATCGCTGGAAGTGTACTTGCCCTCCGAGGCTTGAGCTTCTTTGACGCTAATGGCCCTACGCAAAGACGTTTGCACATCCAGGCCATCTACCGATGCTGGCTTGAGCCAATCGGTAACAGTGCGAAAGTCGGTAGAGATGTCCAGGCTCAGGCTCATGTGTACCCCCTGGAAACTTCTTCAAAGGGCTCAGCCGCATTGATCTGCCGGTCAATTTGGTCGAGCCGATCAAACAGTGAATCCATGTAGGATTGCCAACTAACAGTCTGGCCATCAATGGAGTAGTTCGGTTTTGGCTGCGCAGTGATCTCGGCTATGCGATCAAGAAGATTGGCCTTGATTGTCTGGAGCTGGCTGAGACTCATTTTGCTTGGCTCCCTTCTTTTTATCAGCCTGCTTGGCTTCGGCAGACTGCTGTTCTGGCTGAGCTTCTCCAATGACCTTGACTGTCACTTCGTGATCGGTGCCGTTGATGCCATTTCGCCGAAAGAACCTCTCTCGGGCTTGATCTGCATCGTCTGCCACGCATCGCCAAGGGTTGGCGTCCAGCGGCGTAGGGCAGTTGCATGCGACTTCAAATTGTTGGGCCAAGGTCTCGCTCCTTAAATGAATCTCTGTTGTGTGCCAAAGCGTAGCTATTTAGTAACCGCTAACGCGAACCACGTACCGAGGATTGTATGCAGCAGCAACGCCCCGTTCGCTGGCCTTGAATCGTGCGACGATGTCCTGGTTGAACTCGGCTTCACTGTTCTGCGGTGCCTGAACAACCGTGATAGGCCAGTTTTCCATGTATCGGAACGCCTTGTCCATATCTCCCAGGAACCAAGTGGCAGCCGCCTGCGAAGCGGTGAGGCTGCTTTGCGACATCAATCGACTGTACAGCCAGGGGCTAATGACTGGGGTAAGGCCGCTGACAGGATTGCCAGTGATCGTTTCGTTGCCGCCCGTTGTGACCCGAACTTCAGTCGCGTTCAAAATACGATTGACCGCTTGGCGTCGCGCGGGCGTGGCTACCAGCTTGTTGGCCATGACTGCAACTGGCTCGCTGGTGTTAGGATCCAGCATGTTGGCGAACAACTGTTCGGCAGCATCAATGTCTGACCAATCCGCCAGGTCATTACCGGAACCAGTCAAGACGTTGATCCAAGGGGTAGACGCCTGGTAGGTGTTGTAGGCTGTACCTTTCCAACGGTGGTTATTAACCGCGCCAATCAGCACGTCAACGCATCGCTTTTCCTTGTTCAGTCCAAGTGATTCACCGACTTCTCGGGCACGTTCAAGGATTAGTCCAGTGCGGTCAAAGAAGATCGCTTCCTTGGTCACCGGAACAATCAAACCCTTCTTGTCGGTCACTGGCGTATCAATGTAATCTTCGCCAAAGCCTACATGCGGAAACGGCATGCCTTCGGCCACTGATTCAGCCTTGTCACCGATCTTGCCAATGCCTGGGATGCGTTCCCCGCTGAGCCGTGTTGAAACAACACGGAACATCTGACTGATCGCGAACTGAGGGCTGTTATAAGCGTCCAGGATTTCATTGATCAGCAATTGGCCGGTGATGTTGCTGAACGTGGTAGTATCGACCGCAGCAGCAGACTCAAGAACGGAGCTGCCGTTGCGAGGGTCAAGCGAACGCAACCACTCGCGACCATCAGGCACAAGCCCTTCCGCCATGTCCCGCAGCGAAAAATCAGAAGCCTTCAAGTGGCCTTCCCGCAGAGCTTCGGTCAATCGGTGGCAAGTTTCTTTTGGCCCAAGCAGCTCATACTTGCGGCGTAGTTCGGTCGCGTTAATAACCATAGCGTCAATCCTTCGAAAAATAAAAGGTGGTTCAGTAAAGACCCAGCCAAGATTGGCTTAGGCCATCGTCATTGGTCCGCCGCGCAGCACTGTGCTGACGATATCGACCTTTACTTTGGTTTGCGATGTGGTCGCTGCTGCAACTCGGCCAATAGCCAAGTTTGCTGTGGCGACTGACTCTACAGTCTGATTGGCGACTCCCACTGCATCACCGGCACCCGTACCGGCAGGACCGACCAAAGCACCTAAGGCATAGGAAGCGCTGGCCGAATCGAACTCAAACACGCCGCTAGTGGCAACGTCGATCGGTGCCGTGTCACCGTTGCGTGATCGCGACATGGAAACACCGATGAAGGCATCATGAAAGCCCTCTTGGTTTTGGGCTTCAGTGCCAAGGTCTGCTTGCGACGAGGCGGGCAGGGCGTTTCCGCTGGATAAATAGACCAGATCGCCGATTTCGATCACCGTGGCGGAGGCCACTGGGACTTGGACCGGATTAGCATCACCATATCGGTATCGGAATACGTCTGCCATTTTGTGTTACCTTCAACTTAGGAACGATTTGTTTTGGGAAATAGGGTGAATTCTTTAACTCAAGATTGATCGAGCAAATGACTTGGCGTCTAACTGCTCCATCGTACTGGTAGTTTGAGGCTGGTAGACTGGGGTTGTGGCTGGTGCCTGCCCTTCGGTCTTTGCAGCAACACCCAGCAGTGCAGCGCGATCTTTGATCAAGGCCGTGCGAGCTTCAACGCTTTCGGTAGCCATAAGTTGCTTGCTGAACAGCTCGCTAACGTGCCGGGAATTCTTAGGGTCCAGCCCGGCTGCGATCAGTTCCTTACCGATGGCTTCAGTACGCTGGGCAAGGGCTTCTTTGGCTTTGAACTGATTCAACTGCTCAGTCAGCAAGGCAACCTGCTGGCGGTACTGTTCTTCGCTAGGTTCGCCTTCACCAGAGTCGGCCGAGCCACTGGCAGAACCGCCCATCAGTTTTTCTTGAGCCTTCATGATCTCCTTGATCTTGCTCATGGTCGCCTTCATGTCCAAAGCAGGATCATCGATGGCGGCAAAAATCATTTGCTTAAATGCGCTCTTGATGGCTTCGGCTGGATCGGTGGCTGCTGGTGCGGCTGGATTGGTTTGGTCCATTGGATATCCTTCGGATTCAAAGAGGCTTTTAGTGGTGGCTGGATCTGCAACCAGGTCCATACTGCGAATAGAAACGATCTGCTCGATGACTTCTTTGCCTGCCTTGGGCTGGCCTACCCGAAGCAGTGCATTGTGGGAGAAACCCATTGCTTCGGGGTTGTTTTCAGCATCCCAGCAGACCTGCTCAGCCAGAGGATGCTTGGGGTTGAAATGGAAGTCGCCGAAATTCCCTTGACCCTCGACAAACTGCACGTTGCGAATAACCCCGAACCGTTCGCCATACTTGCGAGGCTGAGCCGGGTCTCGTTCAGGATGGTCGATGTTTACCTTGGAGCCTTCGTAAAGATGCACTGCGGATTTCAGCACGGCAGGCGGGTAGGTTCGGCCATTCTTGGAGTCGAATCCAATCAGCTTGACCCCACGAATCACCCCAGCCTCTCGATCGACCTTAGCGGACGAGGAGAGGCTTTCGGTGATGGTGGCCGAGACTGGCTTGCGTGTGGCTGTTGCCATTAAGAATGCTCCAGAAATCAGATGATTTCACGGAGCTTAGCAAAAACGGACAAGGGTCGTCAAATTTGACGTAAGCGGCCCGCACTACTCGGGCATCAAGAAGCCTTGCTTGGCTAGATTCTGGAGGGCTCTGCCTCGCTCTGCCATAAGAATCTGCATAGCCTGTTTGCGACTCACGCGCTCAACAATGGTTTCATTGGCCAGCGCGTCAACCGAAAGTAGCTGGCCTTCTTGATCAACGAAATCAGACCATTCCGGCTGGCGGGTATCACCTAGAATTTTTTGCATTGCGGTATACCGTCCTACCCCTACCGCAAGTTTTCTTCGGCTGGGGTCAGCGCCTGCGAACCATTTTTCATGCGTCTCAGGATCGGGAATGCCAACCCCTGGCAGATCCTTGAACGCCTCCTTCACCAGTGGATCAGATTGCAACTCGTCTGGAGGCGATAGGACTGGCACGCTCATGCAACGGCAGTTAGGGCCATCTGGCAGGTCTGGCAGTTCGGATATTGATTTCTGCCCGGCCTTGGGCTCTTTGTAGTACACCTGCCCATTCCTGGTGGCGTGTTCTGGCCGTGTCCGCTCATCCAGAACAGCGATAACCTGGGCTCCGATCATCAGATCCCCTAGCGGCTCCCAGGATCTGCGCTGAATTGTTTCAGCGACCCTCATGCCTTCAGTCCTGACGATCCGCTTGGCCGAAGACTGCACCCCACCAACAAGATCCAGCGCCCTTTTCTTGAGGCCTTGTAAATTTTCACCCGCCGCGTATCCGGTAACTAGCTCGCTAAACAATGCTCGCGAATCGTTAATTAACCTAGACAATGCAGCGAATCGATCCTCCCAGCCGGTGCTACCTATAATGTCTGTAACTTCTTTGGCTGATGGTGCTGGGAAGAGAATCTTCTTGAGTACCTCGTCTTTCTGATCCTTGGTCAGTCGCTTGTAGATGAGTGGCTTGACAGGCACATCGAAAGGGGCGAATTCTTCTTCCCCAACGATTCGCAGTTCTCCGTATCCGATATCCAACCAGCCTATAGGTTTCGGTGGACTATACTCCATGCGTAGCTGATTGCCTCGGGGTATTTTCGACAGCAACCAAGGCTGAGGCACTGTATCAAGCAACGACTCGATCGCTGAACGATGCGACCACGCAACCAACTTGATCAGCTCCTTACGGCTGGCTTCTTTCAGATTGCCTATCAGTAGTTGCATGGCTGCGGAAAATTCAAGCAGCTTCTGCCCTAATGATTTGTCGCTGGTGGCAATTTCGAAAACTTGCCTCCCGCGCGGGATAGCTTGCTTGTCCAACACTGTTTCAATGAGCGATATCCTTACCAATGCCTCTATCTGGCGCTGGTGCATCTTAGCGGCTAGCTTTTTACTAAGTAGGGTTGGCATGTCGGTTACGTTTCATCGGGCACGTTGGCCCCTCGCACCGAGGCCAATAACTTTTCAACTTGCTCAGGAGGCATAAACGGGAAGGATGCGAAGATCAACTCTTTACCAGCCGCCTCTGGCAACTCTTCTCGCGACACTTCCCCTATGATATCCTTCAAGCTTTGGATTTGTATTCCGTTAAGGTCTGTAGCAGAAATTGAACTAGGATCATCTACCCCCCCCAATATCATCACCGGCAGAACCGCCCGGTAACATTGGCAAGCCACCTTGTTTTTCCTGATGCAATTCAATGTTGGTTTGTTCTTGCTCGTAGTCTCGACCAATCTCCGCTGTTGCTGTCTGCGGGCTCAAGATACCAAGGCCCATATCGATCTGCCGAGTCTGGGCCTCCTTCAGTCGATCTCTCACCTGCACGGTGGGCGCTTCGGCAGTGAGTTCTACCGACAGGCGATCGGCTGCTGAAAGTAAGCCAGAGTCGACCGCGAAATCCAAAGCTTCGTTCAGTAGTTCCAGATCGTAGCTAACCTGCACCTGTTGCTGAGCCTCGAAATTCTTGACCGCTGGCCCTTCGGCTACCATCGTTGATGAAAAGTTGGCGTTGCTGGCGTCGCTAGAAAGCATGAACTCGGGCATGACTAGCAAACTGGCGATAGCCCGCAGTTCCGCCTGCAGAGCTGAGACTGTTTTGCTTGGGTCAAGCTGCGGCGGAATAGAGTAGTCTTGGCCGGCAGGTACATCCAGGATCGAGCCTGCTGGGTATCGCAAAAGATTCTCAGGAACCCCGTTGCGTGTTTGCCCTGGTTCGGCCTTCGCCCCGATGAAGGATCTGATGGCCTCTTTGGTTGCCTGCTGATGCTTGCGAATCAAAGCTATGGCCGTCTGGATCTCAGTAGCCATTGACATATTCCGCAGTAGCTTCGATGCTCGCACTAGGTTACGACGAACAGGGTACAGCAGTGGGTAGCCTCGCTTGATCGATGAATCCACGTTGGCTCGGCGGTGCTGGATCTCCGAGGCTACGACCGGCTGGCCATCGACCCAGTAGGCATGAATCATCTCGCAGTCATTCAGCTTAGTCTCAACACCAAACGCCTGATGAGGCTGCTCACTTGCTGGCGGCTGCACTTGCCGTGGTTCGATGAAGCGGAATTGCATGATGCCGTCTTCAACTCGGAATTTTCGCAAGAAGACCTCGCCATCTCGGTCGTACCGAAGCATTATTTCGCGCTGTCGCTGGCTCCATCTATTGGCTTTGAGGATTTCATCCAGCACCGACTTAACGCGATCAAGCGTAGCATCCTCGACCCCTTTGCCTTTTCCGACAACTGCATAGGTGTGCCCAAAGCCGATGACATAATTCATCCGGTTACTGTGGGCATTCTTAGCGAATTCATTATCTCGCCAAAGAATTCTGGCCACACCCTGAATCTGAAACAGTTCCGTGCAGGTTCTGAACGGAAGTTCTTCCAGGGGCGTGAATCCTCCGCCGATTCCTTCCCATAATTCGCCATCGTTGCCAAGAAACGCTTCGCGGGGATCGACGTAGGAATCCCATAGACTGGCTTGGGATTCGAGGTAATTGGCTATCGCTCGATTGACGCTACCAACAGCGGATTCCATTGTTGTTTCTGTAATCATGTCCCACCTGAGGTTAGTTGCTCTGCAAGTCTTATAGCCATTTCAAGCGAATCCGGCCCATCATCATGATCGCCTGATGGAAAATCGATCATCTGTTCTATCAGAATCTTAGTTCCTGGGCAATTTTGCTTAAAACGTATCCTGCCTTGGCTCAAATATCCGCTGATTCTTCTGATTCTGACCAGCTTATTGACTTGGTTATTGATCTGCCAAACTTCTGGGGCAAGAATTCCTTGCCGTTTGAATTCTTCCTGAAAATCGGGGGCTAGTAGATCCTGCCATGCGTTGGCTTCCAGGCCAAATGCTTGGGGCCGGAACTGATTGTACTGATCCACTGCGTCGGCAATCATCTGTGGTATGGGCTGCTTTTTCATATCAGCTTGCACGTACAGCACATCATCGTTGCCGATGCACAGTTTAACCAGAGCCTGGTAGTCAGACCGCTTGGCATCTTTGCCTTTGGATGGATCTAGAGACATGGTTCTCAAAACGTAGTTTTTCGGCCACTCCTCAAACCATCGATCATCAAACCAGGCTGATGGAAACTCAGTCTCACCTGAGGCGATTGGGTTCTGCTGGTATAGAGCTTCCCACCAAGCCCTTGCCATGGCGACCTGCTTTCGCTTGAGCGCTACCTCGGGCCACCTCTCGGGCCAAAGAGCTTCACCTGGCTGCCTGCCTAGCGGGTCGTTATCGTCGGCCAGTGCAGGCAAGCGTAATCGATAAACCTGATCCGGCTGCTCTTTAAGTATCCGCCCGATCAAATCATCGCGATGCCACCGCGTAGCCATGATGACGGCGATACCGCCTGGCTCGATTCGCGTAGAAGCCGTTGTCTGCCACCAATCCCAGTGTGAGTCCCTGACGGTAGCCGATTCGGCCTCTTCAGCATTCTTGACCGGATCATCGATGATCAGCAGACTGGCCCCGCGACCGGTCAGCGATCCGCCGATCCCGCTGGTAGTCATGCTTCCGCCGTAGCCTGCAATCTCCCAGTCGGAGGCGGCTGACTGAGTGCTGCTAACCTCGATACCGGTCTTCTTGCTGATAGCCTGCACGATTGAACGCGCCCGTCTGCCCCACACCCTGGAGAACTCTGCCGAGTAGCTGGATAAAAGCACGTTGCGCTTGGGCCACCGCGTCAAATACCAGGCTGGCAATCGCTTGCTGACCAGTTCGCTTTTTCCATGCCGTGGCGGCGCTTCGATGACAAGCAAGTTTTTTGGATCGCCGCTGGCCACTGATTCTATTCGGGCCTGGATGGAATCTGCTAGAAAAACTGCATGCTTGGCAGGCAGCCAATCACCCGCGCCTGAATACTCACAAAACCCGCGAAGATTACGCAGGGTCTTGGCTAATTGGTACATCGTCAAGGAGTCCAATTGCCTTACCCTCCAGACTGTCCATGTGATTCATAACCTCTTGCAAAGTCAGGCTAGTCTGCTGCTCAACTTTGACCTTTGATACCTGCAATTCAAGCCCCAGCAAGCGGTCGATTCTCTCTTGAGCAAGAATCTTTTCGCGCGGCGTAGCATTCGGGTCTTGCAGCACGCTGCAGTAGACTGCGAAGGACGCTCCTCGCAGATCCTCCGGTGGAACTCCGATAGACTCTCGCAGCTCCTTCTTGGCCTGCGTCAAATACCATTCCAATTGCTTTGCGCCGATGGCTCCGTATTTGGTGCGGAAAGCGGACTTGATTACCGACTTTTGGTTGCCTCTGGCCAGCATGTCGCAGACGAATTGAATCCGCTCATGCTTCTCGATAATCGTGGCGCGTCGCTTAGGTCTGTCCATGATCAGGTCTGCTTGTTGACTAGCATCACTGTCTTGTTGTCACCAGCGTTTCGGACTCGCGTTATTTCAGTACCGCTGGCAGATCGTATCTCACAGGACCAGCGGTATCGACCTGGCTGCAAATCCGCAGTGGCCGTCTTTGGTAGGTCGACAGAGATTCGCCATTGCCCGCTACCGATATCTGCGACTGTGCCAGATACCAGCCAGTTATCGGTTCCGTTAATCATCTTGCCGCCAAAGTAGGCCGTCGCCGTTCCGACTGTCACACCAGTAATGGCCGGAACTGTCCACTGAAATGCCCGATCATTGGCCGCCAAGTAATCATCACCGATGATCAGTGGCGATGCGATTTCTCCAGTAGGTGACACTATGGCAACTATGGCTGCTGATGCCGAACCAATCAAGTCAGTTCTAGCTTGAATGAGACCTACGATGCCAGTCAGGTTGTCTAGGTCTGCTTCCTGAGCATCAAGCGCATTGTCAATCGCAGTCAGTCGCGTCGGTAGATAACCACTGATCGTCTGTACAAGTTGGAACGTCGGATCGGTGTAGGTGTCAACAATCGCATCAATCTCGTCACGAATGCGGTTAAGTTCCGATGTGATGAATGGACTTAACTCGTCTGGTAGAACTCGCTGAAGTACGCGGGCTGTGTGGCTGGCATGACTGAGAATGAATATCGTTTCGCCATTAGTGTCAATTTCCCCAGGGGCTGGCAGGTACTCCCAGATGCCGCCTGCGACATGCGTTAGCAAGCCAGCCGCCGCCGATGTTGCGCCGTCCTTGCGGATCGATACCGTTGCACCACTAGTCACCGCGCTGCCGTCATTGCCACGCAGTTGATCGAACGTCAGAAAGTCACCGACCAGTGCTGTGACGTTGATAGTCAACGGCGCGGCAGGCTGAACGACACTACTCACACCGTGAATAGTGACTGGTAAATTGACAGTGGCACTGCTGGGCATGATAGCCCCAACGAAAGTTTCATCACCTGCGTAGGTTAGTGTCTGGCCGACAGCGCGAGCGCTGCCAAAAACCAAGCGGATTTGTCGCGTGCCAATTTTGGTTGCGGTGGTTGGTGTTACTCCAGCCACGCTAAATAGCGATGTCGTGTAGGTGGTTCCGTCGGCAGAAGATAAATCGCTGTCGTAGCTGAGAATGATGTCCGTTAGATTCCCAAGCAGCATCGCGGCTGTAATGCGTGGCGGCTTCACTCCTGTAAGCGCAGCAAACCATCGACCGGCTGTTAAGGCTGCATCTGCGTCCGTCTTTGGGTGTATTCCATCAGACCAGTTAGGCCCCATCAAGTTCGGACCATCTAGCGTTGCGCCTTCGGCTGCCACCTGTGCAAGCGCTCTACGGATCGGAGGATTGCCGGATGCCGAGGCTGTATTTCGCCCGTGAATGCCCAGATAGATCGGCAGTCCTGCTTGTACATCAGTCCGCAGATCGACAGTCCACTGGGTGATCGCGTCCCGGTATTGTTGCTGCGTCAAGGCAGGGCTAGCTGTGGCCGCATTTGGTCCCAGGTGGATGAGTGCTGCTTCCAGCGAGCCACCAGCTTCAGCGACCTGCGCCCCAATTTCAATGTAACCTTGCTCACCTTTCTTAAAGTAGATGTGCGCTGCAGTTGACCCAGCCACATCCCGCGAGCCACGACCGACCGACACAAAGCCAATCGGTACGCTTAAATGCTGAGTGAGCATCTGAGCCAGTAGCGGCCAGTGACTACCGTTTAACGTCCCAGAATGTCCGTTGTCGATCGGATCGTTCGCAAAAGCCCAGTCGTCTAACTGTCTGTAGACAGTGGCTGGAGCTGAGCCGCGAGACTGGGCATTGTCCAGCCGACCTTCGCTGATTGAATCGCCAGCTACTAGGTACAATCGCCCCAGCAGAATATCGGCTACACTGACCAATGCGTCCGTATTAGGTGCAACTCGACGCACTTCCAGCGTTCCAGCACCAAGGGCTTGCCCAGTTAAGGTTCCAGACCAAGTGCCGTCAGCAGTGATCGTGGCAACTGTTTGCCACGCACCGCCATTAAATCTTGCTTCCAGTGCGCCAGTGAAACTGCCTGCCGTTCCGGTGATCGGGATATCGCGAGTGCTGCCTACACGTTGGAAGCATCGACGAGTCACAGGGCTGGTGATCGTCAGTGTGATCGGAATCGTGTAGGTGACGTAACCACTGAATCTTCGCCCGCCTGCGCTAGTGAAGCTCCCGTATGGGTTCGGGAATGCGTTAGCATAGGGTACTCCAGTAAGTGCGTTGAACGGATACCCTGCGGCTGTGATTCGCCACATATTGGTTGACCCGTTGGCCTTGACGCTCAGCCATAAATGTGAATTAGCGGCGAACGATCCAGAGGCTGCCCCTGTGGCCCAGCCTCCGTTGGAAGTCATATCGGAAGTGGTTGCGACCAGCGTATCTGGTGCTGAGGCTGTGCCGGTGTATAAGGCTAGCTTGAATGTGGTACCTGTGACCGTGTTGTAGAGACTCAGGGAATTGATAGTGCCTGCGTCGGCTACCTGACCTAGATAGAAAGTTGCATGATCGTCGACCGTAATCGCCGACAATGTGGAGCCAATTGTTTCGTAGCCGAAGTTTGGCATCGATTAAACCTCCACATCTGGTGTAGACCCAGCAAACACCGCTTGCCAGTTGAGGGAAAACTGATGATCTGGACCAAGCACCTCAGCCGCGCGATCCTTGACGTACTGCAACGCCTCTAGGTTGCGGTCGATGTTCTCGAAGAAATCAGTATCGCGCTGCTGACAAACCAGCTGGACATTACTGAGCCCGCCGGCGATGGCTTTCAAATCGCCAACTATTTCTTCGCTGGGCTTCCACCAGGGCATTCCTCGCGGGTGCCATGCAAACCGCAAGTCTCGCAGCGTCATCTTGCTCGGCAGCGACCACTGCTTGTTGACAATCGCTGTTTGCAATTGCCAGTAGGTCCACTTTTTGCGGGCCTGTATCTGATCGGATCGCTTGTCGGCCGCAGCTCGGTCGTAGTGCAGCCAAGCTGTTCGACTGCCTGAGTAGTTTGTGAATCGCTCGTTATAGAAGCTATAGGGAATGTCGAGAGCTTTTAGGCCGACCGCTATGACCAGATCCCAGAACGTGTCTAAGGCAGCGGGCGGCACACCGGATTCCACTATGTCAGTGTCTTCTTCCGATAAGATCGTCGTGAATAGTGCCAGCGCGTAAATGTTGCCATTCCACGGTCTAGCACTGTTTGTAGTTAAACCTATTCTGGTAGTTCCATTTTGATAATTTCCACTTCCTTGACCTGTGGTTGCGGGAGTCCCGTTAACACCATTCAGCCTTGGCTGCGATAGCGCAGATGAGATGCGAAAGTATCCCGTCATAATGTCAGTTGCTGGCTGCGCAGAGATTGCCATAGTAGCAGACCTTAAATTAGCACTCCCGCCAGATGATGTCTTTAAGGTTGTCCCAGTTGACCCTAAGTCCATCGTAAATGACGGTAAGCCAGTTCCATTCTGGTTGATTACTGTCATGTCTGCTGCTGCCAGTCGTCGCACCGCTGCGCAGACTGTTAGTGCATTGATTGCAGATAGATCAAGCGATGCAGCTAGCCTGTGAGTCGATCCATTAAATACCAGATACTTGAGCCCACCAGCCTCAGTGTAGGTCGGAGCATTGGTAGCCTCAGTAAAGAGCGTTGCGTTCGCTGTCTTATCGCGCCAAGCCTTTACTGTCTGGCCAGATGCAGTCACAGGCGTAGTTCCCGCTGTGTTGGTAAATAGCGTCGACATATCGGAAGCGTCAAGCAGAAGACGGCACGAGGCGATATCGAGTGGCGACCAGGCAGCCGCAGAGCCTAGAGCACCTAGCCCGACTTTCATTGGCCTAGCGATCGAACTCTGAATCGATCGATCAATCGATGAAAATAGACTGCCCATTGCGCTATCCAGTCTGCTGCCGGTCGCGATTATATCGGCAGGTCGCTTCGGTTTTGATCCACGTCTTCAAGCTGTCGATCTCTTCACGACGATACTGTCTCTCTTCCTTGAGAGTCTCGGAAAATTTGGTGGCTATTGCCTCGTTCGTCTTCGTGTACTTATCCGTTAGCTCTGGAATCGTCTTGGTTGTGTTGTGGTACAGATACCACACGAGCGCACCCACTACACCCAGGGAAGACACGAGCGAAGTCACAACGTCTGGAGTCACTTCATAATCCGATCTAGGGCTACAGCCCAAACGTGCCACCATCGGCGGGTGGTTGGGTTTCCGGTTTGCTTGGTGCCGATGGCTGGTAATCCTTCAGCAGATCGCTCAAGTGGCTCAAGTCTTTGCCGACCTTATCCAACACCGATTGAACTCGCGCAATCAAGTCGCTATAGTCGCCGCCAGGTGGTGGAGGTGGAGGAGGAGGATTGTCATTGTCGAGGTGCGCCCAGATCGGCAGGTCGGTAATATCAGCTTCGGCAAAAAAACCGTTTTCAACTTCCGAGTTCACCTCTGAAAGTTCAATCAGATCAGGCGACCTCGGGAAACCAACTTCGGCTTTATTCGCGTACTGAAACCAGATGCTGCGCACAGTTTGCCCAGCACCGTAGCCAGAGGCCGACCATGTAAGTAAGCCTTTTTGTAGGTTGTCGCTAAAAGAATGCACACCGGAGCCGGATTGACCACCAATGCTATTAGGCGACCACATCCAAAACGTGCCGTTGTTGGTGATCTTGTGAGTGGTGAGCTCTTGAAACACTGGACCCTTACATCTCGGGTAGCCGCCAGTGTAATGCTTTCCGTCCGGTGCCTCTCTGGATAGCTTCACATGCGGCAGGGGCACAAGAACGTCTAACTCCAACACAGCCCAGTCCATTTGAACTCGATTAGAATAGCCGGACATGATGATTCTGGCTGTTTTTGGCTGGTTATCCCAAAACGGAAACCAGCATCGCCCCTCAGTCCCTGGTCGCGTTCCGGCTACATGGGCATTGGTTAGCAGTAGACTTTTACCATTTCTCACGCCAACTAAGCTACCGCTTCCGCACGAGCTTCCGAAAACAACTTTAGCGCAACTCCTTGAGCTAGGGCCAAAAGGCTGCTGGCTGTAGTTGGCTTCAGTAAACTCTAGTCCTTCGTACTCTTCGACTTTCATTTTACGACTTTCCAAAAAGCGCTAGCCTTGGTTCCCAGCCTCGATCTAATCTTTCGGTGACTGTGCTGTAGTTGATGTTTCCAATTCCCCTAACCCACTCAGCGACAGTTTTCGAAACTCCATCGATCTCAATGACCTTATTCGTTCGCTTGTTATTCGCCTGTAGTATTTTGTCTGCCCATCGACAATTTCCAGGCTCGTAATTTCCATTTGGATCGATTCTATCTAGTGATTCGCCTGGTTTTGGTTCACCCATGTCAGCAAGGAAGTTTTCAAACTTTAACCACCTATCACAAACTTGTATTCCACGCCCACCATACAGCTTGTATTTCATCGCTTTAGGGTTCGAGCATCTAGCAATCATGCCCTTATGGATTTTATAAACCCTTGCCCTTGCTTTACCGTGCGTTTTCTTAAACCTGCCTCCGCAGCCACATGATTTTATTTTTGCGACTTCGCTGACTCTCGGTTCAAATTCCTTTCCACACAACAAGCACTGCGCCGACACAACCTTTCGATTCCTGCCGCCACTTACCTTGTTGAACGGTTGACCAATAACTACAATTGCCATCGTTAATCCTTCCTTGAAAAGGGTTAGCCAAGAGCCTTGAACGGTGACACGTTGCAAGGCTCACTTCATAAAATTCCTACCGCCTGTTCTTTGGTCGGTAAGCTACTTCTTGGCCCATGCCCATTGGGGTATCAGTCAGCCGCCGAATCCAGATTGCGACGATACCCCAAACGAGAATGCCTATTTCGATCACCTTCAGAGCCGACTCTTGAATCACCACAACGTCAGCTTGTGTTTCGGTGCCGGTCAAAATAGTGACCAGCATACCGATCATCGCGACGATATTAAGCGTTACAGTGCGCCAGCCCTTCATGATCGACCCTTTTGGTATGGAGAGGAGAACGGGAAGCCGAGGCATTAGCCCAATCCAAACGCCTTCAGAAGCGTAAGGATAAGCGGTACGACTTTTTCGAGAAACGCCGCAAAGCCTTCCCAGTCGATCGCTGTGCGAATTATCGTTCCGTCGTCCGCGTACTCGAAGGGTGTTTCTTCACCGCTGGCAGCGATCTGCACGAGGCAAAGCTCCTCGGCCTGGGCTCGAAATGCCGGTGAAAGCATCGCAACACGAAGTCTTAAAACGTCAGTGCGTTTAAGCTGCCCCTCTCGCTGGGCTTTGATCGCAGCCTTCACGAGTGCCCTAGAAAATTTAGTGCCCGATTCTATCTCAGCTTCGCTAAGCTCCTCGGCCAGTGCAGTCGACATCTGCTTAGGCTGTGATCGATCGACGATCGATTCGGGGGCCTTATTCACGACGATGGCCGGCGCGGCTGTTGGCTGCGGCTGTGCCCAAGATGTCTTCGGAACCTGACAGTCTGGACCCACGCAGTACATGACCTGGGCGGGCTCGATATAGACCGGATAGCTATTGTTGGCTCGATTGCCGCGAAGCCAATTACGAATCGGCCCTTCGGAAAATGCGACTGTTGGGGCTAGAATCGCGAGTGCGATAGCAGCGAAAAGACGCGGTTGCATGGGTTAGGCTCCTTTGGGGGCGTGAAGAGTCGGTTTGAAAAGCGTAACCTAGCAAGAATACCGGTCGATCGTCAAATTTGGCGTCAGGTTTATCGTAAACTCCAGCCGTAACTGGCTAACCTCTGCTGTAAATTCACTAAGGTCTTCTTTCCAATTTCACATGCCGCGATTAGAGACTCTGGGGTCTCAGCACATACTTGACCGACAGTGAAAAATCCAGCGGAAAGCAGTTTTGCAACTTCTCTTTCGTCATAGATCGAATCGATCGGCGTCGAAGGCAGCACCTCCCATTTCTCGGCCAGTAAACCAAATGCGGACTCTACGCTGGCCATCGCCCTGTACTTGTCACCTTGCAAGATTGCGATCTCCACCATGCCGGCATGCTGCTGGGCTATGGCCGCCAACTCCGGGTGCTGCTTGATGATGCTTTTAGGAGTCAGTCGATTTGCCAATTTGGAATCCTTCCCGGTGAGTTAAGATGATCCATCGCGCGCGAGGTGTTAGCTGCCCCATCTACTTCGGCTGTGCGTAGACCGCGCACCAATACTTTCGACCCATCGAATCGACCGCACAACCAAACCCGCATTCGGTGTAGCTCTCGCTCAGCATGTTTCGCTTGTGCCCCGGTGATCGATACCATGCACCAACTACTGACTCTTCGTTGACCTGACCAACTGCTACGTTTTCAGCCACGGCACGAAACTGATAGCCTTGCTTTCGCACTCGATCTGATGGGCTCGATCGTTCTGCACCACGATGGCTCATTCGATTCCGCTTCGCCATCCAGT
>JACCDG010139534.1_pt1 | contig 32234 bp, 31 predicted proteins | sample 7442471 | NCBI WGS metagenome assembly JACCDG01 (sample SAMN15323444, study PRJNA562643) | freshwater metagenome | isolation source: river surface water | place: USA:Blue River Watershed | collected 2017-08-17 | reverse complement strand
CGCGCATCTTCTCGCCCTGCTTCTGCAAGATCTCGGCCTTCTTCTCGGCGTTGGCACGCTCTTTCTTGCGGCGGTGCTCATCTTGTTCGCGCTGCAGTAGGTACTGGCGCCAGCCCAAGTTATAGACATCGATGACGTTACGGTTGCCATCGATGTAGAAGACCTTATTTACAACCTGTTCAATCAGGTTTACATCGTGAGAGATGATCACAAGGCCACCTGAGTAGGTACTCAGGTAGTTACGCAGCCAAATAATGGAATCGGCATCCAAGTGGTTTGTTGGCTCATCGAGCAGAAGTGTTTCAGCCCCCGAGAAGAGAATTCGTGCGAGTTCGATGCGGCGACGCTGTCCACCGGAGAGTGTGTCTAGTTGGTTTCCAAAGACGGCTTCAGAGACGCCGAGTGAGGTAGCGATAGCTTCCGCTTCAGCAGTTGCGGCATAACCACCTGCTGCTTGGAATTCTGCATCAACGCGGGTGTATCGCTCCATCGCCTTTTCAAGTGCAGCGCCTTCAGTTGTCGCCATCTCTTGTTCAACTTGAGTCATGCGCGCTGCAATTTGATCTAAATCTCGCGCAGATAAAATGCGCTCAATAACAGTTCCTTGATCTTCGCCAGTGCGCGGATCTTGGGGGAGATATCCGATCTTGCCGGTGCGTTGCACAGCACCACCTGCAGGAAGAGTTTCTCCTGCTAGAACTTTTGCAAGAGTTGATTTACCGGCACCGTTACGTCCAACGAATCCGATGCGATCTCCGTGATTGATGCGAACGTTGACCCCGGAAACAAGGAGTCTTGCCCCAGCGCGAAGCTCAAGGGCGGAAGTTGCGATCATTTGAGTAAGTCTCCCACACAGTGGCAGTAGGTACGAAATTGGTTACTTATATTGGTTACTTATTCACCAATACGTGTACGGCGAGGTGTTGCATAGGACTTAGCAACTGCGGTGAGCTCTGTTGAGATCAGCGCTCTGATGTTCTCATCGCTCTTGAGCAGAGCAGTGAGATCGGCAATAATCTTCTTGAGTTCTTTCTGTTCACTTTCAAGTTCAAGTTTGCTCATCTTAGTCAAACGACGAAGTGGCATATCTAGGATATATGTGGCCTGCTCATCATTGAGTTTGAAATCCTTGATTAATGAAGCCTTTGCAGCAGTTGCATCTTCGCTACCACGGATGATTTTGATGACCTTATCGATATCGATAATTGCCTTGAGGAGACCATCAACCATCAACAGACGCGCGGTCGCCTTTGCTTTTCTAAACTCTGAGCGACGTGTGACAACTTCGATGCGGTGATCGATAAAGACCTGAAGTAATTCTTTGAGTCCCAAAGTCTGCGGGCGACCCTTAACAAGGGCAACAGCATTGATGGCGAAGGCATCTTCCATCGGAGTTAACTTGTAGAGCTTTTCAAGAACATCTTCTGGTTCAAAGCCATTCTTGAGCTCGATAACAACGTTGGTGCCGGTCTGGCCATCGGTAAGGTCAATGATGTCTGAGATTCCTTGAATCTTCTTAGCCTTTGCAAGATCAGCAATCCGCTCGACCACCTTTTCTGGGCCGATGTTAAATGGAAGTTCCTTGATGATGATTCCCATTTTGCGTGAAGTTACTTTTGAAATCTCTACCGTTGCGCGCACCTTGAAAGATCCTTTACCGGTGGCATAGGCCTCGCGCACGCCTTCGATGCCGACAATCTCTCCGCCGGTGGGGAAATCTGGAGCCTGCACATGCTTCATCAATTGATTGAGCGTTGCCTTTGGATTATCGATCAAGAATTTTGTCGCAGCGATTACTTCACCGAGATTATGTGGTGCCATATTTGTTGCCATACCAACAGCGATTCCTGAACCACCATTTACGAGCAAATTTGGATATGCGGCAGGAAGTACAAGTGGCTCAGAGAGCTGCCCATCGTAATTTGGACCGAAGTCGACTGTGTTCTCATCTGATTCAGAGACCATCGCAAGAGCGGCCGAAGCTAAACGTGCCTCGGTGTAACGCATCGCAGCAGGTCCTGAATCAAGTGAACCAAAGTTTCCGTGGCCATCAATAAGGGGCAGTTGCATGGAAAACGATTGCGCCATGCGAACAAGTGCGTCATAAATTGCACCATCACCGTGTGGGTGCAATTTACCCATTACTTCACCGACAACACGTGCGCTCTTTACGTGGCCACGATCGGGGCGAAGTCCCATATCTGCCATCTGATGCAAGATGCGACGATGCACAGGCTTAAGACCATCACGTGCATCTGGAAGTGCTCGTGAATAAATAACTGAGTACGCATATTCAAGGAAAGACTCTGACATCTCTGATGAGACATCGATATCAACAATCTTGCCGGCAAACTCTCCAGGCTTTGGTCCCGCCGCTGCCTTTTTGCCTTTAGTTGCTGTGGTCTTCTTCGCTGTTGCCATGGCGTGAATTGTGCCAAGAGGTAGGGCTAAATCTGTGTACCTACACGCCCTCTAGCACCAACGATTGCAACACAGTGGCCAGCAACGGCACTTGCTCGCTCCATTGCATAGGAAAAGTCGCGTCGATCCGTGAATGCATCGATAAATCCTGCGGCAAATGCATCTCCGGCTCCAGTGGTATCAACTACTGCCGATGTATGAGCAGCGACTGTGATGATCTCGCCACCTCGTTCTAGGCCAATAGCACCTGCAGATCCACGCTTAATGATGGCACGAGGAGTGAGTTCAATGAAGAAGTTAAGAGCAGATTCAAGGCTACTAAATCCGCTTAAGTAGATGGCTTCCTCTTCATTCATGATTACGGTATCCATCAGAGCACACCACGAGAGAATTTCTTCTACTGAAACTCCTTGCATACCGCCGACAGTTGCAGGATCAAAGATGATAGGAATTCCACTCGAGTTGATTGTGCGAACCATTTCCAAAACGCCTTCGCGAGAAAGTGGAGCAAGTGGTGCATATCCTGTGAGGTAGACAGCCCCTACGCCATCGAGTGCGGGCAGATCATTTATTGTCAGACCAGCGTTAGCGCCGTTATCTGCAAGCATCGTACGTTCACCTGATGGATCTACTAAACAGATCACTACACCTGTGTGAAAACCCTCTTTTACGATTTCACCGTAGGAGATACCGAGTGCATCAAATTCTGCAGTTATTGCAGAGCCAGCAGCATCGTTACCAATTCTTCCCACCATGGTGACATCGTTGCCGAGCACTGCCAGCCAGGATGCAACATTTCCGCCTGCGCCGCCTCCGTGAGTTGAAATCACAGTGCGAGTGTCATTTCCTAGGTGGAGATCATGCGGGGAGGTTGGAATCTGTGCGACGATGTCGAGCATCAAATCACCGATGCAATAGACCTTGATGCCCATGATTTTTACTTTGTGAGAGCAACTGCAATGTCGGCGGCAAGTGCGCTATTGGATTTAATGATTTCGATATTCACCTTTAAAGATTCACCTTGGCTTGCAGTATGGAAATGTTCGAGCAAGAAAGGTGTGACTGCCTTTCCAGTAATTCCTTGAGCGGTCGCACCTGCAAGCCCACTAGCCAGAATTGCATCATGTCGTGTGCGATCCATCTCTTCCTTAACTGGGTTAGCAACAACTAAAGCGGTCGAATCAGTCTTGAGTTCGCGGCGAGCTTTGATAATTGCAGCAATCTCTTGCGCGCTATCTGCTCGATGTTCAAGAGTGAATCCAGAGTCGGTGAGGTAGAAACCCGGAAAGGCGTTTGTCTTATATCCAACGAGGCCAATCGAAAGTGTCTCAAGGCGTTCTAGCGTTGCACCAACATCGAGAATTGATTTAACACCTGCGCAGACAATTGCGATATCGAGTTTTCCTAAAGCTCCAAGATCGGCTGACTCATCAAAGGACTCGTTAGCACCGCGGTGAACGCCTCCGAGTCCACCAGTTGCAAAGACTTTGATGCCGGCAAGACTTGCAATATGTGATGTTGCAGCAACAGTTGTTGCCGCACTTGATTTGAGTGCGCTGATCATGGCTAGATCGCGAATTGATGCTTTGGCGATGTCGTCTCGATTGGCAATCTCTTTTAGTTGATCTTCCTCGAGGCCAACGTAGACGATGCCATCGAGAATGGCGATCGTTGCAGGAACAGCCCCATGTGCACGGACAATCTCTTCTACCTCAATAGCAACGCTCAAATTTGAAGGACGTGGAAGTCCATGGCTGATAATTGTTGATTCGAGTGCAACGATCGGTGCGCCTGATTTCAGGGCTGCTGCAACCTCTGCCGAATATTGAATACTCACGGCGGCAACAATACCCGTGAGAACATATACCCGTGCACTTAGCCGATATCACGCCATCGATCTTTGCCTCCCTCGGCTTAGCTGATGGCGAGAATCGATTGGAGATCACCGAGAGTCCAGCAGGGCGTGAACTTCTCTTTCTTATTGATGGTTTAGGTGCAGATGTCATCGAAAAATACGCGAGCATCATTCCTGCAATCGCATCCCTGACTACAACGGCTTCATTGAGAACTTCTTTTCCATCTACAACTGCGACAAGCCTGGCAACTCTGATGACGGGTGTGCTACCCGGTGCGCATGGAATGTTGGGGTACACAGTTCGCGTACCTCGAAGCGGCGGAAGAGTTCTTAATTCGCTCAAGTGGGATGAGCGCGTCGACCCTACGATTTGGCAACCTCTTCCTACTTTATTTGAGCGCGCACAAGCGGCAGCGATTTCCGTGACTCACGTTGCAGCCAAAAGGTATGAGACAACCGGCTTTACGCAAGCAGTGTTTCGTGGTGCAACCTATAGCGGTGCAAATATTCCGACAGATCTGATTGAGAAAACCGTTGCAGGACTGAGAGCGACACCATCTTTTGTTTACCTCTATGTCAATGATCTTGATTCAGCCGGACATAGCGATGGAGTGGGATCAGATAAGTGGCTAGCTGCACTTACAAGCATTGATGCGCTGCTTTCAGCACTGGTGATGAAGTTACCTCGCGGAACTCGCATCTGGCTTACTTCAGACCACGGAATGATCAACGTTGAAGAGAAGCTAATTTTGGGAGTTGATAATTCACTCCTTGAAGGCGTAACGACAGTTGCAGGTGAGCCACGTGCACGTCATATCTATTTTGATGATGCAGCAGACTCTCCATCTGCTCGCCTTGATTACGCGGGTAAATGGCGTTACTTCTTTGGTGAACGCGCTGCGATCTATACGCGAGAAGAAGCTATCGCTGGCCATCTCTTTGGAGAAGTTGTTACAGCCGATGCTTCCGATCGCATGGGCGATCTGATTGCAATTCCACATGGGGGATTGGTCTTATTGGATCCAGCTCGCGCAGATAAAGAGGGTGAGATGGTGGGACATCACGGTGGAATCAGTGAAATTGAATCAACAGTCGCGCTTTTATCCCGCGCCTATCTTTAATTCTTAACTTCGGAAATCGTCCTCTGATGGATCATCTATTGGATCGTTATCGGGTAATTCTGAGGCAGGTGTGGCAGGTGTGGCAGGACGTCCAAACATAATTTCATCCCATGATGGAACTTTTGCGCGACTCGTAATTCCTTCAGCGCGATCTTCTTCGCGTGGAGTTTCACGGATTGCCACAAGGCGTGGAGTTTCGCGAACTGGCTCTGGATCTGGAATTGAGTCGATGATTCGCGAAGGGTGAGTTGGTTCCGCATGAACAAGCCCTTGAGTATGCGAACGCGCAGCTGGCTCTTGCCCAAGCATCCAACGCGCATTCTCATTTGTTGCAGTAATGGAGCGACGGTTGAGATCAAAGTTCCAGGTCGCGCTACCGTGGCCATCGCGGTTGGGATATGCGAGATCAATCGTCCATGTTCCATCATCGATGCGCCATGTGTTCCACGATAGTGAATCGCTATCAACGCCCATCGGTGCAAGACGTGAAATCACAACATCTTGGAAAGTCTCTTGATCGCGAGCGCTCTCTTTACGTAAAACTACAGAGAAGGCTTGATCCAAGATATAGACGCGCTCTTGCAAGATTGGTCCAGCAAAGCGTTCAACTTTTTCAACACTGATGTGACCATCACGAGCAATCGCATCCATCGATTCGCCAGAACGTAGCCGGCGCTGAATCTCTTTCACGCTCATCGTCTCAACGTCATCGCTTGCAACAACTGCAGCAAGACGAGGTTGATTCACTGTGGCGCGCAATGTGTCGCTGATGCGTACAGTAAATTCTTCACCAATCGGGTTGGTGAGAGTGAGATGGGTGCCCTCAGGGTTCTTGCCCGTTAGCCGCAGTTCGCTCATGTTGCGCAGAATAACCGATAAAGTGCGGATATGACCCCAGAGACTTCTCGCCTCGCCTCAGAAATACTTCCGCTGGCCCGCATCGTGGCTGAGAAAGCGGGTCAACTCCTGATGCAACGTCCGGCTCACTTTGATCTGACCGAAAAGTCGGTGGCCATTGACTTCGCTACACAAATGGATGAAAAGGCTGAGGCACTGATTGTCGAGAGCATCCTTGCCGTACGCCCTGATGATGGAATCATCGGCGAAGAAGGTGCTGCCCGTGAAAGTAAATCGGGAATCACATGGGTGATCGATCCTCTGGATGGAACAGTTAATTATTTCTATGGATTACCCGGATGGAATGTCAGCATTGCAGCACGTGATGATGAGGGCTCACTTGTAGGGGTTGTCTATGCACCCACAATAAATTCGCTCTGGCATGCAGTTCGCGGCGGTGGCGCTTTTCACAATGGCGAAAAGATTCGTTCGACATCACATGTCTCACTTGATCGCGCGCTCCTTGGTACTGGCTTTGCCTACGATGTTGCAGATCGCTCCGAACAAATTGCGATGGTGGCATCCCTGCTTCCTCGTGTTCGCGATATTCGTCGCATGGGCTCGGCTGCTGTCGATTTATGTCATGTTGGAATGGGCGCACTCGATGGCTACTTCGAGCGAGGGCTTAAAGAGTGGGATTGGGCGGCAGGTGCTCTCGTTGCCACTGAAGCCGGCGCACAGGTTGCTCACCTTGCTCAGATTGGGCATGGCGATGGGGCGCGCAAGCTGACCGTCGCGGCGGGCCCTGGCCTCTTCGATGCGCTGCGGGAAGCGCTCGCGAGCGTGAAGCGATAGCCGATTTACGCTCAGGGCCCCTTCTATGGCAAGATAGCCCTTCTGCGCAGCTAAGAAGCGGGCGCTGACATTGATAGAAAAGAAACCTGAGGAAGAAAATGAACATTCTCGATGCCGTTGATGCCAAGTCATTGCGCAAGGACATCCCACAGTTCCGCGCTGGCGATGAACTCAAGATCCACGTTCGCGTTATTGAAGGTTCAAAGAGCCGTATCCAGGTTTTCCAAGGAATCGTAATCCGTCGCCAAGGCGATGGCGTTCGCGAGACATTTACAATCCGTAAAGTTTCTTACGGTGTTGGCGTAGAACGTACCTTCCCAGTTCACACACCAGTTATTGAGAAGATTGAGCTCGTCAAGAAGGGCGATGTTCGTCGCGCAAAGCTTTACTACCTACGCGACCTTCGCGGTAAGGCTGCAAAGATTCGCGAAAAGCGTGATGGCATTGAAGGTTACGGCGATGGAATTCTTTCAACTCCAGAACCAATCGTCGAGGCAGTTGTTGAGACTCCAGTTGTAGAGACACCAGTCGAGGTTGTCGAAGCAGTTGAAGCGGTCGAAGCAGTTGCTGAAACTCCAGCAGAAGAGGTCTCAAGCGACGAGACTTCAGCTGATAAAAAAGCTGAATAGTTTTAGCGCTCATTAACCCATGATGCGCAAGGGTTCACTCCTTCGCGAATTACCAATTTTGGTAGTTCTAGCTCTCCTTGTTTCGTTACTCATTAAATCCTTCCTCGTACAATTTTTCTACATTCCATCAGGCTCCATGGAGAACACCCTCCAAATTAAAGATCGCGTTGCAGTCAACCGAATTCCATTTATCGGAAACGACATCAGTCGCGGCGACGTCATCGTTTTCCGAGATCCTGCCGGGTGGTTACCTGAAGCAAGTTCAGTTTCTGGAAATGGAATTACTAATGCGATTCGTGAAGGCCTCGTCCTCGTCGGCATAATTCCAAATCCAGCAAAGCAATACCTCGTTAAACGCGTCATTGGCGTTGCTGGAGACAATGTTGTTGCAAAAGACCAAGTGCTCACGATTAATGGAAAGCCAACATACGAGCCTTACATCTTTGCTGGAAACTCTCCCAGCGATACAGATTTCAACATCACGGTTCCTGAAGGCAAGGTCTGGGTAATGGGAGATCATCGCGGAGCAAGTGGTGATTCACGTGTACACCAAGATGATGTGAATAATGGAATGGTCCCCGTTGAAAAGATTACTGGGCGAGTGGTGGCAACAATTTGGCCGATTAAACAGATCGGATTTATTTCTTCCCAGGACCCACTCTCAAGCAAGTGAGTGAAGAAAAAGTAATTGAAGATCAACTTTACGCTGCCGGCATTTCTCCACTAGCTGGAGTTGATGAGGCAGGTCGCGGAGCATGTGCGGGTCCACTAGTAGTCGCATCTGTAATTCTGCGAGATCCACACGCAGGTGAACTAGCCCAAGTGAGAGATTCGAAAGAGCTCTCTGAGAAAAATCGTGAAGAATTATTTGACGTTGTAAGAGAGGCTGCTCTTTCACTCAGCGTTGTCATCATCTCAAATGAAGAAATTGATGCACGAGGAGTCCACGCTGCAAACCTTGATGGCATGCGCCGAGCCGTACAGGGACTTGAGATCACACCGGCCTATGTCCTTACAGATGGATATGCCATTGAAGGACTTGCTCTACCGAACCTTGCGGTGTGGAAAGGCGATCAAGTTGTCACCTGCATTAGTGCAGCCTCGATTATTGCCAAAGTTACTCGTGATCGGATTATGCGCGAACTCGATCTCGTATATCCGGAGTATGGATTAGCCTCACACAAGGGTTACATCACTAAAGTCCATAGCGAGGCGTTGCTGGAATACGGCGTGACACCAATTCATCGTCGATCATTCTCAAATATTGCAGCCCTTCTCTAACTTACCCACATCGCTTCGACGATCGCGCGAGTGTGAGCATATGAATTATTACCCTGCCCTCCATGAAGGCAACTCACAAGAGACCAAGTAGAAATCGCCAGATTGGTGCTTTTGGCGAAGCAACAATTGCAAAACATTTAGAGACTCTCGGCTTTGACATCATCGAACGAAATTGGAGAATTAAGGAGGGCGAAATTGATCTCATCGCCTGTGATTCGCACTCACTCCTGCACTTCGTTGAAGTCAAAACCCGATCTTCGCTCGCTTTTGGAGATCCGCTAGAGGCGATCAATCGCGATAAGGCGCGCAGATTGCAACGGCTGGCACTGGCATGGCTAGCAACTCACCACCAACTTGGGAGTGATTTCTCAATCGATGTTGCTGCAGTGCTCTTGGCAGCAGATGGTTCTCACACAATTGATTTCAGAGAGAACATTCTGTGACCCTGGGCCGTTCCACCTCTATGGGGCTCGTTGGTCTTTCAGGAAACACAGTCACCGTCGAAGTTGATATTAGTGATGGACTTCCTCATTACAACTTACTTGGTCTTCCCGATGCCGCCCTTAATGAATCACGCGATCGTGTGCGCGCTGCATTTACGAATTCAACAGAAAACTGGCCTAATCGAAAGGTAACCGTCTCACTCTCACCTGCCTGGCTCCCAAAAAGTGGCTCAAGTTTTGACCTTGCAATCGCCCTTGCGATCTTGGTTGCACATGGAGCGCTGGCACAAGATTCAGTTGATTCAACGCTGATACTTGGCGAGTTAGGTTTAGATGGATCTATTCGTGGAGTGAACGGAGTGCTACCCGCGTTAATTGCTGGTCACCGCGAAGGAATAAAGCGCGCGATTATTCCAATTGCAAACATTGGCGAAGGTGCACTCCTGCAATCGATGGAGATTGTGGCATTTACCAACTTACAAGAGCTTCTCATCTATTTACGCACCGGCGAAGGAAGAAGTCGCACATCAGAGGTGCTGGATGAAAGTGTTGATCCACTCCTTGATTTTGAAGATGTTGCCGGACAGGCGCGCGCTCGTTTCGGAGTAGAAGTTGCAGCCGCTGGGGGACATCACCTTTTATTGATTGGTCCACCTGGTGCTGGAAAAACAATGATCGCAAGTCGCATCCCGACGATCTTGCCACCTTTGACCATCGAACAGAGTCTGGAAGTAACAGCGTTGCACTCTGTTGCAGGCACGCTCTCAGAGCGATCACCTATGTCGCGAAGAGCGCCAATTGTCGCGCCACATCACAGCGCAACACGAGTTGCAATGGTCGGAGGTGGCGCGCACGTCATCAGACCTGGCGCCTGTTCACTTGCGCATCACGGTGTTCTCTTCATTGATGAAGCACCGGAATGTGCCTCTGGAATTCTCGACTCACTTCGCCAACCGCTTGAATCGGGAACAATTACGATCGCTAGAAGCGTTGGAAACATTACCTACCCTTCACGATTTCTTTTAGTTCTCGCAGCTAATCCATGTCCATGCGGAAAGTTTGCCGGAAGGGGATTAGGTTGTAGTTGTTCCTCAGTACAAGTAAGGCGTTACTTAGGAAAGTTATCCGGTCCCTTGATGGATCGCATAGATATGCGCATCACCGTTGACCCTGTGGGACGAGCCGATATCTCATCTGCAACTTTAGGTGAATCTAGCGCTGCTATTGCAGAGCGGGTACAGGCAGCACGTGTTGTTGCGCGTGAACGTTTTGCAGGTCGTGGCTTTGAACTCAATAGCGCAATTCCTGCACGGGCGTTGCGCACTGAGTTTAAACCTGATCGTCTGGCGATGAATTTTCTCCATGACGAACTAGATCGCGAGAGATTAACGGCGCGAGGCTTGCATAAGGTCATTCGACTGGGATGGACGCTGGCAGATTTAGCAGGGCGAAATCTACCCACTCTCAAAGATGTCACAGATGCTTACGAACTACGCGAAGGTGGAATATCGTGAATGAAGAGAAATTAGCAAGACTCGAACTCTTTGCAGCTACTGAAGGCGGATGTTCTTTCTGGGGTTCGGAAGTAACTCTGCAAGGTGCGCACCAAACCTTGCTCAGAATTAAAGATGGCTTCTATCGCTCGAGTAAGGCGGAGAAGACTCTCTCGCAACTGCATCCAGGCGGAGCAGCGGCACTGCTGGAATCGATAGAGATTGCGGGTGGCGTTTTTATCACACCCGGTGATCTAAGTTGGCCACAGCAACTTGATGATCTAGTAACTCCACCCATTGGACTTGTCGTTAAAGGCAAGGTTGATTCACTCAAAGCGCGTTCGATTGCAATTGTTGGGACTCGCAACCCAACGCCATATGGTGCTCGCATCGCAAGTGATTTCGCTGCAGGCTTTGTCGATCGTGAGTGGAGCATCGTCAGCGGTGGTGCTTACGGAATCGATACTCATGCACATAAAGGTGCACTGATCGCAGAAGGCATCACTATCGCTGTCATCGCATGTGGTATCGATATCAACTACCCGGCGGGTAACGAAAGACTTTTTACTGAAATTGCTGAGTTAGGTGCGATCGTCAGTGAAGTGATGCCAGGAACGCCCGCATATCCCTCGCGATTTCTTACGCGAAATCGAATCATTGCCGCCCTTTCTATGAGTACTTTGGTAGTCGAAGCAGCATTTCGAAGTGGATCACTTCGCACTGCTCGTGATGCGGCCGAGCTGATGAGACCAGTGATGGCAATTCCTGGACCAATTAACTCACCGACATCAGAAGGTACTCATCGCCTTATTGGTGAGCGCGCCGCTGAGATCGTTACATCGGTCAACGATGCAGTTGAGTTGATAACTTCTCTGGAGCAACTCGTTTAGGTAAAAGGGTTCGCCTGATGCGAGAATAGGCATATGAGTGATTTCCGTTCGGGCTTCGTTGCCATCGTTGGCCGCCCAAACACAGGAAAATCAACCCTCATTAACGCTCTCGTTGGATCAAAGATTGCAATTACATCACCGCATCCAAACACCACTCGTCATGCAATCCGCGGAATTATCAACGGCTCAGATTTCCAAGCAGTTCTTGTCGATACTCCAGGAGTGCATAAGCCAAAGACTCTACTTGGCCATCGCCTCAACGCTGTCGTGGGGGAGAGCCTTGATTCAGTAGATGTGATTTTGATGTGTCTGCCAGCCGATGAAACTTCAGGTGCTGGAGATGTTTTTGTTGCCCAGGAAATAGCAAAGCATCCTCGCGCTAAGAAGTTTGCTTTAGTTACAAAGACCGACCTAGTCTCAAAGAAAAATATTGCCGAGCGTCTACTTGGAATCAACGAACTTGCAGTTGGTTTTACCTGGGATGAGATCATTCCAATCTCGGCCGCAATTCACGATCAAATTGATCTCCTAGCATCACTGATTTCAAAGAGCCTATCTGTAGGACCTGCCTTCTATCCCACAGATATGAAGAGCGATCAAGGCATTGAACAACTTATATGTGAGTTAGTGCGTGAGGCAGCGCTTCGCGATGCGCGTGAAGAACTCCCGCACTCAATCATGGTCACCATTGATGAAATGTCTGAGCGCGAAGAGAAAGGTTCACGCCCCTTCTTTGATATTCACGCAACTATCCACGTAGAACGTGATTCACAGACTGGCATATTGCTTGGCCATAAAGGTGAACGCTTGAAAGATATTGGTATGAGAGCTCGTGCTGATATCGAACGTGAACTAGGCGCTCGTGTCTTCCTTGGACTTCATGTGAAAGTTTCTAAGGAATGGCAGAGAGATCCGAAACTTCTTGAGCGTTTAGGTTTTTCAGAGAAGTAGAGAGTTAAACCTTTTCGCGGCGGTTAACTAACCACGAACCAAGCATCACAAGTGGTAGGCCAATTCCAATGCCCACCGTAATTGGCTCACTCAAGATGAGTACTCCCAAGACAACGGCGACAGCAGTATTCCAATATGTCACTAGCGATGCGCGAGTAGGACCAATATCTGCAATCAGTGTGAAGAAGAAGGCGAATGCGATACCGGTTGAAAAGATTCCAAGAGCGATCACTGAGTAAGTGGCTTCGGGAGAGACGGTGTGATCTGGCCAGAGCGCGATAGTAAAGGGAAGATAGAAGATTGCAGTGAGAGCCATAGCAACACCATTAATCGCAATTCCAGATACATCAGGAAGCTTGTTACGTATCATGATAATTGCATAGGCGTAAGCGATTGCTGCAACGATCACCATTAAAATGGAGAGTGGGTCTGATGATCCAGTCAAAGTTTCGATGCCGACAATTAGAACAACGCCGACAAATCCAATGCCAATGCCAAATAAGCGATTTGCCTTAAGCGCATCCACATCGCCTTGGAAGTAGGTAATTATGTTTGACCAGATAGGAACAGATGCAATGAGAAGTCCAGCAAGTCCAGAAGAAATCTTCTGCTCAGCAGTTCCGATGAGAATCCAAGGAATCACCATTTCAAGGAGTGCATAAAATGCTACATATTTGATCCCACGAAAGGCGTCAAAGATTGATCTATCTTTAATCGCCAAAGGAATCAAAATAGCTGCGCCGATAAGCACCCGACCAAAGACAACTATTGCTGGTGCGTAACCAGTCTCTTCATCGACTGCGACTTTGATAAAGAGATAAGGAATGCCCCATAGAAGTCCAACGAGTGCAAAGATCAGCGTGCTTTTACGTGACATATCAATGCAATCCTTTTAGTAGACGCTGCGTTACTTAAGGACGCTGCGATAGAGGGCGATTGTAGCCGCTGCGACTGCATCCCAGCCAAATTCACTGATTGCCCGCGCACGACCTGCTATTCCGAATTTCTTTAGTCTTTCGGGATCACTCATCATTTCGTCGATTCCGGCAGCGATATTACTTTCAAAGAGAGTGCTATCTGTTGTGTAATCAATAAGCATTCCTGTGACTCCATCTGCAACGACCTCTGGAATTCCACCCACCCGCGAAGCAAGTACTGCAGTTTGGCAGGCCATTGCTTCGAGATTAACAATTCCCAGTGGTTCGTAGATAGAAGGACAAAGGAATAGATCTGCACCAGTGAGCAGTGGAATGAGTTGAGGTTTTGGAAGCATCTCTTTGATCCACCAGATGTTTTTACGAGTTTTTTGAAGTTGTGCAACAAGTTCTTCAAACTCTGCTCCAATACCTGCTTCATCAGCGCTGCCAGCACACAAGACAAGGCCGTACTCATCTGGAACTTGTGACCAGGCACGAAGAAGATGGGCTAAACCTTTTTGGCGCGTGATGCGACCGACGAAGATTGCATAGCGGCCGTTGATACCAAAACTTTGCGCAACAGTCGGGTCATCTATAGGGGACCACTCCTGCGTATCAACGCCGTTGCGGATGGTGACGACTTTCTTTGGATCTACTTCTGGATATGAAGCAAGTACATCGGCACGCATTCCGTCACTGACCGCGATGATTGCGGCTGCACCTTCATATGCAGTCTTTTCTGCCCAGGAAGAAATCGCATAACCGCCGCCGAGCTGTTCAGCTTTCCATGGGCGTAACGGTTCGAGTGAGTGAGCGCTCACGATGTGTGGCATCCCGTAAAGAAGGGAAGCGGTATGACCGGCCATATTGGCATACCAGGTATGTGAATGGACAACATCAACATCGCCTAAGTGATGTGCAATTAACATATCTGTAGCAAGTGCTTGGAGCGCAGGGTTGGCAGATGCGAACTCAGGTGGTGTTTCATAGCCAAAAGCACCATCGTTGCGCGCTCCACCAAAGCAATGAACATCAACCTTTATTCCAGAAACAGAACGTAGAGCTGCGCTGAGTTGAACTACATGGACTCCAGCGCCGCCGTAGACAGCAGGTGGCCATTCTTTAGTGACCATCCCGATGCGCATTTGGCTCCTTTGAATTGCTATAGGTTAAATCTAGTGACAAGGGTATCGTTTACCCATGGCGCGCTTTGAAACACCACTCGGGATTGTTCTTGCAGGCGGTGAAGGCAAGCGCCTTATGCCACTTACAGCGGATCGAGCAAAGCCTGCGGTCCCATTCGGTGGTTCATATCGCCTCGTTGATTTCGTTCTCTCAAATCTTGTAAATGCAGAGATGCGTCGTATTGCAGTGCTTACTCAATACAAATCACACTCACTCGACCGTCACATCACAACAACGTGGCGCATGTCGACCTTGTTAAATAATTACATCACTCCAGTGCCTGCTCAGCAGCGACTTGGTCCACGTTGGTATACGGGTTCTGCAGATGCAATCTTGCAGAACTTCAATCTGATCCAGGATGAAAATCCAAAGCATGTATTGGTATTCGGTGCAGACCACGTCTATCGCATGGATCCCAGCCAAATGTTTGATGCCCACTTAAGCACAGGTGCTGGAGTGACCATTGCAGCAATTCGTATGCCACGATCAGAGGCTCACGAGTTTGGTGTGATTGAACTTGCTGAAGATGGCATCACGATAAAGGCATTCCACGAAAAGCCATCTGATCCACCTGCCATGCCAGGCCATCCAGATCTCTCACTAGTATCGATGGGTAACTACATCTTTAAACGCGATGTAATGGAAGAAGCGTTGATTTTGGATTCAGAAGATGTCGAGAGCCGACACGATATCGGCGGAAACATTATTCCCATGCTGACAAAAAATGGAGAAGCGAAGGTCTACGACTTTGCCAACAATGAGGTGCCTGGTGCAACTGATCGTGATCGTGGCTACTGGCGCGATGTAGGTTCCATTGACGCCTATTACGACGCTCATATGGACCTTGTATCGATCCACCCAATCTTTAATCTCTACAACCGCGAGTGGCCACTACTTACAAATCCACCGTCACTACCACCTGCAAAATTTAGCGAATCAGGAATTGCACAAGATTCGATTGTAGGTGCTGGTTCAATTATCTCCGGCGGGCACGTTAATCGCACCGTTACTTCCTACGATGTACACGTCGGTAAGGGCGCTTTTGTTGATAGTTCAGTGCTGATGCCCGGAGTCAAAATTGGTGCAGGCGCAGTTATTCGTCATGCAATCCTTGATAAGAGCGTTGTTGTCGATCCTGGTGCACAGATTGGTGTTGATCTAGAACGCGATAAAGCACGCTTCACAATCTCAGATGGCGGCGTCGTGGTTGTTGGTAAAGGTATTCGCGTTACCAGTTGAATGTTGCATCGCGAAGCGTCCGATACTTTTCTAAAACTTCAGGAGTAGCAGCAGCTTCTATGTGAGTTGCTTTTCCTAAATCCCAGACTGGCGGAGTACTTCCTCCAAGCAGAGCCCATGCCGCCTGCTTTGCTGCACCGTCGGCAACATATTCACCTGCTGGCGGAATCAATACAGGGCGTCCAAAGAGCGCGGAAGCAATCTGACCTACGGCAGGATTTTTAGCAGCGCCTCCGATAATCAGTACACGTTTAATCTCTACACCGAGAGATTCAAGTGATGCAACCGCATCTGCCAATCCTGACAACATTCCTTCGATCATTGCGCGTGCAATATCTGCAGGATTTGAGTTAGCAATGTTCATTCCAGAGAAAACACCGGTAGCAGTTGGGCGGTTTGGAGTGCGCTCTCCTTCAAAGTATGGAAGAAGAGTGAGGCCGTGTGCGCCAGGAGTGGATGAGAGTGCAAGTGCGCCGACCTCATCGTGAGTCTTGCCAAGAATCGTTGTTGCGGCATCAAAAATGCGAGCAGCATTGAGTGTGCAGACAAGTGGCAAGAAGCGACCTGAAGCATCGGCAAACCCTGCTACTGCGCCAGTTGAGTCGTGCGTAGAAGTTGTTGAAACTGCGAAAGCTGTGCCACTTGTTCCAAGTGAAATTACGACATCACCTGGTTCAGCCTGAACGCCGAGAGCTGCCGCTGCGTTATCGCCAGCGCCTGCGGCGATCGGAATTCCGGCAGAGGTAGTGCCACCAAATGTTGATGGAGCAATAATTGTTGGTAGATGAATCTCACGATTTGAAAGAAGGGCTTTACTCAATATATCTCTGCGATAGGTAGAACTCTTTGGATCAAAGTAGCCCGTACCTGAAGCATCACTTCTATCTGTAAATAGTTTTGCAAAATCTTTGCCACCCTGTAATTGCCAGGAGAGCCAATCATGGGGGAGGGCAATCGAATGAACGCGATCGGCGTTCTGCTTCTCATTTTCTGCCATCCATCGAATTTTTGATGCGGTAAATGATGCAACGAGTACCGAACCGACTGCATCTGCTATCGCCTGATTACCACCTATTTCAGCGTTCAGTGACTCGGCTTGCGAAGCAGAGCGCGTGTCATTCCATAAAAGTGCGGGGCGAATTACTTCACCAGATTCATCCAGCGCCACCATGCCATGTTGTTGTCCACCAACAGAGATTGCCACTACGTCATCAATACCACCTGCTTGTGCAATTGCATTATCGAGAGCGCTCTTCCAATGTTGAGGATCTACTTCGGTTCCATCAGGATGTGGCGCACGCCCCTCTCGCACTAACTCGCCAGTATCTGCAGTACGAATCACAATTTTTACCGACTGAGTCGAGGAATCTACGCCTGCGATGAGTTGATTAGCCATGGGGCAAGGCTAGACTGTACCTGTCAACGTTGACCACTCTTTGGCTTAGCGATTAAGCCCACTTTCTACTTTTGGAGTTAAAGCAAATGCGTATTGGTGTACTTACAGGTGGCGGAGATTGCCCAGGACTAAATGCAGTTATTCGCGCTGTCGTCCGTAAAGGCGTCAAGGAGTACGGTCATGAGTTTGTTGGTTTTCGCGATGGCTGGAAAGGCCCGCTAGAGAACTACACAATGGAGCTTAACCTTGAGACCACACGCGGAATCTTGCCTCGCGGTGGAACAATCCTTGGTTCATCTCGCACCAACCCATTTAAGATTGAAAATGGCGTAGAGCGCATCAAGCAAAATCTTGCAGATCAGGGAATCGATGCTCTCATCGCGATTGGCGGGGAAGATACTCTCGGTGTTGCAACAAAGCTTGATTCACTTGGAGTTAAAGTAATCGGCGTTCCAAAGACAATTGATAACGATCTCAACAATACTGATTACACATTTGGTTTTGATACATCGGTAAATATCGCAGTCGAAGCAATCGATCGCCTTCACACTACGGCAGAGTCTCACCATCGCGCGCTGATCGTCGAAGTGATGGGTCGCCACGCAGGTTGGATCGCTCTTCATTCAGGTATTGCTGGGGGTGCAGCCTGCATCTTGATTCCTGAAGTAAAATTCTCTGTCGATAAGGTCTGTGAGTGGGTTGAATCTCGCTTTAAATCTTCTTATGCACCAATCATCGTGATCGCAGAAGGTGCGATTCCACAAGATGGTGACATGATTACAAAGGATTCAGAGCTTGATGCTTTTGGCCATGTGAAGCTCTCTGGTATCGGTGAGTGGTTGGCGAAAGAGATCGAAAGAAAGACCGGTAAGGAAGCTCGCACATCTGTTCTAGGTCATATTCAACGTGGTGGTACTCCATCAGCATTTGACCGTGTTCTCGCTACTCGCTTTGGTCTGCAGGCAATTACAGCCGCATCTGAAGGCGACTGGGGCAAGATGGTTGCCCTCCATGGCACAGACATCGTTCGAGTTCCGCTGGCAAGTGCCACTGAGAAGCTAAAGACGGTCCCAATCGAGCGTTACAGAGAGTCTGAAATCTTCTTCGGTTGATTCGGATAATCCCGATACAAGAACTGACTCGCACCTTCTATCCTTAGGACCATGATGACTTCACTTGATTCACTTTTTGACGAAAGCCTTGTGGCTGCCCAGCAACCACAGTGGCCTGGAGGAAAAGATGGAGAGCACGTTCAAGGTGCAGTCACTCGTTTAAAAACTTTACCTCCTCTAGTCTTTGCAGGAGAGTGCGATGATCTAAAGACAAAGATTGCACAAGCTGCAGCGGGTAATGCATTCTGGTTACAAGGTGGAGATTGTGCAGAGACTTTTGCTGCAGCAACGGCTGATTCCATCCGCAATCGCATTAAGACGATCTTGCAGATGGCAGCCGTATTGCAGTACTACTCAAGTCTTCCTGTTGTAAAAGTTGGTCGTATGGCCGGTCAGTTTGCAAAGCCACGCTCTAATGATTTAGAGACTCGTGGCGATGTGACACTTCCTGCCTACAGAGGCGATGCGGTTAATGATCTTGAATTTACCTTGGATGCCCGTACACCAAATCCTCAGCGTTTAGTTGATGTCTACAACACATCTGCTGCAACACTCAACCTTGTCCGAGCATTTACTCAAGGCGGATTTGCAGATATCCGCCGCGTTCACGAATGGAACAAGGGCTTTATCCGTGACTCTAGTGTTGGCGTCCGCTATGAAGAGATGGCGAAAGAGATCGATCGCGCGCTAAGTTTTATGAAATCAGCAGGTGTCGACCCTGAATCATTCAAGAGTGTGGATTTCTACTCCAGCCACGAAGCACTCATCCTGGAATACGAGAAGGCGCTTACTCGAATCGACTCACGTACGGGCGATCCATATGATGTTTCAGCACACTTCGTGTGGATTGGAGAGCGCACCCGTCAGCTAGATGGCGCACACATTGATTTTGCTTCCAAGATTCGCAATCCGATCGGCGTCAAACTTGGACCGAAATCTACCGTTGATGATGCGCTGCGTTTAATTGACCGTTTAGATCCAAACCGCGAACCAGGTCGTCTCACATTTATTACACGTATGGGTGCAGGAAAGATTCGCGAAGCACTCCCAGAACTTGTCGATGGCGTAACGAAGTCAGGCGCTCAAGTCTTGTGGGTCTGTGATCCAATGCATGGAAATACCTTTGAATCTGCCACCGGATATAAGACCCGTCAGTTTGATGATGTCATGGATGAAGTTAAAGGATTCTTTGAAGTACATAAGTCGCTAGGTACTCATCCAGGCGGCATTCATATTGAACTCACCGGTGATGATGTTACCGAGTGTCTAGGTGGCGGTGAAAGGATTTCTGAGACTGATCTAGCCTCACGTTATGAGACTGCCTGCGATCCACGCCTTAACCACTCACAATCACTTGAGCTGGCATTTCTCGTCGCTGAGATGTTGCGAGACCGCTAAAGCGCACTTCTTATGGCCTTACTGATTGCATCAACAACAACCCCAGTAGGAAAGCTCAATCTCATCGCGGATGGTGAGATATTGCTCGGTGCAAACTTAAGTTCAATACGTGCGCTCAAAGATGGTCTCGATTCAATCTATCAAGGCTCTGACTTTAAAGAAGTAAGCAAGATTCCAGTTGTCTCCGATCTAATCGGAGATTATTTTGATGGAGATCTCAACGCTATTAACGGAATCAAAGTGAGTCAGCCTGGTGGTTCATTTTCACAAGCAGCCTGGAAAGCCATGCGTCGCATCCGTGCTGGCAAGGTACTTTCATATGCAGATCTGGCGAAGAATTCGGGTAGTCCAAAGGCGGTACGCGCTGCAGGTAGTGCGTGTGCGAAGAATGCGATCGTGCTTGTTGTTCCCTGCCATCGCATCGTTAAAACTGGGGGAGCACTTGGAAATTATGCCTACGGTGTAAACAAGAAAGAGTGGCTCTTACGCCACGAGGGTCTTGCGTAAAATTTCGATCGCTTGATCACACTGCGCATCATCAAAGTCTCGATGTGTCACAAGGCGGGCAAAGTGTGGGCCGAGCGCTCCAATAAGCAATCCAGAATTTTTACAACGCTGCGCAAGTTCTGCAGCAGTTATCCCAAGCGCTTTGAGATTTAACCCGACAATGTTTGTCGCAACTGATGCTGGATCGATAAGCGAAGAATCAACCTTAGCGATAGCTGTAGCAAGTGCTTTTGCGCGGCGGTGATCTTCTGAAAGATCTGAAATGTGATGTGTAATGGCGTAATCAGCAGCAGCAGCAAGTAATCCGACCTGACGCATTCCAGCACCATATCTCTTACGCCATACCCGAGCGGAGGCAACATGTTCCTTCGTTGAAAGAGCGATTGAGCCGATAGGTGCGCCAAGACCTTTAGAGAAACAGACGCTGATCGTGTCAGCATACTTACCGTATTCAGAGAGCGATACACCGCTCGCAACATGGGCATTCCAGATACGTGCACCATCGAGATGAATCGCTATCCCCAATGCATGTGCTTGCTCATAAAGTGATTTCATCTGATCAAGTGGTTGCACGGTTCCGCCACCGAAGTTATGAGTATTCTCAATTGCGATAGCAGCAGTCGAGACTAAATATGGCCCAGCATTTGGGGCTGCTATTGCTAGTGGATCAGAGGCGTGCAATAGCCCTGATGCAGCAAGCCATGTGCGCGTAGTAATTCCGGAAAACGTCGCTGCCGCCCCAAGTTCGGCGCGAACAACGTGAGAGTTAGTTTCAGCGAGAATCTCCTGGCCAGGCTGTACAAGAGTGCGCATCATCAATTGATTTGCCAGTGAGCCAGTCGGGGTAAATAGACCAGCCTCTTTACCAAAGAGTGCGGCAACTCGTTCCTCAAGTGCATTCACTGTTGGATCATCTCCGTAGACATCATCTCCAACAGGAGCACTTGCAATAACTTCACGCATCGCCGCAGATGGCGCTGTGACGGTATCTGAGCGTAGATCAATCACTTGCAGGTTCCTTAACAACGATCAAGTACATCGCGATGAGCAAGATAATTCCACCGAGTGCAACTTGGAGCGTCATTGTTTCACGGCCGATGGTGATGGCAAAGAGAGCTGCAAAGACAACTTCTAAGGTCAGAATAACTGCGACCTTCGTTGGCTCTATATGAGCCTGGGCCCATGTTTGAACAATGAAACCAAAAGAAGTGCATACGATCGCTGTAAAGATCACTACTGCCCACACGCCAGCATCAGGGGGCGCTTGATATCCCTCGGCAAAGGCGAATCCACCAGTGAGAACGGTGACGGCAAAGAGTTGCACTGTTGTCATGGCATAGACATCTCGCCCCGCGCTCCATTGACCGAGCGCAACAATGTGTGCACCAAATGCGATAGCGCAGAGCAGTACAAGAAATTCTCCAAAGCCCATCGACCATCCGCGAAGAGAGAGCAGTGCAAGTCCAACGGTGGCAAGTGCTACACATCCCCACGTGAATAAGGAAATTTTCTTTCTCAGCAATAGCGCTGAAATCAGAGGAGTAGCGACAACATAGAGACCGGTAATAAAGCCTGTAATTGCTGCACCTGTGCGTGCTAGACCCTCTGTCTGAAAGATAAAGCCCGCACCAAGAAGTAAACCTGCTGCAAATGCCTTTAGGAAGAGTTCCTTTGTTATCAGACGAAAGACGTTAGGTCTGAGAGCAATAAGAAAGATGAGCGCGAATGCAAACCGAGTAAAAAGGAAGCTATTGACGCTCTGTCGTTCAATGGAATCTTTCATAACAACAAATGCCAGTCCCCACGAGGCGGCTAACAGGATAAGTGCAACAGGTGCAAAACGTACGCGCCCAGGATGGGTATTCATAGCGATGGAACCTTAGCCCTTTCGCAATTTCTTTAGGAGTGCAATCTCTTTGCCGTGCTCTGGCTCCATACCTGGAGTTTCTAGAATGAGGGGAGCGTTCACTACAGCGGGGTGTGCCAGTAACTCTCTGAAAGGATCAGTACCGATAAAGCCTTCACCAATATTCTGATGACGATCTTTGAGTGCTCCGCAGACATCCATCGAATCATTTGCGTGGATTAATTGGATTCGTTCGGCCCCGGCAACATCTACCAGCAGATCGAGCGTCTCTTTCATACCGCCCTTTCTCGCAATGTCATGGCCAGCGGCAAAGACATGGCAGGTATCAAGGCAGATGCCAACTTTCGGATGGTACTCAAGTGCTTTTAGGTAGTTTTCTAAATCCTCTAAACGTTTAACAAGTGATTGCCCCTGGCCTGCTGTTGGTTCCAGCAATAGAAAAGGTGCATCATCTGAGAGCGCATTGAGAATAGGCATCATTCCCTCATGAATTTGCTTCCAAGCGCCCTCGATAAAATCTTCATTCACAGCAGAACCTGTATGAACCACAACACCTAGCGCACCAATTTCTTCACCGCGCTTAAGCGAATACTCAGTTGACGCCAAGGAATTCTTATATGTGCCTTCAGTAGGCGATCCCAAATTAATTAGAAAGGGAGCATGTACATAAACTTCGAGATCTAACTCATCTGCTCGTTCGCGAAAGAGCGCATCTGCTTCATGATTTGTCTCAGGCATCGCCCAGCCGCGAGGGTTGGATGTAAATACTTGGATAGCTTCGGCCTCTGTGATGCGCGCATATTCAATAGAGCGCTTAGCCATTCCACCGCTTGTTGGTGTGTGGGCTCCGATACGAGGCAAGGCTGCTTTAGGCATTGGCCTACCCTACTGTGAGAGTCACCGTACTTCCACGCTTGACCTTGGCGTTTACCTTCGGATTGATGCCAATAACTAACTTGGCACTCTTTGTCACCTTCTTGACTACAACCTTTAACCCTAAATCTTCAAGAAGTGCAACGGCGCGCTCTTGGGTGTAACGCATCACGTTAGGGATGTAGACAAAGGCCGAACCTTTGGATACAAAAATCTCAACTGCTGCTCCTTTAGGAAGAGGAGTGCCTGCAGCCGGTTGCTGTGAAATGACTTCACCAGGCATCGCCTTTTCATCAAAAGCATAGGTTGTCGTTACATTAAATCCAGCGGCTGTCAATTCATTGAGCGCTTGTTCGCCATTTGTTCCTACAAAAGATGCGAGATTAAATGTTTCGACACCTTTGCTGACGACGAGATCAACGACGGTATCTCGCTTTACTTTAGTTCCCTGTGCAGGATTTGATGAAATAACAAATCCCTTTGGTATGTTGCCGTTAAACACTTCCGTGATTTCCCCAACAGTAAGCGGAGACTTTGCTAAGAGGTTGACGGCTGCCTCTGGGGTGAGCTTGAGAAGAGATGGAATTGTGTAGCGTTCGGCACCTTTTGACACAACAAGTTTCACAGTTCCGCCGGGAGCAATTGAATCTCCAGCAAATGGATCGGTAGAAATCACGCGACCTTTTGCAATATCTTCATCAAAACGCTCTTCGAGGATTGATGTTTTTAAGCCCAGCGCAGTAAGTGTGGAATTGGCTTGCTCTGCAGTCGCCCCGACAACTGAAGGGAATTTAACTGATGCCCCAGGACCAATCAGTACCCACCAGGTTGTAATCCCCAGCAACACTGCAAGCCCTGCAGCAATCCATCTATTGCGACGAACTCGCTTGCTCACTTTCCTGCGCTCTCGAACCTGCACGGTTGTCTCCTTTGTGGCAGAAGCAGCATCTACTGGAAGCGTGAGTGAGATTCTCTCGGTAAGTTGCGCAAACTTCCCGCGAGATTTCTTCTTCTTACTTCTCATGGGCGCAATAGGAATATCTAGCTCAAGACTCATTTGTGGTGCGCCTGGATTTAGTGCCTGCGAAATCGCCAGAAGCTGGCTATGGAATATCTGACAATCTCGGGGACGTTCATCCGGATCCACGCTAGTTGCGGCAAAAATTAGATCATCGAGCGCTTTTGGCACATCTGGAATAAGTGAACTAATACGGGGAACACGTGAATTCACATGCATAAATGCAATCTGAATAGGCTCTTCGCCTTCAAAAGGTTTCGTACCTGTAAAGATCTCGAAGGCGGTAATCGCTGCTGAATAGACATCGCTGCGCGAATCAGCAATTCCTCGCGAAACTTGTTCGGGGGATAGGTATGAAACGCTACCCAAAATAACGCTCGACTCTGCCGTCATCGTGCTACCGATCATTGCTCCCTTGGCGAGACCAAAATCTGTAATTTTGATACGACCTTCTTTAGATACCAAGATATTCTCTGGTTTTACATCTCGATGAACAATGCCTAACCGATGTGCCGCACCGAGCGCGCTAAGAACTGGAAGCAAGAATTTGATTCCATCTGCAACTGCGATCTTGCCCTGCTCATTAAGATATTCACGCAAGGTATGCCCGTCGACAAGTTCCATCACAATGAAAACTGCCGGAATTCCACTTTGGTTCCAGCCTTGATCTTGCACCGCAACTATGTTGGGGTGGCTCAGCGCTGCTGCCGCTTTGGCTTCGCGGATGAAACGTTCAACAAATTGCTCATCCTGTGCCAGATGTGCATGCATGATTTTGACTGCAACTCGGCGATCAAGACGAGTATCAATGGCTTCATAGATTGTGGCCATGCCTCCAGCATCCATCTGGCGAAGGAGCTGATAGCGACCATCAATGAGGTTGCCGGTGAGGTCGGACATAGGAGAATTTTAGGTTGAAAGAAGGAATTCGCAGCGTTCTTTCGTCCTATCTGCTGCAAAGTGTTGCTCTTGTGTCACAAGCCACTTCTTCATCTCAAGGGAAATATTCTCGCCATCTCTTTCGATCACTCTGCGATATCCGATCTCTGGATCCAGATCGAGCCAGATTGAGGTCGCCAAACTTTCTTCTATCGCACGTTGCGCGCTGGCAACACCCTCGAGAATGAGCAACTGCGTCGATGGATGAGTCTTAGCCTCATGGAATTCATTGGCAATCCAATTAAAGGATGAATAAAGAAGGGGCCTCTTCGCTTTATGGCAGGTAGTGAGCCAGGTCAGCGTCTTTGTTAACTCATCACCGAGTGCGTTTTCCCAACCGGGATAGAGCTCATCCATATGAATAATTGTCGTGCTCATGCGCGGTGACAGAGCTAGGGAAATAGTCGATGCGAGTGTCGTCTTCCCAGCTCCTGCTGGCCCATCAATTGCAATGATGGGTTGATCAACTTCTTGCGTAATCTCAGCTAGAGCTTCGATAAGTTGCATACCATCGCCTCCAACCCACGGCTGCTACGACGGTGAAGACTACATATAGCGCTGAAGTGAGATAGAGCTCTTGGCTGAAGTAGAGCGCGGTATATCCGATATCAACAACTAGCCAAATAATCCATGTTTCATACTTCTGATAGACCATCAACAGTTGAGCAGCGATAGATCCAAACAGAAGAACGGCATCGGCATATGTCGAAGCTGCACCAACTCGATCAAGAATTGGAGCTAGGGCAAGGGTTGCAAGAACAATTGCAACCGCTGTGTAGATTCGATAACTATTCTTGAGTGGGCCAGGGATTGCACCATTCTTACCCCAACCAAACCAGCCGGCAATCGCCGCGACAAAAAATATAATTTGTAGCGCTGCGCTGGCAAATAAATCCCATTGAATGAAGAGAATTCCATAGAGAACGCTACTTAAAGCCCACCAAGGCCACGTTATTCTTTTTCCCGTAACACCAAGTGCAACACCGATGAATGAAATGATCGCTGCAATTATTTCAAGGGTAGACATAATTAATCCTTTCCTCATCCGCATTACCGGACGGGTCAAGCGGTCGATCTCCCAGTGAGATCCTCTCAGCAGCGTTACAAGTAACGCTTGTGCTCCCGCGTTTTTAGTCTAGCGCACGTCTAGCAGATAGGGCTTGAATGTAAGCCTTGCCCGCAACGCGCAATCTGCGCGCCGTAGAAGTCTTTGCGCGCTTATTAAAGATGTCGTAGCCAATCGCTACAACTTCATCGACAATTCCGCAATAAAGTTCACTCGCTGCGCGGATACAGGGTCTACTTGTTGCATCTAAGAGATCAATACCCGGGGCCGCCTCCAACTGCAGCTGTCGCACTCGAGCGATCTGGAATTTTAAGGCTTGAATAATCTCAGGTGTCAGGACTCGGGCATAGAGCATCTTTTCATCTACACCATGTACTGCCAGTTCATCGAGTGGTAGGTAGATACGTCCTCGATCGAGATCCTCACCGACATCTCTGATGAAGTTTGCCAATTGAAAGGCGATTCCTAGCTTCTTTGCGCTCTCATACGCATCGTCTGAGAGCGCACCCAATATCGGAACCATCTCAAGCCCAATAACTGCGGCAGAGCCATAGACATACTCACTGAGCGCCTCATATGTCGCATAAGTCGAAACCGTGAGATCCATCTCCATTGAGTGCAAGAAATCAACAAAGTGTTGGTGTGGAATATCAAAGCGAGAGACGGTATCTACCAACGCTGCACCTACTGCGTCATTACTCTTCCCTGCAGAGAGATCAGCGAGAACTCCAGAACTCCACGTGCGCAATACGTCAGCTTTTTCTTGTGGGGTCAGCGTTGAAGCGAGGTCGTCCACAATTTCATCGGCGTAACGCGCAAATCCATAGAGCGCATGAACAAACGGGCGTTTTGCTGGTGGAAGAAGGAGAGTTGCTAAGTAATAAGTTTTTCCGTGCAGCGAATTAAGTCGTTTGCACTCCGCATATGATGCGCGCAGTGCAGGATCAGTAATCCCGGCTGCATCAAGTTCGTTCATTACTTAACAGGTCCAACAATTCGCTCGGCAGCAAGACGTCCTGAGATTAGAACCATTGGAACACCAACACCAGGTTGCGTACCAGAGCCGGCAAAGACAATATTTTCAAATCCCGCAGCTATGTTGCGAGGCCTGAAAGGACCTGTCTGAAAGAAGGTATGCGCGCTAGCAAATGGTGCACCGCGCATCATTCCTTGGCTCTCCCAATCAAGAGGAGTAGTCATTACCTCTGTCTCGATACCCGCCTCAAAATCTGTATATCCGCGCTCTTCTAGAGTCTTAACCATCTGATCGCGATATGGACCAGCCTGCTTCTTCCAATCAATATCTGCATCTAAGTTAGGAGTTGGATAGAGAATGTAATACGACTCTTTACCAGCAGGAGCAAGTGCTGGATCGTCTTTGCTAGGAATCGTGACCAAGACAGATGGATCTGTCATTAGGATCTTTTTATTGATTAACTCGTCAAAGACACCATCCCAGGATTCACCGAAGTGAATGTTGTGATGCGCGGTGTGATCATATTTCTTTGATGACCCAACCAGCAGAGTTACGCAGGATGGCGAATACTTTAAGCGCTTGATGTTCAGGGGAGTCTTGCCGAGAATATCGCGCCACACCACAGGCAGATCTGGGTTCATGACAATGGCATCGCACTCATAACGTTCGCCTGTCGCTGTCGTAACGGCGCGAGCACGTTTATTGACGACTTCAACGCCGGTAACTTCAGTGTTGTACTTAAAGACGACTCCGTGTTTTTCGGCAGCTGCGGCAAGTGCACGAGGAACTGCATGCATTCCGCCCTTAGGGAAGAAGACACCGTTGACGGAGTCCATGTAAGCAATGACTGCATAAATTGCCAACGCTTGCTGTGGACTTACGCCGGCATACATAGCTTGGAATGAATAGACCTTCTGCAAGCGAGGATCTTTTAGGAATTGGTTGACCTTTGGAGCGAGGCGCCTAAATCCACCGAGTGCAACGAGTCGCGCAAGATTTGGAGTTAGCAAATTGAACGGCGAATCAATATTGCGATCAATAAAATCATTCATTTCATACTTATAGAGCTTGGTAACAAAATCCACATAGCGTCGATACCCGAGTGCTTCTTCAGGGCTGACAGTTCTTGCGATCTCTTCTTCCATCTCTTGCGTATTTGCATGAACATCAATAATGCTTCCATCGTGATAGAAGGCGCGATAGAGTGGCTTTACCGGTGTCAGTTCTAACCAATCCTTCATATCTTCACCGACGCAGGAGAATGCATCTTGAATCAAAGATGGCATCGTCAAAACGCTTGGGCCCGTATCGAAGGCATAACCATCTTTGTTGAGAAGACCGTTGCGACCTCCGGGAACACTTGCTCGTTCTAGAACAGTGACCTTACGTCCAGCGCCGGCAAGGCGAAGTGCAGCGCTGAGTCCGGCGAGACCTGCACCTACAACAACGACGTGATCCGTTGGACCCTTGATACGTGCGACCATTTTTTACCCCTAGCTCTTCCGCGCAGTTGCACTTGCTGCAAGCGCGGCCAAAAGTTCTTGTGAATCGAGTGCAATTTCAGGTGATCGAGAAGCCGAAAGTGCATCAAAAGTGAGTTTTTCGATAAGTCCCTCAACGCTATCTACAGCGCCACTCTCATTAATGATTCCACGAAGTTTTTCAATAACTTCAAGCGAGAGATCGGGATTTCCTAGATGCGTTGATAGCTCTTTACGACCAGCTTCTGTGGTTCTATCCATGGCCATTGCCATCAAGACAGTGCGCTTTCCTTCACGTAGATCATCTCCAGCAGGCTTGCCAGTCACTGCAGGATCTCCAAATATTCCCAAGAGATCATCACGAAGTTGAAATGCTTCACCAAGTGGCAGACCATATTCGGATAAGCGCCACATTAATGGGTTGCGAACTGCTGGATCACGCGCAGCGATAGTTGCACCTAAGTGCAATGGACGCTCGATGCTGTACTTGCCAGATTTAAAACGTGCAATTCGAAGTGATCGTTCTACGTTGTGGCTCTTTTCGCCCGCTTCACGCACGTCGAGATATTGCCCGGCCATTAATTCGATGCGCATCTCATCATGTACGGCAAGTGCGTCCAGTAACTGGTCAGAAGAAATCCCAGATGTATGCAGCATGTGATCTGACTGCACAAGTGCGAGATCTCCAAGCAGAATTGCTGCAGCTGCACCAAATTGTTCTGAGAGACCTGCCAACGCCTGTTCTTGGTGTAAGTTTTCAAACCTACGATGCATCGCAGGTTTTCCGCGGCGAGTATCGGAAGCATCCATCAAATCGTCATGAATTAACGCGCAGGCTTGCAAGAATTCCAGACTTGCAAATGCCTTGATCTCGGCTGGACCGACATCTTTTCCGGCTGCCTTATGTCCAGCGTAGGCAAAAAGTGGGCGAAAACGTTTTCCGCCGTCAAGAATAAACTCTTCGAGCCCATCGCAGACCGGAGCGAGTTGAGATCCGATGGTGGTCAGATGTGAGCGGGCTTGCGTTAAATATGTAGCCAAGGCTGCTTGTACTTGCTCGCGAACTGATACGAGCTCATCCATTACCTGGCTATTCACGAGGGCAACGGTACCCTGACCGCGTGGAGATGCGACTCGAAAAGCGAATGTACTCATTTGAGTTCTTCCCACCTAAAGATGTGGCGGGGGAGGATCGCCTTTGGCAGGCCTTATCTAGCCTGGCCACTTTGCATCCAGATTTTGTAGCCGTTACATATGGCGCGGGCGGCGGAACAAGAGATCGCACTATACGAATTACTTCAGAAATCACTGCGCGCACCAACATTCCAACAGTTGCTCACCTCACATGCGTTGGTTCTACTCGAGATGAACTCATTGACATTCTTCATCGCTATACCGAATCTGGAATCAAAAGTATTTTGGCGCTACGTGGCGACCCCGTTGGTGGACCGCGTGCACCTTGGACGCCAGTTGCAGGTGGACTGACTCACGCAGACGAACTGATCTCTTTAGCGCGTGAACACGGCGACTTTACGATTGGCGTTGCTGCATTTCCTGATGGCCACCCAAATTCAGAAGGAGACTTTGGCAAAGATATTGATGTTCTTTTGCGTAAAGAATCACTAGGAGCTTCTTTTGCAACTACGCAATTCTTCTTCGAAGTGGATAAGTGGAAACGTTTAGTTGATTCATTAGCAGCTCGCGGTTCGAGCTTGCCAATCATTGCCGGTGTTCTTCCTGTTACCAATGTGAAGTTGTTGACCAAAATGGCAGAACTCGGTGGCACGCCAATCCCAGATTCGATTGCTTCGCGCTTTGCAGCCGTTGAAGATAATCCAGAAGATGTGCGCAAACTAGGCGTCGAGATTGCACTAAATCTCTGTAATGACTTGATCGATGCCGGTGTGCCGGGTATCCACTTCTACACAATGAATAGTTCGACTGCAACAAGTGAGATTTTTGAATCTTTACAAGATCGGCGCTAATTGATGAAACGTGAAGAGTTCTTTGCAACATGGAGCAAGCTTCACCTTGACGCGGAAATTAAGGGAATCGTTAAAGGTTGGCTCAGCATTTCTTACGTCATCGCGCGAGTCTTAAGTGCCTTAAGAATTACCCCAAATGTATTGACGCTACTTGGCGTGCTGACTGCAACGGCTGCACTCTTCTATCCATTGTCAGTAGTCGCATTGATCTTCCTCGTTCTCTCTCTGATTTGTGATGGCGTTGATGGAAGCGTCGCAATCGTTTCAGGCAAGGTAAGCCAATTTGGTGCAACCCTTGATGCCATCGCCGACCGAATCACCGAAGGACTCTGGTTCTTCGCCCTGTATCAATGGGGGATTCCACCAGAGTTTTGTTTGGCGTTATTTGGCCTTGCACTCACACAGGAATATGCCCGAGCAAGAATGGCATCCCTTGGCTTTCACGAAATTGGCGTAGTAACAATTGCTGAACGACCAGTGCGTGCCAGTGCAATCGCGATCTTTATGGTTCTGGATCTACTTAACTTTTCTTTTGCGCCAGTTGCAATCTATATCTTTACCGCGATGGCAACTTTTAGTGTCTATCAAGTGATGAGAGCTGCTCGCCGCCATCTTGCGTAATAATTGCTTGAGCAACAATCTCAGCACTCAAACCAACAAGAGGTAAACCTCCACCAGGGTGCGCACTTCCGCCGACGCAATACAAACCTTTCAGCGGACTGCGATTTTTGGCGCGATTAAATGCACTCTGTGATCCATTACTGGAAGTGCCGTAGATCGATCCGCCAGGAGCTAAGACACTTGCTTCTAAATCTGCGGGAGTGCGAATCTCCAAGAGTTCAAGGCGATTGCGCACTGGTATCCCATGGGACTCAATGCGATCAATAATCTTCTGCGCATACTGATCTGCAAAATCACGATCGCTCCAATCAAAAGCATCTACTCCGTGCCGAGGAGCATTAACTAGAACAAACCACGCCTCATGATCCTTCTTTTCAACCATCGTTTCATCGTGTGGAGCACAGATGTAGATCGTTGGATCATCCACTGGAACCTTCTTGCTAAAGATCGATTCGAACTCCCGATCATAATTTTCAGGGAAGAGAACGGTGTGGTGTTCAAGCTTTGGGGCATCCGACGGACGAAGTCCCAGCAGAAGAGAGAAGCCAGCAAGTGATGGTTCCATCTTTGAAATAGCACGTGCTGCTTTTCGCACCGATGGAGGAGGGCTCTTAATTAACTTTGAATAAATCATTCCAGCATCTGCATTGGCAACAACAGTTGTCGCAGAAATTATTCGTCCATCAGCCATCGCTACTCCCGTGACGGATCCTTCACGATGAGTTATCTCAGTAACTCGAGAGTTGAATTCAAAGGTAACGCCACGATCTAAACAACGTTGATAGAGAGCATCGCCAAGCTTTCCGATCCCACCGGTAATGTGCCAGGCACCGAATGCCTCTTCGACAAAAGCGATTGATGACAAGACTGCTGGTGCT
>JACCDG010440808.1_pt1 | contig 32238 bp, 55 predicted proteins | sample 7442471 | NCBI WGS metagenome assembly JACCDG01 (sample SAMN15323444, study PRJNA562643) | freshwater metagenome | isolation source: river surface water | place: USA:Blue River Watershed | collected 2017-08-17 | reverse complement strand
TTATCTCTGACTCAGGACTTGTAGCACCTCTCTTTTTCTTTTTAATCTCATTAAACAATCTATCTGAGAATAAATCTGTTGTAGGTTCATCTCTTTCTAGTTGTTTTCTGTAATTGATTAAGTTCCAATCCATATTAACGATATTTATTTGGCTTACCTACTACCTCGTAATAGTAGTTTTTCCAATTTTCTTTCTTAAACCCTTTGGTTTTACCATAGTATTTAAGAAATGACCAACCCTCATATTCTAGTTCCTTTATAATTGCCCCGAGCCTTGTAATATAGTTCCTTAAACAAAAGTTTCTGCTGATTGCTCCATTTTTCAATAAGTTTTCTATTACAAAATCTTTTTGAGTTTTACGCATAATTATTTCATTACTAACTTATTAATCTGAGCTTGACTTAAACAACCTTTGGTTATTTCACCTAGACGGCATAGTGATATTTTCCAATGAAATTTCTCACCTTGAACAAAGATAGCATCATGTGCCAACTTAGTTGCTAACTCATCATCTTGGGCTATTTTTACAGCTTCAGTGATGGTTATTTTCTTACCATAGTATCTTTTATACATGTCCTTAACGGTGTGGGCTTGGAAATGGTACAGTCCTAGAGAATATCTATTGTTAGTATCTAATATCTTTCTTTTTTCCCCGTTACCACTTTCTAATTGAGCAAGTTTACTAAGTAAGTCTTGTTTTGCTTTAGCTTGATTAGCTTTGATTTCAACCTGAGAATTTTCAGCATCCTCATTTAATTGGTCGAACCTCCCAACCTCATAACCTGTATTAAATATTTCAGCATCTCTTGCTTCTATATAAGTAACAACTTTATACAAAGTACCAAAGAAGATGCAAGTAATAAGTATAGGGAGAACAACATAAAAGAATAACACTTTGTTCTTTTGATTTTTTTTAACATAACGTTTTGGATTTTTCATATAATTTTATTTGTAGCATCTGCTACACACTTAATTATATATGTCAATATTCTAATTGCAAGCAACTTTTAAAAACAATGTGGAAAACTTATAGTCCTAGTCTAGCTTTAATTATTGGTATATATTCCTCTGTCATTTCTATTCCTATGTATGGGTGTCCAAGTTCTTTAGCAGCAACAAGAGTAGACCCCGACCCTGCGAACATGTCGAGAACCACACCACCAGGAGGAGTTATTAGTTTGATTAGGTATTTCATTAAAGCTTGTGGTTTAACAGTCGGGTGGTTGTTTTGTCTTGGTAGATGTATATTATCGTGCAATTCTCCGTCTGGTTGTAGTTTCTTTTTACTATTGAATTGGTTGTCTATTGGTTTTTCCTCCAACTCCTCACATCCTCTATTTCTTTCAGCTTTTGAAGTTTTAGCGCAATAGAAGAAGCGAGCAGCAGAGCCTGAACTGTCTAGGTGTGATATATCGGCAGAAATCTCCCCAGTCCCCCAATGTGTATGACTTGATTTAATATTTCTTCCACCACTCTTTGTATTCGGAAACAACTCTAATACTTCATCACTACCATCGTGGATTAGGTTAGCTGGGAAACGACCAAGCGGACTTTGGGGATTTATCGTTTCATTAGCTTTTCCATACTTATCATTATCTGTTCTTCTTGGTGTGCTTAATGCTCTATCTTTCCCCATTTCTCCACTTACTCTACTACCATCAATATTTATTCCACCTGTTCCCCATTTAAGTATATTTTCTGCTACTGTTTTTTCTGATAGTGGTTTTCTGGCTAGTACACAAGGTTCACATGCTGGTTTAAGAGCTGTTCCCCAACCTTCCCACGGAGAGTTGCCCTTAGTTTCTTTTATGTATTTGCCTTCATTAACACCCAGCCCAGCTTCGTATAAACCTGTCTGTGGCGTGCCTCCCATTTTTTCACCAACTACTTCTCTCTCATTCCCCTGTAATTTATCTACTGCTTTACCTATATTCAAACTTTTAGGGAATCCGCTACCATATATCCAACTAATCATATCTCTAACTTCAAAACCTGCATCTTCAATAGCACAAGCCATTCTGTGATAAGTTCTTGTACCTGCAAACGATATAAGATGCCCACCAGGCTTTAGGACACGTAAGCATTCTTTCCACATATCAACGTTGTGGGCAATACCATTTCCATTTTCATCTAAACCGTCCCAAGTTTTACCCATAAAACCTTTACTGGCTCTTGAGAATGCACCATCAGTTCCAAATTGAGCTGGGGCAGAGCCTTCTTTCCCAAATCGCTTTACAATTGAGACTAGGTGGTATGGCGGGTCAGTTACGATTGAGTCTATTGAGTTATCTGGTATGTCTTTTAGTTTGTCTAAACAATTACCTAATATTATTGTATTCATATAGCCCAAGTATATCCTAACCAGTAGATTTAATATAGTTTTTATTGTGGAAAAGTAGGGACTTGACTTTTTTTACGATATATAAGATAATTACTATGTCTGAATAAGACCATCTTAAAACATTTGTGTCTTTTCATTCCTACCTTACTCACAAGTGGGGGTAGGGGATGAAAAGAACAAGAACTTAATATGAGTGTAGGAAAGACTAGCCAAGTCAGCATGGCACTTAAAAGAGCATGCTTCAAATGGTAGACCGATTCTCAGTTTTATACTAGAAAAAGAGTTAGATTGTACAGTCTAACGAATAATCTGAAAAATACTCAAGGCTCTGATGTGAAGAAGACACACCCTTGGTAGATTTCTCTATGGATTATTATTGTACAACTTAATATCTAATAATAAAGGAAAACCTTGACACTCAAACTCGTATTACCTAGACATTAAATTCTTCTAGGTATAACGAGTTATTGGTAAGTTTTCCTAAAAACAATATGAAGAAAATAATACTACATCTTTGTGCAGATACAGGAAGTGATAGTTATCCTTATTCCCAAGACCCAGATTATGAGGTTATAAGAATAGGAAGTGACATCGGTGTAGAGAACTATCATCCTCCAAAGAATGTTTATGGAGTGTTTGCTAATCCTCCTTGTACTAACTTTTCATCAGTAAGAACATCAGCTAAAATACCAAGAAATGAAGAAGAAGGTATGCGACTTGTAAAAGAATGCCAAAGAATAATACAAGAAGCAAATCCAGCTTTCTGGGTAATAGAAAATCCAGCAACGGGACTTCTTAAAAAATATTTAGGTCAACCAGACTTTGTGTATCAGCCCTGGGAATTTGGAAGTCCGTGGTCAAAAAAAACAGCATTGTGGGGAAAGTTTAACAAACCAGAAAAGAAATATCTAAAATGGGAAGATGTGCCAAATAAAATACCAGAGTTATACATTAGAGGCACAAGGAATAAACCCAACATGGTTTACCTTCACAAGTCAGCATACAAACTTATAAAAGAATTTCACAACTTACCAATTCCTACAAGCGATATGGAGTTCAGAAGTCTATGCTCTCAAAAGTTCGCACAAGAATTTTATAAAGTAAATAAATAGTTTTCCACATAACCAACTAGCAAATATATAAAATATACTATACAATATAAATATAAAAGAAACTTGTATGTATAGAATAAAAGAAGAAGTATTTAATAACAATGGAAAGGTTTTTTTCTTACAAAAGAAATGGTTATTTTGGTGGTTTACGGATAAAACTGTAGAACTAGATTATTCTAGTCAGGTGGTTGTCATCCCCAGACAGTATGATTCTTACGGAGAAATTACAGAACATCTCAAAGAAATTGAAGGGTGCAAATTAAAGGAAACTAACTATCATTATCTATGAAATGTTTTATATGTAACGGGACTAATAAAATTATTATTCCAAAAGTAAGAGATAAAAAAGAATGTAAGAGAAAAGCAAGACTAATGAGGGAAATGGGGTTCACTTTACATGAAATAATGAGAGCTTTAGGGTATAAAAGTCCAAGAAGTGTAGTGATACAATTAAAAAATTAAATAATCTCTCCACATAACATGAAATTAAATAACATGACTAAAGAAGAACTAATAAAATAAAGTTATCCACACTACCTAATTGTACAAATACAATTACAGTGTAAACTAATAATAGTACCTAATGGTACAGAAATAAATATATGAAAAGAACAAAACAAAGTGAATGTGCTGAGTGTAAGGAATTAGCAGAAGGCGTAGTTGTAGCTGGACACGACCATAGAATACTCACAATAAGTGAAATAATAGACCAGCAAGACCAAAAGTTAAAAGAATTAATATTTGAATGGAACAGCTATTTGCCTGAAGTTAAAAAACAAAGTATAGATACTTTGATAGATGAGATACGAGATGTTTTAAACTAAATAAATTAACAATCAATACATTAAATAAATATGAAGAACTACGGAGACACAATAAGACTTTTAAGAGAAGAAGTTGGCTTAAGTCAGAAACAACTAGCAGAAGCAGTTGATTATGAAAGTGGTGTGGCTATCTCTCTTATTGAAGCAAACAAAAGAAAAGTAGACTTAGAAACATTTGAAAAAATATTAAAAGTCTGTGGTTATAAATTAGATATTAAAAGAGCTCCCTCAATACAAATTAATTAAAGATGTTTCTACCCCATCTATAAATACGGACTCAGCTACAACAGGGTAGAAAGCCCCACAATCACCATCCCTGATTAAAAATAAATAAAAAAAATAATATGATAACAGCAAACCAATGTAACTTATTAAACAGATTAGAAGAATACTTTGAAAGTAAAACAGCACCCAAGACTAAAAAAGACCAAGAAAGATTAATCAAAGCCTTAGATGTTGTCGCCTTAATGTTAGAACCTCAAAACTGTAACAAGTGCTACCCAAAAGAACAAAATTAACAATCAATACATTAAATAAAATGATACAAAAATAAATATGGGAAAAGAAACATTAACAGACATTATAAAAGATAAAGTATATAAAATAGTATTACCAATTTACTTGTGGTCAATAAACTTTGAGTCACTAGAAGATTATAGACAGGCAATTATAGAAAATGCAATATGTGTAGGAGAGATTACACCTGAAAAACTAGAGAACCATTTTAGTAATTTCCAATAACCATGCTAATGGTACATAAATAAAATATGGAAAACAAATATAAACAAATCGCATTATTAATCAGCTCAATCTTTCATTATGGTAAATTCAAAGCCCAAACTCCAAATGAAAGAGAACTAGAAAAACTGTTGAGGGAAGTAAACCTATGGCCGACAACAGAGCGACTTATCATTGAAAGGTCTAAAGAACTTGAAAATTAACAATCAATACATTAAATAAATACTTTTCCACAAAAACTCCTTGCACACTTAAACAAATAAGATTACACTTAATATGTGCGGGAGATAAATAAAACATTATGACAACAAGAAAACAAAAAAGAGGGGAGTTAACAGACCATGTAAAAGAGGTCTCAAAAAAATTACTTGGGTACGAAATATCAAAAACAGAGCTACGCTTCTTACCGTACATACAGTATGAACTAATGAACAGCAGAAAACTAGACCAAAATAAAATTAGTCTAGAAGAAAGAGAAATCTGGCTTAAGTGGCAAGAGAAGGGGTATGTTAGCGGCGGGGTTTCGGGGATGTCTGTAAGCGAAGGCTTCTGGGGAATTATGTGCAAAATATTATGGACTGCTTATGTAGACCTAAGAGATTAAAACATATGAACACTAAAAACCAAAAAATCAAAATCCCTCAACCAAAAGTAAAAGTAGGTGATAGGGTGTGGGCAAGAAATTATAGAAGTCAGAAAGGATTATGGGAGCAAGGGGTAGTGAGGGGGGCAACTTTTTCTATAGATGTTAGAAATGTTGGCTCTTGGAGTTATGGAGTATTGTTTGACCGAAGGTCAAAAGTTACTCAAAAATATGGGTACACAGTTGGAGATAACCCTTTATGGACTTCTGTTAGAAACGACACCATTAAACTTATTAAATAATATGAACATAAAAGAACAAATATTAAAAGAGCTTGACATAGACTACACAGATAACACTCCTGATACAGGTTTGTCTCCAAGAATATATCACCTCAACGATGACCAACTTGACGCTTTTGTTGACCTTGTGTTAAATGCTTTAACAATAGAGAAAGAGACAACAATTGGTGTTGGTCATTCTTACAGAATGGATGGTTTTAATGAATGTGTAAACGCTTACGAAGAATTAAAGAATAAATTAAGAAAATAATCCACAAAGAAACATTGCCAATAATTAAAAACAATAGTAATATATAAATATATGATAACAGTTTTCAGCAAACAAAGGTGCCCTAAGTGTGATGAAGTAAAAGACTTCCTAGAAAGAGAAGGACACGTATTCAAAACAAAGGATATTACAAACGACCTAATAAAACTACAAGAGTTCAGAACTAGGTACGTAGGGGCAGGATTTCCTGTGGTTGATTTTTCTGGAGAAGTGATAGCAGGTGATATAGAAGCAATAAAAGCAAAGGCAAATAGTTTAAAATAATATGAAAACATTACTCACAGGTTGCGGGGGGCTTGTAGGCTCACACTTATTAAGATACTTACTAGAAAATACTGACCACGAAATTATTTGCGTCGACTCTTGGGAACATAAAGGACAACCAGCAAATACTCTAAGAGCAATCAAAGGATATGAAGACAGGGTAACAATAATTACTCACGACCTAAACGCACAGTTTACAGACAGACAAAAGAAACAAATAGGACACGTAGACTACATGTTAAACATAGCAAGCGAAAGCCACGTAGACCGCAGTATTACTGACCCAGTAAATTTTATTAAAAACAACATCAACCTTGTACTTTCCATGCTTGAACTAGCAAGAGAGATTAAACCTAAGCTTTTTCTACAGTTCTCAACGGACGAAGTTTACGGAGTAGCCCCAGAAGGTTATAATCATAAGGAGTGGGAAAGTCACATACCTAGTAACCCTTACTCAGCAAGTAAAGCCGCTCAAGAAGACATTGCTATTTCCTATTGGAGAACTTACGGTGTGCCTGTAGTTATAACTAACACAATGAATATCTTTTCAGAAACACAAGACTGGGAGAAGTTTATTCCTCTTTGTGTAAATAAAATACTAAACAATGAAGAGATTACTATTCATAGTTACCCTGGTGCTACTAAAGCAGGTTCTCGATTTTATATCCACGCTAATTCGGTAGCAGAGGCTGTTAACTTTATAATGACTAAACCAGTTGCCCTATATCCTGAGGCCAATAGACCAGACAGATACAATATCGTAGGAGATGTAGAGATGGATAACCTGAAATTAGCTTTAACTATTGGTAAAATACTAGGGAAGGAAGTTAAATACCAACTTGTTGACGCACACTCTGGGAGGCCAGGGCATGATACACGTTATGCACTAGATGGAAGCAAGCTTGCCGAAATGGGTTGGAAGCCAAAGCAAAACTTTTCTGGAAAGATAACTGAGGTCGTGGGTAGACTAGCAGAACGATATATGCTAGAATTAAAGAATGAAAGGAAATAAATATTTTTTAAATAAAAAGCATTCTTTAGCATCTATTCAAAAGATGAGTGAAGCGCAAGCAAAAAGGTGGGCAAAGGTAAAAGCTAACCCCGAACTATATAAAAGCATATGTAGAAAAATTAGTGAAAATAATGCAAGATATATGTTGGGTAAAAAAGGAGAACATGCTCCTGGATGGAAAGGTGGAAAATATTCCACTAAAAGAGACGGGTATGTGTATATTTATGTGCCAGACCATCCAAACGCAAAAAGAAGTGGACAAGGTGGAGGCGGCTATGTCTTAGAACATAGATTGGTTATGGAAAAAATACTTGGACGGTATCTTGAAAAACACGAAGATGTAAACCATATAAATGGAGACAAAAAAGACAACCGACCAGAAAATCTGGTTATAGTAAAACATCATGCTCATTATGAAGAAATGTGCTGCCCAAATTGCCAGTTTAAATTCAGAACACGGTAGTTTTTCCACAAAAATATTTGATTATATTGTGTTATAGGAGTATACTTAAACCAGTATAGTTTCTATACTAAATTATTTATGAAAACTAAAAAGAAAACTGTTAAAAAGATTGCTAAAAACGCAATGACGCCTGGTTATAAAATGGCTCTTTACAGAGGAGCAATGAAATAATATATGCCATTAACTAAAAAAGGAAAGAAAATAATGAGTGCTATGAAAGCTGAATACGGTAAGGTGAAAGGAAAAGGAATCTTTTACGCTAGCCGAAACAAAGGAACGATAAAAGGTGTAGAGAAAAAAAGGAAGTAAGATGAAACAACCTATTGCGGAGATTGAAGCCTGGTATACGAAACAAGACCCATGGAATTACGAACAAACACAAGACGACCAGATAAGAAAAGAAAAGATTATAGCAAAACTATCAGAGTACCCGAGATTTCAGAGAGCATTAGATATTGGTGGTGGGGAGGGGTGGATTAGTAAAGACCTACCAGCTAAATCTATCGAGGTATACGAAGTATCAGAAAATGCTAGAAAACGTCTGCCAGAGGGTATTTTAGGCACTACAGAGGCTATAGGAGACTATGACTTAGTAGTAGCCACAGGGGTTCTATACCAACATTATCACTTTGAAGAGATGTTGGAAATTATTAAAAAGCACGCAACTAAAGTAATTCTCATAGCAGGAATAAAAGACTGGCTTGTAGACACTACACAATTAGGAAGTCTAGTCTATGAAGAAGAGTTCCCCTACCGAGAATACACACAAGTAATAAAAATATATGAAGTATAGACTTTTACACAATATTGGTACAGAAAACCATCCAAACTACAATACTTTTGATGAGGTATGGAATTGTACCGATACCCTTACTTTCGACGGAATTTACAAATCAGTATTAGAGAATTTCAGAGCTGTTGGGTACTCCTCTGAACTAAATCGAAATGAGCCGATTTTCTTTGTAATGGGTGATTATCTTGGTAAGGACAATACTTTTGACCTTCCTAATGTTCCAAAACTTGAACAGTACTGTAATTGGTTTGAAGTTGGGTGGCTAGTTGGTAAAGTGGGAGGGGAACTTGGTTGGCATACATGGTCGCACCCAGACTTAACTACTCTTACCAAAGAAGAAATCATGAAAGAAATAACTCCACCTTTCCCAATGAAATACTTCGCTTACCCTTACGGTAGATATAACGAATTAGTAAAACAATGCGTAAAGGACGCAGGTTATGAAAAGGCTTTCTCTGTATTCCAAACAGATGGGGATGACTTCTCAATACCTAGACCTTACCTTAATAAATAATATGTCACTTACAATAGTAATTTGCTCATACAAATATGGACACCTAGCAAGCCAAGCAATAGAAAGCGTACTTGCTCAAACAGTAAAACCAGATAAGACAATGTTTGTAGATGATGGCGTAGGAGATTGTAAACACTTACCAAACATCTATCCAGAAATAGAATATGTATTCAGAGATACTAACCTAGGTACAGTAGACAACTTCCAAGACATGCTTAACAGAGTAACAACAGATTATGTAATGTTTCTCGGAGCAGATAACTGGTTGGAAACAAACACAGTAGAAGAGCTAACTAAAAACTCAGCAGACATAATCATGTATGATATAATTATAACAGGAGAGTACAAGGAAGAAATACTTAAACGACATCCCCATCAAGTAACTAAATGGGGAGGAGACTATAGGTGGGACAGAAGTAGTGGACACCACGGCTCTATGATGTACAAAGTAAGCAAAGCAAGAGAAGTAGGAGGATATAATGACGGTTACGGAAAAAGAACACTAGAAGACCAGTCACTTTATGAAAGAATGATAACTAACGGAGCAACTAAAGTACACATACCTAAACCATTACTACATTATAGGAGACACAGAGAAAACTTTAACCCAGTAAAGAGTTAATTGACATAAATCCCCAATCATTGTAAACTAACAGACATGGAAGAAACGAATAAAAACGATAAAAAAACCAAATTCCATTGGAGATTTCAACCAGGTAACCCAGGAGGGCCTGGTAGACCTAAGGGGAGTAAATCATTAAAGGAGTTTGCCAGGCAATATCTACAGTCCTTACCAGATGAGGATAAGATAGAGTACTTGAAATCATTACCTGAAGAGATAATTTGGAAAATGGCGGAAGGAAATCCTGAAACCAAACAAGAAACTACAGTTATAATGCCAGAGCCAATAGCTCCGACAAAACCTTTAACAAATGAAATACTCACTAACAACAGCGTACAAGAAGATACTAAACCTACAGAAGAGAATACGAATAGTACAGGGGGGAACTTCAGCATCGAAGACAGTCTCAAACTTAATCTACTTGATAGCCAAAGCCCAGACGGACAAAACACCAACTCTAACTAGTGTAGTATCTGAATCAATACCTCACCTCAAACGTGGGGCTATTCGTGATTTCCTAATGATAATGAAAACACAAGGATACTATCAAGACTCTAGGTGGAATATGTCCAACCACACCTATACCTTTGAAACAGGAAGCCAAATAGAGTTCTTCTCAGCAGACCAACCAGATAAACTAAGAGGGGCTAGACGTGATAGATTGTTTATTAACGAGTGCAACAATGTAGACTTTGAATCCTTTGAGCAATTAGAGGTGCGTACTAAAGAGTTTGTTATCTTAGACTACAACCCAACTAATGAGTTCTGGGTACAACTAGAAATACTTAATAAACGAAATGACTATGACTTTATTATTCTTACCTACAAAGATAATGAAGCTCTTGCACTAGAGATTATAGAAGCTATTGAACAAAGAAAAGGTAGAGCTGGTTGGTGGAAAGTTTATGGTGAAGGGCAACTAGGAGAAGTGGAAGGAAAGATTTATAAGGGTTGGGATATCATAGATGAAATACCTCACCAAGCACGTTTAGAAAGACGTGGTATAGACTTTGGGTACACCAATGACCCTACAGCCATTGTAGATGTGTATTATTACAATGGAGGGTATATCTTAGACGAAGTGTGCTACCAGAAGGGAATGAGTAACAAACAAATTGCAGACGTAATAAATAACCAAGAGAAGATACTTTGTGTAGCCGATAGTGCCGAGCCTAAATCAATTGACGAGCTTATCTCTTACGGAGTAAATGTAATCCCAGCTAAGAAAGGGAGTGACTCAATCAGACAAGGAATACAGTTTGTACAAATGCAGCGTATTTCCATGACCAAGAGAAGTGTAAACTTAATCAAAGAATATCGAAACTACTTGTGGAAAATAAACAGAGACGGAAAAGTATTAAACGAACCAGAAGGAGGTTTAGACCACATCCTCGACGCTACTAGGTATGCAATCAACTCAATTGTAAATAACACCTCAATGCAAGACCGAGCCTTGAAAGAAAGACAAATGTTCCAAAACAGAATGACTAACATGAAAGCGTTTAATATTTAGACTTGACATATTCACATATTCACGCTAGACTTACTGTGTCTGAATAAGACCGCAAACAAGCTTATACTTAATCGTATCTCCATCCACTTATAAGCAGGTGGAGAGGCGATTAAGATAAACTCAAACAGTGTAATTATTAACCAAATAAGTTTTTTTAAACATGAAAGAATTTAAAGATATTCCTCACAATGAACTTCTAGAGGGGATTATAAAGATGCTAGAGCATTTAGGCATTGCTGGTAGTACATCTACTTACAACATTTATAATGCCATATACGCTGAGCAAGAAAAAGCTCAAAACTTTAAAGAACCAGAAGATTTAGGCTAGGTTCTTTTTTATTTCACATACCTTACTATTCTTGTACCCAGGAATTACAAGTAAAACTTATCCTTCTAAACGCTATTAGGTACAAATGCGAAAGCTGGGGAAAATAGTTCCTTCACCCTACTGAAAATGTTAAATCATTTCCTCTATCCCAGCCATCTGATTTGTATCGAATAGTGAGTGTAACTGTGATGACAGGAGTGTCTATGTACAGCACACAAGTAAGCCCACCCACACGACCCTAGTGCTTCAGAGCAAAAGTAGGGTAGGACTGTATCTAAATATTTGACTTATATATAAATAAGCAATATACTTAATCTAACTTGCGGTACAATCTTTAACATGAAACAAGATTTACCAATTTTTGCTGAAATAGATAGGCAAAATCAAAACTACAACAATGGCTATATTACTTTAGTAGATGGCTTAACTTTTTCTCAATGGCAGACACTCAAGAAAATAGAATTTTACTCTAACTCTAAATACCTTACAGGTGATAAAGACGAACTTGGAAGAGATAAACCTTTTTATAACATAGTGAACTACCGTGTGAATGTAGCGGTACGTGCAACAGACATAGATGTTAAAGACATTAAGATAATCTCAGACAACCCAGAGTTCCAAGAGTACGCTTTCCTGTACAACCATGAAGCCTATGAGTGGATGAAGCAATCTGACTTTTCTCTTTTCCTAAATCAATTTGGACAAACCCGTGCTAGATACGGTGGCGTACTAGTAAAGAAATGCCAATATAAAGAAGACGGTAAAGAAGAGCTTGAGATAGAAGTAGTACCTTGGAAGAACGTAGTAACCGACCCAGTAAATGTTGCTAAAGGAAATATTATCGAGAAACACTACATGCTACCTAACGAGTTAGCAGAGAAAGACGGTGTGTGGGAGAACGTAAAAGAAGCCCTTAAACTAGGCACTAAACAACAAAAGAACCAGCAAGGGGGTTACGCTGAGACAGAAACTAACCGTATTCCAGTATACGAAGTTACAGGTGTGTTTCCAGAAACCTTTGACCCAGAGATAGGAGACGACGGAGATGATACTAAGTTTAAGCTAATGAGCTTCATTGTTGCAGGAGATACAGACAAAGTATTACTTTACAAAGAAGACTTAGAAGAAGCCCCTTACAAATATCTCTCATGGGAAAACGTACCAGGTAGAGGGCTTGGTAGAGGTGTAGTAGAAGAAGGCTTTGAAGCACAAAGATGGACTAATGACGCTGTAATCGGAGAGACTAACGCTATGACTCTTTCAGGTAAAGTAGTAATGGTAACTGACTCAGATGACGTAGGTAACAACGCTATTACAGACCTAGTAAACGGTTCAGTAATCAAAGTTAAACGAGGGGAGACAGTACAATCCCTTTCACTACTTCCCTCTTCTTTCCCAGAATACAACAACCTTAAAACTTCATGGGATACTCAAGTACAAAGAAGTACAAATACTTTTGACGCAGTAACGGGAGAAACTATGCCGTCTGGAACTCCACTAGGTTCACTGGCTATCCAAGCTCAACAAGCATCATCTTACTTTGACTACAAACGTGAAGAAGCAGGTGTATTTATTACCGAACTATTTAATGATTGGATACTTCCTTTCCTAGCTAAGAGAATTAACAAAGAGCATATCTTAAACTCAGAGTTCTCAGGGGATGAGTTAGCTAAGATAGATGAGTCATTTGCCACTCACCTAGTTAATCAAGAAGTAAAAGCTAAAATCCTTTCAGGCATGATTGTAAGCCCAGAAGAATACAAAGCAGGAATTGACTTCACTAAGAACAAACTAGCACAACGTGGTAACAGACGTTTCCTAGAAGTACCAGCTGGCTACTTTAAAAACTTTGAACCTAAAGTATCTGTAATCGTAACCAAGGAACTTAAAGACATAGACGTAGAAAAGAAAAACCTAGAATACATCTCAATGATAATTGCTCGTAACCCTCAAGCTATGCAAGACCCAGTAATGGCAAAGATAATCGGTAGAATGGCAGAGTTGTCAGGTATCCTTTCTCCAGGCGACCTATCAGCTATGGCACAGACTGGTACTCAAGGGGGCTCTATCCCTCAACAGCAAACAGCAACAGCAGCAATGCAAAACGCTCAAGCGGTTCTCCCCGAAGCTAACCAATAATTATGAATCAACTACACCAGTTTTACATACATGAAGAAATGAGAAATGCAGTCAAAGACTTCTTGTTTAATCATCTCAAGGAGATAACTATCAAGAAAGCATTTGCAGGTGAGGCTACAGATGGCATCCTAGAAGCCAAAAATACCCTCCAGAATGCGTTTAAACAGTTAGAAGATACATATGGTGTAAAGCCAGACACAAAGGCTATAACTTCTAACGAATAAATAAACGGTTCTCAATCCGACCAAAATTGAATTAAAAGCTGTTATCGTTCAGAAGAAAAACGCTAAGCAATTATCATTTTATGACAAATGAACAAGAGAACTTCCAAGCCGAGGAATCGCAAGTAGAAGACGTATCGACTACTCAAACCGAAGCTAACGACCAGGAACAAGAAGCAGAATCAACGCAAGAAGAAACTGTCACATTGTCCAAATCAGAATTTACTAAGCTGAAAAGGCAAGCGATTGCTTACAAAAGCCAAAAGGAAAACCAACCTGCTCCTTCACGGGAGAAAACTGGTAGCTCAGATATTAACAAAGACGAATTGTATTTAGTCGCTAAAGGATATGACGACGATGCAATAGCACAACTCCAAATCATTGCCCGTGGCAGTGGGACAAGTCTAAAGGAGGCTCTCGAGAACCCTTTATTCAAAACCTACGAAGCAAAACAAAAGGAAGAGGAAAGAAGGGCTAAAGCAAAGTTAGGTGCGTCTAATGGTTCAGGTTTCCAATCTGGTAAACCAGCCATTACGCCAGGCATGTCCGCAGATGACCACAAAGCAGTTTGGGCTAAAATGTCCGCAGGTCTGAAGTAATATCTGGGAAGTGTTATAGGTTGCGGTAATGCGAAATTAATAACCTAATTACTAATTAACATTACAAATATATGGCATTCCCATCAGGTCAAGAGACAACAACAACTCTTGCATCGTTTATCCCCGCAGTTTGGGGAGAGAAGATTAATGACTTCTTCAAATACAACATTAACCTCGCTTCTTTCTTCACCGACAGAAGTGCAGAATTAACAGCAGGTGGAAACACTTTGTATACTCCTAACCTTACTGAAATGTCTGCTAACGCAGTTTCAGTTGGTACAGCAGTAACATTGAACAACACTACTGAAACTAAAATTACTCTTACTGTTGACCAATGGTATGAAGTATCGTTTGGTATCCCTGACTCTGTAGCTGCTCAATTTAAGCAGTCTTACGCAGTTCAAGAGAGATATGCAAAAGATGCAGCATACACAATTGCAGTTAAACTAGAAGTAGCTTTGGCAACATTGTTCTCAGGATTCTCTACAGTAGTAGGAGCTTCAACAACTAACCTTGCTGACTCTGAAATCCGTGCAGCTATTGCAGCATTGGAAACTACAGGTGTTCCTCTTTACACAGGTGAAACTGCGTTCTTCCTTCACCCTAACGTGTTCTGGAAACAAGTTCAAAACATTGACAAGTTCTCACTTGCAATCAACTCACCAGTTAACGACCCTACAGCTAAGAGACCAGATGCAATGCTTTATGGTATTCCTGTGTATGTGTCTCAAAACATCCAATACGTAGCTTCTACAACAGGTAGAAACAACGCTTTGGCACACAAAGATGCACTACACTGGGCAACTTCAGCATTAGGTTCAGGTGGTTCTATGGCAGGTTCTATGGTAGGTTCTTCAGGTATCCGTGTTCAATCTCACTATATCCCAGAATATCTTACAACTGTAACAACAGCTGATATTCTTTACGGTGTAATTGAAAACCGTGATAACGCTGGTGTTCTTATCCGAACAGCTAACTAGTGTGTGCTTCGTAATTATTAACTAAATAGTTACTTGCTTGGGGGGACGACCTAATCAATCTCCCCAAGTTAATTAGGCAGTAACTTTAAATAAAATATGACAGTAAAAATATCACCCAACCTTACCCGTACAAGTGACGGCGTGGACTTCAAAACAGGGAAAAGAGTAAGAAAAATCTTTCACCCTAACGGCTCAGTAGAAATCTGGGAAATTAATGCGGTTGGAGACTTAATAAGAAGAATTCAATAATGAAAGTTTATTACATCGGCGGTACTTATGAAAGTTGCAGTTACGTAAGGTGCTTACAACCCTTACAAGTTAATGGTTGGGATGGTGACCGTGTAACTCGCTTCTCTCCTAAACCAGACCCGCAAAGAATGATACAAGGGGCGTTAAATGCAGACATTGTAGTATTCCACCGACCTATTCAGAAAGAAATGTATGAAGCAGCACTCCTTCTTAAACAAGCAAGCAAAAAGATTGTAATGGATAACGACGATACATACCGTGCTAACTCAGGCGTACCAGTACAGATGTTTGGAAAAGATAGAGAAAAACTAGACAATGCTATTGGGTTCATTAACGAACAACTAAAGAAGTTTGCTGAGCTTGCTGATATGGTAACAGTGACAACGGAGTTTCTTAAAAAGGAATATGACCAGTGGAATAAGAATGTAGTGGTGCTTCCTAACTGTGTTGACCCTTTTGACTGGGAAGAGCCAGTAAAAAATGATACAGGAAAGATAAGGTTACTGGTAACAGGTTCAGTAGCTTCTAACAAAGATTACGAAAACATAATCCCATTACTTGAAAAACTAAAAGAAAGAAAAGACGTGCAACTTATTCTCCAAGCCTTACCAGCAGACCACCCAAGTCTAAAAGAAAGTAGAGAAGTATACAAACCAGAAATAGACTTTTGGAAACAATACAATGTCGAATGGTATCCGTTCATGACACTTAATGAGTATCTTGAATTCTTACCAACTCTTAAAGTAGACATCATGCTTATACCAAGACACGACAATTACTTTAACAGGTGTAAATCTAATCTTAAATTTCTCGAAGCCTCAATGTGTAAGATGGCAACGGTAGCTCAGTCTTTCCCAGACGGTAACTCACCCTATGAAGTCAATCAAGAAGACAGAGATTACATGATACTTGCCAACACCCCCCAAGATTGGATTGACAAGGTTTTACATTTATTAGACAATCCACACGAAATTGATATACTCAAAGAAAAAGCTCATGAGTATGTGAAAAATAAATACGATATTAACAAAAATAATAACAAGTGGGTAGAAGCCTACAAAACAATAATATGAACAAATTAAGAACATACAAAAGTGACAAAGCAGTGGAATTAATAAAAGAATTTAAAACCCTTTCAGTGGAGGTAAAAAGACTAACAGACGAGATAACCAAGTTAGAAGAAGAAAGAAACAAGGTAGCTATTAAAGGGCAGAAAGTTAAAGACAAACTAAACCCAATGGTAGAAAAACTTACCAAGGAAGACCAAAGCGAATTTGAAGTAGTAACTAAAGTAGAAAGCAACGAAGCAGGTGAATTGGTTGTGGAGTTTGCAAACATGTTGGAAGAGTGGAAGAAGGCGTGGAGAGAAAGAAATAAAAAGTAATTTCTTTGTAATAGAGACCACATTGGGGGGAGGCATAACTTTAAAAAGTTACCGCAATCATGTTTCCTCCTAACGTGGTCTTTATTATTTGACTTATAATCAAATACACTTTATACTTAAAATAATTGCGGAGAACATATTACAAATATGGACTTCAATAATACTACAGACAATAACGGGATTGTGCAGGACGTTGACTTTATGGTCAATTCTACCCGTTCAACTTACCCACTAACCAGAATTGCTACGGACGCTAACCGAGCAATGGACGACGTGGTTACTCTTATTCTAGGAGTAGACGGACGCTGGCAATACGATGATACTAACTACACTGATTTACCAATCGGTACTACTAACCTTGTAGCCAATCAGCAAGACTATTCTTTTGACCCAGAACAAATTGATGTAACACGTGTAGAGTGTAAAGACGTAAATGGAAACTGGCAACTGCTTATCCCTTTTGACCAACGTGACCTAACACCACCACTTGGAAACCCAACACCAATCGGAACTCTTACAGCCAACGCTACTCTAGGCGGGAATAACTACTCATTAACAGACTTCATGAGTACTCCAGGTACGCCTATTTACTATGACAAAATAGCGACTTCTATTTTCCTTTATCCTAAACCCTCTTACAACTCTTCAGGAGGATTAAAAGTTTACTTCCAAAGAAAGCCAAGTTACTTTATCTCAACGGACACAACTAAACAACCAGGTTTTGCTAAACACTTACATAAAATAGTTTCCCTTAAATGTGCCTATGCCTATGCTACTTCTAAACTTTTGGCAGCAAACAAAATACAATCCCTAGCAATTCAAATACAAGCATGGGAACAAAAAATAAGAGATTTTTACTCTTCTCGTAAAAAAGACGAGAAAGTAAGAATGATTGCACGTAACACACCAAGTCAATAATATGACAACCGTATTTACCAATGAACCAAAATTTAGCGGACAAACTCCCATAACTTATGGGCAATCTGGCGTTACTTACGGGGAAGTTGGTTACATGTACGGTGGGAAACTACAAACAATCTTTACAGAGCAGTCTAAAAACACTTCTACATTTACAGGACAATCTAAGACAACTGCTACATATACTAACCAAACAAAAAACTAATTTATGTCAATTTTATATCCCACATCACTCGACTCATTATCAAATCCTACAAGCACGGATTTGTTAGATAACGCTAGTGCTTCTCTTGACCACTGGACACAACACGCAGATGCCAATGACGCTATTGAAGCACTTGAAGCTAAGGTAGGCGTAAACAACTCAGCAGTTACCACTTCTTTTGATTATAAACTTTCAGGAGTTACAGGAAGTGACAAGGCAGTTAGTAAAACAGGTGCGGAAACTCTTACAAATAAAACACTTACAAGTCCTACGGTAACAGGGATGACAGCTACGACTTCTACAGTAAACGGGGTAACACTTTCTAATGGAGGGGGGACTTCTGTATTCCTTAGAGGAGATGGAACTTATGCAACACCCACAGCAGGAGATGCTAGCTATTTAGCAAAAGGTTCAGTTCAAGGCCTAACAGATGCGGCAACTTCGGGGCTTACAATTTCAGCTGGTGTAATTTCTGTAAACAGTGGTACTTCAGCAAACAATATAGTAAAACTAGATGCTTCAGCCAAACTGCCAGCAGTAGACGGGTCACAACTGACCAACCTTGCAAACCCAGCCGTTTATAAAAGTGGGAATACTACTCGTGACTTAACAACCGCTACAGGAACGCAAACCATTGCTCACGGGCTAGCTAAAACTCCTAAGTATATACGTATCAGTTATAAAAAATCTTACAGTGACCAAGCTTTGGGGTCTAGTACACCTGGTTTCTTTGACGGGATTGGGACATATAACGGGAGTGCTTATGCTAACACATACAATGGGTCAGACTCATCGAGTACATCAGCAGCTTACTTAACTACTTTCCAAAGCACCTCCAACATTATTGTATACACCGCTGGTTCTGGCGGAAGTACGGTAGAACAAGCCGCGACAGTATCGGCACTAGACAGTACAAACATAACTCTTTCTTGGACAAAAACAGGTTCGCCTTCAGGTACACTTTTAATGACCTGGGAGGCATTTGCATAAAACTAATATGGATAAAAACGGAGTAATCACAATATCAAACCCACAAAAGGGAATAGCCAACTCAGCAATACTAGGCAATGAGGCTATTATTGGTTGTGAAATATTTGAAGAGCCAGGCATAATTAAGATTGCAAGTGCGTTAGAGGCTGACAGTTCAGAAATAAATAACCCTGGTTACATTACTATTTCAGGCGTCCCAGTAGCAGACGTAACCAACTACAATTCTCTAGGCTCACTACAAAGAACAGTACTTACTCAAAGCGGACAACTAATGTCGATAAGTAACGCAGACTTTGCCTTAGCAACAAATCTTTCTCGTGGTTGGGATGCTTGTGTGTGGAACTCTAGTTATACTGTAGTTTCTTACGCACAAAGTGGAACTGGGTATATTGGAGTAATCTACCATGACCCGTCTACTGACGCTGCAACATGGAACGCTGCAGAAATAGGAAGCCTTACAGGAACTCACTATATTAAATTGCTGATGGCACAAGATGGCTATATGTATTTTACTAATGGAAACACAATAGGAAGGATAACTGCAATCTCTGGAACAGGTTCAAGTGTGTCGGTAACATCTTCTTCAAATGTGCTTGACCTGCCCAACAACATATATGCGGTTACAATGGCAGAACTAGGTTCTAATCTGCTTATAGGTACACAACAGGGTATTTCCTATGATGTAAGACAAAACTTTAATTTTGCAGCAATTTACCCGTGGGACAGAACCTCTTCATCTTTTAGACTACCTGTTTACATAAATGAAAATGGGATAAACGCAATGATTTCTCATAGAAATCAAGTATATTTTTCGGCAGGGGATGACGGGAAGGTATACGTAACAGACGGTACAAATTATCAACTTGTTAAGCGTCTACCATTCACCACTCTAGGAAGTCTAAACAACCCAACTTCTTGGGTGTTCCCTAACGCAATGTGTGTAAACCAAAAAGGAAATTTGTTGGTAGGTCTTTCAGCTGACTACAACGCTAACGCACCCACAACTACAGGTATTTGGGAAATACAGTTATCTCAAGGTTTTCCAACCCACCTCCCCTTCTTCTCGCGAGACGGCAACTTGGGAGACACGGCTAACGTAAGATTTGGCTCAGTCCGAGTTTTAGATGACGACTTCCTATCTTTTGGTGTACAAAGTGGCACGACATACGAACTTTCTACTACTTCAGCAACAGCACTTTGGGGTGATTACACAGCTCGTTGGAGAACAGAAGCTTTTTTTGTAGGAAACGCTAGAGACAAGAAATCTTTTGAGCAACTAGAGTTCTTATTTACCAAACCCCTTATAACTAATCAAGGGATTAAAATATCTTACAGAAAAAACTTAAAAGACGACTTTACCGAGATAGATACTTGGGATTATTCAGACTTAGGCGGGGTGATTTCTCACTTCGCCCCAGCGGAAATAGTAGATGCAGAAATCTTACAATTTGAAATAGCCCTTAATTATACTTCCGCAGTTTTTGGAAATAATGTAAACCTATTAAGAACCACAATATATTAATATGTTTGAAACAAACCAAAACAATTCAAATTACTTTAGGCACACCCACAACGGTGTAGATAGCCCGTTGATAGAAAACCAAGCGATTACTACGGCTTTAAACGCTCCCCAAAGTGCTTTAACTGCGGCTAATAATGGGGCGTTGTCTTCTTCGGACGCTACTATCATTGCAAACATGCGTACTAGAATTAATGAACTTGAAACTAAGCTACAAGCAATGGGCTTACTAGCTTAAATTATTTGACTTATTTACCAAATAACTTTATACTTAAATAAAATTGTTGGATTGCGGAACAGTTGTTATCATATGAACAACGCCAACACAACAAACTCTAATTCTGTCTCAGTGCAAGCAGTACCTTTTAACTCCCAGACACAGTCTTTTGGTGTAGCCCCAACCCCTGTAACTCCTATTCAACCACCAACTATTCCCAACTCACAGAACATTACAACTTTTGGTACACAACAACTTACTTTACCCACACAGACAGCAGCACAACCCGCACCACAATTAAATCAAGCTGACCAAATTCTTAGAGACACAGCCGTTGCAGAAACGGAAGCTCAAAAGTCTTCCCAGAACCTTTCTAAGGCAATGCTTGAACTTATCCCTTCTTTACAAGGGCAAACTCAAGAACTTGCTACTCAACAGCGAGCATTAGGACTCCCAGCAATGCGACAGAACCTACAAAACATAAATAACCAAATCCTACAAAAACAAGCCGAACTAAACCAAGACGAAATAAGACTGGCTCAATCAATACAAAACATAGAGGACAAACCAATCGCTATGGAATTTATTACTGGTCAACAACAATCAGTCCAAAGAAACGCACAAATAGCACGAGCATTAAAAGCAAGTGAGATAGGTGTACTTAACGCTACAGCACTAGGTATGCAGGGGAACATTGCTCTTGCAGAAGCAACAGCAAAACAAGCCGTAGAAACGAAGTACGCCCCTTATAAAGAAGCCCTAGATACTTACAAACTACAACTAGAAGCAATACAACCTATACTAAGCTCAGACGAAAAGAAACAAGCTCGAGAACAAGAGATTAAGACTAACCTTGCTTTAAAAGAAGTAGAAAAAAAACAAAAACAAGAAGAGACGATAGCTAATATGGTTATTAATGCTTCCTCTCAAAATGCTCCTCAAACTTTGTTGGCACAAGCCAAGTTAGCAAAAGACCCTGCACAAGCAGCTATGATTTTGGGTGAATATGCGGGAGACTACTATAAGACACAATTGCTTAAGGCTGAGATAAGTAAAACTTATGCTCAAACAAGAGCTGCAAACCAAGCACTAGTGTCAACACCAGGGGCGGAAATAGAAAGACTGCCTAAAGCGATACAGGAAAGATACTATAAACTGCAAAACGACTTTGATTCAGCTACTAAAAACTATCGTGGTGCAATTGACGCCGCCGCTAACCTTAACGCCTTGTCGAAAGATGCCACAGCACAAGACCAAACAGCCATCATATTTTCATACATGAAAGCTTTAGACCCAACTTCAACTGTGCGAGAAGGGGAATTTGCTCTAGTTGCTTCAACAGCTGGTCTAGGGGATAGGGCAACCAATGCTCTTAAGAAATTAGATAGTGGGCAGAGGTTAAATGAACAACAAATACAAGACATAGTTGGGGCTTCGACAAAACTAGCTAACGTAGCTAAACAAAACTTGGATGCTACCTCTAAAGAATTTGATAGAAGGGCTGTAAAGTTTGGTATTCCAGCAGGACAGTTCTATGAACCACAAGGGAAGGTAACCTCTACAACCCAAGAATATCTTGAGACTATTAAAAGAGGTTTATCACCAGAGCTTAAAATAAGCCCGTCAACCTTTCTACAAGGCCTAAAACAAATATAATATATGCAAAACCAATCAAATTACATTTCAAAATCAGTAGCTAAAGAGATTTTTGATAATGCACCAGCAGGGGTTAATCACGAAGAATTGCTTAATGAGATGGTAAAACAAGGTTATGTGTTTGAGGGGTTTAATGAACCTAAGCCACAACCAAAGCCAGAACCAACCATGTTTGAGTCTATTAAGACTAAACTATCTGACATTGGTGGTAGACAAACAGAAACAATACAAAATGCAGCAAGATTGTATAAGGAAGGAAAGCAAGGAATATTGTCAACAGTAGGTCAAACACTAGGTGCAAGTATCGGAGCCGCTGGGGAGTCTTTTGCATTACCAATAAATGAAGCCGTAAGCAGGGCGATATCTTTTGTGGGAGAATACGCACCAGAAAATATTAAAAAAGCGGCAACTGATTTGGTGCAAAAAGGTATTGAATTAAACAAGACAAACATAGACGCATATAACGCTTTACCAGAAGAACAAAAAGCAAACATTAAGGGAGTGACAGATTTATTAGGTGGCGTATTAAACCTTTCTGTAGGGGCAGGGGCAGTAAAACCAATAGGTGGTGCCGTAGAAGCCACAATCAAAACCGTACCAAAGGCAGCAGAAACCGCATCAGGAATAGCTAAAACAGGGCTAGAAGCAGGCAAAAAATTAGTCGTGCCGACCAAAACCGTAGAACAAGCGGTTGGACAAATTGCTCAAGGTGGAACGGCGGCACTTAAACCAGTAGAAACTGCACTAAAAGTTGTTGACACTAAAGGGGTAAAAACCTTTTCAGATTTACTAGGAAAGGTAGACGAAACAATCCCTTCAATAGCAAAACAAGTAGACGACGAGTTATTAAAAGACACAGGTATTTATACTTTGGGTGAACTTGCTACACAACAAACAACAAAAGCAGGAAACACAATTAGTACAAACTTTGTTGAGAAAGGACTTAATCAATTAAGCGAACTTTATACTGCCATTGGAGATGATGTAGCTAAAGCCAACATTGACGAGATTTTAACAAGGGCAAATACTACTGGTCTTACAAGAAAAGAGATAAACGACATATCAAGAATTTACGGACAAGAGTTTGGGTCAAAAGCATTTAGTAAATTAGGCGACCCACTAACAAGCGTAAATGCACAAAATTTCCAAAACGTAAGAAGCGGGCTAAAGAATGTTGCTAGACAAGGATTGGGAGGCGAAGAAGCAAAAGCATTAGATAGTGTCCTTTCTTCTCTTTACGATACTAAAACTTTAGTTAGCAGAAACGTTGAAGCCGTAAACAAAATGCGACAGCGAATAAACGAAAGAGGGTTATTGGAGAAAGCAGGAAACATCCTAGCAAAAACGATTGACACCCTTTCAGGTGGGACATTGCGTGGGTTTGTTGGTGGGCTACTTCCAAGAGGTGCAGGTTACAAGGTAATGAACGCTTTAGACATAGAAGACGCATTGCGTGGTAATTTAGACATTATAGAAAAAGCACTTAAACAAAAATCAGACGACGCTTTCTTGAAAGTATTGAAAGACAATCAATCTTACTTATCAGGAAAAAGCAAAGACTTAATTACAAGTACAGGTAAAACAACAAACCAAACGATTGCACCTAAAGCACCAAAAAATAATAATATCTCTAACATAACCCAAACTATACCACAGAAAACAAAGAAAGCAACTAAGGTTGTGGAAAAGTCAAAAAATTAGACTAATAACTAATAACATAATATACTAAATATATGGAACAAAACATAACAAAAAATCTAAATAATCTGACCAGAATGCTAGGTGCAGATAGACTCCTAACCCCAGAAGATGTAACAGCAATTCTAACAGGAATAATGCAAATCCTTGCAGAGTATAAGAAAGGAACTGAAGGGATAAACGAAGAAACTAAGCAAGTGGTGAACACTCTTCTTGAACAAGTTATTAAGTACAATAATGAGGCTATAACTGACTTTAAAACAGAAGCAGACAAAGCACACGGTGAAAGAGTAAAAGAACTGGAAACTCTCTTAAAAGACATTGAAACAATGATTTTAGATGTAGAAGTTTTGGCTAGTAACGTAAGGGACGGAAAAGATGCAGACGAAGAAAGAGTAATCGGAGAAGTAATCTCACGAATAAAAATTGACCCAACAGTAATAACCGTATCAGCTCAGGAAATAAGAGACAAACTAGCTTCTCTTAAAGATGAAGAAAGGTTAGACAAATCAGCAATTAAAGGACTTGAGAAAATCCTAATGCAAAAAGATTTAGACTATGCAATAGCTACTCTTCAACAACAAACTTCTTTCCTAATAAACAAAGGAGGACTTAAAACAGTTTCGCATGATGCTTCTCTAAGTGGAGACGGGACACCAGAAAACCCTCTTAAGGTAGAATCTACTTCAGGGCTTACTCTTGAGACAGACGGAACTCCAAATGGAGACCAAACACTATTAAACTTGGTGGCAGGTACAAACATGACCCTTACAGATGACGGCAACGGAAATATCACTTTTGATGCTACAGGAGGGGCTGGTTCTCCAGGAGGTTCTAACACTCAACTACAATACAATAACTCAGGCTCTTTCGGGGGTATATCAGGTGCTACAACTAACGGTACAGCCGTAACCTATACTACAGGCAATTTAATAGGAGCTGATGTAAAAGCAAGTGGTTCTGGAGGGTTATCAATACTAAGTAATGCTGGTACACAAACCGCTCTCTTTGGTGCTAGTGGTGGGGCTAATTCTACATTTTATGGTGGAATGAAAGGAGACTACTTAACCGCTTCTGAAATACTAATAACAGATGCAAGTAAAAACATCGTATCGGCTCCAGTAGCAACCTATCCTTCACTCACAGAACTTTCCTATGTAAAAGGTGTAACAAGTGCTATTCAAACACAATTGAATGCCAAAGTAGACGATGGTGCAGTTACAACATCAGGTCTTACAATGGTTACTTCTCGTATCTTAGGGCGTACAACTGCTGCTACAGGTGCTATTGAAGAACTTACAGCAGGGTCGAGTCTCTCACTCTCTGCTGGTTCTCTAAACACAATTCAAGATATTAGAACAAGTGCGTCGCCTGAATTTACAGCAGTTAACATCGGTCACGCAACAGACACTACCCTTTCACGAGTAAGTGCTGGAGTAATTGCGGTAGAAGGGGTCACGATAGCAACCGCTTCAAACACTCTTACTCTTTCTAACAAGAGCGTATCTGGTGCCTTAAATTTAGAAGAAAATGCAAGTATCGCACTTGACCCAGCCGCTTCTGCTGATGGTAAATATACAGGTATCACACGAACAGGAACGGCAGGAGCCGCACTTGCGTTTGGAGATTTGGTATATCTTGACCCTACAGACTCTCGATGGGAACTAGCAGACGCTAATGCTGCTCAAGGCGCAGATGGAGATTCGCGCGGAGTATTAGGTATCTGTGTTCTTGCAGCCGCTGCTGATGGTGACCCAACAACGATACTCCTTTACGGTACAGTACGAGCTGATACAGCTTTCCCTACTATGACAGTAAACAATCAAATGTATGTTTCAGAAACTGCTGGAGATATAACAGGTACACAACCAACAACAACAGATGTAGTGATTCGAGTAGTTGGAGTAGCTTTAAGTGCCGACGAATTACTCTTCAACCCTTCGCCAGATTATATAACACACACTTAATATGTACACAACAAAAATAATTGGAAAAAAAATAATTAAGCCGCAAAACATAATACTGATTACTGTTGAGTTTTCAAACGGGGTAGACGTGTTTGAAAATGTATTCCGTTTTGGCTTTTCTGTTACTTATGATGAAGTAAAAAAAAGAATAAATGAATTTTTAAGAGAAATAGAACAATCTAATCTAACATTAGAGAGTATTTCTTTAGGTGAATTAGACTTGTCTGGTGTCACACCCGTTTTAACACAGGCAGAACGTGAAAAAGAACAATGGTTTTCTGATTTAGGTAAGTTAGAAAGAGCAACAAAACTTATAGACTTAGGTTTCTTAATAGGCACAGAAACTGGCTTTGTTAATCTAAAAACTAAGGTTAAAAATAACTTCAAACCTGTTTATTTAACAGAAATATAGTATGGCACTAACTGACAACATTCAAGCATATTATAAGTTTGATACAGATAGCTCTGACAGTGTCGGTACAAACGATGGGACAGATACTTCAATGAGTTATGCCAACGCTGGCATTATTGACAATTCTGCAACTTTCAATGGTTCAAGTAGTAGAATATCGTTCTCGCCAATAACTTCTTTAACAACGAGTTTTACAGTAAACTTTTGGATAAACAGAACTGGCACAGTTGGGACAGTACAAGTGCCAATTCAACTAGGAAGACAAACAAATTTTGTCTGGTTTTACTTCACTACAGGAAATAATTTTAGACTTGTAGAAGACAATATTGCAGATTATGCGTCATCTATAACAATTAGTACATCAGGCTGGAACATGATTACCGTTGTTAAATCAACAGACACAGGAACAAACCTAACGTATTACTTAAATGGTACAGCCGCAGGTACTGCTAGTATAGGAAGTGTATCTACACCTGCAAACAATGCGTACTTCGGTTCTTATTCTGCAAATAATTCCACTTTCTCATATTACTTTAATGGAAGACTAGACGAAGTTGGTATTTGGGACAGGGCTTTATCTGGTACTGAAATAACTGAATTATATAATTCTGGGGCTGGTCTTACATATCCATTTTCAACAACAGCAATAAAGACTGTAAACGGACTTGCAAAAGCATCAGTAAAGACAGTAAATGGACTTGCTATCGCGTCTGTTAAAAATTTTAATGGACTAGCGTAATAAAATAGTTATAATTAAGTAACATGGCTCAAGAACAAATAGGAGAAATAGCACAACTACTTAAACTTCATATAGAAAGTTCTAATAAAAATCACGATAAAACTTTCGCTAAACTAGAAGAACAAGATAAACAGTTGCAAGCTATCCTATTACAAGCCCAAAAGACTAACGGGAGAGTCCTTTCTCTCGAAGAAACAAGAAAAGAAAACGAAAAGAAATTTGAACTAGTAGACTCTCTCGTGTGGATGGTGTATACTTTACACAGTGAATATGAAAAAACCAAAACTTATCATAAAATTAAAACCAAAGCCTTCTATGAAAAAGAAGAAAGGCTCTAAATACGCATAATATGCTAACCCAACAAGAATTGAAAAATATCGCACTACTCCTTCAACGTGTAAACCTCACAGGAAATGAAGCTCTTGCCGTTGCTCAACTTCAAATGAAGGTAAACAGTCTCATAGAAAAAGAAGAACCTAAAACCGAAACACCTACCTCCGAGTAGGTTTTCTTATGCTTTTATCACACTTCTTATCATTCTATAAAGGTCAACCAAACGAACAATCAGCGCGTGAATGTTACCTTGCTGTAGAACACGCCTTGTGGGAAGAAAAGATACTTACACCACTTACCTTAATTGGTGCTTTAGCGACTTGTCGTGTAGAGGTAGGGAAAAACTTCAAACCAATAATGGAATATGCTAGTGGGCAAGCTTATGAAGGTAGACGAGATTTAGGAAACGTAAACCCTGGCGACGGGGTAAGGTATAAAGGGCGTGGCTATATCCAACTTACAGGCAGGTCAAACTATGAGATATTCGGGCAGAAATTAGGGCTAGATTTGATTAATAACCCAGACCTAGCACTTGATATTGATATCGGTGCAAAAATACTAGCCCAGTATTTTAAAGATAGGGGTGTAGTAGACGCCTGTCTTGCAAAAGATTGGCTAAAGGTCCGCAAATTAATAAATGGTGTAAATCGAACCACTGGTATGCCAAATGGTTGGCACGAGTTTAATACCGTAATAACACAGTATTTAAAATAATATGGAACAATTTAAATCGACTACAAATAACTTGATATACATCTTAACAATATCAATCATAGCAATGACGGCTTTTACTCTGGTACATTACCCAGACACTATCTTTAAAGACGTGTTTGCTGTATTTGCATCACTCTTAACTGGGATTTGGGGGTATAAGTTTGGACGTTCAGCTCCTCAACAAATAACCCCAACAGAAAAGCCAGAAGAAAAGAAAGACGATTTTGTCGTGTAAAACATGTGGAAAAGAGGTTGACATCCTAAAAATAGGGTGTTTTACTCATGGAATGAAGACATATTCACAAATATTTACTGACTTCCGTAATACAACTAGATTAAGGTTTAAAACCTTTTGGCATGGTCTAAAATGTAAGATAGAGGAACGTAGACAGAAAGAAGAGGAAATTCTAAAAGGGGTTTTCCAAAAGATATCCACAAAGATTTTTGACAAGTTTAATTAAGTGCGTATATACTTAGTTTATGTCAAGTAAATTTAACCTCCCACCCGATTGGGATGCTAGAACTAAATCCAGAGCAACTAAGAGATGCGGTAATGTGACTGGTTGTAATTTACCAATTGATTTTAATGAACCACACATAAACCTTGAAGAAAGAACCTTTTGTTGTGCAGATTGTTTGCAGGCTTATCTGGACCAAGAAACAAGATTTGAATATACAGCAGAACGTCTTAGAGGCAAGGATTATGCCCCCCTCAACTATCGTGAAAAAGAAAGGTGGAATAGTTAACCCCCCTTTCTAAATAAATATGAAACACACAACAACTTCAAGGCTAAAAGATATTATTAAAATCCATAGAGGAACAGGAGAATACGGATTTTGTATTGGGGAGTTAGAATTTAGGTTTAAGACACAGGAAGACATGGAAAGAGCTTTGGGCAGGGCGGTAAGAAGAGAAGTGGAACTAGAGGTTGACAGGGATTTTGATGTTGAAGAAGCATTGAATGATAGTGATACGCACGACCAACTAGAATTAGCTTTCTCTCAAAGGATTGAAGATGGGGAAGCCGATGTTTGTGAATGTGCATCTTGTTCAAAATAATATATATGACATATACCTTTTATAATAAAAATGGAATGGAAAGGACTTTCGACAACTTGCAAGACTTCGTGCGGGCATTAGAAAACCAAAGACGAATAGAACGACTACAGGAATTAAACGCAGGATACGTACCTGAAGAAGTTCTCTACGACTCACAGAACTGGCAAGAGATACCTCGTGAGAATAGTACAAGTAAACCTGAATAAAATTACAGTTGACTAAAACTAAAGTTTAAGTTAACATTTATTTGTAGGGGACTCTCTCACCCCTACAGGTTTTCATAATTTTATTTGTTACTCTCAACTAATTCCGAGGAAAGGTAAAACCTTTAAGATAAAGCACCGATTAAGGTGTTTTCTTTTTTATAATACTTTTCCACAATGAATGTTTGATTTAAATCTAAACTAGATATATAATAATCTTATCTACCTTTAACAGAAACATAACATTCGTGTTGTGTTTCTTGTCACTCTTTAGAAAGTAGTATGTAGTTGGGAGATATACCAAGTCTGCATCCACGCAGGACAGGCACTAGGTTAGTAAGGGTTCGGCGGAACAGCTTACACTTTCCCACATACATATTACAAATGAGAGTTAGGGTGACAAAAAACAGGATACATGAAGAAAATAGATAAAAAAATAAACATAATCATAGAAGGTTCTCGAGAAAGTGGCTACACTATAAAACTCCCTCCTAAGCAAATTCCAAATGACTTCTCTATGACCTTTGAGGAATACTACGCTTGGTATAAAATCTCCCACGCTTACTTTAAAAGTATTAAAATGGGATTAAAATAATATGAAATGTAAACCAATCTACGACCCTAAACAAATGAAGTGGATATGTAGTAAGTGTAAAGTAGTTTTAAGTAGTGTGGCCGAGATTAGAGAATGTAATGACATAACAAATTTATTCGGGGGGTTGTTTAAAAACAAGGTAAAATAATATGGATGAAGAAAAATATCAAGAATTTCTTAAAACAGCACCAGATAACCATTTCTCTAATGAGTTTATTAATTTCTTAAGAACCAATCCCGCAAACAAAGTAATTGAAGAAACAGAGAACTGGTTGATAATACAAAACATAAAAGACCCAAAAGATTATACTGCTTTTCTTATTACTAGACTGTACGAACAAGAAAAGTTTGGTGACTTACCTGGTCTTACTTTGATGTGGGAACTAAATGACAAGTACAAAGACAGAGAGTTCAAAATAAAAGCCCCACATAAAAGGTCGGTAAAATTATTTCATGTTCACCTAATACAAAAATAATATGGCATTTGGTAAATACACAAGAGAAGAGATATTAGCTAAACTAAAAGCAAAGCAAGACAAAACACGCTCCCAGAAGCCTAAAACTGCCCTAAAATGCACTAGTCTAGCAAAGAAGAGTAAAGCCCCACGTGCTGTATTAAAAGACGAAATACAGGCACTTTTAAGAAAACTAGTAATAGCCAGAGACAAAGGATGTATTCTTAGAGATGTCCGTGGTATTCCGCAATGTAATGGATACAGGAGTGACGGGGAACTTATCCTACAAGCTGAGCATTTAGTTACTAGAAGCTCAACCAATTATTTTGGTGACCCAAGAAATGTAGTTTGTCTATGTAAATTTCATCACATAACGTGGAAGCCACAATACTCTAAAGACTATTGGGAGGCTATAGAAAAAGTATTGCCACCAAGTCGTTGGCAGTGGTATTTACGTGCCAAGGCTGACAACAGACCGTATCAGGTAGACCTAAAACTAGTCAAACTTGGGCTAGAAACTGAACTAAAAAACTATGAACAAAAAAGCCCTTATTGATACAATAAAGACTTTCTTGGAGATTTATAAGACTTTTGGTGAGGCAGTCGCCTGGTCGTGGCTCAATAAGACCCTTGACAAAATTGTAGAATAGACTATACTGTGTATAGTTAACTAACTGCAGTCCTGCCAAAAGAGCAGAACCATAAAAAATAACCGTCCTCATAAAGACGGCTTTTTTATTTTTTATATACAATTACTTGTATAAGATTATATGCCCATCCTCTTCAAGACTTACTATCTGTGCGTAGAGTGTTTCTTGATAGTAAGCAGTATGCTCTAGGCACTCCCTTGAGAGTAAGATTGTACAGTGCTGTACGTTGTTAAACATACTTAAATGATGCAATTCGTGAATTATACTAGCCAGCCACAATTCAGGAATAGCCATTGTAGTAGTTGCTCCTACAGGTTTACCAAACGACACATTAGAATATCCGATGTACAATGCACCGTCTTTTAACATTGCCCCAGTATTTGAGCAGCAATGGAAATTTACTAGATGTAGAGACACAGATTTACTGTCATTATCAGTCAAGTAAAAAGTTCTTTTAATTGTGTATTTTGGTTCTACAAAATTAAGACTTCCCTGTATTCTTTCTTGAGTTCCTGCCATTTGTGCAACAGCACTATTATCCGTAATGTTTATTACAAAGTAAGACACAATTAACGCACTTATTAGGAAGGCTATTAGCCACGTTATTTTATTTGATTTATTTTTCATAATAATTTACTTTTTCTAATCCACTTTACT
>JACCDG010101707.1_pt1 | contig 32244 bp, 22 predicted proteins | sample 7442471 | NCBI WGS metagenome assembly JACCDG01 (sample SAMN15323444, study PRJNA562643) | freshwater metagenome | isolation source: river surface water | place: USA:Blue River Watershed | collected 2017-08-17 | reverse complement strand
GACGTCTTCTGGGACGAAATCACCGAGCTCATTTACCACGAGGACCCGAAAGAGTTCGTGTATGACTTTACGGTTCCAGGCAATGACAGCTTTATGGTGGACAATAACATTCTCGTCCATAACACTCTGAATACGTTTCACCAAGCCGGTGTAGCCTCCAAGTCCGCAGTGACCCGTGGTGTCCCCCGTCTGCGAGAGCTCCTGAAGGTGACTCAGAATCCCAAGGCAACGTCTCTGACCATTTATCTGAAGCCCGAATACCGAAACAATCAGGATAAGGCGCGTGAGGTGGTTCAGGATTTGGAGCTCACGCTTCTACGAAACATCACTGACAAGGTCGCCATTTATTGGGACGAGAAGGATGATACGACGGTCGTCGAAGAAGACCGAGAACTTCTCCACTTCTATCGCCTCTTCGAGAAGGGATTGATGGTGGATGAGGGATTGGACGAGGACGCCCTGTCCAAATGGATGCTTCGTCTGGAGTTGAACCGTGAGGAGATGTTTAATCGCAACATTTCCATTCAGGAGGTGGTTTCCGTCATCAAGGCCCAGTTTAATAACGATGTCCATGTCGTGTACAGTGATTACAATTCCAAGAAGCTCATCATGCGTATTCGTTTGGCCGACAAGGAGAAGAAGGCCAAGGATACCTCGGAGCAGTTGGACGAGTTCACCCATCTCAAGAAGTTCCAAAACAAGTTGCTCAACAGTGTGGTGATTCGTGGTCTGCCTGGTATCAAGGCGGTCACCTTCCGAAAGGACAAGCAATACGTAGAGCCTATCGAGGGCAAGTACGAGCCGGTGGAGCAATACGTGTTGGATACGGATGGGTCAAACTATACAAAGGTCATGAATCATCCGGCGGTGGATGGTACCCGACTCTATTCCACGAATGTATGGGACGTGTATGAGGTGTTGGGCATTGAGGCGACACGTGCCGTGCTCTTTCAAGAGATTAGTGGTCTGTTTGAGAGTGTCGGTGTCAATTATCGCCATCTCTGTCTCTTGTGCGATGTGATGACACGCTTTGGAAAGCTGATGTCCATTGACCGATATGGTATCAATAAGAATGACATTGGTACGCTTGCCAAGGCATCCTTTGAGGAGACGGAGAAGATTCTCTTGCGTGCGGCCCTCTTTGGTGAAGTCGACCCTGTGACGGGTGTATCGGCCAACATTATGATGGGTCAGCCCATTCGTGGTGGAACCGCATTCTCTCAGATTCTTCTGGACGACCAAATGCTACCACAGCTCTTGGCCGATATCGATACCGAGAGAAAAGTAGACGTGGAAGAAGAACAGGCGGGTGATTTGAGCCGTTTGGACGAGTCTACCCTACAGATGTCAGACCCATGTTCCTCTGTCCAATTCCAGGCGAGTTTGGTCATGCCACCGAGCAAGGCCATCATGGAGGAAGAGGACATTGAGTTGAACATTATGGAGTAATCCCTTCTTGCTTCCTCCCGCTTCCTCCCGTTTCCTCACCCTTCCTTCCCCGCTTTCCACATTCAAACATAAAGCAACCCCACGGTTTTCGGTTATGTCGAGTCCCCTTCCCCCTCCGTGGAGCCGTTTTTTTCTGTACCCGCTCACGGTACAACCCCTTTCTCAGACCTTTCAATGGGCTGCGAATGAGCACAAACATGAATACGAGGACGAAGAACGCACCCTTCATGAGTATCGTAATCGTATTCAGGTCTACGAATCCCAGTTGCCTCCTGGGAGAAACTGGGAATACTATAAAAAAGCGGTAAATCCCTACGAATGGGTCTACACGCAAAAGAAGTATGATGGGTTTCCCGATTCCATCTGTCTATTACGGCCCCTCTCTCGTTCGTATTTCAAGATGGTGGAGATGTTGTCCTTGATAGGCTTCTTTGACTCCACCCCTCGTCCTCTACGTTCTGCTCATGTCTGTGAGGGACCGGGTGGGTTTATTGAGGCCCTGTATGATGAATCGGCAAAGCGTCAATGGAAATGTCATTCGGCAACGGCAATGACACTCAAATCCTATCAGACTCATGTTCCAGGCTGGAGAAAGGCGTCGGCATTTCTTCGTAAGAATCGCACGGTGGAAATCCTGTATGGCGAGGACGGTACAGGAGATATTATGAAGCCCGAGAATCAGCAGGCATTTATCGACCATATCACGCAAAAAGTGGACCTGTTTACGGCAGATGGTGGCTTTGATGTCTCCTACGATTACGAGAAGCAGGAAGTGCTCGTCTTTCCTCTCTTGGTCGCATCCGTCAAAATGGGGCTGGAAGTGTTGAAAAAGGGGGGTGTATTCCTTCTCAAGGTGTTTGATTTTTATCATCGTGGAACGGTGGATTTGCTGTATTTCCTGTCCTGCCATTTTCAGGAATGGACCCTCTACAAGCCCAGTATGAGTCGTCCATGTAATCCAGAACACTATTTTATCGGAAAGGGATTTACGGGATGTACCGACGAGGTATTGGATACCATGCGGATATGGTGTTTGTTACTGGAAAGTCATCAGCCTCTGCATCGTCTGTTTCAAGAGGGCTATTCCTATGACCCTGCCTTTCTTGCGTACATTGAACAACAGCGTACCGTTTCGTATCGTTCACAGCTTCATTATCTCGGGCGAGTGTTTGAGAGGATTGACAAAGAACAGGTCCATCCGCAGACGATGGATGTATCAGAGAATGAGCGGCAGAGTTATGAATGGTGTGTTCGGTTTGATGTTCCTCGGTGTGCCCGTTCCCTCACTTCTTTGGTCCCTTCCCCTGGAGTTGGGGAGTCACAAAGCGATCGACCAGTTTCTTGCCCACCACCACCGATGCCTGATGTTGAGAAAGACGTCCTTCCGCCATCCGGTCTAGCATCGTAAGCATGGTATAAATCGGAGTCAAATCGGCATGTTGAATGATTTTCTTAAAGAGTTCGGGATAGGACGCAATAAGTTCAGGAATACGAGCACGAATGGCCTCCTCGCTGAGTCCTTCGGCCAACCATTGTTGGGTGTCACGTAGCATCGTGCGAATGGTCTGTGCGCGTTGGGCGGGGTCATACTCGAGTGGGCGAGATTCTGCCTCTGCCGTAGCTTCTTCCATCGTTTGGCGATGCGTGGGAGGGAGATTTCGTTGAGGGTGTGACATACGGGTTTTACTCTGACAGAGTACAGAAAATGGGTTTAATATCCAAACACTCCATAGAAATCAACATGGCGATGATTCGTTCGGTTCAAGTGGAGCCTCTTCCGCTCGCATCGGGTGGGGCACCTTCTCAGACCCAGAAGGAGATGGAGAAAACGAATGTCACGTTGGCGATGATGAGTGCCCAATCTACGGCAGATACCAAGTATGATCCTCCCCCTCCTCCCACGGTAACGACCCCTGTCGTCAAAGAGGCATTCTGTGGAGCAGACCCGCGTGACCCCTCGCATTGGCTCGTTCTCATCGGTGCGCTGTTCATTTTGTATGGGGCACTGTCCAAATAAGGGTATTAAATACCTGCCCAATCTCCAAATCATCGTAGGGTATACTAGTAAGGGTTCTCATGTGGCCACGTCAGAAGGGTTGGGGACAGGAAGACCAAGCGCAGGAAGAGCAGGAAGACCAAGAGCAGGAAGAAGTGGATGATGATACGCCTCTTCCAGGACTTGACGATACATTTCTCCAGAAGACAAAAGACCTCAAATGGGCCGTGTATGAGAATACCATTCTAACACCCGAAGAGAACACGCCTGAGGCACAGCAGAATGAGCTTCTTCATGTGTATCAAACGATGCTGATGCGTGCCTATCGTCTATTACGAATCGCTCAGGGGCGTTCCATCCGACCTCAGGAGTATGACACCTTTCCTTCCGAAATTCGCCCCCTTCTTCAAGATCTTTGTGAGTGGTTGACCGCCTTTTCTTCGGGAAAGCCGTTATCCGCAATGGTTCCCTATACGAGTTATTTACAGCAGAGTCTGACGGTATATCCGTTTATTCACCGAAGACATGTGGGTGGAGAAGATGACGTAGAAGCCCAATAGGACCCTCTACCGATTCTTTTATAGGATAGGAAGTAGAAATGGTATCGTTGACACGTAAAGCCAATAAGGGGCGCAATGGGTGTCCATCAGGGTATATTTTGCGAAAAGGATATACTCGTCGTTATCGTCCGAGTCTCACACACACAGGATTTACCGTGCGTCGTATGGGGAAGTTATATACGGTGCGTCCAAAATCAAAATCCATTCGTGTGCCGGCAGGTTGTATCAAGAACCGAGGTCTCCCAGGAAAGGGTCCTGTATCAGGAGAGGGAATCGGTAAACTCCGGAAGGGAGATTTGATTAAGTACGGTTATCAGTACCGTCTATCGGATACACAGCGTCATCGTGCTCTGAAGCAGGCCATTGAGCAATATGGCGCCCTGACCGTGTATCGTAAGTTGAATGCGGTCGCCAAGTTGTCCACACGTACGGCTCCCGATGCCAGTGCCATCTTTGGAAGAGACCGTAATTGGGTGCGAAACCATCACCCCTTGAAGGAGAAAAAATAAGCCGTCCTATGAATCAAGTATCACGTAAGACATCCACGAGGAAAACGTGAAGGTCTTACTTGCTTTTCCCTCATCAGAAGAGATGGAAGCCCCTGCGCCTACACCCGTCCCTACCCCTGGTTCGGGGGATGAATCAAAACAGGAGTTATGGTCGTTTCAGAATGCTTTCCTGTTTGTCCTATTGCTGGTATCCTTCTTTATGACGACCCTGTTCGGTTCACGTGCTTTTTTTGATATCAAGCGCATTAAGGATGATTGGCCGAAGCATCGTTGTACGCCTCTGATTATGCCTTTTGCTGGTTTTTTTGGACACAATGCCAAGGAGAATTTTGAGTTCTGTATGGGGAACATTTTCAACATGAATACACAGTCCTATCTCGGAACCTTCTCCTCCATCTTTGGTCGGTTTACCGGCGTCATCCAGACGATTTTCAATACACTCAATTCCCTGCGAAATGTGATTGCGACCTTGGGAGGTGGCATCAATGTGATATTCCAGGAATTTACGGAGCGTATTTCTTCCTTTTTCTTTCGTCTTCGTGTATCGGGTATTTACATGAAATCTCTGTTTATGCGAATGTATGCGTTGCTCTTCTCGGTGATGTACTTGGGAATGTCAGGCATCACAGGAATGACATCCTTTACCAATACGTTCCTCTTTTCCTTTCTGGACACCTTCTGTTTTCCAGGGGATACCCTGATTCAGGTTCAGAGAGACGGAAAAAGGCAGGATATTCCATTGCGGGAGGTGAAGAACGGGGATAGATTGGCAGGAGGACAGCGCGTGACAGGATGTTTCCAGTTCCTCGCACGGGGTCAGCCGATGGTACGTCTCGGGTCCATTCTCGTGAGTACGAATCACTACGTGGCCTATCAGGGTCGTTGGGTACAGGCCGGTGCGCACCCCGACGCGCTTCCCATGGGTGGATGGGACAGCGAGGAGCCCCTTTATTGTCTGAATACAGATACGCATCGCATTCCGATAGGCGACTATCTCTTCTCGGATTACGACGAGACCTCCGTGGGAGACGAGGAAGCCATGCGTGAGGTCGAGCGGCACATCAATGCGGGTCGTCTTTCCAAGGCTCCTTTTGTCGGAACGGAATATGGCGCAGCGGTTTCCCCTGCCACCCGCATCCAAACCAAGCGGGGTGTTCGTTCAGCAGACGAGATTCGATTAGGCGATGTCTTGTCCACGGGTTCCACGGTGGTAGGAGTCATTCACAAGAAGGTCACCGAATATGCTCCTCGTCCCGATGGGACAGAGTGGGCGCTTTCTACGTTGTATTGGGAGCCCTTGGAAGGGCGTTGGAAGCGCTGGGGAGAAGTGGCGAAGCCCTCTTCGTCCTCGTCCACTGAGAAGGAGTTCTGTTCCTTTGTGGTTGTCCCTCACTCTCAATTGGAGTTGGAAGATGGAACACGTATCCGTGATTATATGGAGTGGTGCTCTCCGGATGCGGAGAACGCCTATACACGCCAACTGGAGAAAGAACGTCCGTGAGCCGCCCCTCCTCCGAATAGGGGGTACAGGGGGAGGCCCGCCTGCCTTTAGGCAGGTGGGAGGTCCCCCTCCCCTAGAGAAAACCGAGAAGAAGAAAAGAAACGGACACAGAAGATGGAGGCAAAATGGCCCTTTCTGGTTCTACTTATCTTCTTCTTGGGATTGACAGGCTATGTGGTATCCCGTCTGGAGCGTACGAAGGTCATGAACAATTGGGAGAAACGCCGATGTGAAATACCGGTGATGGTGGGTGCGAGTTTCTTTAAGCCCGACACGGATACTCGTTCTCCCACGGAGTTCTCGGTGGATAATTTCAAGTTTTGTACGAAGCAATATTCGGACACCTTCCTTGCGATGATCATGGGACCCTTTTCGTGGTTATTAGGGAAGCAGGTGAGCTTGACAGGAAAATCATTGGGTATCCTTCAAACCGTGAAGCAAATCCTTGCGAGGTTGTATGCGGGGTTTATGACCTATTTGAACTCCTTTCTTGGAAAGTACAGGAGAGGTATCAATGGACTGCGACGCATCATTATCTATTTGCGAATGGCGGTACAGCGTATGATGGCGATTGCGGTTTCCACCATCTATATGGGGATGACCCTCTTTCGTGGAATCATTACAGGCATTCAAGTCATTATCCGTGTGGTTCTCATTATTTGCGCCATTATGCTCGCTGTCATCATCCTCTTGTGGTTTGTCCTCTTCCCGGTCATTCCCATTATCATGTCTGCCTTGTCCGCCATCGTCGCTATGGTGGTCGTATTGGGTGTGGTGATGTCAGGTGCGTTGGCCTCGGAGGCAGAAAGCAAGAAGGGTGGATTCTGTATGGCAGGAGAAACGTGGATTCCTGTCTCTCCTGTCCCCAAACGGGCCTGCCAGGTCCAAGTAGGTGATGTACTCCAGGATGGATCCCGAGTGACGGCGACGATGGAAATGACGGGCGAGGGGGTTTCGTGGTATTCCGTGGATGGGATTCTTCTGTCAGGCGATCATCTCGTTCAAGGAACCGATGGAGAATGGCATCCGGTCCACGAGGACCCCCGTGCCTGCCCTCTTCCTCAGATGGAGCGCCCTCGTGTGTATTGTTTCAATACCACCACCCAATGTATTCCTGTCACGGGCCTATCCGGTCAGACCCTCTGGTTCCGAGATTGGGAAGAGTTATCGGCAGAGGACGAAGAGGGTCATTCCCTGTGGAGAGAGAGGGTCCTTCAGCTGTTAAACGGAGAAGCGGATGCAACCGAAGCGGAAGCGACCGAAGCGGACGCGACCGAAGCAGAAGCGATCAAAAAGGCAGGCCAAGAACCGTTGGAGATTCCACTTTGGAGTCCCATGACGGAGATACAAGTTCCAGGAGGATGGAAGAACATCGTGGAGCTCCGTGTAGGAGATGAAGTGATGGATGGCAGGACCATCACACGTATCTTGGGCAAAGTTCATGGTGAGACAGAGGCTAGTACAAGCGAAGGAGCTGGCGCAAGCGAAGCGGCTGGTGCAACACGGGAATGGACCACGGGCGGATATCAGTGGCAGGATGGAAAATGGTCTCTCTGTCAGGGCTCTCCCCATCTAGGACAAAGAGGATGGAATCTCATCACGGAATCGGGTGTGTTCCAGGTTAGACGAGGCGATGAGGTGATACGGTCAAGGGATTTCACCGAGGTGGGTTATGACCAAATTCAGAAAACCTATCCATTTGTACTGGAACGTCTCCGGAAATGCCCCTAGACGGATTCATTATTCTATCCTCATCAGTAGAATGAAAACTGGATTTCTGATTACGGGGCTTCTATTGCTCTTGGTGGCAAATCTAATGATGGTCTATTCCCGTCCAATGGGTTCCGATGAGGGATTTATGAACTACTTTTTGGAGAATGCGGGGGCATCGGGTCTAGGAAAGAACAAGTATGAGCCAATTGGAGCCTTTGATGATGTTCGTATCACTCCCGAGAATGGTGTGAGTGTATGGCGCGGTACGGCTCCGAACGAGCCCCTGTTGGGTCCGGCGTTTGAACCCGGTCCGGATCAGCTGTTCATCTTTAAGAACAACCAGGCGAAGCCTGAGTGCTGCTCGTCGTCGTATTCCTCGGATATGGGTTGCGTATGTAGCACCCCTGAGCAGCGTAATTACATTAATATGCGTGGAGGGAATCGTACGGTGGAGGATGGTATCTAAAGGGAGGGAGACGCAAGCGTCCCCCTACACCCCCTCTCTCGATGAGCTGGAAGGGTCAGGCTACTTATGAGCCTGCCTGAGAGTCCCTAGCCTGCCTTAGAGCGCCTCTACCCACCTTAACCGAACCCTAGCCTGCCTTAAAGACCTCCCACCTGCCTTAGGGAAACCTTTCATACGACATCGTGTCCTCAAAAGAAAAAGGAATTGATTCTATCGTTTCACCTAATAGAATGAATTCCTCGTCGGCAAATACAGCGAAAAACAATTTTAGCTCCTTCGTGGCGGCGCCCGTTTCTACTGTCGCAAACGCAGTAAATAACATGGCGGTGAGTGTGAAGAACGGTGCGAACAATTTGCGGAACAGCAATGTCATACAAAACATCGCAGAGCCCATTCAGGAGTCCTATCGTACGGCAATTGAAAATGGAGTGGAGCCATTTATCACCGTCCCTGTGATGCTTGTTATCGGTGCTCTTATCATTGGTGTCATTCTCTTCGTGGTGTTCCAAGAGCAAATTTTGTTTAGTCTGGAAGTGGCCTGGATTCGTATCAAGAATTGGTGGAGTGGAAACATGGTTCCTCCTGCCCCTGCCCCCGCTCCTGCCTCCGAGGTACCTGAAGTCCCCATTGACCATTCCGCCATTGAGAAGAGCCTGCCAGGAAAGATGGAGATGCCAGGGAAGAAGGAGGTATTTAACATTGCCGCCAATCGCTACACGTACCAGGATGCGGAGCCACTCTGTAAGGCATTTGGGGCAGAGCTCGCCACCTACGACCAAGTAAAGGAGGCCTGGAGCAAGGGGGCGGATTGGTGCAATTACGGATGGATTAAGGGGCAGGCAGCGGTGTATCCCACCCAGGAAGAGACCTTTGAGAAGCTCCAGGCAGGACCTGAAGACCAGCGAATGGCATGCGGTGTTCCAGGTGTGAATGGTGGTTATTTTGACAATCCGGATCTGCGCTTCGGTGTTAATTGTTATGGTGTGCGTCCAAATCAAAATGAGTCCGACGTACGTCATAAAATGGGAGCGGATGGCGTAGTCACTCCCGACGGTATTGAATACAATCGTAAGGTACAAGACTACAAAGCCCAACGCTCAGACATCCCTGTCAATCCCTTTAACGACTCGGTGTGGTCCGAGTAGGCTCTCCTGCCTCGTTAGGTGGGTGGAAGAGCACGTCCATTGCCTGCCGGTGGTGGTGTGGCAGACTGGCGCAATGTTTTGGCGGTGGTGTACCCACGGTTTGCCCGAATAAAGCTCAGGATATCGACAGTCTCATCCTTCCCTCCACGTTGACGATAGTAGGCATGAAGAAGTTCCTCTATCTTGGCCAGGGTCAATGGATTGGGTTCACGCTTTTCTGCGACACGAATCGTCCCCTGATGGGTTTGAATGATGGCCTTCTCCATTCCATTTGTCTGTAGCGATTGAATCACTTGCTTTTCGTAGTCATCTCGTACCTTGCGAGCCGACCCATATTGTTTAAAGAACGAAGAGGCGAGATTTCCATAATGTAACCAGTATCGTACATAGGTTCCAATACCGGGGTCTGCCATTTACAATTCTAATGAATAGGCTTATCTTTTGCTGGTTTAAATAGGGGGACGCGTGCGTCCCCCTGAACCCCCTCTCTTGATGAGCGGGATGGAACTCCCTGTACACTGCGTAGCGCCCTCTCTCGTTGAGCGGGATGGAACTCCCTCATGTCCTGACGTTTGCCTGCCTCTTCCTGTCTGCCTTTCGGGGGGCTTTGGTCGCTTCACTTTTGCCTTTTCTGTTAAAACGTCTTTTCACAGAACGGACAATGGGCCGATTTATTGTATTGAAACACGAGAAAGATAAAGATAAGGAGAACAAGGATAACAAGCAGGGAAAAGATAGAAATGGCAATGACGACATAGGGGAATGACCGTTGAAAGATGAATTGGAGAAAGGGTTCAATCACAAGCTGTTGAATATAGTTCTTTGTATCGGAATGATTGAGAGCGTGTGCAAACTGTTCCACCCATCCTTTGAGGAGTTGTTCAAAGCGTTCCTTGTCCTTCGTGCGGTCTCTCATCCTTTGAGGAATGTGGTGATTTTTTGAAATCTCTTCTAATCGCTGTGGTCAGAAGGCTCCGGATGACGACCCCCTCCCTATGGTTCTCCTATCCACGACCCCAGTATACCAAACGGTTGAATGCGGCAACACAGAAGATGGAACCTTCCTACCAGTTTACCATGGTGAAGGCTCGGTCCGATGTCCCCTTATCCTTTCTGGTAGATACCGATACCCCACTGTGTCTAGAAGTTTTACAGGAGGAGCTCCATACTCATACGGAATGGTGGGACACAGTACTCAGTGAGTTTCTACTCGCTACGACGGCCTATTTTTCGAAACCCTATACGGTTCAACACATTAAGCGAATCACTCGTCATCTACTGGAGATCAAGGAGCCTCTTACGTATCCATTACGTATAACCTGTTATCCGACGCTACTAGAAATTACAGCAGGAGTCATCTATGTTCACTGGGAATATGATACAGAACCCGCATGGATTACCATTCCGGATGAGGAGGACCTTCAAGTCCAGCTTCCGGTCCCACCCCCTCTCTCATCTGCTCAAGAGAGCATACGACAGCCTGCCCCTCCTGCCTCTTCTGTCCCTCCTGCCTCTTCTGTCCCTCCTGCCTCCGTCCCTCCTGTCCCTCCTGCCTCTTCCACCCCCCCTGTCCCCCCTGCCTCTGCCTCCGCAGTCGCTGTGTGTGCTCCGGCTCCCCCGTCCAGTGACCTAGAGGAATGGGATGCGGCCTCTCTTCCTGAGGAAAAGGGTACTACGGGCAAAAAAGACCATACGGAACCACCCATCTTGAAATTGTACGAGAAACAGCGTGTAAAAGAGGCTCAGTTACGGGCGAGGCTAGCAGCGTATCAGGCCCAGGCACAGATGAACCACTTTTATGAGAAATACGGCGACGAGGTGTCCGAATCCGAATGGGGTTCGGAGGACGAGGAGGAAGAGGACGAGGACGAGGACGAGGACATCGCTTCTCCGTAAAAATATGCCCTCATTCTTTTATAGATAGTAATGTCAGGTACAGAAATGAAAAACGCCATCCTTATCGTTCTGGTTGTCGCGGTGATCCTCTTTATCGTTTATCAATATGACCCATCTATGTTCGGTCTATTGTCTTCCTATGATGGATTTCAAGACATGAAGGACGCACATGGCAGCCAAAAGGCAGGTCAGAATGCGGCTTCGGGTCCTGAGCAGGCCAAGCAAGTCGCAAACGCTCCCGCTGTCAACCAAGCGAATCAGGCAGGTAACCCACAGTCGGCAGGTGCGGCCGGTCAGGAGCTGAAGCAGCAGCCAAACGGCAAGAAGGAGGGTTTTGCGGACATCGGTGCCTTTGAGGGTCCGGCGAACTTTGGAGCCGCCGAGGCTCCTGCGGGATGCTACCCACGTGACCAACTGACTCCCTCCGAGCTGCTTCCGAAGGACATGAACACCATTTGGGCCGAGCAGAATCCAATGGGTTCGGGTTCACTGAAGGGCAAGAACTTCCTGAGCGCGGGTGCCTTGATCGGCGTGAACACCGTGGGTCAGAGCCTGCGTAACGCCAATCTCCAGCTCCGCTCTGAGCCACCGAACCCACAAATGCAAGTCAGCATCTTTAATCAGTCCACTATCTCTCCGGATATCAGCCACCGTCCTCTGGAGATTGGTGCCTAAGGGAGACGCAAGCGTCCCCCTGTACCCCCTCTCCCAATAAGCCTAGGGAGGCAGCCTGCCCCCCTGCACCCCCTCCCTCAACGAGCTGGATACAAACTCATCCCTCTCTCAACAAGCTGGACTTCCCTATTAAGCGAGAGAGGAGTCTATCACCCTCTCTTCTACAGTGGGAGAGGACACCCACACCTCTTCTACGGATAGACATATCACACGAGAATGTGATATGTCTCTGATACCACCCCTCCTCTACCACAAACGTATGACAGGAAACAACGACGAAATCTTCTTAGAGGAAATAGAGACATGTCCATCCTAGACAGCGTACAATCCTTATTTCACCGAATCGCAGGGAGTCATTTTCCCACGGTATCTGTGACATCTTCTGTGGATGGAAAGAGTTATCGTGTTCGTGATTTACCCGACAAGCAACAAGCAGCCGATATGATGGCACGAACCCGTGTCCGTCTGACCCGTTTGTGTGACGCACTCGAGAAGAAATACCCTGACAAGGACCAAGTCCGACAAATGGTTAGTAATTTCCGCTCTGACCCCGAGCGCTTTCTCGAGTCCACGCCCGATGAAGAGCACACATCGTCCACCGTCAACAAAGGGGAATCCATTCATATCTGCCTGCGTCAGCGTGATGGTCCTGACGAGCGCTTGGTGGATGAAAACGTGATTATGTTTGTCGCACTCCACGAGATGGCGCATATTGCCACCCGTTCCATCGGTCATGGACCTGACTTCTGGAACAACTTTGGATGGCTTCTCAAAGAGGCAGAAGGAATGGGACTCTATCGCTATACGGACTTCTCGGCCCATCCGGTCAGCTATTGTGGGGTATACATCACGGACTCTCCACAATACGACCCTGCCAAAGACGGGACTCAGCTTCAAATTGGAGGAATGTTTCGTAAGAAGGAATGAGGCAGGCGCAACGGGACGTAAAGAGGCAGGAGTCAAGCGAGACAGCGAGAAAGGCGTACGCCCCCTAAAAAGGCCAATAGGGATAGAGGGATGTCTTCTGATATCAACGAGATATTGAATCCGAAGTTATTATCCGATTTTCGTGAGGATATGCCTCCGGTCCAGTGTAAACTGTGGAAGGGTGGCAATCAATATGAGACATTGACCTTTGAGGATATCTATTGGTTTGATACCTTGGAGCAACTCAAGCGTATGATATGCCACGCAAAGAAGGGAGATGCCCGTTATGACCCGATGTTTCTCTTTGTGGGTGTCCCTGTAGCGGAAGCAGAAGAAGAAGAGGAGGAAAAGGGTGAACCTACCCTGACCACGATGTATTACCCCCTGGATTATTTGTGGTATCCGATGGGAAGCCATCAATCCAGGGATGCCTATCGTATTCGCCACCCCCTTCGTAGTTTTACGAAACCCGATATGCGTTTCGTTACGGAAACCGGTGAGTTTGCGAGTCCGAACATTGAGTATCGTGGCCGAAGTACCATGGAACATGTCTTTGCAGACCGAGTGATTCCCGTCTTTCATGTCTATCCCTTTCATCTCCTCTATGAAGCGTATCGTGGCGTAAAACCCATCAGTGAAATGGAGTGGAATAAAAAGTTTGCCCCTTACTTTCCCGAGCTGACGACAGAGGGTCCCTTTCTCCCTCGTGCGAAGGAGAAGGCAAACGTACAGCAAATCTCTCGGTATGTGGCGCTACGTGAGCAAACGTTGTATCGTGTAAATGAGTGGCTCAGCACCATTTCCGAGTTTCCCAATTGGCAGTTGAGTGGGATTCAGCAGTTGGTTCTCCTTTGGAAAACACCCGTTCCTGACTTTCAAGGGTGTGCCTCCTTGTTCTATGAAACCAAAGTGACCGCACGACGCCCCTATCTTCGCCTGCTTCCTGCGGAGGGTTCAGGCGTCACCAAGATACACGTAGACGGCATTTTACCGATTCCTACCTTACATGACCCGAGAGTGATGGAATCATGGAGCAAAGAAGTGTCTCCTACACCAAAGAATGACTTTCTATGCGTCAAATACATCCATCGGCCGGTCATCGGAAACGCTCCACCGATTTATGGAACGATTCACGTACTCAACGACGGCACAATGAAGTGGGCGGTACAGCCTCCAAAGAATGTGCGTATGCTCCATCCGAATCTGGATTTTCGTACCATGGATGGATTAATGAATCACGTATTGGAAGGATTTCCACAGCCTCTTGCGGACGCACGTCTTCATGATGTCTCCCTCGTTCTTACCCTGCGTTTGGGAATCACGTCTGAGCGCTTTACCAAGAAGCGTCTTCTCCAACGTCTTCCCTTCTTTCAGACGTTTTTCCGTGAAATCCAACCCCTCCCTGGGATGAATCCGATTCTCTCCCTTCGGTACAAGGCTGTAAGCCAATACGTTTCCGAGAATGAGGTCTTTTCGTTTATCACCCAGCGTGCCACACAACTTGCCTTGGAGGAAGGGGAACAGCCCCCGCTTCTCCTGGTACAGGCCATTCAGAATGAATTCCAATTGCCCGAGAAAGAAGCATTGATGTATTTTATGGAATGGTTAAAACGAAAAGGACAATTTACCGTGGAAAATCCAGAAGAGGGCGATTTCTCCGAGAGTTTTCATCCAGGCGTTGACCTTCACCTCTATGGTCAACATCCTGCCTATTATGTACACATTCATCGGATGGACCACATGTCCACCTATCGTCGCATCTATGCGCTTCTCAGCCTGTTGTTTATGGAAGACAATGGATACTACCTTCAAGAGGATGTCCAACGAATTCAGCGGGTGGCAGAAGATATGGAGAGTCAGGAAGAGGCGTGGGAAGAGAATCAACGTCAAAAGGAAGAGGACGTGGAGGAGCGCCTTGGTGAGTATGTGGCGGAGGAAAAGGAACCCATGGCCACGGGTCTGTTGGAGGACTGGGGTGTCTTAGAAGACCCATTGGCATTCAACGCAGAGCCTGCCTCTCCCCCTCCCCCTCCTGAGAAGCCTGCGGCCAAGGCAGCAAAAGCCGCAGTGGCTGCGGCCGCACCTCCAAGTCTATTGGACCGAGATCCCATGGCAATGGAATCACGACGGGTTCAACCCAAGGAGTGGTTCATTCGTAAACTCAAGCAACTCGATGCGCGTCTATTTGGCTTTATTAGTCCTGTAAAAGGAGACAATGGGTACAGTCGGTCCTGTCCTGCCACCGAAGACCGACAGCCTGTCATTATGACCAAAGACCAATACGATATGATGCGTAAGGTTTATGAACAGGATAAGATCTATTGGATTATCTACCCCTTAGAGGGAACAGAAGAACCCAACGCACCGGTAGGTACAGAGGAGACCATTACTGTGTTACGGTTTGGTTCAGATGTAGATACGATTCATTATCTGTTTTGCCCACGATTCTATTGCATATTGGATGAGATCATGGTCCGTGAAGTCGATTTGATGAAGACGACCGACCGACAGGGTCGTCCCAAACCTCCGAATACATGTCCCTTTTGTCATGGTGGACGATTAACGGTCGAGGACCAGAAGCGCCCCACCCTAGAGGGCCGAACGGTAGTAGAGCGTAAAAAGAAAAAGGGTTCCACCGCCGTTCATGACCAAATCTCCTTTCTCGGGACGAGCACTCATCCCGAGGGCCTGTCTCTCCCCTGTTGTTTTATTCGGCAGAAGAGTCTGCGTATCAAAGATGAGCGCTTTGAACACATTCGTTCTCAGTTACAGGAAATCGAAGTACAGGAACAATTACAAGAGGATGGTTCGGAGATTCAGAGTGAGAGTCAGAGTCAGAGTCAATGGGAGGAGGATAGAGTGGAAAAGGAACGTGTGAGTATCCCCTATCGTACCTTGTTAGACAACGTACATCGGAAATATATTCTGGAACCGAATCATTTTCCACGCGCAGGATTGTTCGCCACGGCATCTCCTGCGTTTGACCAGTATTTTCAACAAGATTCCAGTCGCCAATTGGTCTCCCGCGTGGCCGTTCAACTAAAACTACGACCGAATGCGTATGGATTTATACGTATGGGTGTGGACAATCCACGATACCAGTCCTTGTTGGGTGCGATGGCCCCTCTCTTGCGATGTTCCTCTATCCCTGAGGTCATTCAGCGTATGGAAGACGTCTTACAGCCACGTATTTTTCTGAACGCGCATTTTGGAAACCTCGTCATGGAGTTCTTCCGTCCCGAAGAGCCTGCCTTTATGCCCGAAACCTCCCATGAGTTAATGAAATGGGCGGATGAATCGCTGGGTATTCGTATGACCTCTTCAAACTCCTATGCGCTCTTGCGAATCTACAATGCGTACACCCACTTTCTCGCCTTTTTGAAGGACCCTCGCCAACGCAAGGAGTTGCGCCATCTCCAGCCCTTGCTGGCGGAACCAGGTCTCTTTAGTGTGGCAGGCATTCAACTCATCGTATTGGAGGACAAGGGTGAAGGAAATCCCATTGAGGTGCGTTGTCCCACGTTTGGTATCTCCCCGATACGTCATAAAATCAATGATGTGGTATTTATGTCACGCACCATGCGTAGAATGGGAAATTCAGAGGAATATCCTCATTATGAGTTGTACGTCTATACCAAAAACCAAGTGGGTCGGGGCGGAGAGCCAGAGATTCATCACACCACGCTCCTATGGGAAAATCGCCTCTATGAATCGTGGCCCGAGATGGTTCAATTGCGTGTACAGGAATATCGTTCCCAATGTGAATCCGTACATCGTTCCATCTATACTCCCCAACGTGGTATCGTAGAGTCCTCCATGATTCCCTTGTCCAATGCGGTAGAGGGTTCGAAGGTACGTCCAGAGGGAATTGTCAAAGACCATTCCAATCACATTGTGGGCATCACCTTTCGCTCCAAAATTGGGTCGAGTGCGATGGTGGTCGTTCCCGTGGTGGATGACGGTGTGATTTCCATCTCTGCCGCATTTTCCATCAAGAGTATCTATTTGGATTGGGAGGACATCAAGCTTGCGCCCGTGGAGGATGTCGTAAGATACTATCGTGAACGCATCAAGCCCTCCTTTTCTCTCTATAAAGGCTATGAAGTCGAGTACATTGTAAAAGACAGGCTAACCGGCAAAGTGGTGGCCATTCAACTGGCCAATCGGGTCTATGTTCCCGTCGGCGATACGAGTCGTCCCGATGCGTTGGTCGCACTGGAGTTGCCCATTGTCACCATTGACCGTTTTGAGTATGTCATGAACAAACAAATGTCGGGAACGTATCAGCGCGGATACACGGAGGACATGCCGTGGGAGGAATGGACTGCATCCGCAGAGGTCGAGAAGGGGTGTGGAAAGGACGAGAGTCTAGAAGAGGAAATGACGGTTCATCATCTAGACGAGTTGTATCAACAGTTTCGTGTGATGGTCTCCCAGTGGCTATTGAGTCAACGGGCAGGTACGGAAATTCGCCGAACGATTGAGGGAATTCTCTTTCGTAAGGACCTGCCTTTCTATGAACGGCGGAAACGCCTATCCATTTGGCTCACGCCTGTCTTTTTTGAGTGGTTTGATACGGAAGATGGGCCCCTCACACCCACAAGAATACGTCGAGACTGTCGTGTCATGACCACACCGGAATCGTGTACGGGTTCGTGTCGTTGGAAAGAAGATGCGGCGGGACAGGGACGAGGCAAATGCCGGTTACATGTCCCCTCTGCCGTGAAATGGGGGGAAAAGGGAGGAAGTCAGGTGAGTGTGGTGGAGCTTTTTATGAAACGTATATTGGATGAATTGGTACGTTTTCCGACACGCCGAAAACAGCTTCTGACCAAAGACGGCATCTCTCGGGTCACTCGGGTCACGGAACCGATTCGTGAAGGAAACCAATACATTCTTCCTGAGTCCTCCTCCACGTGGTTAGACCTCTTACGATTTGATTGGATGTATCAACCCCAGGAAAAGCCCAAATACTACGAAGAAATGTCACGAGAACCAGAGGACCTGCCTCCGCCACAGGAGGAACGTATGCCCCCTGAATGGTATGATGTCTTTGGAGAAGAATCGCCGTTTGTGGTGGAATGGTCGGATCAACCCGAAACACCATTTGTCCCCTTCATGTCCCTGTTGGGAATGACCTTAGAAGAATGGGGGATTCCGCCGACGACCATGGTTCCCACACAAGACGAATGGAAGCAGTATGCGAAAAAGACGAAGCAATCGGTGGGATATGTACACTGGTCGGAAGAGAAGTACGATGCGCAGGAACCCGAGATCCAATGGATACGCACGATTGGAGGAATGGATCGTAGCGTTGTCTTTGTCATCATGGGACAGCGTGTCGGATTAGTCATGGAGGAGGGACAGCCCATGATTCGTATCGACTCCTTACCGGATAAGCTCAGACAGGTATGGGATGCCACGCCCATTACGTCCTTTCTCAAACGTCCCACCGTGATCAAACGCCCTTCCAACGCACCCCAACAAGAAGTCGTCCTCCCACCCGCTCCTGTGGTGAAAAAACGCCCCGTCTTGATAAAAAAGGCACCCCTCGTCAGCTCCTCCTCGGGTCTCCCCACCCCCATGGGTCCACCCTCAGAACCGCTTCCCCCTCCTTCGTATCTTGCTCCTGCCTCCTCTGCGGCCGCTTCTGCCTCTTCCGCTTCTGCCTCTTCTTCTCTCCCAGCTGCTCCGTTGATAAAGAAACGTCCTACCTTGATAAAACAGGCTCCTCCTGCTGCTCCAGCTCCTCCTGCTGCTCCAGCTCCTCCTGCCTCTTCTGCTTCCTCCTCTTCTACACCCAATCAAGGAATCCTTCCAAATGCTCCGTTCATAAAGAAGCGTCCTACGTTGATAAAGCAGGCTCCTGTCGCCCCTCCTGCCTCTCTTCCTGCCCCTCCTGCTCCTGCTCCTGCTCCTGCTCCTACCCCTCCTGCCTCTCTACCTGCCTCTCTTCCCGTCGCTCCGTTGATAAAGAAGCGCCCTACGTTGATAAAGCAGGCTCCTGTCGCCCCTCCTGCCTCTCTTCCTGCCGCTCTTCCCGTCGCTCCTCCTGCCGCTCCTTCCTCCTCCCCGATGGTTCCACCACTTGTTACAAAGAGACCGACCCTCATCAAAGAGGTACAACCCCCCAGAACCTTATCTCCACCTGAGCCTGGTTCTGCTTCCACTTCCCTTTCCTCTTCTGCCTCTTCTGCCGCTCCTGCCTCTTCTGCCTCTACTCTTGCCCCTGCCCCTCTGGTAAAAAAGAGACCCACACTCCTCTCCTCTTCACGTTCATCTAGACCTTCATCCTCTTCTGAGCCTGGTTCCTCTTCCTAAGGCAACGCCGACTCTAAGGCAACGCCGACTACGTAAATTTGAACGCAAAGGAGGCAAGCGGCTTGGAGGCGGGTTCGTCCTCCATCACAGGGTCAGGAGGGAGAGGAAGAAGAACGGATTGGGAGCCACCAGCTTCCACGGCCCTGCGACGGCATTCCATCATATCCTCCACTTCCTCCGTAAGAATGTTCAATCGCATTCGGCGATAGGAGGGCTGATCCGGATGAAGAATGACCAAGTAGAGATCCGCCACCTCCAATCCATAATACGTTTCCAGTATCCATTTATAGACATTCAGTTGCAATGTATAATGCCAATAATTGGTATCGGGTAAATGGTCCAAGGGAGCCAATCCTGTGGAGAATGGATTCTCGGATTTGATTTCTTTCGAGCGCTTCCAATCGTAAATCACGAATTTTCCATCCGATTTACGACGAAATACCATATCGATGGACCCACACAACTTAATCTTCCGCTCCTCTTCCAAGGGCTGGATGGAATCCGTGAACACTTCCCACTCGGATCGATAAGGCTCCAAATCACCCCCGCAATCGTTCCAGAACTTCATAAAGTATCGCCATTCCGCCGTTTCCTTGACGGCAGGGTCAATCTCTTCGGGAGAACCATGGAGAAATTGTTCAATGGCCAAATGCATTGCTGTTCCTGCCGAAGAGGCCTGCTTTCCATTGTCGTTCCACTCTTTCATAATCTGCTCATCCGTCATTCCATAATATTTGCTGGAGGCCCACTTTGGACCACGGCGCATTTTGGTAATCGTCTCCTTGGCATCAAAATGCTTGAAGAATTCATGGACAAAGCCAGTACAGGAGATATTTCCCTTACATGAGCCATTAACATAATATTTATGGGTTGGTTCATGAAAGGTAATGTGATCGTCACGAGGATGATGATTCAGACGTGTTAAATGCTGCCACGGTAAGGGTGCCATTTATCTCGTAATCCAATGGTATTATCCTTGTATCGTATAAAAAAGTTTAAGTTGTTTTCTTGTATTTTTATCCTGCCCTGAAGGATTGCATCATTCAGGCGTACCCCGCAATCTCCATCAAGAACAAGCCCACTTTATTTCCACCCCGAATCTTGCCCTTGAAGGGGCCACTGATTTCCAGTTTACCCGCCCATTCTGAGGAATCGGAATCCGCACCGATACTGTACAGAAGGTATTTCTCCTTTTTGCGTGCCTCTTCCACAATACTACGAAACGCAGCATCACGTTCCCAGCGATACGAAAGGGCATCCCGAAGAATACGGTCACGCATGGGAAGCGGGTCATCCGGATGAATCGGACGATTCCATTTGTCTTCTTGGATCACCACACGCTGTTTCTCCATAAACGCAGGCGCCAGTCTCTCCTTGACCTCTTTGACCTCTTCCTCTAGCATCTTATCATCCTCGGGTGTTCCTACTCCAAGACGAACCCCTTTCGCACGGCGTTTGATGAGATAGCGTTGGTGAATGTTGCCCACCGTGCTAAACAGGGTAATGGCCAAATCAGGGCGATTGGAAGCGTGTTGATACTTCATGGCCGCCAAATAGTGTTCCATCGTGGGATAGACAATGGCCTGCCCATCCTCCGCCTTTAGGTCACGGTCAGGGTGAGGGAAGGGCGCCGAGAAACTCAACCATCGTCCTGCCCGCTCCTTCGGGACGGTTTCACTTCCCTTCCACTTGAGGGAATCACGGAGCGCCACCTGCGATCCAAAGACAAAGACCTCCGATTCCTTAAAGGTACGAGAGGGGTCTGTCAAACGAGCCATGAGGTCCTTCTCCTCCTTCTTCTCTTCGACCACCGCCACGGGCTCCTCCTGCTCTTCCGCTGCTTCTTCCGAAACCGCAACGGGTGCCTGAATACGAATCAGCAGATAAGCAATGTCCTTTTTACGTTGGTTGAGAATCTGCTCCTCTTGGAGGGTATAACGACCGGCCAAATGACTCTTATTGAAGTTCTTCGGTGCTTTCAAGAGGATATTTCGGATTTTACCGGATTGGAACCACTTGTCAATCAAGACGTTCACGTTTTTGGATTCATTATGGGCGTTCTCCTCCTTTTGTAAATACAAGTCCAGCGACTCCTTCTCGGCATAACTCTTTCCACCCCACGGAGGGTCCACATAGAGAAAGTCCGTGATGTGGGACGGCTCCCATTGACTGATGTCCTCGTTGTGCGGACGAATACGGTCCTGCTTCTTGAATTTCGCAATGTTCTTTACCAGCGCCTCATACGTCTCAGGAACAATCTCATAGGCATCAATGAGCGCCTTTTTGAACTGGTTGGAGAAGTTAATGGTATCCACACCGATATGCGCCGTGGCATCCACAATTCGGCGCACCGAGTCCGCCACAGGGAACCATTTACGAAGAACGAGATTCACCTGGGTCTTCTCCCACGGCTTGAGAACACTGTAGGGGGAGGAAGATACGATGCTGAAGAGCTTATAGGTTTCATTGTATTTCGTGAGGCCGATGTCAAAGTGACGATTTTCCGCCACCGCCGCCGAAGCGGCGGCCTCCACGTTCGGGGGAGCCACCACCAACTCCGCACGGGAGGTACCCGCACGTTTGAAGATGAACCAGCGATTGAGGAACGAGAACTCCTTCACCGCATCTGGCATATAGTACTTGGTTTTCGCACCGCCACGATGGAGCATCTCATAGCTTCGGTCAAAGGTGTTTGTACTGTGCTCCAAATTGAGTTGTCCCAGTTCCTCACGATCCAGAAGACGGAATCCCAGGTCGGCCAACTTCAGGCGAAGGAGCTCAAAGGGTACCAAATACTCCGTGTGGGTCATACCGATACTGAGAAAGCCCACCTTAATCGGCAGGCCAATGGAGGTGTCATCCTCGGTCAGATGGTCCGCTTCATACTCCTTGGTAATGGTCCAAATCGGAACATCCTTTTCGGTACCCGTTTTGGATTGACCACGGGATAGGCCCTGAAGCAGCTGAAAGATAGACTGGCCATCAAAGCAGCATCCGACAAAGTATCCTCCTACTTTTACGGTCTGTGAGAGATTGTTCAGGAATCCATCCACGGTCTCCTTGGATTGGAAGAAGTAGTGAAGCGCAAACATACAGGCGGCGACATCGGCTCCATCCCGCAGCGCCCCCGAAAAGTGCTGGGTGATATACGAAGGCACCGGTCCTTCCGTCTCGGCACGACCAAAGATGGTACGTAGGATATCCTTGTCCTCCGGAGTGGACCCTGCGCTACCATCCACGAGGGATTTGGAACTATCCCCCACCACGAAGGCCATGCGGGGCAATTGTTTGCGTTTCCCCTCACGGATGACGTCCATATAGCGTCGGTAGGCGCCATCCACCGAGTTGGTGATATTATCCGCAGCCGTATCAATTCCGACCACACGATGCGCATGATGTTGGATCCACTTGTACAAATCACCTGCTTTACCGCACGCCAAATCCACGATGGACTTATTGAATCCAAGGAGCGCTCGCTTCAAAAGCAGTTCATTCTTGATGTATTTGTTGTGAAAGTCCTGTAGTCCCTTAATCAGCGCCATATTCTCCTTGGGGGCTTTGCGCTCATAATACTTGACACCGATTCCTGCCCCTCCTCCTGCCTCATCTTTCTCTTCCTTGGATTCGGCAGGCATCATCGCTTTCATCTCTTCGGCGGTGGGTTCTTCCCGTCCGCTGCGAATCATGGAAAGCGTGACAGGGTCATGAATGGACGACCACACGCTATTGGCAACACTCTCATCGTTCATGATACCCGAGTACTTGATGTTTCCGTCTTTGGCTTGTGCCTGGGCACGCAGAAGGCGTTCGGTCTTGTCATGTCGAATACGAGTGGGAATCCATCGCCAGCCTGGTTCACGGGAGGGGTCATAACGCATTTCCACCACGCTATGATTCCGAATGGGCTCCTTGGTCTCCGTCATCACATATTCCTCCAGCGTCTCGGGGTCTACGGTCATCGGCAGATAGCAGGTATTTGCCATCGTATCCGTGTAGTCCACCGGATGGAACAGAACAGGACGATAGCGTACGGGACCTTCATCCTCTTTTGCTTTGACCACAAGGGTCTGTTGAAGAATGGTGTCACGAGGATTCGCCTCTTCCTTTGACTTTTTGCCACCGACATAGAGACGCGCCGTTTTGTATTGGAGCAACAAACCCTGTTCGGCATGCAGCGTGGAGTCAATCTTATCCATCGTTCGGACCTGAGGGTCCTTCTCAAAACTGACAAGGAAGTCCACGGTATTGTCTTTGGAGGGTTTCCATTTGAACTGATGTTCAAAGCGGACACCGAGACCATCGGGAAGGGGTTCACTGTGGCTCGTCAGAATCAGACCGTCCGTGTGATAGATACGTGGAGTATCCAACACCGCTACACATCCTTGCGTAAAGATACTGTCGCCCGGTGAGGCAAAGAAGAACTCCTTCACCGCAATGACCAGACGATTCGCATCCGTTACGCCCCGAGCCACCACCTCGGTGTCTTTGGACCATGTCGCAAACCACCGTTTGAGGTGAAGATAACGAGACTCGCCTTCGGAATCAAGGACACCCTCTTTAAAGGTGGAAAAGGGCAAGGAGCTGACTCGTTCACCCTCTGCGGCATAGTAGATGTCAAAGAGGAGAAAGTGATGAATGGCACGTCCCTCTTTGGTCTGTGTGACCCATTCACCATCCACCAGACTGCGTGCACAGGCCTTGTTCTGAAGCCCTGTTCGGTACACATTCAAACTCTGGTCCACCAAGTACAGCTCACCTTTTGCGTTGACAAATCCCATGGTACGAAGACCGTCTGCCTTATCGGTGACGTTAAATCCCGTTCGGATATTGACCACACCGTCTTGGATCTCCGAGGTGATATTCTTCGTTTCGAGCGTGACAGGTCCTACGCCACGGAATTTCGGCCCCCCGACGAGTTCTTGATACTCCTGACGCACCTGTTTGGCAACGGACTGACGCAGGAGAAGGGAATTCTTTTGGATGGCACGCAACACTTCTCCGATTCCTGAAATGAGTGCTTTGAGCGCAAGAGCGGCCGTCTCCGTGTCTTCTCCACGTACGAGTTCGACTTCCACTTCATAGCGAGGGACCTCTTGAAGAACATTCTTTTCCAGGAAGGTGGTGGCCCATTGGAACTCTCCACGGTCCGGTAGCGTGGGGGTTTGACGCACCATGGAGAGATCCACACGGACGCCCTTTCCTTCAAAGCTCCAACGACGAATCCATCGGAATGCTTTTTTCTGGCGCTTCCATTGTTTCAGCATCTCGGTGATACGAGGGTCCTCACGACTCAGTTCCTCTTCTCGGCGTATTTTCACACGCATCTGATACTCAGGGAGGTCGAGGTTGCTTTCAGGAAAGGCTCGGTCTTTGAACATCGCCGTAAAAGGGCGTTTCTCTAGCGAATCCTCCTTACAGTACGCCTGTAAAATCCCCAGACCCTCCAACGTATAGCGAATATGCTTGGGAGTGATAATGTTGAGATGGTCCTCTTGGGCGTGGGGACGGAATCCCTTGGCCCGAAGACGTTGGGCAATCTGGAGAAAGGTATTCGCATCCGTGACACCTCCTTGACCGAATGTCGTTTCCAACTCCAATCGAGGATCCTTCAACCAACGGTCGATGTATTCCTTGATCTGTGTGGATTGCTCAACGGTCAAGTCCATTCTACTATCTTAGTGAGTGATAAAAGTACCTTAAGTCTAGCCAATGCTTGTCTAAACGTAAGGGACGGATGGCTTTCAATTTTAGTAGGGGGACCTCCCCCTATGCCCCCTGTCTCAACGTACCTCTTGGGGGACAATCAACACCCCTCTCTTGACGTGCCAAAGTATGCTTCCCTGCGCACTACGCAGTGCCCTCCCTCATTATCCTCTAGAGGGACCTCCCACCCCCCGCGCTATCTCGGAATCACTTGATATTGTACATTCTCGGTACGAAAGCCGCGTTGAACTGCACGTATCGCTCTTGCCGTATCAAACTTCGGGCTACAGCAAAAAATATCAATGTAGCAGGATTGGAATTCGGGGTAGGTATGAATCGTAAAATGGCTTTCCGATAATACATAGGCATACGAGTATCCATGAGGGGAGAAAGCATGTCCTGCCTCGTTCATCACATGGAGTTGTAATTCACGTACGATGTGGTCTAAGATCGGTCGTCCTGCCTCCAATGAGACCAATACTTCAGGATGACGGACATCATACACATTCATGAGTACATGGGTTCCTACGGTCCGAAACATTTTCCACAATGTCAACTGCCTGCCTGCTGTCTGCCTTATCCACCCCTTACGCCGCCCCCTTAAACCACTGAAGTGTCTGACGTTTTCCGAGACGTTGCGCAAGAACCTCTTTGGTCAGCTTCTTATCGGTTTCCTTCCAATCCGGATACGCCGACGCCTGCTCCACCAGCTCCGTTTTGGTGCCCTCCACTTCCGGCCAGTGAATCATCCATCCCTTTTCTTCTACCAGGGGCAACCACTGCGCCGCATAGGAAGCCAGAGGGACGGAGGTGTGCGTCGGAACCGCCATCCAATGACAGCGTAGGTCCACGGCCCAGATAGGACGGTCACGCTTCCAAAGCAACGGAGAGGACGAGAAAAAGAGTTCTCCTGCCAACGACGACGTCTCATGGTCCGTCTCTGTCTTTTCCTGTACCGTACTCTTCATCAGGATAAAATGTGCCCCCACCAAGTACTCCATGGCATGAAAGAGGTCCAGATAGTCCTTTTCTTCAAGCAAGGTCGACTCATTGTAGACCGCTCCTAGCAACTCATAAATGCGCTTGCGTTTTCGCATCAATGGCCCATTGCGTAATTCGTCTGTCTTTTCCTGAAGATGCGTACAAAGGTCCATCACTTGTTGGGTACGACTCGCAGGAGAGGATAAGGAGTAGGCCATCGGGTCATCCATACACAGGAGAATACTCAATATACCGGTCGGCTGTACATCCGTTGCGGTATAGCCCTTGAGCCCTAGACCGTCCAGAAGCGTATCATTGGCTTTCGCCCGATGAGACACAGAAATCTCGATCGGACTCAATGTTCGGTTCCGATGGGGATTATGTTCCGAAAAGGCGATTAGCTCGTCAAAACGGTAATTGTGATAGACTTTCTTGGGAGTCGTCATCGTAGGGAAGCAGGTTAGGTATCTAACACCCCTCCTGCTTTAGGTTATGCGTCCTCATCGGAGACGTAGTGTTCATTTTGAATCCGAATGCTTTCCAGTTCCTTCAAACGGTCCTCGTGCTCTTGACGGGTACGAATACAAAAATTCAAGTATTCTTTCATTTGAAGAAAGGTGGCATCGGACAAGAGAGACAAATCAAAAAAGATACCATTGGAGTTCTCGGTATAGTTCTCCTTCATCCGACGAAGGATTCGGAAGAGTTCCTCCTGTTCGGGTTTTGCCAAGAGCTTGATGGTATCAAATACCTTTTTTCGTTCTTCATACGACGCCATGGCGCAATCTACTCCCGTACAGATATCTCCCTTATCGGACGGAGCGCACTCTAGGGGGACAGCCTGTCCCCCTGCGCCCCCTCCTCTTCCACTTCTTCCTCCTCTTCCACTTCTTCCTCCTCATTCTCCATTTCTTCCACTTCCTCCTCATTCTCCATTTCTTCCACTTCTTCCTCCTCATTCTCCATTTCTTCTATTTCCTCTTCTTCGTCTTCATCTTCAACTTCCTCTCGTTCCATATCTTCCTCACCTTCTTCCACCACTTCGATAAACAACCCACTCGCAAGAATGTAGGGGTCATATACCGCAAATTTGGACCGCTTCAGCACCACACGAATCCATTGACCGACTTCCACTTCATCATATTCCTGGTTGTCCAAATGCAAATCACGAGGAATCTGGATATGAATCGCATTCTTGTAATTGACATACAGACCCATCTTATTTTTGCGGATGACCTCGCCAATCAGCGTCTGGCCGTCCACGGGATAAATGACACGTCCCTCCAGTTTGACATAATAGACCGCATCACCTGTAAAGCGTGCCGCCTCAAAGTAGCCCATTGAGCGTGACAGAAGACGGAGCGTTCCGGGAAGGAGATATCCGTGCTCCGAACACTTTTTCTCCAGTAGCTCCTGTGCTTTGTGTAAGAGCATCTCCTCCAACGGCGTTTTCTTCAACCGCTTAAAATCAGAGGGGGTGATAAACAATTTTCTCTCAAAGAACACCGTGCTTTCCATGGCTTACTAACCTAGTTGTGTTTTCTTTACTCTCTCTTTAGGGGGACGCAAGCCTCTCTAACGAGTTCGCACACTGCGGATGCTTTACACCCTGTACCCCCTGTCTCTTCAATTTTAGGGGGACCTCCCACCTACCTAAAGGCAGGCGGGCCTCCCCCTGTACCCCCTGTCTTGTCGTTCTAGTATACTCCCTACGCACTACGCAGTGCCCTCTCTCGACGTTCTAGTATACTCCCTACGCACTACGTAGTGCCCTCTCTCCATTTAACATACCTATACACTCCTCCCTCCGCGCACGCCTCATTGGCGAATGCCTGCCTTTTTCTTCCCCTTTCGGAAGAACCCTGGATGTCCTGCCAAAAAGGCAGACAAGGGCCGTAAAAACCACTTCTTTCCACCCACTCGGAATTCATTCATCAGACGAAGGACAAGATTCATCAGGGTACAGATGGATACAGGGCGCTCTACCGCACGAACCGCATCCGTGAGAAGAACGGTACGATTCAAATCAAAATCTCCTTTTCCCTCCCTTACAAGAACCATACCCAGTTCAATGAGTTTATCCATATGTACGGCTTTGGAACTGACAATGCCACACTCTTGACCCTTCAGCACTCCTCCATCCGGACGTGGACGATTGGTTTTAAAGACAAGTTCGCCGTTTTTACTGATGAGAAACCCATAGAGAGGACCCATGGTCTGTGGAGAAATCACGATACGATGAAGAGGGTCCGCCGCATCCTTTGCGATGGCATCCTGAATGGACCGCGTACATTCCGTTCCCTCTTCGCAGGCATAAAAGACAGAATGGTGAGCCGGTTGATAGAACCGACGAACCAGAAGACGTCCAAGGGAATACGTTCCTTCGTGTAGACATTCTTGTACGCTTGGGTGTTGCGCATGCGGTGACGAGAACGCCAGATGAGTCTGTTCTTCCACGGTGAGCCACTCATCCCAGAAATAAAAGAGAAGGGTGCGACGAAAGGCATCCGTATCCACTTCCCCCGAAAGATGAAAGGATTCATGAAGCCACTGTATCATGTCCACGGCGTACCGATAGTGGTTGTATCGCTGCGTATCCCCCTCGGAAACCAATTGAATGCGTTGTTCAATCACATCGGGCAGGACGGTAAATTCGGCGTGTTCTGCCAGTTCGCTGCTCCATTGTTGAAGGGTATCCCATACCTCATCTATCGTAGAGAGCGTATCCACCTGTTTTTGTTCTTCCTCCACCTCCACGTCATCTGCCTCGGCAGGAAAGTAGTGGTCCCGCTTCACAGGAAACTGTGCCACACGAATGGAAAGAGGGATGGTCAAATCCGCATAAAGAGAGGGCTGAAACAGATAGTACCCATTACAATAGCGAAGATAACCCGTTTGTTCCCCATGTCGGAGAGGGAATGCCTTCTGTTGAATGGCAGACCGGAGGAAATCCGCCACAATGAAACGTGGAACATCCGAGAACAGATTCCACAAGTCTTCCGAGGTGTAAAACGGTGACCGTTCAAACAGCGTACGAAGCGTCCGTTTCATCTTCTCCACACGCCATCGGGCCGAATACTCATCATAGGTAGAATCATCCAACATTCGGATGCGGTCCGCGCTCTTTAGGTCCACGGCAGGAGAGCAGGTATAATCACAGGTCTCAATCCAGTCACACACGGCGGTAAAGGGCATATCATTGACATCCACGGCTTCACGAACGGCTCGTTGGGAATCCACTTGCCGAACGGGGTCTTGTTGAGCGATAAGAATCGCATCGTGGTTCAAATTGCAATCCACCGCAGCCTGTTTGAGGATACGAGTGACACGACCAATCGCCGCCGCTTTCTTAAATCCGAGACGGTAGCTATAAAGGTCCGCCGTCTCACGGTCTTCCATCCCACTGCCCTCTGGAAAAAAGACGGAATACAGATACACGGTATTGTTGCGCTTCTCGGCAGGCAAGGCACAATGGGACAAATAACGAATGGCACGACCCAGAATCTGTTCGGTCTTGTTCAAGTGGAACCAGGAATCCAGTACGTGGGTTTCCCGAACAAAACGGAGGTCGACACCTTCCGAGGCAATTTGCGAACCGATAATCACCTTCATCGTTCGTCCATCCACGTTATCAAATCCGCGTTGTGCCTTAATCGTCTGGTCATTCTTCGGAGAGAGGCTCGTATCACCGGTCAGAAGTCCATAATAGGCAGGCGTAAAGAGATGGGAAGCTCCTTGATGCTGTTGCTCTTTCCGTGGGCACAGGGCACATTGACGACCTCCAGGGGCCTGAATTCCATCCACGAGAAGACCTCGTTTGCGGCCATAGAGGCTGTATCCGTTGGCTTCTAGGATAAGTGCGAGAGGCAGGGCACCACCGCTAATAAAGCGTGTATAGGCAAAGACGCATCCCTCGGCCTGTTGAACACGGCGGAGAAAGGCCTCAAATTTCGGGCTGTAGGCAGCGAGTGCGCCTTCCACCATCCAGTCCGCCCCCACGGATTTGGCACGATACCGTGCCTCTCCCTCCTTCGTCTCCTTGTCAAAGACCAACTTTAAGGCCTCACCGACCGTGCGTTTGGCGTAATCGGCAAGAGTGTCTCCTTGTGTACTGGGGGTGGCAGGAAAGACAATGTTTCCCGCATGAATGAGATTCGCCAGTGCCATCGTGCTTAGACCAGCCTGTATGGCTGGAAGGCTCTCACTAAACAGACGGGAGGCTTCCAGGGCATCACCCTGGAGAGGAATGGGGAAAAGAGGCAGGCGTTGATGGAAGGCGCGTTCCGAGGGTTCAATGGGAAACCCACGAGGATTTCGTGTGGGGTAGGCAGGCAGGACAGGAATTCCTTGGGGAAACAGACGGATGGGGAAGGAGACGGGATTCTCACCACGCATAAAACTAATGTAGCGTCGGGCAGTCGCCGCAAGACGAGCGGACCCCTGTTCCAAAATCGCCCCATTTCGGTCAAAGATATCCGATTCCCGAAGAAGCGCCTGTTTATCGTTCATCAGAAGGAGATTCAATAGATAAATGATTTCACGATAGGTGTTATACATGGGTGTCGCCGTAAGAAGGCAGAGTTTGAGGCCTTCGGCGTATTGAAGCACGGTACGAAGAAAGGGAGTGAGGAGCTTTCCGTTCTTTGCGTCCTCCACTTCTGCCTTTCCACCCGCCACATCCTCTTCGGACTTGACCTCCTCTCCGACATCCCCCACTTCGCCAACATCACGCAAGTTATGGGCCTCATCAATGATAAGAAGACGATGACTAAACTCTTTGCGGATGGCTTGTCGTTGAAGCTCCTCCTTTCGTGCTTTGGGGAGGGCGGTGGGAATGTGTTTGGTCAAATCACGAATGTAGTTGGCAAAGGCCACGTAGCCCATCACCCGATAACGGCGTGAAAGGAAACGCTGAACCGCTCGTTCGATTTTTGTAATGTCTCGTTCGTACAGTGTGTTCGTGAGTTTCATATACGTATCCCCTGTACATTGGGAGGCAGTATTGGGCTCCGTTCCGGTACCGATAACCACTTTGGAGAGGTCAAAGAAGGTGCGTAGAAATCCCTGTTTAATCGTGGGAGGGGCGATAATCAACACCCGTTGAGAGGGATATTGTTCCAACCATGCTTCGGCGATTTGGACTGCGGCACAGGTTTTACCTACACCGACTCCGTGGAATAAGAGGGCAGAGAGATAGGGTGTTTTAGGAGACATCCAATTTGCCACAAATCGTTGAACGGGTGTGACTTCAAAGGTAGAGTCGTCTTGACAGGGGTCCACTTTTGGTTTCCATGTCTGTTGGAGGGACTCCGCAAATTCCCTCTTCAACAACAACTTCTGAAGAAACTCAGGGTCACTGACATCGGGATACAGACCCGACCCCTTTTCCCAGGCGGTAATGGCTTCGGAGGGGAACAGATTCTGGCGTTGTAATTCACGAATGAGCAGATCGCGCTTCTTGAAATCGGTTTCCTTGTCCCACCGTTCCAGTAATTCCTCTTTGGGAAGCGATTCGTATCCTGTGGGTAGGTCTTTCTTCTCGTCTTCGTCTTCGAGATCTTCTTCCTCTTCTTCCTCTTCCTCTTCTTCCTCTTCTTCCTCTTCCTCTTCTTCCACTTCCACTTCCTCTTCTTCTGCCTCTTCTTCTGCCTCTTCTTCCTCTTCCTCTTCTTCCGCTTCGCTTACTGCCTCTTCCTCTTCGCTTACGGCTTCCATACTATTTGGCATTTCCTCCACAATGTCCTCTTCCTCCTCCTCTTCTTCCTCGTCTGCCTCCTCTTCCTCTTCGTATTCTTCTTCCTCTTCTTCTTCCTCTTCCACCTCCAACGGAAGCCCACGACGTTCCATCTCTTCTACCACCGCTTGTCGCATCTCGGAATCCTCCTCGGCGAGCAATTCACGTAGGTCCTCTTCTGTAAAATCGTCCCACTCCGATGCCTCATTCACAGGAACAGGAATTCCTTGTCGGCGCATGTCCGCTTCACGTTGTTGAATGACCTTACGAATCGTATCACGTTCCTCAGGGTCGTCTGCGTGAGGCAGGAGTTCTTTCAGTTCCTCATAAGGGACCGTATCCCATACGCTAGGGGCAGGCGCCTGAGGTAGTACGACCTCTTCCTCGGGCTCCTGAAGCTCCCGATAGGCCAGCGCACGTTGAATTCGTTTTTTCTCTTCAGGGTCACGTGTGGATTCATAAAGCACTTTCAGATCCGAATCCACCAAGTCATCGTATTCCGAAAAGTCTTCCTCTTCGATTTCCTCTTCCGCTTCGCTTATCACCTCTTCTTTCTCTTCCACCTCTTCTTCTGCTTCGCTTTCCGCTTCTTCCATCGCCGCTTCCTTTCGTGCGATGGCCTGCCGAATCTGTTCTGCCTCCTCAGGGTCATTGGTCAGAGGAAGAAG
>JACCDG011261243.1_pt1 | contig 32253 bp, 55 predicted proteins | sample 7442471 | NCBI WGS metagenome assembly JACCDG01 (sample SAMN15323444, study PRJNA562643) | freshwater metagenome | isolation source: river surface water | place: USA:Blue River Watershed | collected 2017-08-17 | reverse complement strand
GTCTAGAAGCCGGCGGCCCGCTGAGTTCTTCACCCCCCTGCCCCATCATGGTGCGACGCGGGCCGAGGGGGCCGGCTGCCGGTCAGCGATGACCCGCCTGTCGCTCCTCGCGTGCCTTGTCACCATCGTGGCAGGGCTTGCATAGCGCCTGATGGTTGCGCTCATCCCAGAACAAGACCTGATCGCCTTGGTGAGGAACCACGTGATCGACGATCGTCGCCTCTACCACCATGCCGAGCGCCTTGCAGCGCACGCATAGCGGGTGCTGACGCAGGTAGCTCAAACGGTACTGCTGCCAGCGATACCCGTAGCCACGGGCAGCGCTACCTTCCTTGCCTGCCCGCCATCCGCCCACCGCAACTGCGGTGCGCTCAGGCGCGCGTTGCAACCGATGAGGCAGCGCCGACAATCGCGCCATCAGCTGTTCCACCCACGTACCGGGAACTGCCGATTGATGACCTCTGTATTGCTCAGCGTGGCCTGCGCTTCGATCATGTACATGCTGCCGTGTACCGCCCCCGACACACGCACCTGGCTCTGACCGGTGCTGGTATTGGTGGACTCACTGACCTTGGTCAGCGGGCTGGGCACCGTGTGCGTGACGCTCGAGAGCGTGATGCCCGAGGCCAGCGCGTCCGACCAATCCACCGTGATGATGGCGCTATCGCTGGGGTCGAGCAGTACGATCGGGACGGTCACTGATTGATCCTCGTGGCACTTGCGCTTGCAATCGAAGTTGCGCGATCTGAGCCCAGCGCCGCCGTCGCACGGCCCGTCACTCGCACGCTCAGGCGCACCGCAGTAAAGGCGTTGTCAGCCATGAAACCCGTGACCGACCACGCCATCGGCACGACGCCGAGCAGCCGGCCTGCGCCGGTCAGGCTGCCCGCCTGGGCGAGCGTGATGCCGATGCTGCCGGCCAGCGCACCGCTGCCCTGCAGTGTGCCGGTGGGCGACCACTGCAGCGCGATGGCGCCGTTCATGCCGCCGCTCGCACCGTTCGTCAGGGCGCCCGACACGCCGAGCGTGAGCGGGATGCTGCCCACGAGGGCGCCTGCGCCGCTCATCGCACCGGACACGGCCAGCGCAAGGCTGACCGCACCCGTGAGCGCACCCGCGCCGGTGAGCGCACCCGAGGGGGTGAGCGTCAGGTCGATGGCACCCGACATGGCACCGCTGCCCGCGCTGCTCAGCGTGCCGGACACGCCGAACACGAGCGGGATTGACCCGCTGAGCGCACCGGCACCCGACAGCGTGCTGCTCACCGTGAAGGCGAGCGGGATGCTGCCGGCCAATGCGCCAGCGCCCTGCAGCGTTCCCGAGACCGACAGCGACAGCGACACCGCGCCCGTGAGGGCGCCGATGCCCGTGAGCGTGCCGGCCTCGGCGAAGCTCAGCGAGATCGCGCCATTGAGCGCGCCCTGCCCGGTCAATGCGCCGGCCTGAGCCAGCGTCATCGGGATGCTGCCGCTCAGCGCACCCGCACCCGTGAGGGCGCCGGACTGCGACCACGACAGCGAGATGCTGCCGGTCATGGCTCCCGGCGTGGCGACAGCCGGCTCGAGGTCGGTGTCGAACCACTTCTCGATCAACAGCGAGTAGGACATGACCTACCACCACTCGCGCGCATTGAAGCCCGACGACATGCCACGCCGCACGCGCGCGCGGCGGTATGGGTTGCCGTCGGTTCCCACCGAGGGGCCAGGCTGTGAGCTAGGCGGCGGGCCTTCCGAGAGAATCGTCAGCGGCCGCGCGCCGTAGCCCACGGGCGCGATGTTCTGGCCACTGCTCGAGAGGTTGTCGATGTCGCGCAGCGCCTCGCCGAGGTCCCAATGATTGCCCTGCCCGCTGTAGTCGCGCAGGTCATTGGCCGTACCGTTGTTGTCGGCCGCGTTGAACGCGGGCGAGTCGGAGAGCAGCGAGTCGCGGAACTTCGCCCAGAACGACCACCGCTCGACGGCCAGTTCGGCCGGCGTCAACACGCGGTTCCACACGCGGAAGTGCGATGCGTCGCCCGGCCAGTAGTCGGAGATCGTGAACGGGTCATAGCCGAACGCGATGCGGTTCGGCGTGAAGGTGCGGCCCTGGCCGGTCCACGTCGTGAAGCTGGCCGAGTTCGCGGCGGCGAGGTAGCCGATCAAATCACTCGCGCCGGTGCCTTGATTCACCAGCGCGGCGAAGAACCACTCGTTCGCCGTCAGCGAGAAGGCGCTGGCCTGCTCTTGGAACGCGCCCGCGTCGTCGCCGACCAGCGCCATGGTGGCGGCGAGGTTCTGCTTGTACAGGCCGATGTACTCGGCCGTCGCGCCGCCGACATCGTTCGCCAGCAGGATCAACGCCGCATAGCCGTCGCTGGTCGGCGTGCCGACGTACTTCGCCCAGCAGCACGCAGTGAACGTGGTGACCGTCGGGAGGCCCGAGGATCTCCGAATGGAGGCTGCAAGGCCGCTGGTGTTCAGCTCGATGGCCACGTCAGCTCCAGCTCAGTTCGACCAGCTCCCAGATGATGGCGTCGCCCGTCATGTCGTCGGCGGCGTTGGTGCCGTTGGCGTCGCGTCGCAGCTCGAGGCGCACGTAGTCGCCCTCGGCCACGCTGTCGAGGTTCGAGAGCGTGATCGTGGCCTCATGCAGGCGCTGCCCGACGGTGCCGAGGTGCGTGTCCTGCACGAAGTTCGACGAGGCCCAGCCGTCGGTCTCGACGTCTTGGCTGTCGGTGTCGGCCGTGATGGCCTGCAGGCGCGCTTCCCAGACGACGTTGCCCGAACTCGCGCTGTCCGCGTACCACGGAATGCGCAGCGTCAGGTTGCCGCCGGTGTACCCGCTCATGCGGAAGGCCCAGAAACAGCCCTCGTCGGTCGTCGGATCGAACGCGAGGCCGAGCACCGGCCCGTTCGTGCCGAGCACGCGCGAGAAATTCGGCGGCGGCAGGCCCGCGCCGCCCGCGAATACCGCGTTGCCGACCGGAAGCTGGATGTTGCCGGCCATGGACTACCAGGTGTAGACGATCACGAGACCTGCGCCGCCTGCGCCGCCCGCACCGCCGAGGCCGGGATTCATGCCCGCACCACCGCCGCCACCACCACCACCGCCCGAGCCACCCGCGCCGCCCGCTGCGCCGCTGGTCGACGCCGTGACGGTCGTGCCGCCACCACCACCACCTGCACCGCCGCGCCGAGAGTTGCCCGCTGCGCCAGCGCCGCCCGCCGTCGGCGATGCGCCGTCGGTGCCGACCGCGCCGCCGCCGCCCGACGTGTAGACGCCGGAGTTTCCGCCCGCGCCGCCCGCGACGTTCGTCGGGGTCGCGCTGTGCGAACCGCCCGCACCACCACCGCCGCCGCCGCGCAGCGACGAACCGCCCGCGGAACCGGCGACCGGCGTCGCGGCAATGCCTGCGCCGCCTGCGCCGCCTTCGTCCGCGTTGATGGTCGTGGAAACAGCGACTGATCCGGTGACGCCCTGCGCGCCGGTTCCATTGCTGGCCGCGGTAGGCAAGCCGCCCGCGCCGCCCGACGTCGTGCCGACCGCGCCTGCACCACCGCCACCGCCACCGCCACCGCCGCCTGTAACGGCGTTGGAAATTGCGCCGCCGCGACCACCGCCGCCGCCAAACGCGGTCAGGTGCGAGCCAAACGTGGTGTTGCCGCCCGCGCCGCCGTCCCCGCCCAGCGCGCCCGCTGCGCCCGGAGCGCCCGCGGTGCCGCCCGCGCCGACCGTCACGGTTTCCGTCGCGCCCAGCTCCGAAGCGATGAACACGCCGCGCCGCCACGCGCCGCCACCGCCACCGCCGCCGCCCTTGCAGACGGTCGCGGTCGCGAGCGAGCCGCCCGCACCACCACCGCCGCCGCCGCCGTTCGCTTCGACGATGACGACCTGCGGCGTGAAGCCGGTCGGCTTGGTCCAGGTGCCCGAGGCCGTGAAGGTCTGCACGTTCGGCGAGCCGGCCGCCTGCGCATTCTTGGGGATACCGCCGGACGTGTAGGCGGTCCACGCGCCGGTCTCGTCGAAGATCACGAACTCGCCCGCCGCGAGCGTGCCCGCGTACAGGCGCTCAACGTTGGTGCCGTCGGTGTGCTCGACGACAATGGTCGTGGAGACGGAAGCGTGATTGTTGAAGATCGAGACGAACTTGACGTTGCGCCGCCGGTTGGCGGTGGTGCAGTCGAGGATCGTCGTCGTCGTCGCTGTGGTGATGCTCGCGACGTTGTTGCGGATGATGTCCTGCACGACCGGGGGGGTCGCGTTGTCGGCTTCCATGGCCGACACGTGCACTTCGATATCCGCGGCCGAGCCTGTGATCAGGCGCAGCAGGTCAGCGGTGGCGCGGAGGATCAGCACTGCGGCTCACCGTTCGGCGCGACCTGCGCGATCTTCGACCAGTGCGCGCGCTCGTTCGCGGCGTTGCGGGCCTGCTTGCCGCGCAGCCGCAGCCACTTCGCCACCTTGCGCGCATCCTCCCAGCCGAGGGTCAGCGTGTGCGAGCCGATGCCGATGTCGACGAGCTGGCCGCGGTGGCGCACCACGACGTCATGCGAGCGAAGGAACTCGGGCAGGGCCTTCTCGAACCGCTGACGGCGCTTCGGCGGCGCGTTCAGGTCGGTGAGCACGCTCGCGACATTCCACGAGCCCGAGCGGCCGCAGTTCGCAATGCTCTTGGCCAGCCGCGCCTCGTAGGCGAGCACGCCGGCGAGCTTGAGCGTGAAGTCGAACTCGAGCGACCAGGCGACGTTGCCGACCGCCAGCGTCACGACTTCGCCGCGCGCTGCTACTGCAAGGTTCTGGCGGGTGAGCATGTCAGTCCATGGAGATATCGAGCGCGCCGATGGCGAAGCTCGGGGTAACGCCGTTCGAGACCACCAGCGAGGCGGTGCCGTTCATGTCGCGATTGCCGGTGCCGGAGCTCGCCGAGCCGAGCGAGGTATTCGTGATCGTCGCGCCGGTGACGCCGCACGCGGGGAAGGTGATGGCCGCATCGTTGTCGGCGACGCCCGCCGTGACGGTCCACGCGGCCGAGGATCTGTTGACGCCGACGCGCGCGTAATTCGTGTAGGCGGTTTCGTTCTGCGTCTGGCCCGTGCCCGCGGTGTCGCCGGGGTCTGCGGTGTGCAGGGCGCAGAACACCTGCCCAGCGGTGCCCGACGGCTGCAGGCCGCTCGCGTCGCCGATGTTGGCGGCCGCCGCGTTCTCGAAGTAGAGCGATAGCAGCTTGTTCTCGAATGCGTCGGTGGCGCTCACGGGGTCGGCTCCTGTGCTTCGCCCTCCTCGGGGCTGTTGCTTGCGGGCGGCGGGTTGTTGCGTTCGGCCGCAATGCGCGCGGCTTCCTTCTCGACGGCCTCGCGCAGCGCGGCCTCGATGCGCTCGCGTTCGTCGTCGGCCAGGCGCTCGGCCTCGGGCACTTCCTCAGCGTCGCCGCGCTCGATCAGCTTCGCGCCCGTGGTGTCGGACACCTCGAGCTTGGTGCCCTCGAACCAGCCGATGACCTGCTTGCGCGACTTGCGCACGGTCGTCTTGACGACACCGTTTTCGGTGACGTCCTTGAGCAGCTTTACTCGCATACGAAACCCCTAGGTAAGCCGCAGGATGCGGCGCACTTTCAGATCGACGTCAGGCTCGGCTCGGTGCATCTGCGACGCAGGCCGCCCGCCGATGACGACAGGCGCGAGGCCGCGCACCTCGATGACCATGCGCGACACACGGGGCTCTCGCCCGGCCGCTGCCCCCGGCACGGAGGGATTGATCGAGGCCGCGCTGTCAGCCGGCCTGCGGTGCCCATAGGCCAAAGCCATCACGGGGCGCGCAGGGTGTCGGCGAACGCGGCCTCGGCACCTGACAGCGGCCGGGTGAGATACGTGCGGCACATCGTCTGGATGCGCGCGTCATCGAGCAGCGCCGAAGCGCCGGGCAGGCGAGCGGCCCAAGCAGCGAGACTAACCGTAGGATTGCCGCAGATCGTCGCGGGCTGCCCGCTGCGCTGCGTCCACACGATGCAGCGTCGCGTCGAGGCGCCCGTGCCGTCGATGGCGCTCGGGTCATCCGCAATGCGCACGGTTGAGAAGTCGGCCGGAGCCTGCAGCGAACCGCAGGCGCGCTCGACATCGAACACGCCGGTCGCCGTGACCGTGCGGGACACCGAGCCGCCGGGCCCGGTGCAGGTCATCGTCCACGAGTAGCCGCGGATCTGCGACACGTTCGAGACGGTCGAACCCGAAGCGCCCGCCACCGATCCGGACCAGTCGCCCGTGAGCGCGCAGCTCGTCGCGTTGGCGACGGCATAGGTGAGCGTCACGGTGCCCGGCACGAGCACGGTGGCCGAGCTCGCCGTCAGCGTGAGCGTCGGCGCAGCAGGGGGCGGCGGCGGCGGCGGAGCAATCGAGGACTTGAGCACGAACCGCTCGCGGTTGTACGTGCCCGGCGTCGGGCAGCCCTCGCCCGCGCCGATCGGCCGGTCGGCCTCGCACACGTACACCGCCTCGGTCGCGGGGACTGCGGCGAAATCGCGGAACGTGCCGCGCGCGTAGTCGCCATAGGCGCCCACCGTCGCACGGCTCCACACCTGCCGGCCGGCCTCGCACTTCTGCCATGACTCGACCGTGCCCGCGCGCGACCAGCACAGGCCGGTGTCTGCGAATGCAGCGGTGGCGCCCAGGAAGAGGACGATGACGAGCCACACGGCGGCCAGGTGGCGCGCCATGCGAGCGATGAGCGATCGGGACACGTGGACCTCGAAAAAGACGCCGCGGGCCCTTCGGCGCCGCGGCTTGAAGGGGCCGTTCACGCAGCCCGGAGGGGTCATAGAGCGGCCCGGAGAAGGGCCGCGCCCGCGTGCCAGTGGCAACGTGCGGGCATGAAAAAGCCCGCTCGAGGCGGGCCGATTTTCGTACCCCGGCGGCATCCCGCAGTGTGACGCGATTTCACGTGCGGACATCCGGACATGCAAGCCCCTGTCAGCAGAAAATCGCGCATCTCCCGGGGTGTCACCATTCCTACTGGGAATCGCATCACGTGCAGGAAAGCCGGGAAAAAGCAGGCCGCGCCGTGTCGCGCGCGGGCCAAATCGGGCCAAACTGCGTAACGGTCAGCGGGGTTTGAAGGCTCGATCGAGCAGGCTGCCGAGGAGGTCGGCGCCCTTGCGCAGGTCGGCGGAGACCGTGTGCGCGTAGGTGTCCGTCTGCTTCACGTCGTGGTGCCTGAGCGAGTCCCTGACGGCGGCGGTGCTCAGGCCCTGGGCGAGCAGCAGCGAGGCGGCGGTGTGCCTGAAGGCGTGCGTGCCGCCGTGGGCGATGCCGAGGCGCTTGAGGTCCCGCGTGAGGGCGCGGCGGTAGGCGCTCGAGTACTGCGGCCGCCCGGTGCGGGTCGGGAACAGCAGCCCCGTGGCGGGCTGGCCCTGCGCGGCGTGGTGTGCGCGCAGCAGGTCCACGAGCGGCCCGGGGATCGCGAGGGTGCCGGCGCTGCGCGCGGTCTTGAGAGCCTGCAGGTGCCCGTTCACGGCGGACTGGCGGATGGTGGCGGTGCCGGCCTCGAGGTCGAGGTCGGACCAGTCGAGGCCGAGCGTCTCGCCGCAGCGCAGGCCGAGCAGCGCGGAAAGCGCGTACGCCGTCCGCCAGGGCGGGCGGGCCTGCTCGATGAGCGTGGCGATCTCCTCCATGGCGAAGACCGCCCGCTTCGGCCTCGCCTTCACCTGAGAGGCGAAACGGATGGCGCGCATCTCGAACGGGTGTGCCGCGAATCCATCGTCGCGGGCAGCACGCAGGATGGTGCGCAGCAGCTTGACGACCTGCCGCGCGGAGGTCGGCGCCCTCCGGGCAGCGGCCATCTGCGTGACCAGCTTCTGCGCGGTGCCCGCACTCACCTGGTCGAGCCGCAGGCCGGCGAGAAGCGGCGCGAGGTGCAGCCGGATCGCCCGCCGCACGTTCGCCTGCGAGCTCGGCCGCATCAGGACCACCCGCTCGGCCTGGTAGCGGACCAGGTACTTCGCCGCGTTGATGGCCCGGCCCGGGGCGATATGGCGGCCGGTGATGCCGTCCATGACCTGGTCGGCGGCGGCGCGCGCCGCGCTGCGGGTGCGGAGCTCGTCGACGCTACCGATCTCGAGCGTGGCTCGGCGGCGTGTGATGCGGTGCGTGCCCTCCTGAGCCACATCCACGCGATAACGCACAACCCAGCGATCGCCGCGGCGCAGCAGCTGCCCGCGCTGGTGTCGCTGGCCAGGCGCGGCCATTCAGACGGCCAGCCCCTTCGCGTGAAACGTGCCCCGCATGAACGAGAGCACTTCTTTCCAGCGGCCGTAGATCGCGGTGCGCGAGTACCCGAGCCGCTGCGCCTTGATGTACACGGGCGACGGCTGCTTGTACCAGACCCGCAGGAACGCCTGCACGTCCTGGGGGCTTCGCAGGATCGACTGGTCGACGATGATCATGACCTCGTCATTCGTCAGCGACTCCGCGCCGAGCACCTGGCCCTCCTGCAGCAGGCGCATCACCTCGAGCGGGTGCAGGCCGCCGCCGCGCACGGGTCGATCCTCCCGGGCCCAGATGTCGAGCAGGCGGTCGGTCGGCTGCAGCACGGGATCGAGGGCGGCCGGCACGGTCAGCCTCGCCGCTCGCTGCGCTCGCCTGGCTGGTGTGCGCGCCACTCGTCGGAATAGCGCAGCAGCCGGTGCGTGCTCGCCGCCTCGTTGACCGCGGCGGCATCGTGGAACTTCTGAGCATCCGACCAGAACGGCGAAGCCTCGGGCTCGCCATGGCGGAACCGCCCGGTCCAGTACTCCATGGCCTCGCCATGGCCGCGGGCGAGCACCCAGATCATCGCCACGGCCTCATGGTGAGGCGCCCGCCCTCGCGCACGCCGAGCTGCACCGTGACGCCGTAGGCGGCCTGCACCTGCTTGAACTTGTTGATCGCCTCCTGCGTCACCACGCCTTTGCAGTCGACGACCTCGACCCGCGAGTGGCCGCGGTCGACCTTCGAGAGATCCACGCGCCAGAACACCAGGAAGTCGGCGCGATAGCGCACGCCGCCCTGCAGTTCGAAGGGCACTTGCCGCACGAACCAGAGCAGCTGGCCGGCGCGCCAGGCGGCGGTGAACAGATCGTAGAAGTCGGCCTCGAGGATGGAGTCGAAGCGCTTGCCGTCGCGGATCACCGGCTCGTTGCGGTACTTGCGCACCGCAGGATCCGCGCGGGTCGGCGACTCGACGACCAGGGCGCGCTCGACCTGGGGGCGCAGATGCGCCGGGAGCTCGTCGACGGATCGCACGCGCATCAGTGCGTGTCCGTCCATGTGACCTGCCCGCCGAAGCGGCGGCAGTCCTCCTCGAGCGCGCGGCGCTGCGCCTCGAGGGACGTGCGGCCGGTCCACAGCCACCACCAGAACTGTCGCAGCGCGTCGATCATGCGAGATCCTTCTGGCCGGCGAGCCAGTCCCGCAGCGCCTGCGCCTCGGCGTACGTCAGGTAAAGCAGGGTCGCATCGCCGGTGCCGTCGTCGACCGACACCGAGATGTTGCCGCTGCCGTCATTCTCGGCGCTGACCGTGCGCGTCGTCGCGTGGGACATCGCGGCGGGCGTCTTCGGCTTCGCCTTGCGCGTGTGCTTCTCGACCACCTCAGCCAGCGTCTTGCCTTTGCTCTTGCGCCGCCCCTTGTTCGTGACCCGGCACTCGCTGCACAGGTAGGACTTGCCATCCGGCGTTCGAGAGTCGTTGCCGAACTCCTCGAGGGGCTTCTCCGTCTCGCAGCGTCGACAGACCTTCTGGCTCATGCGGCCTCCTGGGCGCGGTGGGTTCGGACAGTGACGGCGGCGGCAGGGCGTAGCCCTTGCCCTTCACGATGACGCGGCGGGCCCGCAGCAGCGGCCAGAGCGCCGTCTCGAGCGTTTGGTGAGGCACGCCGCCGAGGGAGCGATGCAGATCCCGGTAGCTCAGCCGCGAGACGCCGCCCAGCAGATGCAGGATCCGGCGCTGCAGATCGTTGGGGATCACGCGAGGCCCCACAGCGTCATGGGCGTACGGCCAGGGCGCTCGACGCGGCCGCGGGCGACCACGGGAGGCGGATCGTAGTAGCGCGGATCCGTGAGCTCGCTGCGGCGCTTGCGGATCGTGCTCGGCGCGCAGTGGCGGAACTGCGGAAGCTGCTCGAGCTGCTCGTCGGTCATGTCGCCGAGATCTCGGAACGCCTCGAGCACATGGGCGTGCAGCGCACTGCGGCGGCGGCACACGGCCTGCGCGGCCGAGATCTCGGAACGCCTCGAGCACATGGGCGTGCAGCGCACTGCGGCGGCGGCACACGGCCTGCGCGGCCGCGATCTCGGTCGCCGGCCCGGCGTGGTGAACCATGGTGCGCAGGTTGTCCTCGCCGAACAGTTCGAACGTGGCATCGCGGGCGTGCATCACTCCCTCCCGATACGGCGCAGCGCGTCGGCGGCGCACGCGGATTTCGCAGCGGCAAGGGCCTGCTCCTGCGTGGCCTCGTGGCTGCTGTAGAAGCCGGTGCCGATCTCGGTGATGAAGGTCTTCACCTCGCGCCAGGCGTGGTAGGCGACGCCGTCGTCGTAGTCCTCGCGCGTGATCGTGTAGATCGCGCCGCCCACCCGAGAGGAGACAAGGCGGCGAGTCATGCCCCAGCGCTGCTGCGTCCACGCCAAGGCGAGCGCACCCTCCCCCGGGTTTTCCTGCGGACCCGGGGGAGGGGCGCTCTGAGGCGCTGCGGCTGAGATGGGGGGAACAGCGGCAGCAGAACTGTCGGCCGGGGATTCACGTGGAACGTCGGCCGCCGGCTGCTTCGACTTCACCTCGGCGCAGATGCGCTCGAGCTTGGCGAGCGAGGCCAGCAATCGAGGATTCTTGGGTGCGGGTGCGTTCATGCGTCGTGCTGATGCAGTCATGCCCATCTGCCTCTTCTCCCCTTCCGACCTCTTCCCAGACCCAGCCCTTGAAGACCCGGATGCGCCCCCCTACCCCCCTCATTTCTGAGGCGAGCAGAAAGGCAGCGAATCAGCCCTCGTGAGCCCATTCAGCGCCTGGCCGGTTTCGTCTTACGTGCCCGACCATCACCCCAACACGCTCCGGTTTTCCGAGTCGGAGGCTCGTGCAGCGACGTGCTGCTAGGCGACCTTCACCCCGAGCCGCGTCAGCCGATCGGCGATGCGGCGCTGCTCCTCGACGGCGGCGATGAACTGGCGCTGCAGCGCAGCGGCCTGTTCTTCCGGTTCAACGGGCGTGATGTCGTAGCCGAGCTCGGCGGCGAGGTACTGCATGACCGAGTGGTCGCCCGCGGCGCGCGCCAGCTTGGCGAGTCGGATGACCTCGTCCGGCGACAGCTTCTCGGCGCGCTCGGCATTCAGGCAGGCGCGCAGCCGCGTCTCGGAGCGAACCAGCGGGTCGGCAGGCCAGAGCGCGTGCGCGGCCTTCTTCGGGCCGCCGATCGCCAGCACGGCGCTGCCCAGGGCGTCGGCCATGGTCTCGTGGAAGAGCGCGCCCTGGCGCGCTTCCACGCCGTTCCACGAATCGTGGAAGCCCGTGGAACGGTTCATCAGGCAGCCTCCTTATCGCGGAAGTAGCGGTAGAGCTTTTCGATGTGCTCCACACGAGGTGACCGACTGATGCGATTGGCTATCTTCTTGAGCGTCGAGTACGCGACGCCGCTGCCCTTGGCGATGTCGGGCCAGCGGCCCCTGTGGGCAGCCAGTTGCTGGACGACCTGATCGTGGATGGAATCCATGCGACAGATCATAAGACCGGATTTGGTCTTGTGCAAGCCGAAAACGGTCTCTCCATCGCAGTAGCGTGGCCGGCGATGCCTACTCGCCGAAAATGCCCGCCCGAAGAGACCGACCGCCTACTGGCGATCGTTGCCGAAAACCTGCAGCGCCTGATGGATGAGCGATACCCGAACGAGCCGAACAAGCGCCTGCGCCTGTCGACGGATTCGGGCGTTGGGCGCACGAACTTGAATCAGTACCTGCTCGGGCGGCAGCACCCAAGGCTCGACACCCTGATGCAGCTGGCGTGGGCGCTCGATGAGCCGGTCTGGCAATTGTTGGTGCCCAGGGAGAAACTAACCCGGGTGTTCGATACGTCGAATGTCGCGAAGGTGGCGGCCATGGAGGCGCCACCTGAAGACCTCAAAAGACGACGAAGTCGCTAACCTGCTCGAGGGAGACAAGGAATGAAGGCATTGGGAATTGTGGCCCTAGCTGCGATGACAGCCGGCTGCGCGATCCAGAGCACAGCGCAGCAGCAGGCCGTCGAAAGCGAGATCGCCGCGTCGACGCCGGTATGCATCGAGCAGCGCGAATGCGAGGCCATGTGGGCGGCAGCGCGCGCGTGGGTGAATTCGACGTGCGACATGAAGATTCAGGTAATGAGCGACAACTACATCGAGACCTACGGCCCCGCCGGGTCGTCGACCAACGTCGCGTGCCGGGTTTCCAAGGATCCGCGACCAGCGGGTGGGTACTGGCTGCGCGCTCAGGCGGCCTGCGCCAACCCGTTCGCCTGCAACCGGGACGTACGAGCGGCCGTTCTGACGTTCAACCGCACCGTGGCCGCTGCCGGCGCACCGTTCCGCACGCAGCAGCCGTGAACCTGATCACGTAAAGACCGGATCCGGTCTTTACAGGGACCGATTACGGTCCTATAGTGCCTCCATCGATCAGGAGGCACTATGACCCTCGACGACGCGATCAAGACGGCCAAGGCCGCAGCCATCCGCACGGGATGGCAGAACTTCGTGGTCCACGACCCGCGCCCAGGCGTCGACGACGCGAAGGCGTTCCACGCGGGCGATCACGCGGCGCTGGCCTCCGTGTGGGTGAACGCACAGCGCATCGCATCCGTGCATCCGGACGGCCGCGTGTTCCTGCTGATCAACCAGCCGGTGGCAACATGAGCGCGGTTGGAAAGGCGCGGCCGGTTTCGGGGATTCCGCGCGCGATGCCGCTACACGTCAAACTGTCGGACGGATCTCTGGCTTGCCATGTGCTGGTGCGGGTCGAGGGCCGCGAGATCTGCTTTGCGTGCCTCGACAAGGCGCACGCCGACCTGTTGCGCGAGGCGATGAACCAATGCTCATGGGTTGAGGTGGCGTCATGAGCGCCGTCGTCAGCCTGCCGCTATCGGCCGAGCAGGACGCCGCACTCGCCGCCCTTGAGCGGGCGAAACAGCGCGAGCTGTCGATGCGCTGGCAGCTTGTGCCGGTGTGCAAGCTCGCCGCCGAGGCGAGGCGCCTCAATGCGCAGGCGATCATCACGCCCGACCCGGACATGCCGAACGGCATCCGCATCGAGCTGCGCCCGCTCGAGGTGCCGCAGTGGATGCGCTCGTGAGCCACTACGGCGCGGTGGGCTCCGCGTTCCGCACGCAGCGCCCGGTGCGGCGTGAGGGCGGCGGGGCTGTTGCGGTGCTCAGCATCGTCGTGTTCCTGCTGTGCTGCGCGCTGACAGCGCTCGAGCTCACGTCGTGATCGCGAAGAAATGGCGCGCTGCGGCGATCTTCAAGGCGCGAAAGCAGAAGAGGTGGGCTTGGATCCCGAACTGGTGTTCCAGCGTCCCAGAACTTTGGGATGGCCCTCTCTTTGACGGAGATCAGATGTGCGAAGCGCTGATTCGGCCGCGATTTGAACCCGCACGCAGGTGCGCGATGCGCGCAACGCGCGATTCAGATGGTCGATGGTTCTGCAGGCACCACGAGGAAATTGCGGTTACCAGAGTTATTCGGTGCGGAGACTGCGGAGCTTATGGCCCACAGAAATTCATGCAGCAGAACTCACTCGGGTATTCAGTGTGTGACGTGTGCCTTGGAGTGCATCAGACATGGGATGACGCCGAAAGTACCCAAGGGCGGCCATTCACGCCACTCCATCAATGTCGCAACTGCGGAGTGATGGGGCCACACGCGCGCGTTCACTACCGGAGCGACCTTTGGGCAACTGAGCGGGACGTACCTGGCGAGCTCTTCCCCACCGTCACCTGTCACTCGTGCTGGAACAAGTTGCGCCCACTCGTCGAGCGGTGGCGCGATGTCAAAGCGAACAAGCGACTGATCAGCAACATCGAAAGGAGCATTACCAATGGCCGCAAAACTCAAGACCACCGGGCAGCTGAGAGAGTTTCTGGTCGACATGGCGATCGGAGTGAAGAACGGCATCGTCGATCTGGACAAAGCGAGCCGCGTCACCAAGCTGGCCCAGCAGATCAATGAATCGTTCTACAGCGAGATCAAGATTGCGCGCATCCAGCGCGAGGCGGGAATCGACGCCGCCGATCTCGGCGAGCTTCGTATTGGAGCCCGCGAATCGACCACCGATAGCAAGGGCTGATCGGTGACGGCCAGCAATGGAGCGCCCGGCGCGCCGATCCCTCTCGACAGCCAGATCCGCTGCGTCGAGCGGGAGCTCCGCCAGCGCCTGCGCGTGTACCCGCGGCTCGTCGAGCGCGGAACCATGAAGCGGCACGAGGCCGACTACGAAATCGAGGCGATGCAATCCGTGCTCGCCACCCTCAAGCGACTGCAGGGTCCTGCACCCGAGCAGCCGCCCCTACTCTGACCGGAGATCAACATGTCCAAACCTGTGAAGCTGCGCCCAGGCGTGCAGACCGATGTTCCCCTCAGCGCGCTGACGCCCGACCCCGAGCAGCCGCGCAAGGAGTTCCCCGAGCAGGACCTGCAGGTCCTCGCAGCCTCGATCAAGGCGTCCGGCGTGCTGGTGCCCATCCTGGTGCGCAAGGGCGACAAGGCGCTGGTGATCATCGACGGTGAGCGCCGCTGGCGCGCAGCGAAGCTTGCCGGCAAGCGCAGCGTGCCCGCGCTGCTGCAGGAGATCGGCGCCGACGATGCGCAGCGCCAGCTCGACCAGCTGGCCATCAACAACAACCGCGCGCCGCTGTCCGAGATCGAGATCGCGCGCCTGATCCACCGGCTGCGCGCCGAGCAGAAGCTCAGCACGACCGAGATCGCCGCACAGCTCGAGAAGCGTGGCGTGCCGCGATCGCCGAAGGAGATCAGCGCGGCCGGCGACCTGCTCAAGCTGCCCGCCTGGGCCCAGTCGATGCTCAATGACAAGCAGATCGACGTGAACGGCGCGAAGGCGCTGCTGATCGCGGAGCGTGACCCGGCGGTGCTGAAGGCGATGGAAGCTCCGATGAGGCGGCGCGCACAGTTCGGCGGCCGTGTGCCGGCGCCGGATGTCATGGACACGCTGCAGGAAACCTACCGGACCACCACGGTCGATCTGCAGTACTTCTGGGGATACCCCGGAGCGCCGCGGCCGGTCGTGCATTTCGAATGGCAGAAGGTCTGCCGCGGCTGCGAGCACCTACGCAAGGTCGGCGATGGGTCGTTCTGCATGAACGCGGAGAAATTCGCCGAGCACAACCAGCAGGCGAAGGATGCAGGCCTGCAGCCCGGCGGCCGCAAACCGCCGAAGGCTGCCGCGGCGCGCGACGATGACGAGAGCCCGGCGCTCGACGAGCGGGTAGCGCGCAAGGAGGTGTCACACCGGCAGCGCGTCGCGGAGTACTTCGACGGCTGGCTGCGCGGCGCGATCGGCGCGCTGCTGCCCACGCGCGACGACCTGATCGGCAACCTGGTCGACTACTACGCCTGCCAGATGCCTGACGGCGGCGATGCACACTGGGATGGCGGAGACGAAGAGGACGACGAAGCGCCGCCGCGCGAGACGCCGCGCCTGACCCGCACCTACCACTACAACGCACGGAACACCGCGCGCGGCGAGGACTACCTGAAGGGCTCGCTGACGCGCCTCAAGCTGTCCGACTTCATCGGGCATCCGCTGCTCGCGGAGGAACGGCTTGCAGTGGCCCAGGCCTGCCTCACGTCGCTGCAGCCGCAACAGGTGCTCGAGCTGGCCGAGTGCATCCGATTCGACGTGGGTGCTTCGTACTCGATCGATGCCGACTACCTGGACCTGAAGACGCGCGGCCAGTTGCTCGACATCGCCATGGCGGCAGGCATCACCGACAGCCTGCCGGCGAAGGTGGGCGAACTGCGCGCGTTCCTGCTGCAGGTCGAGAACGTGCAGAAGATCGGCCTGCCGTCAGACCTGCGAGATCTCCTCGACCAGAAACCGCCGGCCGATGAGCCGGAGGATTTCGAGGACGACGATCCGCCCGAGCTCGAGGATGCGGCATGAGCTGCGCCGCCCTGCTCTGCGGCCTCAGATGACCTTTCCACAAAAAGGTCATCTCCACCTACTAGGGATGCTCGCAATGATTGATCCAACAACCGCATACATGGTGGACACAACCGCGCAACTTGTCGCCCTGCGCGCCGAGGTCGAGCGCCTGCGGGCGGCGCTGGAAGCGATCAGCAACGGCGAAGGCGCTGGCGGCCTGGCCGAGACGGAGCGGCTACAGGAAATCGCCAGAGCAGCACTGGCACCGGGAGATAGTCATGGCGTATGACCAAAGATTCAAAGACCGCACGTTCCCCTTGGCAAACAGTGAAGGCAACTGCGCGTCATGGGATCACGCACAACTCGCCGCGCTCTATGACATCCGCGACGAGCTAAAGCAACTGAACCGACTTTTGCACTGCCATAACTTCATCGAAATCCCGCAGATTCTGCGTCAGGTCGAGAAGAACACGCGCAAGAAGAAAAACCCGAAGGCCGCAAAGCCTAAGCTGCGCGTGGTCGCGTGAGAGCATTTCAAGGAGAGTCAGATGGTCGTGAGTAAGTGCGAGCACGACAAGCGATTCAGGCTGTTTGGACTACCGAAGGAGGCGGGCGGTTGCCTTGCGTGTGCACACGAGCAAGTACATGCCGAACTCGCCGCCCTGCGCGAGGAAGTCGAAGATCAGGCCGGGCTTATAAAGCGATTAAGCGATCTGCTTAATTCTGCCGTCAATGTGCTGCGAGGTCCGCCGCCAGACGACACGCTATGGAGTTTTCACGACGTGGCCGAGAGAGCCGAAGCCCTGCGCGCCCGCGTCGCGGAGTTAGAGGCGGATGCTGAGGCGGGCCGCAAGCTCTGGGCCTACATGGTCAAGAATCGCCTGCCTTGGTCTGACTACGATCTGCAGGATGCGCTAACGGCTATAGGGTTGCTAGTTGCAAAAGACATGGACGGCGAAGATGAAGCCCAGCAATGCCTGAACTGCGATGGCGACTGTCATACGTGCTACCGCGTTAGCGAGACGCTGTTAGTCGAGCGAGCAACTGAACGACAGAGACCTGCGCATGAGTAACCGGGTTTCCGCCGACATGACGCCAGCCGAGGCGGCGGCCGTCGCGACCTACGTCGATAGCGACGAGTGGACGGTTTTTGAGGATCACTTGTTTGTCGCGTGCTGTGACTGCGGCCTCGCGCATCGCGTCGAGGTTCGGCAGCACAACGTCGGGCAGCGTGCGATCCGGTTCATTCGGCTGGACGAATTCACCACCGAGATTCGGAAGCGGCAACAGGCGGAACACGCGACACAGGAATCCCGTAGCGCCGGAAACGGCGGCGAACCGAAAGCCTGCACCCCGGCTGAGGAACGCGGTTATGCGGGTGCCACTGGCGCGGGACAACTTCCCGATGGCGACGAGGAAAGACTCGTGACAGTGCGGAAAGGCGCTCACCCGCTGGCCAATAGTGCGACGCCAGCGCCGGACGAGGGTAACCGGCTATGACGCTCAAGCAAGACATGAAGGTCTACTACGAGACCTTCCCCGAGTCACTGAAATACTGCGATTGGTGCAACAAGTCGTTTCGCACGGTGGCCGGACTGCGCACTCATGCGCTGCGTATGCACCCGATGGAGACCGCGCCGAACAAGCCGCCGAAGTGCAGCCGCTGCGGCGACACGGGGTGGCTGGATGGAGATCCGGTTCTAGGCATCAGCGACGAGCCGTGTGGCTGCGATGAAAACTGGGAGGAATAGTCACCATGAGTGAGCAAAACCCGGCATTCGTAAACCGCATTGCGGAATACGGATGGGTAATTGAAGGCGGCTGGACCAGCATCGACAAGCCCGACTACTGGGTGGGGTCGTCCGCGTGGAGCGAAAATCCGCTGCGTGCTCTGCGGTTTGCTCGTCGTCAGGACGCGCAACAGGCCGCCGACTTGATGCTGGCCGGTGTCAATGTCCGAATCTGCGAGCACGAATGGATGCCACCGCGCCGCGTCTTGCTCTGCGGCGTGGATTGCCATCCCGGCGATGCCAACTGCAACAACTACTGCAACCGAGCGCCGCAGAAAGGCCCGATGGCTGCGTATCCGCCGAAAGGGCCGGACGCATGAATACCAAGCCGGGCCGAGCGCAGCCTGCCCGCGAAGCCCCAAGAAAGAATAGGCCACGGGCGGCAGGCATTGCCCGTGGGCACGACTGGGTTGGGCCGAGCCGATGGCATGTCTACGTACATTGCTCGGTATGCGAACGGATCTTTAACCCCGGCAAGAACAACAGTGGTCCATGCACAGGTAAGAGCGGGGGAGGTGTTGAATGAGCACGCGGCTGGATGAGATCGAGCGCACGGCAAAGCTAGGGACGGATTGCGGCTACTTCATCGGGGAGTTTGCATTCCACGACATCCTCGCCCTCGTCGCCGTGGCGCGGGCTGCGGCGCGATTGAGGCGCGTCTGGCTGGCGATGGCAAAGACCAAAGGCGCTGAATGGGAAAAGCTACAAGAGGAACGAATCAGCGCGGAGCTTGATCTAGAAGATACCCTCGCGCCGCTGCTGGCCGAGAAGGGGGAGTGATGGCTGAGTACCGCATCGTCACCGACCGATTCAACGGCTACGAAGTCCAGCGGCGCACTTGGTGGTGGCCGTTCTGGCGGCAAGTCGGCATCAACACTCACCCTACGATCAATGCTGCCGAACAGTTCGCCCGCCGCGATTCCGGCACTGTCGTGAAGTATCTAGGCGACTTAAACGCAACAACTCCCGACGCAGGGGATGGTCGTGGCTGATCTGAACGATTACCCCACCGCACAGGATCTCGCAGACAAGATCGGCGTGTCCGTCGAGCGTGTGATCGAAAGCATTGAGCGCAACGGAGTGCACGATGTGATCGGCGGCAAGGTCGCGGGTGTGTGGCGCGTCGAGCCGTTCGAGTTCGAGCCGAAGCGCCTGGCCACGCACGGGCGGCTGCTGGCCCCGGTGCCCACTCAATGAGCGACACGTTGACCCTTCAACAGGCGGCCGAGCTGGCGATGTGCCACCCTGACACGTTGGCCGACCTTGCTGGCCGCGGCGAGGTGCCGTGTACCAAGATCGGGCGCAGGTGGGTATTCTCCCGCCGGCTGCTCCTGGAATGGATCGACAACCGATGCCGCTCTACCGCCGCGCAGGCACCCCGAACTGGTGGGTCACGATCTCCGTCGCTGGCACCAAGACTCGCAAGTCTACGGGCACGGCGGACCGCGAGCAGGCGGAGGAGTTCGAGCGGCGTGAGCACGACAGACTCTACCGGCTGCACAAGCTCGGCGACCGTGGTGCCCATACGTTCGGCGAGGCCGCCGCACGCTGGCTAGATGAGACGACGAAGCGCACCGTCGAGAAGGACGAGGTCATCCTCGCCTGGTTCGACGAGCACCTGCGCAATGAGCCGCTGAATGCCATCGACCGCGACGCCATCGAGCAGCTGCGCGGGATGCTGCTCGAGGACGATCGCCCGAAGGCGAAGGCAACCGTCGACCGGTACATGGCGCTGCTGCGCGCCGTGATGCGCAAAGCTCGCGACGAATGGCGATGGCTCGACACGGTGCCGAAGGTGCCGATGTACCGCGAGCCGCCCGGGGAACCGCGGTTCCTGACGCGGGCGCAGTACCAGGCGCTGCGCGCTGAACTGCCGCCACACCTGCAGCTTGCCGCTGACGTGGCTGTGCTGACCGGATTGCGGATGCGCTCTATGCTGGCGCTGACCTGGGATCGGGTGGACCTGCTGAAGCGCCGGGCGTGGATCCCCGGAGAGCAGATGAAGGCGGGACGGACACACGGTGTGCCGTTGTCGAGGGAGGCGTGCGCGGCGTTTCGCGCACTCAGGAAGCTGAGCCCGAACGGGTCAGCGGTGTTTCAGTACGAGGGCGTGCCGATCGGCGACTGCAATACCGCCGCCTTCCAGAAGGCCGTGGCGCGCGCCAAGGTCGGGCCGCTGCGCTGGCACGACCTGCGGCACACCTGGGCGAGCTGGGCGGTGCAGTCCGGCGTGACGCTGCCCGAGCTCATGGAGCTCGGCGGGTGGAAGTCCTACAGCATGGTGCTGCGGTACGCGCACCTGGCGCCGGATCACCTCGCCCAAGCGGCTGAGCGCGTGTCAGCGAGGATTCGGAGACACAGATGAGCGGGCTGTATCGCAGGCCGGGTTCCGCGAACATATGGATGCGACTGCACTTTCAGGGCCGACGCATTCGCAAGTCGACCGGAACAAGCGATCTCGAAAAGGCTCGCCGCGTACGCGCCGCCGCACTTGCAGCTGTGCGTGCGCAAGCTGAGGCCGCCGACTGGGCAGCCCACGTGAAGCAGCACCAGTTAACGAGCACGAGCTGGCTGCGGCGCACGCACTCACGCATCGTCAGCAAGTCGCGAAAGCGCGGATGGCTGGGAGTGATGAGCTTGGAGGAATTGGCCGGCCTCATGCGAGCCTCTGGCGGCCGGTGCTCGATCACCGGCCTGCCGTTCACGCGGACGCTGACGCCCGCCGCGCATGGCGACCCTCTTGCCATCAGCCTCGACCGCGTTGACAGCAAACGCGGGTACACCGCGGACAACTGCCGCTTGGTGCTGCTGGCAGTGAACGTCGCGCTGAGAGAGTGGGGTCTCGATCAGTTCGTGCAGATCGCTCAAGCCATCACGGAGCGACACAATCTGGTACGAAAGACGAACAGCGACTTATCCACCGATGGCGCAAGTCATTGATTTATTGGTGGAAAGGGAGGGACTCGAACCCTCGACCCCGGCATTATGAGTGCGGGACGGCGCCAGAATCGGCCAACCGGGGCTCCGGCTGAGGCTTGAGGCCGGCACAACCGGCCTGAATCGGTGGGGGCCGGGTACAAACCGGACACAGCGCCTGCCGCGCTAGGAAGCCCTACGGGCGGCGCACCAGTTCCACCAGCTCGACACGCGCCGCCTCGCAGTCGGCGAGCGCCTTGGCGAGCTGGTTGCGCTGGGCAAGCAGCTCCGCGTTCGTCGACGGCACCGTCAACTTGATCAGGCAGGACCGGGTGAACCGGTCATCGAGGGTCGGGGGCGGCGCTTCCACCACCGTCGGCTTGCTGACCACCTGGGTCGAACGGGACAGGCCGCACGATGCAACCGACGCGCTCGCTAGCCCAAGCATCGCAAGCCGCGTCCACCTTCCGCTGTTCTTCGATTTCACGCTGCGCCCTCTCGAGGTCGATTCGTGTGCGGGCCTCGGCCTGCACGTACCGCGCGACGGCATCGGCCACGCGGGTCTCGTTTTTCTCCCGCAGCTCGTCGAGCCGCTGGGCCACCAAGTCACGGGCGGCCAGCGCCTCGGTGACGGCGCGCATGGCGCACTGCGAGCCGGCGAGACAGTCGCGCTCGGCTTCGAGGCCGCGCTGCAGGCCGGCCACCTGCTCGGTGAGCTGGCCGCGCGCCTCGAGGCCGGCGGCGCACGAGCGCAGGCCGATGCCACCGACCGCGAGGCCGAGCAGCATCCCGAGCCAGGGGCCGAACTTCAGCAGGCGGGCCAGCAGTAGCGGATTCATACCGGGACACCCTCGACGTCAGTGCCGGCGCGCAGCCGGTCCTGGTGTTCGCGATCATCAGCCAGCGCCGCGCCGGCGAGCTCGCGCGCGATCGCGCACGGCGATGTGCGCACGATGGCCTGCAGCGCGCGCTCGTAGCGCCAGCAGTCCTGCTCGACCTTCGAGGCCGGGCGCGTCGCGATGAACTCGGCCAGCGTCACGAACCGCCGCCGAGCGCCCGCGCCCGCCCGCCGAGGAAGTCGGCCAGGCTGTTCGCCATGAACCCGACGACGAACGACGACAGCACGGTCTGCTGATCGGAGACGCCCAGCGCGCGGGCAAGGTCGGGGAACATGGCAGCGATCTCCGGCAGGCCCAGCCACAGCACGACGGCGGACACCGTTGCGAGCAGGGTCTCCGGCCAGTGGTCGGTAACGTAGGCGCGGGCGGTGAGGCCGGCGGCGTTGCGGCGCGCGGCGATGAGCTGCTTGAGCGAATGCGCCAGCAGGCCGCACAGCATCGCGAACAGGGTCCACAGGGTCACGCCGTTCATGGCTTCTCCACAAGGCCGGGAAGGTAGACGGTGCGGCCGCCGCGGTGCGTGGCCGTCAGGTACTCGCGCTTCGGGGTGAGCCCAGGCGGCATCACGCTGACGTGCACCCATTCGCCGAATTCGAGGATGCACTGCTTGACCGGCAGGTCCGACATCTGCACGCGGCGCGCGAGCACGAACGGCGACAGACCGTGAACCACGATGTCAGCGGCGCAGCCGGTCATGTGGTCGCTCGTCTTGCTGCCGCCGACCAGCTCGTTCAGCCAGGGCGGGCGGTATCCAGAGGTGATGACAATGGGCCGGCCGATGATGGTGCGCAGCGGCTCGAGCACAGACTCGGCGAGGCGCGTCAGGTTCGCGACCACCATCGGCGGCGGATCCTCGATCGTGCGGCCGAGCCGGGCCGCCTGCCCGCTCTTCAGGAACTCCGCGAGCGAGAAGCGCGGCGTGAGCTGGATCATCGGCGCTGCTCGTCGAGCTTGCGGTCGATCGAATCGAGGCGGCGCAGGATGTCCTGGTAGTGAGCGTCGGCGGCCTGCTGCTTGCCCTCGAGCACCGCCTGCCGGCCCTCGAGGATCGATACCTGCTGCTGCTTGAACTCGAGCGCGCGGTCGTGCTCATCGAGCTTGGCCTTGAAGGTGGCCAGCGTCGCGCTCATGGTCCAGGCGGCGACCACGGCCGACATGGCCGCCGATGCAAGTACGCTCAGCCCCACCTCGATCAGCCTCGCCTTGCGGTCCTTCTCGACCTGGTTGACGGTCACGGCGCACCGTTGAATCGGTAGGCGATGAACGCGAGATCCCTGCCCTTGTTGGGCCGGTCGGTGCTGCCGTTCGAGAAGTGGCGTATGCCGATCGTGATGGGCAGGCGCTGGAACCGGTAGCCGAGGCTCAGCGTGAACTGCATCCGCCCGCTGTTGTAGATGTCCTCGTTCTGCATGACGGCCAGCCCGAGGCCGACATCGAAGCGCCCGAAGCCGTCGATGATTTCGGCGCGCCACGCGAAATTTCCGCGCTGATCGGCTCCATAAAGGCGCGAGGGCCCGATGAACGTGACGCCGAATGCATAGTCGGCATCGCCCGGCCCCGCGTCGGGATAGCGCACCGACAGGTCGAGCGCGTCGGTTTCGCCCTTGACCAGCGTCCGGCCATAGCCGAACTGCGCGTAGGGCTCGGCACCGTGGCAGGTCGTCGCGAAGCCGGCGAGCAGCAGCACGATGACCAAGGCGACGGCCGCCTGCACTTTCTTGTCACCGGGGTTGAACGGCAACTTCATACGATCAGGCCCTCGAGCGTCTGGCGGGCAGCGATGAACGCGGCCGAGTTGGCCGCGGGAATGGTGTTCAGCGGTTCCGACACCGTGCCGTCCGCAGCGAGGTTGCCCGTGCTGGCGTTGTGCAGCGCCCTGCCCTCGGTGATCACAGCCTGCAGCGCGGTCTTGAGTGCGAGGGATTCGGCCGACAGGTCGAACGCGGGATCGGGCGAAACGAGGCGCGCGTAGGACTGCAGGCCGGCGGTGTTTTCGTTGGCGTTGAGGTACAGCCGTGCCGCGCGCAGGACGGGAATGGACCGGCGCAGCATGTCGGGCGTGAGGGCTGAGGCTTCTGCCTGCTCGCGCAGGAACTTGGCCGAGCGCCGCGATTCGAGCGCGTCCGAGCAAATGCGATTCCAGATTCCCGCCGCGCTGCCCTCGGCGATCTGTGATGTGGGCCAGGTCATTAGGTGTACACCGATGCTGTGAGGGTGATAGTGGCCGTGGCTTGCACGGTGCTGGTGGCTACGTCGCGGATCTCGACAGTGAGCTGCACGATGTCGTCGCCTTCGATGTTCGACGTGCGCGTGCGCGTCCATGTGCGCGAGGTGCCGAGGCCGAGCCATGAACCGGTGGTGCCGCTGCTGACCGAGCCGCTGACGATGGTCGCGCGGCATTCGTAGTCGGACGCCGTAAGGGCCGCGTCGGCCCAGTCGTCGGAGGTGGACCCCGGAGAGATCACCACGTCGCGCGTGTTGGCAAGCTGGTAGCTGGCGGTCGCGTCGGTCGGCGACGGCACGATGTGCGTGACGTTCTTGTTGCTGAGCGTGATGCCCGACGTGCGCGAGATCGTCACGGACACCGATACCGTGAAGGTAGCGCCCACGTTATCGGTGATCGTGCACTGCGCGGTGCCGGTGCGCGTCTCGCCGATGGCGAGGCCGGTCGAGCTGAACGTCGTCGAAGCCGACGATGCGCTCGTGATCGTGATGCCGGTGCCGCCCGAGGTAAAGGTCCACGCGTAGGTATAGGGCGACGTGCCCGCGATGGCCGTCGCCGTCACGCTGTTCGTGGTCTGGCTCGAGCTGACGCCCGATGCGGTCGCGCTGCCCGGCGAGACCGAGCCCGAGAGCGTGGCAGACACCGAAGCGGCCTTGCCCGGCAGGCCGTTGGTGGCCGGCGTGGTAGACCCTACGGCGCCCGTGGCGGGGATCTTCGCGCGCACCCAGTAGTAGCGTTGCGTGGTGTCGGTCTTGGGCAGCAGGTACTGCGTGTCCGCGGTGTCCGGGGATACCTGCGTCGCCGACGAGAACGGCGAGTCCGACGTGTACTCCCAGAGCTGGTACAGCACGCCCGCGGGAGCATTGGCGGGCCGCTCCCAGCGGAACAGGATGCCATTCGCGAGGCCGGTGGCGGTGAAGTTGCCCGGCGCCCCCGGCTTGAAGTCGGCCGAGGTGGGCGTGGTGACCGTGCCCGGCACGCCATAGTCGGACACGCCCGGATCGGTGAAGTCGGACGATGCCGCCTCGATCAAGGTCAGCTCGACGGCGGGCTCGGGCGTGAACCGCCACGCGAGGCAGCGCACCTGCTGCGCGTTCCAGCCGACCTCAGCGAGCGTGACCGTGCCGGTCTCGTAGGGCCTGATCTTGTAGGCGGCCAGATCGAAGGTGGCAGTGACCACACGCTGCCGGCGTGACTGGCGGTTGTGCAGGATGGCCCACCGCTGCGCCTCATAGTCGTTGTCGCAGGCCGGCAGCTCGACATCGGCATAGATGCGCTCGCCGTCGTCGGTCTCGTAGGTGGTATTGAACACCGGCGAGAACTCGGCCGGCTGATCGCCGCGCGTCGGGTCCACGTAGGTTCCGCGCACTGCGTTGTAGTAGTCGCCCGACTTGCGGCTGCGCGCCGTGCTGATCTTCACCGAGCCCATGAAGTTCGATTCGGTGAGCGCGAAGGCGTTTGAGGTCCACGCGCCCGCGTACATCCGCCACTTGCCGCCGCTGTAGTAGCAGACGCCGTTCATCGCCTGCGCGATGGTCTCGATCACCGACTCGAAGTCGGCCGGATCGTCAATCAGCAGATTGCAGGTATAGCGGTCCTGGTTCGTCGTCGGCGACGCGGGCGGGATCAGTACGTTCTCGTCGCAGATGTTCGCCGCGGTGACCACGAGATCCCAGTCGATGCGCGTCGCGGCTTCGCCGAGGCCGATGTCGAGCATCAGGAAGTCAGCGAGACACAGCGCAGGATTCTCGCTGTACGCGATATACGAGGCATTGGTCGGGCTGGCGCCCGGCGTCACGTCAAGGCGCGGGTCGTAGACCTTTCGGCCCTGCACGACTGCCGTGACCTCTGGCTTGCCGTTCTTGTAAACGTTGGTGTCGTAGTTGAACCGCAGCGCCAAGTACCCGTTGCCGGCGAGGCGGTGCGCGCTGTCCCATGCCGGGATGGCCGTGGTCAGGATGTCATCGACCACCTGCGTCGAGGTGCCGAGATAGCGGCGGATGCTCGCCTTGTTGGCGTAGGTGCCCGCCGACACCGTGCCGTCCGCGCCGATCTGCGCGTTCGTGATCTCGGTGTCGTCGAAGTACACCGAAGGGATCGCAGTGATCTCGGTGCCGGTCAGCACCAGCACCTGGTGTAGGTATTCGCCGGTCGAGCCCGTGACCGTGGCCGGCAATGCGTTGAGACCGCCGCAGCGGCGCTGGCCGTAGAGCACGCGCCGCTTCTCGACGGTGCCGGCATACTCCACCGGGATGGGCGAGCGCGCAGGGCGCTTCGCCTTGGGCGTGAGCGCCTTGCCGACGATCCCAAGCGTGCCGATGGTGAGCGCGGCGCCGACGAACGATGCCGTGGCGACCGACGCGATAGCGCCGACAGCAGCGACGACCGGCGGCATCAGCCCACCCGCCAGCCAGCAATGGCCGCAGACATGGGCGCGAGCGCCTGCCCAGCAGGCGACGTGCTGACGATGGTCGCACCGAGGCAGATGCCCACGGCGGGCGTGCCCTCGGCATCGCGGAACAGCACCACGTCGCCGCGGCGGATCAGGCCGACGCGCGGCAGCGGCTGGTCGAGCCATGCCGTCAGCGCGGACTCGAGGCCGCCCATGCTCGCGATGTAGGCCAGCGCGCTGCGTTCGTCCGTGTACTCGGTGGCGAGCTGGCCGGCGTAGTCGGTGTCGCACATGGCGTCCACCACGCGCGCGGCGAACAGGCAGCAGTCATGCTGGCCCCACTCGAACGGCACGCAGCGGTAAGCCTCGACCGTGGCGAACAGTCGATCGGTCCAGTCGTCGCGGCGCATGGCTACCGGAGCAGGTTGCGCGAGCTGGGGGTGATGGTCCGGCCGCCGTTGCTGGTCGTGGTGTAGCCCACGGGCTTCTCGCCCCATGCCGCCTTGGTCTTGCCGACCATGTGCAGCATGTCGAACCCACGATCGCCCGTGAACCTGATCTGCTGGTCCTCGTTGGTCCAGCGTGCCGCGGGCGGCTCGCGGCGCAGCCTATGCTCGCACTGCAGGGTGATGACCGCGCCGCCCTCGGACAATTCAATGTCCATCGTGTCCATGCGGCCGGACCAGATTTCCTCGGGCGTGGCCACCAGCGTATTAGTGCCTGGCGTCACCATGCCGAGGTAGAACGTGGCCTCGCGGTTCTGGTAGTTCTCGGTCATCGTCGTCGTGATGTACGAGGGCTCGACGCCCGACAGCCGGCAGCGCACGCCGCGCGCCACGAGTTCGGTGGATTCCTCCACCAGCTCGACGCTGCCGAACTGCCCGAGACCGGTGTACGTGTTCCCGCTGAACGTCAGCGAGCCGATGCCGTCATGCACGCGCACAAAGCCGCTGACGAAATCCAGTTCGGCAAAGATGCGCAGCTCGACGTGCGCTTTCGCCGCCTCGGTCTCGTTCGTGGACGATACAAAGCGCGTCACGCCACGTCCTCGATCAGCGGGATCGTGTAGTCGCTCAACTGGCCGGGGCGCAGGCTGTAGCCGATGTCGTTCTCGGCGAACAGGAACCGACCCATCGGCTTCTCGACGATCACAGCGGCATTGTCCGCAGGCGCGGTGCGCTGTGGGCGCGACAGTTGCAGATAGCCGAGGCCGGCGGCATCGCTGTCTAGCGGCGCGATGACCTGCTCGAGCTGGTTGCCGATCTGCACGAAGTCGCCGGGCAGCAGCAGGCCGTTCGTGCTTGCGGGGAGGCCCTTGACGTAGAGACTTGAGGTGGCCTGAGAAGTGCCCGAGCTGGCTGTCGTCGTCGTGAGGGTGTAGCGCACGGGCTGGCTGGATGCCGCAAGGCTCGCGCCCCACATCCTGATGTAGCTCGCGCCGTCGCCGGTGTAGGAGCCGGAATTCGCAGCATTGGCGAGACCGACGCGCGCAATGACGCCTGTCGCTGCATTGGTCTTGCGCGCCGTGATGCTGAACCGAAACCAGCTATTGCCGACATCGGTGACGTGCACACGCAGGTTCGACCAGTTGGCGCTGGTGCTTGAGCTATCGAGCGCGCCCGTGGACAGGTTCACGTACTGGAAGCACGTCGTGCCGCCGGTGGTCTCCTCCATCTGCACGAAGGCGTGGGTGCGCGTGCCGGCCTTCAGGTAGACCGAGAACGAGTAGTCCTGGGCGGCAGATGGCAGGCCCGAGATGGACTGCTGGACGTAGTGCGAGCCGGTGCCACCGTTCTCGATGACATCTTCGCCGGTCGTGGTTCCATCCGGCGCGACGGCATTGTTGGCCGTAACACCAGAAATTCCCGAGCGCGTCCACGCGGCATTGTCGATCTGCTCGCTGTAGGTCAGCAGGTTCGGCGCGTTGTCCACGAGGAAACAGCGCGACATCGACGCATACAGCAAGTCGATGCGCGTGCGCGGCGGGACGGAGGTGCCAAGCGCCACCATCGCGTAGGCGTTCGCCGAGGTGTTCGCCGCCGCGGGATGCACGGCGTCGATCAGGCCGCGCGTGGTCAGATAGTTCGACTGCTGCCAGCCGGCATCAAGCGCCGGACCAATGTAGTTGCCAGCCGGCCACGTAGGCGCGCTGACGAGCGAGCGCAGCACGTAGGGCGCGTAGAGCGTGACCGCGACCGAGCCTTGGTAGTATTCGGTGTTCTGAACGCCCGCGCTGTAGTTCGAGTAGCCGGTCAGCCGGCCATTCTGCGAGACGGCGGGCGAGTGCATGTCAGCGATAGACCAGCCCGTGACGCTGCGCAGGTCGGCATTCACCAGCGCCTCGGTCGCCGGAAAATTGCCCTGCTTCACATACCCCGGCGGGCTCATCCACACGCGATTAGCGCGCGACTTGATCGCAGCCAGCAGGCCGGCGTAGTACGCGCGCTCGGCGAACGAGGTCTGATTCGATGCGTTGTCGACGCTCAGCTCGGCCGCCCACAGATCGCCACCGCGGCCATAGGTGCGCGTCGCACCGTTGAACGGCGACGAGAACGCAGCCGCAGACCCGCGCACTCCCCACTGTGCGCCCGACACACGCAGCGATGGCGGTAGAACGTACTCGGTCATGTGCGCAGCCCGTAACGGCGATCCAGTTCGTCAAAGATTTGGCGGCCATGCTCGGCGAGCATCGCCTGAATCTTCTTGATGCTGCCGGGGTCAGCACCTGGTGCGTTCACGTTAAAGGTCGGCGCGTACACCACCCCACCACCCGCGCGCTGATCCGGCCGCGTCACAGTGACGGTCTCATTCGGCGATGCGCGGAACGCCACGAGCTGCGAGTCCGTACCGCCCGAGCCGCCGACCTTGAACTGCCCGCCGTTGGCGAAGCCGAACAGCTTGGTGATGCCACTGAACAGCCCGCCCAGCCCACCACCGCCACCACCGAATCCGCCCGCGCCGAAGCCCAGCGCCTCGAAGATCTTGGCCGCAGCAGCTTCCGCCACCATGCGGCGAAGGATGTCGACGAAGCCCTTGAGCATTCCCTTGAGGCCGTCCGCAAACGGATCAAAGAAGAAATCAGCCATCGCGCTTTGCATGTTGCGGGCGGCCTGGTCCGCATAGACGCTCAGTTCGTTGCTGGATCCCTGCCACGCCGCCTGAGTCTCATTGGCATAGGCTGTGAGTTCGTCGCTCATGTCAGCGCCAGCGCGAATCACCTCATCCATGTTGTCGATGGTCTGGCGCTTCCAGTCCTCGAACGCGATGCGGTCAAGCGTCGCGGGGTCGAGCTCGAATGCCCGCGTGACAGACTCGGCCTTCTGCTTCGCACTTTCCGCGACTGCAGAAAAACCCGGTACATCGACGCGACGACTAACCAGATCAGACGCATTGATCGGCTGCAGCAGATTGTTGAGCTTCCGGCGCGTCGCCTTGATCTTGGCATCGAGTGATGAGGTGTCGATCTGATCGCCCTTGATCGACGCGCGCTGACGCTCAAGCGCCTTGAGTTCGGCGCTGAGCAGTACGAAATTCTTCCGGGCGGCATCCTGCGCGCTGGCGCGATTCACGCCGCTCAGCGCATCAAGGATAGGCGTCAAGATGGTGGCCGCCTTCGACGCGAGCTTCGCGAAGAACACGTCCCACGACTGCGACAGCCGCTTGATGGCGTCGTCGGCATCGGCCAGTTTCTTGATCTGCTCATCGTTGAGCGTGGCGCCCAGGCGGCGCGCTTCCTCGCGGGCCTTGCGGATGCCATCTGCACCCTGCTCGAACAGCGGCAACAGATCCGCACCCGATTTGCCGAACAGTTCGACGGCAGCGCGCGCACGGTCGGCCGGGTCCTTCAGCCTTGAGATGCGATCAGCCAGCACCTCGAACTGCTTGTCGGGTGCCAGCCGACGCAGTTCTTCGACGGACAAACCCAGCGCCGCGAGGGTGGCCTGCGCTTCCTTGCCGCCACTCGCCGCCTTGCTGAGGTTCGTCTGCATGAATCGCAGAGAATTGGACAGACCGGCGATGTCGATGTCGGACTGCTTGGCGGCATAGGCGAGTTCGCTGATTGCACGACCAGACAGGCCCGCCTTGATGGCGGCCTTATTCAGATCGTCACCCAGCGCGATCGCCTGCCGCGCAGTGCCGATGAGGGTCGCGCCGATCAGACCGCCGGCGATGCCTTTGAATGCGCCGCTCAATTGATTGGCGGTGCGCTGAGCGATGCCGACCGCCTTGCCCATGTCGGACTGTAGCCGCGCGGTGTTCGCGGCGAGTTCGATGACAAGTGAGCCAAGTGCAGCCATGCGCTTACTTCTGCCTGTTGGATGGGTTGCCGAACACGCTTAGAAGGTCTTGCGTGACATCACCCGTTGATCGGTCTTTCTCGCGGTCGCCGGACAGCACCGCGATGTACTCTGCGAGCGTGGACATAGGCAGCTTTTCAAGCTCCGTGACCACCACCCCTAGCCGGATCGAGAGATTGATTAGCGCCCGTCGCAGAGGGCGGGCCGCTAGTTTTTTGCCGCTTCCTCGACGCCCGTGTCATCCACCGAATTGAGCTTCACGCCCGCCTCGAGGATTGCGCGCGCGTCCTGCGCTTCGATGTTGTTCACCGCGGCCTTCGCCTGCGCGATGCTCAGGATCGAATTGCCGGCCTCGTCGCACAGGTAGGCGGCAAGCTGAATGGCGATCAGGTCGAGGCCACTTGCCGCGCGAAGATCATCGGCCAGCTTGACGCCCTCGACCACCAGCAGCCCGCGCACGATCGCCACGTCACCCCGCACCGGCAGGCGTACCTGCACGGTGCGGCGCACGGGCGGGCGCAGGAAGTCGTCAGCCGAAGTCAGCATCAGGCGAACCAGGCGGGCGCGCTGCTGACCTTGATCGAGCACGCGGCCTGCACTGCACCATCGACCTCGAGGCCGGACAGCGCGAAGGACTTGACCAGACCACGGAACGCGGCGACCTGACCGGAGGCAAGCGTGATCGTAAAATTGCCGATGCTCTGCGTCTCGCGCAGGTTGCGCAGGCGCGTCTGCCCGGCGTCCGACGTGGCGGGCAGCCACAGGTTCAGCGACACATTGCCGTAGTCTGCGAGCCCGGTCAGGAACTCCTTGCCGGTGCTGCGCAGGTGCGTCACGTCGACATCGTTGGCCTCGCCGTCGAATGCCGAAGTGATGCCGCGCACTTCGCCGACCTCGGTCATGGTCTGCGCCTTCGCAGTGCCGCCGGACGTATACACGCCATAGCCCTGCGTGGTCGAGGTGTCCACGCCCTTAAGCTCGAACGTGTTGGTCGCCTGATTCGCCACGATGAACAGTCGATTGTTCACCTGCACCGTGCCGCCCACCGACTCGATCAGGACGGGCGTGCCGTTGGCGATACCGTGCGCGGTCGCAGTGACCACACCGGGGTTGGCATTGGTCAATCCCGAAATCGTATCGGCAGCCGCTTCCGAGGTCGCAACGCTCAGGTACGCCTGCTGTGCCTTCTGTGCCATGTTCCTCTACTCCTAAGTCGTCCAGACCCGATAGGTTTGAATCAGCCGGTACAGTTCCGGGTCGATGTCCGGCTCGAATCCATCGACCTCTGAATCCATCACATGCCCCGCCGTCTGCAACGCAGCCCGGCAGGCGTCCGCAATCGACCGCGCCGCCGCATAGGTGCTAGCGAAGATGTCAAGCTGCACGAGGTTCGCGTCGAGATCTCCGTCACCGCGCAGATGGTTCTGCGGCACGACGCTGATCCGTTGCATGAGAATGGCCGGCGCACTCAATCCCTGCGTGCGGCGCACCGGCTCGATGCGCGTCGCGGGCACGAGCGCAGTCACCGCGCCCGATGCCACAAGCACGGCACGCACAACCTGAATGGCCATCAGAACCCCGCGACCCGGCGACGCAGCAGGCGGTTGAGG
>JACCDG010437337.1_pt1 | contig 32255 bp, 41 predicted proteins | sample 7442471 | NCBI WGS metagenome assembly JACCDG01 (sample SAMN15323444, study PRJNA562643) | freshwater metagenome | isolation source: river surface water | place: USA:Blue River Watershed | collected 2017-08-17 | reverse complement strand
TCGCCGCGCACGAGCTCGGCGAGCCGGGCCAACGTGCGTCGTCGCTCCGCGGCGCCGGAGGCGGCGTCGTCGGTGTAGGCGGCGTAGGAGGCGGCGGCGGAGGCGCAGTAGGAGTAGGTGTTGGAGGTAGGGGCGGCGGCGGCGTGGGCGGCGGAGAAGGCAGAGTAAGCGGCGTCGGAGGCGGAGGCGGCGTCGGAGGCGGAGGCGGCGTCCTGCCGCACTTGATCGAGGGTGGCCTCACCACGGGCCCAGGCTTCGGCGGTCTCAATCGCACGCCGAGGCCGTTCTTCGCCCGCGGGAACGCGATCGAGGGCGGTGCGGGCGCAGGCACACGCGGCTCGGACCACGAGGCGTGGATCGACGCCCACTTTGGCCGCCGCATGGAGCATCCAGTGGGCGTTCTCACAGGTCTCCCACGCCTCCAGCCAGGGACGCGCCTTCGCCCACGCGGTCGCTTCGTTGTTGTACGCCCACGCGGGCGCAGGGAGACGACGGGACGCGTCGAGCGTGGCATCGCAGAGCCAGTCCCCTGCGACGCGCGTCCGTTCGGCCGCGTCGCCCCCCGTCGCGGTCACCCGCAACACCAGGGGCTCGGGGGGCGTCGGCAAGTTGAGGAGCTCATCGAGGGCCACGTCCGCGTCCGCGAACGACCGCCCCCACCGACTGAACGAGTAGCCACGCGCGATGACCGCACGGGCCGAGAAGGTGATCCGCAGGGCCTTCGTCACGCACGCAGACTATCACAGGCTGGAGTGGCACGGTCACGCAGCGAAGGGTGCTAGGATCTTTCGCGATGGATCGAAACGAGCTCCAGAGTACCCCGCGACAACATCTTTTGTTGGAGGGCCTGGCGCCTGAAGCCGCGGGCTTTGCACGCGCTTCGAAATCGTCCCAGACCGTGCGCGCCTATCAGACGGGATGGAGACAATTTTTGGCGTGGTGTGTGGCGAGGGGAGAGCAGCCCTTGCCGGCGTCGCCCCAGGCCATCGCCAACTATCTCGCGTACCGCGCCGAGAGCGGGGTGAAGCCGTCGACGATCCGGGTGGATCTTGCCGCGATCCGACAGGCGCACCTGCTCGAGGGCCTCGCCAGCCCGTCCCTGGATCCGGTCGTCCTGGCGGTCGTGGGTGGCATCCGGCGAACGCTCGGTGTACGACCAGCCGCCAAGGAGCCGCTCCTGGCGGAACCCCTGCGGGCGTACTGCGCCGCGCTCGGCGATGGGGTCGCCGCGCGGCGTGACAAGGCCATGCTCCTCGTGGGATTCGCGGGGGCGTTTCGCCGCTCCGAGCTCGTCGCGGTCGAGGTCGGCCACCTCCGCTGGCACGAAGATTCACTCACGATCCTCCTGCCGCGCTCGAAGACCGATCAGGAAGGCCGCGGGCTCGAAAAAGTTTTGCACGCGACCCACACCTCCACCTGCCCGCTGGGGGCCCTTCGTGCGTGGCTCGAGGTGGCCCGGATTGAGTCGGGGTTCGTCTTCCGCGCGGTCAACCAATGGGGCAAGGTCGGCGACGAGGGCCTCACGCCGGGTCAGGTCGGCCGCCTCGTCAAACGTGCGGCCCGACAATGCGGCCTGCCCGAGAAGGACTTTAGCGGTCACAGCCTGCGCGCAGGCTTCATGACGCAGGCGGCCGTGAACGGGGTGCCACTCGATGAGATGCGGCGCACCTCGCACCACCGATCGGCGCAGGTCGCGCTCGACTACGTGCGGCGCGCCGACGCGCAGCGCACGAACGTGACCGGGAAGCTCGGACTTTGACGTCTGAGAACCGGGACGCGGCCTCGTCCTCGGTCACTCCCGCAAAACGTCCATCGTGGCCATCTCCTCGACCATCGCCAGTAGCTCGCCCTCGGTGACCAGAATCACGAGCAGGCCGCCCACGAACACCGCGACGTCGACGCCCTTGCGGCGCGGCAGGAGATCCGCCATGGCCGCGTCGAAACTCTCCGATCGGCCCGGGGTGCCCATCGCGAGGATGGGCGCCACGAGGTCTTCCTGACCTTCGGCTCGGACCGTCACAAGGTTCGGTCGGCGAACCTCGATCTTGCCGTCCGGTCGGCGGATCGCCCATTCCCACGAGCGGGCGATCCCTTCAAAGCGAGTCACCGGGGACACGGGAAGGGGTGGCGCCATGCGAACCATGTAGTGGACGGGTAGAGACCTGTCCAGAAAAACTTGTTAACCGCTTGACATACGCTTAACCTGCGTCCATCATGCGCGGATGTATTCGATCGCTGGAGGAAGTCCTAGGGCTCCCTCCAGCGATCGAAGGAGAGCGTCATGGCAGAAAACGTCTCGAGTGACATCACGATCGGTCGCTTGCGCGAGGCGCTGGCACTGCTCGAATCGGCGCGGACCCTGCTGGGCGTGTCGGGCTTGGAGGGGGCTCGCGCGGACGTCGAAAAAGTCGTCAAGGCCGTTACGAGGGAAGTGGAGCGCGCAGAGCATCGCCAGAAGCCCGTTCGGATCGGCGAGATGGTCCTCTGCGTATCCAGCTACGCGCCGACCGGCGAGAAGGGCGAGCTCCTGGGCGTGGGCCGCGACTATGCGCGCGTGCGCCACCGCGGTCGAGACTGTTCCTTCAGTCTGGAGAACGGTGTGAAGCGAGGCTCGGCGAACGTCTCGCTGCACCCTGACGACCTCTTCCGCATCCGGCGTGACCTTCAGCGCAAAGGGGGCTCGACGTGAGTCTCGACGACTACCACGGTCTGCTGGAGCAGTACCGGGACGACGCGTACGGGAAGATGCTTCGGATGCGTTCCCTGCTCGACGCGGCCGCCGTGGTCCGCGCGTACCTTCGAAGCGTGGGCGTGCCTGACGCGCTCGCCGAACCGGGGACGCCCCTCGCCGAAGCGCCGCGGGAGTTCTGGACGGTCACCTGGATCTTCCACCGCTTCGCCGACACGACGCCCTACGCGGCGGGGCCCCTGGTCGGCGTGCAGCTTGACCTCGGGGGGCTCAAGCTGGGTTCAGAGGCTGGCGACCCCGACCCTCCGAGCAGGCTGCGGTGGTTTGTCGAGGGGACTTCGTCGATGCCTGAGCAGGCCCGTCGGTGGTCACGGCGCGGCGCGATCGACCTGCCTTCGGACGGCACACCGATCGCGCTCCCCCCGCTCGTGATCGCGTCGCTGCGGTGCGCCTTGCATCTTTACGATCCGCCGAACGAGGATTCCGGCGTCGGCGACCTCCTCGAGGCGGATCTCGTCGCGTGGTCCGCAGGAGTGACGCATGGCCTCCTCATGACCACGGCGCCGTGCCTGTAACGTGAGAACCGACCCGATGATCGACAGAAGGAGTGACCGATGAGTTTTGATGTGGTGGCAGGGATCGTGACGCGAGGAGCACGCGTGCTCCTCGTCCGTTCGAAAAAGCACGGGCAGGCCGTGACGCCGGGCGGACGCGTCGAGGACGGGGAGACGCACGCGCAGGCCCTCGTTCGCGAGTTCCGCGAAGAGACGGGCCTTCCCGTGACGCAGGTCGGCCGCCTGCTCGGCACCGAGACGAAGGCGGACTACACGGTCCACGTGTACGAGGTCGAGGTCGACGGGCGTAATGAGCCCGTCGCGGGGAGTGACGCCGAGGCCGCGTGGTGGGGTGACCCGCGCGAGGTCCGTGACTCTTCGATCCCGCGTGACTACGTGTGGATCCTCGAGGTGATGGTGCGGCGCTTCGAGAGCCTCCGGTCGATCGCGGCCTTGAGACCTCTGGCGGACCCTCTCTCCGAGGTGGACTTCGTCGCGATTCGGACGCGCTGGGCGTTCGGGCCTTCGAACCTCCAGCCCGACGCGGACGCCTTGATCGGCGAGGTGTTCAGGCTCCGTCGCGAGGACTACGCGTTGCGCGCGGCGCTGACCGAGGGTCACGACGAGCTCCGCGGGCTTCCTCTTTCGGAGGCTTTTCGGCAACGCCTCGAAGCCAACAGGAAGGAGCTCGCGCGGAAGACGGACCGTCTCCAACGGGCCTGCGCGGAAGGGCTCCCGCGCGAACTGATCCTCTGTCCTCAGTGCAGCAAAAAGCACGTGGACGGGACGAACGGCCCGGAGTTCGCAACGAGCCCGCACCACACCCATCTGTGCCAATACTGCGGCCACCAATGGGATCACAAGCGGTGGTCGTTCGGTGCGGACGTCGAGGACAACCTCGTGTCGCGGGAAGAGGCCGAGACGCTGCTGGCGGGTGTGGCGCCCGAGCCCCGTGACCCCGACGCGGGCGTGCCGATCGAGCAGGTGGAGGCCGTCGCCCGCCTCCGCGCGGAATTGATGCGTCTCGCGCGGACGGTCGTGGCGCTTCGAAGCGGGAGGCAGCGGTGACGTTCCGGCGGGTCACCGCGCTGCTCGCCGCCCTGCTTTGGAGCGCCACGGCGCTCGCGCAGCATACCGGCGGGCGCCTCGGCGTGGCCTTCGACGTCGCGGCCCACGTCCGCCCCCGCGCAGGTTTCGAAGGCCCGCCCACGACCTGCGCTTCGCGTGATCCGGCGGAGTACAGCCGATCGCACCGCACCACCGCGCGCTCCCCGTCTCGGTGACGCGCACGGGTCGATCGGCGTGATCGTTGGAGTGATCCCATGAAACCGAATGAGCACCGCCGCTACGAGACGAGGGCCCGCGCGCTCGGGCTGCCCTACGTGGATGCCTTTCTGGCGTGGGCCCGCGACACACAGGGCGTTCGTCTCGTGGACGCCGCGGGGAGCATCGTGGACCCTCGTTCGGCGTTCGCGGCGTACGCGGGCGTCAACCTCGCGGCGATGGACCTTGAGTCGGGCGCGATGATGGAGGCGTATCGCACCTCCGTGTCGTCGTCCGCCGAGCCGGTTCTCTACCGATCGCGCCTGGTCGGCCATTACATCTGCGGCGCGCTGGGCCTCGACCCCGCCCTCGCCGCTGCGGGACCCGAAGGGACCGAGTACCTTCTGGCGCGCGCCCACGCCGACCGTCTCGGGTCGATGCGCATGTTCCGGCTCCGGCGGCCTCTTTGTCGGATCCAGTGGGCGCTCGACCGCGTCGCAGCGCTCGACCCCGCGGTCCTGCTCGACGTGGGTGTGGGCGACGGCAACGCGCTGATGCCTCTGCTGGATGCCTTCCCGCGCCTGGGCGTCATCGTCGTCGAGCCCGTGCGCGAGCGCCACGGCGTTGTGGCCGCCCTGCAACGCGGTGGATGCGCCCAGATCCGCGCGACCTTCTCGCGGCGGATCGAAGAGGGCCTCGAGATCGCGGACGACACCGCGGACGTCGCGACGGCCTTGGAGGTGCTCGAGCACCTTGACCCCGACAGCGGCGCCCCTCTTCGCGCCGCGCGTGAGCTCCTGCGCGTGTCGTGCAAGGCCGTGCTCGTCTCGGTGCCGTCCGTCGCCGACAGGAATCCGGACCACCGTCAGTTGTTCACCGCGGAGTCGCTCGCGAGCCTCTGGTACGATGCGGGCGCGTCCCGCGTGCAGGTCGAGTCCGTCCCCGCGGGCCACGTGGCTGAAAGCGGAGTGGACACGAAGCCGCCCGGTCATTTCGTGGCGGTCGCGTGGAAGTAAACCGCTTGACAAGCGGGTAAGTATTCGGTAGACAAACGGCCGTAGAGCTTCGGTCAGGAGGTTTATCCCGTGGCAAGTACGTCCGTTCGTCAGGGTCTTCGCGTACGGCTGACGTTCAACGACGACCGCGTGGCGCGCAAGATCGGGGCCGGGCAGGAAGGCGTGGTGGTCACCTGGGGGCGCTCGCGGGTCGAGGTGAAGTTCGACCACGCGGGCGTCGCGCGCGTTCCCCCCGAGGCGTTGCGCGTCGTCGAAACGGATGACTCCGTACGTCTGGTCGCCATGCCGTCGAAGCCCGTCAGCGCGCGCTCGATTCTCGCCCGAAAAGTTTCGTCCGCGTTGCGTCAGGCGGGCTTCGCACGCTCGACCTGGCGCAAGGGCATGAGCCGAAGCCGACGGAACGCGGGCTCGTGGGACGTCGATGGCTACAGCGTCTACGTTGAGGGACGCGGTGCGGTGGTCGTCCACCGCCTCTGCACCAAGACGCAGAAAGATCCCGCGGCGGATCTGGGACGCATCGAGCGCGAGGCGCTCTCGCGTTACGCGCAGGCTCTGCGCACTGATTTTTCTCTCCAGGAGAGGTCCTCGGAGGTCCTCGTACTCGGTGAGGTGGGGAACGTGACCCGCCGACGGTGACGCATGTCGTACGTCGAGAAGCCGTGGAATTCGGCGAAGGAGGCTTTGCATGCTGACCGAAAAAGAGGTCGAAAGAGCGCGCGTGTTGCTGGCGTCCATTCGCGCGGGACGTGCCAGGATGACGCCGGGGGTCTACGTCCTTTCGAAGGACGACGCCCTCGGCGGCGACGAGGGCGACGTGTGGGTGGACAACCCGGCCTGTCGAGCCGCGCACCCGGCCCGCGTCGCTCCGTCGGCTCGGAACCCCGACGGGTGTCGATGCACGCACATCTGCGGGTCGATGACCGACCCGCGCGACACGCGGGGCTTCGTCGTCGAGCACAACGCGCTGCCCGAGCTCTGCGACCTGCTCGAGAAAGCCCTCCTGGGCCACGATCGGATCGGCGTCGACCCGCGTCCAGCCGAGACGCCGATCCGATCGATGCTTCATCGCGTGCTGCGCAACCTGCCTCCGTGTCAGGGACACGGACTCATCGAGTTTCCCGAAGGCATTCCCTGCCCAAACGTTGCGACGGGGCAGCGGGTGTGGGGGCGTATGGACTGGACGCGCAACCTTTGCTCGACCTGCGCGAAAGCCTTCGAAAGCGAGGTTCCCACGTCGGCGTCGAATGTCGGACTGGAGAGGGCCCTGACCGAGCTCCTGCGGACCTTCTGCGGCACGACGGTGGTGGTACGAGAAGGCATTTAAAGGAGACAACCCATGGAAGAAAATCGTCCGGTCCCGGTGCCCTTGAGCGATTGGGGGAGGGACCACTGGAGCACGTTCGGTTATTTGGAGACGCGGGTCGTGGACTACGGCGGCGTGCTCAACGTGGAGCACATGCGCTGCGACCCGCGCCTGCATCCCTCGTTCTCGAACCGCGCCAATCGCGACGTCCGCGCCGACACGCCCCGGACGCGTCTGGCGGGAGATCGGACGATCGAAGCGCACGACGACTGGTCCTGCGTGGAGGACGCGATCGAGCTCGGCCTCGTCTCGCTCGTGGGATCCGAGGCGAGCCCCGCCGAGATTCGCGGCGCGCTTCGGGCCCCTGCGAACGTCGCCTGGCGCCGCAACCCGCCCGACGAGTTCATGCCGGGTAGGAGTCCGCGCTTCGCGCTCACCGAGCGAGGTCAGAAGGCCGCCGCGGCGCTGCGGGCTCATAAGGGCGCGGGCCTTTCCTTTTCGACGTTTCACTGGACCGGCGCCTGAAGAACCTCCTGCGGCGACGGGTCGGCCTGGGAACGGCCGCACGTCGTCCGATGGGACGTTGATCCGCGTTGCGCGCGCTGATACGTTCCCCGCATGCCGCACGGACGATCCCGATCGCGAAACCGCGCCAACTGCTGGGATCGTTCACCCGGCGGCGGGACTCCGCCGACCCCTCCGGTTCCCCCCGGCGCCTCCCTGGTGCTCTACCTCGACGGGGCGGACATTACGGGCGAGATCGGTGACCCGATCTCCACCTGGGTGGGCCGCGTCGGCGGGAACGCGACGCAGATGAGTTCAGGAAACTCACCTGCGGTGCTGGAGTGGACCCCCGGCATCCAAGCGGCCCGGTTTCGTGGAGCCGACTACCTCCGCACCGCCGTCGTCCCGGCGACCGGGTCGAGCGGGCGCACTCTCTTCGTCGTGCTCAGGGACACCGGGATCAGCGGTTTTTCGTACGACCACGTCTTGCAATACGGGATGTTGGACACGCAGCGGGCCTACGGGATCACCAGCGTAACTGCCCTTTTTACGTATTGGGGCAACGACCGGTACAACGGATTCATGCGGTCCACCACGCTTGTGGATACCGCTCCCTATGTGGTTTGTGTCGGCTATGACGGCGCAACGGACCGTCTCTGGCTCAACGGCACGCTGATCGTGCAAGAAGTCATCGCGTTGAACACCGGCGGAGACAGCGGTGTTGTGATCGGGGGGCGACTCGACGGCATGGCCGAGTTCGCGCAGACCGACGTCGTGGCCGTGGCGGCGTACAACACCTTTCTGGGCTCTGCAGAGCGACAGGACGTCGAAGAATTCCTCGGAAACCGGTTTGGCATCGCGGTCGGTCCGTAATTAATCCCTTGACGGGCGGTTAACGATCGCTAAAGTGCTCCTCGAATCTCTGTCAGGAGGACCGATGTCACGTTCTGCAGGAACCAAAGTCATGCCACGGCGTGCGCCACGGCGTGCGCCGCGCGCGCGGAAGGCCTCGGCGCGGTGGGTCATTTCAGGCAAGGATCGACGCGATGCGCTCGCCGCGCGCGCGGCGGAGGTGGCCGAGGCTCTCGGTGATGGACCGGTCGCGTTGGCGGTCGCAGAGGCCGCGTCGCGATACTGGGACTACGACGGCGCAGATCCATCGGACTTCTGCCTTCAGGATGGTGGCTCGGTGATCGTGGAAGGCGCACCGCTGACCTTCGGGGCGGGCAATCGTCTTCACTGGTGCCCGTGGGACGGGTTTCGCGCGGACCCATCGAGGTCGTGCGCGGCGTTCGTCAACCGGGCCTCCGTGCTGGGGCCGTGCCCAGGGAGGATGCGATGGGACGAGTCATGAGCGCAAGAAGGGAACCGGCCGCGACGAAAGCCCGCCTGAACGTCGTCTCCGGCGATGGGATCTGGGCGGTCGTCGTGGGTCGCATGACCCCGCAGGAAGGGATGAGGATCGAGTCGGGGACGGTGGGAAAGGTCGCCCCCAAAACTTTTCAGTTGATCTGGCCGAGCGGCACGATCGTGCGTCGTGACTGTGCGGCGATCGGCACCGTCCGTGCCGCTTCGTACGGGTGGCGTGGCGATACCAGGGCCCGTTACGCTCTGGCCACGCAAGAAATCGACACCCCCGTCCCATGTCAGGGTCGGTCCGTCGTGCGGCAGCGTTCGATGGGATTCTCGGACACGTTCTTGCTGGACGGCCGACCGGTCGGCAGCATCGAAGAAATCGCGAGGGAGCTCGTCCTCGACGACCCCGAGAAGTGCGCGACGTGCGGGCGCAAGGGGTTCAGGCCGGTCTGGGTCGGGGACTCCGTGCGCTGCGCGTGGGGCGACCGAAAGGGCCCCGACACGCGCGTCGTCGAGTCGATCCGAATGGCCCTCCTGCCGGATCGTGAGGAAGCGTTCGTCGGCGCGTGCGCGCGGTGCGCTCAGATGAGTGCCGTCGGCGCAAAGATTCGAGGAGGCGGCGCGGAGGTGGTGCTCTTGGATGCGTGGGATCGCATCCAAGAGATCGTCCCCGTTCGCCGGGAGGAGACCGAGCATGTCGCGTAGCAAGCCTCGCGTGGGGGTCGACGTCGACGGCGTCCTGGCGGACCTCACCGCATTGATCCTGGGTGCGCTGAATCGGATGCACGGCACGTCCTTCCGCGAGGAGGATATGACCACGTGGCGCGCGCAAGACCTCTTCCCCGGCCTGGACGAGGCTGCGTTCTGGCGCGAGATCATGGCGCCGGGCTTCCATCGCTCGATCCCCGTGTACCCCGGCGCTCAGGAGGGCCTTCGGGCTCTCCAGGAGGTCGCCGACGTGTACATCGTGACGAGCCATCTCCCCTTCGCGCCGACGTGGGTCAGCGAGCGCGACGCGTGGCTCATGGAGCACTTCCACATCCCGCACGCGAAGATCGTCCACACGGAGGCCAAGTACGTCTTCCTGGGCCGCGCGCTGATCGACGACCGGCCTTCGAACGTCGCGCGGTGGCAGGCCGAGCACCCGCGGGGTGTCGGCATCCTGTGGGCTCGCTCCTGCAACCGAGCCTACGAGGAGATCGGGATCCGGCACCGGGTGGACTCCTGGGCGGGCGCGATCGAGCTCGTGACGGGATCGGCGCCGTGAAGACCGACGGGGTCACCTTCCGTGACAACGGATCGGACACGCGGCACGGATGGGTCCGGCTGACGCCCGCCTACTCCCGATCCGTCGTCGAGGGCGTGCTCGCGGCCCAAGCGTCCGTGGGTGACAAGGTGCTCGACCCGTTCGGGGGGTCGGGTACCACCGCCCTCGCCTGCGCCGAGCGGGGGTTCGACTGCGACACCCTCGACGTGAACCCGTTTCTGTGCTGGCTCGCGTGGGTGAAGACGAGCGTCTACACGCGGGATGACGTGGCGTCGCTCGACGGCATCGCGGCTTCTGTGCGCGGCGCCATCCTGAGCGATTCGGCCGCAACGGCCTGGACGCCTCCGCTCCACCGCATCGACCGCTGGTGGCACCCTGCGGTCCTGGGCTGTCTCGCGCGCGCGTTCCAGGCCCTCCACGCCGCGGAGGTCGGGCCCGCGCACCGTCTCGCGACGGTGGCCTTCTGCCGGACCCTGATCGCGTGCGCGAGGGTGTCGTTCGGGCACCAGTCCATGTCGTTCCGGTCCGACGGGCGGCCCCTGCGTCGGAAGGAGGTCGCGGATCGTTGGGACGCGGCCGTCACAAGCGTGGCGCGGGGGGCGACCTCCAGGATCCTTCGGCAGCCCTGCGTGTTCGAGGGCGACGCGCGGGACCTCGTGGCCGTGGCGACGAACTGCCGCTACGACCGAGTGATCACGTCGCCGCCCTACGCGAACAGGATGAGCTACGTACGGGAGCTCAGGCCCTACCTGTACTGGTTGGGCCACCTCGACTCGGGCGCGGCGGCGGGCGCGCTCGACTGGAAGGCCATCGGGGGCACCTGGGGAGGCGCCACGAGCCGCCTCGCGCGCTGGGCCCCGCCACCGGATTCCGTCGTCCCCTGGCCCCCGCTCGAGGACCTGTGCGCGCAGATCCGCGCGCGAGGGGGGATTCTCGGAGCCTACGTCTGCCGTTACGCCCACGACATGCACGCGCACGTCGCCGCGGTCGCGACCCGCGTCCGACCGGGCGGCACGGTTCACTACGTCATCGGCAACGCGCAGTTCTACGACGTGCTCGTTCCGGTCGAGGAGATGCTCCGGGCCCTGCTCGAGGCGCACGGCTTCCACGAGGCCAGGATCGAAGTGTTGCGCCAACGGTCTTCGAACCGTGAACTGAAAGAGTTCATGGTGTCGGCACGCAAGTCATCCTCGACTGGAGGAGACAATTCATTCCCAGGAGGTTCCAATGCCTGGTCTTTTCCGTAACGATCCGAAGACCCCCGAGGGGAAGTACCCCATCGTCTTGCGGCGCGACGGCAGCCCCGTCGACACGCCGTACTTCGTGCTCCTCGTCCGCGATCCATGTTTCGCGGACGCGATGGCCGCCTATGCGGACGCCGCGGAGAAGCTCGGGATGGACCCGGCGTACGTGGCGGACATTCGCGCGCTCGTCGTACAGTCGCGCGAACTGCACGATGTGGTGAGCGAGCCCGACAAGCCCCCTCATCGGAGGGACGACCCCGTCACGCTCGCATGGGCCCGGTCCATCGGCGCACCGTCGAGGTAGGGCGCGATGTCCACGAACTCGTTGGTGGGTGCGCCCGGCGGTTTGCGCGATGTCCCGGACCCGGATCAGGCCCTGGTCACGGCGGTCGCGGAGCGCTTGACGAGCCTGGAAGGGGTCTCGCCGCATGCGGACCGTCTTCGAATCGCCGTCCTCCTCGAGAGGTGGGTCGGCCTCTCGTGCGTCTGCAAGTTCGGTTTCGAAGAGGCGGGTCTGCTGCGTTCGGAGCCGCGGTGGAGTCGGCCGGGGTCGATCGTCGTGGCGCTCGCGGGCGAGTTCGCCACCTTCGACGGCGACGGCCTCACGCGGCTGGTCTTTCTGGCCCATGACCACGCCGTTCGCGTGGCGCTGATCCCCAGGCCGCCGGGGGAGTGGGCCGAGCCGTGGATCTTCCTTCGGCTCACGGCCCGTCCTCGCGAGGGCGCGCTCACGCGGCAACACCCGACCCTTCGCGCGGCTCTCGATGTGTGGTGGGACCGGGACCGCTAATCCGCCCCTGGGGGACTCCCCCAAGCACTCGAAAACGTTCGCCACCCGTTCGCCGACTCGGCCGGGAGGTATCCCTATGCGATCCCCGACGTGTGATGGATGCGACCAGACCCCGACGCGTGTCTGTGCATGTTCGCGCTGCGCGCGCGAGGATGAGAGCGAGAAGTTTCATGTCTGCGCCTCGTGCGGGGCGATCGTCTCGGCCAGGCATCACCGCGTTCGCGGACGGGAGGCGGAGTGGGTGGACATGCCGGGTGTGGCACCGCCCGGCGCGCTGCGCGCGACGGCGGAGGGAGGTCCCTCGAATGACTTCGAAGAGGTCGCGGTGAGGGGCCGCGCGACGCTCTACCGAGGCGACGCCATCCGGTGGTTGCGGGCGCGTCCCCCGGCCAGCCTGCACGCCGTGGTGACGGACCCGCCGTACGGACTCAAGGAGTACGAGCCCGATCAGATCCAGCGACGCGAGCGAGGACGAGGCGGGGTGTGGCGTCAGCCGCCCGCGCTCGACGGCCACGTGCGGGCCCCGCTGCCGCGCTTCACGGCTCTGACCGGGCGCGAGCGGGAGGACGTGCGCGACTTCTTCGTGGAGCTCGCGCGCGCTCTCGAGGCCCCTCTTCGCCCCGGCGCGCACGTGTTCGTCGCGAGCAACGCCTTCCTGTCCCAACTCGTGTTCGGGGCGCTCGTGGAAGGCGGGCTCGAGTTCCGCGGCGCGCTCATCCGCCTCGTGCGCACGCTCCGCGGCGGCGACCGGCCCAAGAACGCCGAGCAGGAGTTCCCCGAGGTGTCGTCCATGGCGCGCGGCGGCTACGAGCCCTGGGGCATCTTCCGCAAGCCCATGCCGCGTGGCATGAAGGTGCGCGACTGCCTGCGCGCCTGGCAGACCGGGGCGCTGCGTCGAGTCAGCACGGCGCAACCCTTCGGGGACGTGATCCCGAGCGGCCCCGCTCCGCGAAGGGAGCGCGAGGTCGCGCCGCACCCCTCCCTCAAGCCGCAGGCGTTCCTGCGGGCGGTGGTGCGCGCCTCGCTGCCGCTCGGATCGGGCGTCGTGGCGGACCCGTTCATGGGGTCCGGGTCGACCCTGGCCGCGGCCGAGTCCCTCGGCCTTCCCAGCGTGGGCGTGGAACGGGCGCGCCCCTACTTCGCGATGGCGCTCGAAGCCGTGCCGAGACTGGCCGCGATCCGAGGAGTGGTTAACCGCTTGACAAACGGTTAACCTGTGGGTACTCTCATGTGACGGTAGCGCCATGTTCATCCTCCCTTTCGACCGACCCAACTTTTCGGGTGCGGGACGACCCCGCCGGGACCGCCTCGTCGAGGCGATGGCCTGCGCGCTGCAATGGTCTCCGGACGACGTGCGCGCGGTGCCACGCGCGGACCGGGCGATCGGCGCCGAGGGATACCGCGAGGGCCCCGAGGCATGGGAAGCGATGGTCGCGGCGGGTCTCGTCCCCGCGACGTGGCTGGGGTCCGAGCAGCGGGTGTTCCCGGTCGCGTGTCCGGCGTGCGGCGCGCCCGACCTGGAGCCTTGTAAGAGGCCCTGCGTCAAACGGGACGGGGGGTCTTCCGACACCTGGGAGACGCAGCCCTGGCCCCCGCGGAGGCTCTCGGCGGTGCCGACTTCGCCGGGTCTTGTCGTCGCCCTGGCTGCGGACGTGTCAGGGGTCGCGATGGCCGAGGAGCTCGCGTTGGAGTTCGCGCGTCGCCTTCAGCCCTGGCGCTCGCCCGCGACGGCACCCCCCACGCGCGTAGGCTGGGTTCTGCGCGCCCGCGCGGGTCGGCCGATCGAGCGCCGCGCGTGCGCGCCGCTGCGGGCGGTGGAGCGACTCCTGGGGTCGGCGCTCGACGCGGGGAACTCAGACCCCGTTTGGCGCGCGATTCAACGGTGGAAGCCGCAGGGTTGGATCGAGCGTTACGCCATGGAGGACGAGGTCTTCCGGTTGATCTGGGAGTTCGTCGAAAGGCGCAGCGGGAGCAAGAGTCGTCTGCCGGACCTCCGGTCCTTTCAGAACCCCTTCGAGCCGCTGTCCGCGCTGTCCGGGACGGGCTACGTCTTCCTGGGGATCCGCGACGCGACGGTCGTACTCGTCGCGCCGAGCGAGTTCCGCTGATGCACAAATGAGGGTGACACATGAGTGACTACGATCCTTCCCCCGAGCGTCTGATGCAGCGACTCCGGCGCATCGCGCCGAGCGCGACGATCCAACCTGTCCCGAAGCCCTCGGGGTCGGTCGGTCAGGCCGTCGAGTATTACCTCGACCTCGACGGTCAGCGCGGCGTCGTCCGCTTCGACCACGGCGGGAGCGGCGTCTGGCTTCTGAACGGCTCGAACACGTGGGAGCACTTCGGCGTCCCGAAGAGGTCTCGCGGCGCCGATCAGGCGCAAAAGGTCTATCGCGCGATCGTGAACCGCGAGCAGATCGAGGCCGCGCGCGTCGCGGCGATGCTCGCGTCGCGCGCGGCCGAAGAGGCGCGCGTCGCCGTCGAAAGGGCGCAACGTGACGCGATCTCCAAGGGCGCCAATGAGCTTCGGGCACGCTTCGACGCGCTCCTCGCGGAGCGCGGCCTCCAGAATTCGTCGGCCTTGCGGTTCTTCGTGCCAGGGGCCGAACGATCGTCGTACATGCCGAGCTACGTGCCTCGCACGGCGACCTTCCAATGGAGCCCTGAGCTCACGCCCGAGCGTGCCGCAAAGCTGCTCGACGTGCTCAAGGAGAATGGTTTTCTGTGACCCTCCGGAGCGGTTCCGGGGAGAGGGATGGCGGATCATGCACGAACTCGATCTTCTGGCAGCGTTCGGACCCTTCTCGTCCGCGGGCGCGCTCATCCTCTCGCGCGCCACGTGCGCGGAGGTGCCGACCCCGTCCGGGACATGCCGCGCGCGCGATGCGACCTGCGAGGTCATGCGCCCCTGGGGGACCTGCGCGTCCATCGTTCTGCGCGCCGGGATCTCCGCGGACCCCCGCGTCCAGATGCGTCAGCTTCTGGACATCGCGACGAAGCTCGGTCGCCCCCCGACCTACGGGAGTCACCGCGCCCCGGTCCACGAGAGCGTGTGGACCTGGGCCTCGACGTTCCCAGGATGCGGCGTGCAGGCGGTGCTCTACTGCGACGAGCGCACGTGGCGCCGCATCGTCGTCAGGCTGGCGGGCCCCTACGGCGACGACCTCGTGCTGAACGACGAGGTCGACTTCGTCACGGTGATCGGCGCCATCCTGCGCGTGCCCGGCGCCCGCCTGCCGGAAGGCTCGACGTCGCCGTGACCCTCGCGCATCCCGCAGCGGGCGACATCTTCCTGTACCGCCTCCCCGATGGGCGGCACGTGCCTTGCGCGGCGAGCTACGTCGAGGGCCCGTGGCCGCCGGAAACGCTCCCCTCCGGGGTCGATCAGACCGACGCGTCGGTCCTGGTGCGCGCGGTGTACGGGTCGCGTCGTCGTTTCGGTGACCCCGTGACCCCGGAGGAGCGGTTGACGCGGTTGCGTCTCCGGGGCCTCGACGTGCCCGGCGTGGTCGTGGTGTGGGATGGCGTCCCTACGGCCGCGCGCGTCGTCGCGATTCGGCGGGCGCCCGGCGTCCTGCCGGAAGATCTTCAGCAGCGCCTCGGCCTCGACCGTTGCCCCTCCGACGTGCCCACCTACGCCTGGATCGCGGCGTCCTGGTGGGCGTCGAAGCTCGACGGGCCGCCGGGCCTGGGTCTTGGCAGCGCCACCCCGCGTAGGATGCTCGGGAATGTGTTGCGAGCCCGCGCGGCGCCCGCGAACGATTCGAGCTTCGGGGTGCGCCGTGCGCTCTTTCGGGACGTGCTCGCCCGGACGATCGGGGTGGGAGTCAAGTACCGCCGCGAGTCGTTCCTCAAAACGGACTACGGACCCTGCGGAGAGCTTGCGAACGCCGGCCTCGTGGCCTGCCTCGACCTGGCCACGCTGCCGCTCAAGACTTCGATGTACGTGTCCTCGCGGCGCGTCTTCGCTCGACTCGGCGAGCGGGGCGAATCGGTGGTCCTCTGGGAGGATCCGGCGCAGAAGGTGGACCGCTGAACATCTCCACAGAGGTTGTCGATGCTGCAACGGACGACGACGGATCCGCCCTTCCTCACCTACGGCGTGCCCCCGCGCGACTTCGCGGCGCTCGTGCGCCTGCTCACGCTCCTCGTGGACTGTGCGAAGCCCTTCCAGGGCACGACGCACACGTCCGTGAGTCTCGCGCGTCGCGCGCAAGAGTGGGGACTGCCGCGCGGCCTCCCGTGGCTTCACGCGGACCCGCGCGAGGCGTTGGAGGCGCTCACCACGCACGACCTGTGGCCCTTTTCGCTCGACCCCGCCGACGCGCCGCGCTGGCTCCACCGGCAGCGCCTCTACGTCTGCACGACCTGTCACGGCACGGGGCGGCGGCGCGCGGCCTCGTACGCCGCGGGGCGGTGGGCGCCCTGCACGTGCGACGGCGGGTGGGCGTTCACCACGTCGTCGCACGACGCGCCCCCGTCTCACGTCGACCTCGTGGGCGTGGCGGCTCTCGGCGTCGAGCGCCTGGGCGCGGTGATCGGCGCGGCGGGGATGCTGCGCGATGCACTCGGGGCGCAGAACGCCCCACTCCTCCTGTGCGCGATGACCGCGTGGGAGCTCCGCGCGCACCACGTGGACGCGGGGGTGCGCTGCGCCGGGCAGACACTCGCGGGCGCGTTCTCCGCCGAGGAAACTGTGTGCGGGAACGGCCGCTCCACGTCGGGGGCGCCGTTCCCGTGGCCCGAGAAGGCACCGAGGGGCCACGCTCCGCGCGTCCGTCGCGCATGGCCCGCGCTGCGTCTCCTCGCGGGGGCGCGGGCGCATCTTCTTGACGCGAACCCCGCGGGCATCACGGTCGCGGCGGAGATCACCGGGAGGGACGCACGATGACCCTCTTCTGCGGCTGTGACGCGGGGCGGCCGCGCGGGCTGAGACGCCTTCGACGACGACCCGTGCGTGTGACACCCGGAGGCAAAGAGCGATGAAGCGATGTGTGGCGTTGGCCGTCGCCATGGGGCGTGAAGTCTGGCCGGACACTTACCAGAAGGGCATCACGAGGAGCGCGGCGCTGGCGGTGCTGGAGGGCCCGCCGCGCTCGGTGCCCCCTTCCACGTCCCCCTTCGTGTCGCTCTGCGCGGAGTGGTACGACCGCGCGCTGCCGCGCGTCGTCGTCGGCCATCGGTTGGCCGCGTCGCTCGCCTGCACGACGATGCGCGACGACGACGTGCCCGAGCTCCGCGCGCCCTGGAGCGTGTTCATGCTCGACGTGCCGAGCGGCATGCTGCACGACGACTGGGGCGTGGAGGTGTCCTGCATCCTCGTGTTCGACATCGTCGAGCCGACCTCTCGAACCGTGGGCGCGCTCGCGCTTCCCGAGAACCCCGACCACACCATGACATGGCTGGCGGTGGCCGATAACATCGCCGACCTCCCCGAGGACCGGCTCGCGAACGCCTGGCAGAAGCTCGCCACGCGTCTGGTGGTGGGGGTGGTCGCCGAGCTCGGGGCCCACCGCGCCGCGCAGGCCGCCGCGGGTCGCGGGGAGATCAAGCGGAACGCGCGCGGCGAGCCCGAGACGAGGACGTTTACGCTCCAGCGTGACGTCAAGGTCGACTGCCGCGCGGCCGTCGCGGAGTTCCTCGCGGGCACGAAAGGGCGGCGTGGGAGCGCGAAGGCCGCGCCGACCGTGCAGTGCCTCGTGCGCGGTCATTGGCGGCGGGTGGTGGTCGCGCGCGGATCGGAGGCGCGACGCTGGACGCACGTCGAGCCGTACTGGAAAGGGCCCGAGGACGCTCCGATCGCGTTGCGCGCACACGCGCTCGTCGACCCGTCCCGCGCCGCAGGCACGGGCGAAGATCCGCCTGAGGAGTCGCCATGAACCCCCGTGGGTCCGTCGCGGTCGGGACGTGCGGAGCCTGCTTCGGCGTGTTCACGCTCGACGCGGACGGTCGCCTCGGCCGTCACGGCTGGCGCGAGGTGAACGGTGTCCGCAGGGTCGGTGAGTACGACAACGTCGCCCACTCCGAGCCGTGCTTCGGCCTGGGGCGCCTGCCCCACGAACGTTCCTCGGACTGCGCGGCTGATTTTCTCCGACAGGTGCTCGACCCGCGGCGGGCGGCCCTGGAAGCCGCGCTCGCGACCGGTCCAGACGAGGTCCGGGCGGCCCTCGCGCGCGTCGAGCTCGCCGGGACCCTCGCGGTGATCGACCGATGCAAGGAGGCCCTGCGCACGTGGTCGCGGGCGCCCTTGCCGAACCCGCCCCGGAAGGGTCCTTACGTTCACGCCGCCGAACTCGACGCGACGTTCGCCGCGTGCGGGAAGCGACTCCGTCGCTGGGCGAACAGCCGTCCCCTGCCCACCGCGGCGAGGCCCGACGAGGTGACCTGTCCACGGTGTCGGGCGGCCGGGACAAGCCCCGACCCTTGAACCGCCACCAGGGGAGGGTCAGCCCCGCGCCGCGCGAAGGGCCGACGGCGTCGGCACGCTACGACGTATGCGATCCGCGAGCTCGGAGAGGCTTGCTGCCGTGGCCCTTTCTTGCTCCATCGCGCGCGCGGCATATTCCGCGACGAGGGGGGCGACGGTCGGCATGTGGAGGGCCGCCTGGGCGGCGAAGATCAAGGCCTGCGTCGCGTAGATGGCGCCGTAGCGCCACGCATCTCCGTCACGCGGCTCCGCGCCCGCGCGGCCAGCCGCGACCTCTTCCTGATACACGCGGGCGTCTTCCTTCGACGCCAGGAGGTCCGCCTCGGAGATCTTGCGCCGATGCCACGCCTGCAACGATTCGAGCAGCCGCAGGGGACGACTTTCTTCCGGCGGGACCCGGCCGATGGCGTACTGCGCGCAGGCGCACGTCGCGGCGCCGAGGGCCCCCAGGTCGACGTGCGTGGCGATCTCGTGCAGCATCCAGCGCGCCTCCGGGCACGTCTCCCACGCTTCCACCCAGGGCTTCCCGCGGGACCACGCTGTCGCCGCGGGGCTGAACCTCCAGGGCCTCACGGGCAGCTTGCGCGGGGGGTCGCCGCCGGTGTCGCAGAACCAGTCGCCTGCCAGGTGGAAGCGGTCGCGCCGCGACACGCCCGTGGCGAACACGCGCAGGAGGAGCGGCTCGGCTTCGGCGCGCACGTCGCGGATCTCGTCGAGCGCGACGCCGGGATCAGCGTAGGGCCCTTTGAGCTTCCGGAAGGGCGCCGTGGCGGGGTAGGTCGAGCGCACGCTTAGGGTGATGCAGGGGTTTCGAGGCATCGAGTGGCTCTCACGCGGAGGCTTTGCCGAGCATCTCAACGGTCGGAAGGGTCGCGCGGACCACCTCGGCGGGTTGGAACAGCGACGCCTGAAGTCGCTGCAGAAGTTCGGGGAGGCCCGCCAGGGCCATCTCGGCCTCGACGAACCCGAACCGCGGCTCGTCGTCGGTGCCTCCAGAGGCGTAGCGGACGACGTGCAGGACGCGCTCGGCGACCTGACGCACGACGGCGGATCGGCCCGTGTCCACCGTCAAGGCGCTGACCGGCCAGACGTGACGGTGGATCGGATCGCGCGACCCCGCGCGGCCCGACCAGGCGCGAACCTCTTGCAGAGCGAGGCCGAGGTTGGCCTCGAAACCGCCTGCGCCGCCGGGGAGAAGGTCCAGGCAGTCGCACAAGACCTTCGTGACCAGACGCCGCGAGCACCCCATGGAGGCAGCCGCGTGCAGCATCCAGCATGCGTCCTCGCACTCTTCCCACGCCTCCAGCCACCGACGGGGCGCGGCCCACGCCCTGGACCGCTCGCTGAAGTCCCACGCGGGCTGTCGGATGGGACGCGGGTGTGGGCGGTTCGGCATGAGCAGCCAATCCCGATGGACGTGCCGCGCCACGTCGGGCGACCCGCCCGACTTTTGCACGCGCACGATCGTGGGCTCTGGCGGCGGGTGAAGCTGATCCAGCACGCGCAACGCGTCGTCTTCGCGGCCGTAACGGCCGTGGAAGATGAACGAGCCGCGGAAGTCGTCGGCGGGCCGGAGGAAGAGGTCGAGTGACAAGGGCGTGTTCACGTCATCACCTCGGGTTGGCGCGACCTTCTTGGGAACGTAGGGCGCGTACGTGGACGCCGCCGCGCGGAGCACGCCGCACAGGGGGATGTGAGCCCGCACGACGTCGGCGAGAGCTCGCTGCAGGGCCGCACGGACGTCGTCGAGCCGCGGGAGCTTCCTCTCGATGTGCAGCAGGGTCCTCCCGAGGACGACGTGTTCCAGGGCGCGGGACGCGTGGGCGTAGGCGTACAAGGCCGTGCTGCTCGTGGTGGACGCATAGAGAAGGAGCCAGAGAACGGCCGAACGTTGGTGGCACGCGACGGACCTGTCCTCGGTGTCGAGTCGAAAGTCGTTGCTCAGGCGGACGATCTCGTCCACAGGCGTCTCTCGACGGGACCACCCCTCGACGGCACGCAGGCTCTCGGCCATGCGCGGGTCCTGCGGGACCGGGCCGTCAAAGACGGTGCGCACGGCGGCGACCAGGGCACGCGCCACGTCACGCCGGGAGGCCCCCAGGGCGCACGCGGCTTCTAGAAGCCAGTTGCCGTCGGGGCAGTCTTCCCAGGCTTCGACGATAGGCCGACCCGTGGGCCAGGTGGGGTGGGGATCGCCGTAATACCAGTCCAGAGTGGTGAGGCGACGTGGCTCGACCCCGTCGCAACACAGCCAGTCGCCCGCGATGCTCCGCTGCGCGTTCGGGTCATCGTCGGAGACCGCCACGCGGAGGACGACGGGCTCGCCGTCGTCTCGAAAGGCTCGGACCTCATCGTGGGCGACGTCGACGTCATGAAATGCGTATCCGACATGCCGGAAGGGCTCACCGCGCGCGACGACGGCCCGGACGAACCGACGGATCCCAGGACCCTCCGGGGCGACGGTCATCGCTCGCGGCACGCCTGGACACAGGTGATGATGTCGTCGAGGCGGACGCCGTTTCGTCCCGCCAGCACGGCTTCCTTGGCGACCCTCTTCAGGGCGCGCTCGAGGCCGCTCATGGAGACGACCTGTCGCGCGAGCCGGGCCACCTCTAGCGCGGCGCGCTCGCGGCCTTCGACGTTCATCTTCATGCGGTCGCAGGCGGTCAGGACGTAGCACGCGACCGCCGCTTCGTCCGGCATGTCGACCTTCAGGGCGACTTCGAAGCGCCGCCAGATCGCCGCGTCGATCATGCCCGGCTCGTTCGTCGCCGCGATCACGAGCGTCTTCTGCGCCGAGGCGTCGTCGATGATCTGAAGCATGCTGTTGACGATGCGGCGCGTCTCGCCGACGTCGTTCGCGTCTGACCGGTGCTTCGCGAGCGCGTCGAGCTCGTCGAGGAAGATCACGGAGGGGGCCTTCGCCGCGTGGTTGAAGGCGTTGCGGATCGCGCTCGCGGTCTCGCCCAGGTACGACCCGACCACGCCGTCGATGAGCACGCGGTGGAACGGCCTCGCCAGGGCGTGGGCGATGCAACGCGCGAGGCTCGTCTTCCCGTTGCCGGGCGGCCCGTAGAGCAGCAAGCTGCGGCAGGGTTCGAGGCCATACGCGACGAGTTGGTCGCCGAACTCGTGCTCGCGCAGGACGCGCTGGACCGCCTCGAGCGTCGACGGTTCGAGCGACAAATCTTCCAGACGCACAGAGCAGGCCTCAACCTCGACGCCCTTCGGGGCCGTCTGCGCTTGCCACCGCGCGGCCCGGTGCAGGCTCTGCGGCATCGGCCGTGTGAGCGCGCGCTCGATGCGCGCCGCGGCGACCGTGTGGCCCGCCTTGGTTTGCGCGGCGACGGCCTGAAGCCCCACCGCGCGGAAACGCTCCTCGTCTTCCGCGCGGTGGGCGTCGATGAGCGCGGTGATCAATTCTACCGTCATGGATGGTGTCCTTGAAGGGGTCTCGGTTCGGCGGGGAATGATAACGCCCGCGGAGGCCGAGCGCATCAAGAAAGAGGTCGACGAGAATTTATTAACCGCTTGACAGATGGTTAACATGCTGGTAGTGTTTCTGCGTGGCGGGTCGAGCCACGCGGAGGGTACGCGCCATGACCATGCAGGGAGTTGAATCACTCGAAGTCCATGAGGTGGAGATCCGCACGCTCGCCCAGGGGGCGATCACCATCGCCTTCCTGGCGGGCGTTCCCGGCACGCTGGTCCCCGCGCAGTGGATGCACGCCGAGAGCGGCCCGACGCTCGCGGAGGTTCGCGCGCTGGGTCACGAGCTCCAGTCCTCGCAGCACGCGGACGCGGCCTGGCTACGCGCCGCGTTGGCCCTGGTCGCGCGGGCGCTCGTCGCACGGGACCCGACCGACCTCGTCCGTCGCCTGCGCGCCATGGTGACCGCGCACCCCCTCGGGCGGGATGCGGGGCGTTCGCCGGTGCGCGTCCACCTCCCCGAGGGGGGCGGGATCCGTCGTGGCCTCGTCTCGACCCTGTCGTGGTCCGAGGACGGGAAGGCCACCTATCACGTCGTCTATCGGGACGACCGGGGCGCGGAGGTGTGCTTCGTGGTGGATCGTGAAGGTGGCTTCGAGTTGCCGCCGCGGGGACGGCGATGGACGGTGGACCTGCACCGCATCGAGATCGAGGACCTCGGCCTGACGTGGGGAAGGGCGTGAACGACCTCGCCTCCAAAGCGTCGCGCGTCGCCACGCTTCTGCGTACTCGCGGGATTCGGGTGATGCGCGCCGATCCGTCCCTCGAGCTCCGCGGGGTTCGGACCTCGATCCAGGGGGACGCGGTGATCGTGCGCGAGCGCGCGGGTTCGAATCGGGAGGAGCGCGCTCAGGCGCGGCGCGTGATCGAGCGCTGCGGGTCGATGCTCGACGGTGAGTACGCCTGCGTGGTTTGCGAGGATGAGGGGGGCCCCTTTCTGCGGGTCGGACCGGCCCGCGACACGTTCGAGGAGCTCTCGGAGCGCCGGTTCTCGCCGACCTTCGCGCCCGCGCGGAGGGAGGCCGTCGCGGGGGTGCTGGGGGACGACCGGTGGGACCCGGTGGAGTTCGCGGAGTCCCTCGACACGCGCGCCGTCGTACCGCAAGGGTGGTTCGAAAGCCCGAGCCGACGCTTCGGCCATGTGAGCCTCCCCCCGGAGGCCGACTCCTCTCGGCCCCCTTCCGTTCTTGCCGCGGCGGCGCTCGCGGCCGATTGGGAAGGGGTGGAGTCTGCGGAGTCCCTCGCGCGCGAGGTGGCGTCGCGTCTCAAGCCGTGGCGTGTCGAAGCGGTGCGCACGTTCCGATGGTTGCAGCAGCCCCTGGAGAGCCACGGCGCGGGCGGCTCGATCCCACCTCTCCCCCTGGAAGAAACGCTCCGCGTGGACCTTCTCGCGAGGGGCCGCGTCGGACTCGCGGTGCGTGAGTTCGACGCGGCCGAGGACTCCGTGGTAAGGCGCCTGCGTGACATCGTCGACGCATACGGCGCGTGGAAAGAAGCTCACGGTGAGGCGTGGAAGATGCGCGCGCCGCCGCCGGGTCGTCTCAGCGACGGGGAGTCTCTGGAACCTTGCTGGGCGCAATCGCCGGACATCTTCGCCCCCCTCTGCGCGATCGTCCGACGTGGGTACTTCCTCGTCGACGTCTCGCGTGGCGTGGCAACCTTTCGGTTCGTCGCGCCCCCGGCGAGTTTCTGGGGCGGACCGAGCGACCCGTGAAGGGCCGTGAGGGCATGGCCGCGCCCCCGACGGCCCGACGGCCCGACGCACAGGGGTACAGCCTCTTGCGCCACGCCCTCGGCGTGCAGCGGATCGGTGATCGCTGGCGGAAGCCCTATCGCAACTACTTCGTCGCGGGTGCGCGAGACGCGGCGACGTGGCGCGACCTTGTGAGCCAGGGGCTCGCGCGGCTCGTCGGCGAGGGCCGCGACGTGACGGGCGGAGACCCCGTCTTCGTCGTGACCGACAAGGGGCGCGCGGTCGCTCTCGCGGGGATCGCGTTCAAGCGCGTCTGGGGCTACGGTTCGCCCACGTACCGGGACGACGATGGCTGACGCCCGACGAGCGCGTGCGGGGCGGCGGGCGGATTCGAACCGGAGGTTGGAATCGAAGGGACCTGGTTCGGCGCGAGGCGGCGGACCCGGAACGGGCGGCCCGAGCCGATGACTTCTCCGCTCCGTTTCACCACCCGGGCCGTCGTCGCGCGAGGGTTCCCCTTCGAGCCCGTGGGCGAGGCCATTACGGATGAAGGCGTGGCCTTGGATACGCTCCGTGCGTGGGGTCCCGTGGTCGAGCCCCTCGTTGTGCGCGTCGCCTCCGAGGACGCGGGCTCGGACCTCGTCGGCGACTGGTTCGTCGACACGGATGGCACGGTGGCACGTCTCCCGAAGGTCGAGTGGCGTGTCGTCGGTCGCCCGCCCGAGGCGCGACCCTGGCTGGAGGCGTGGGAGGAATGCGACGAGCCCGCGCTTCTGACTCGTGCCGCGTTTCGGCACGGGCTCGGGTTTCAGCCGGTCGCTCTGGCGCTCTGCGACAGCCTCCGCGCCGTCGCGGGGTCCATGACCACGGAGGGGTCCCTCGTCGGACTGATCGAGTCGCTGGCGAAGTGCGCACACGAAAGCCAGCGGCGGTGGGCGTGGGCAATTTCGGAAAGGGCCCTGGACCTGCACCGGTCCTACAGCTACCGCGCCGACCGCGAGGTGTCTCCCTCGCAAACGCACGCCTCCCTTTGCGACCACGCGGACCTCGCTTATGCGGTCCATGCGGCCGCACTGGCGGTCTCCAAGGGCCTCGCCGATCGTTCCCAGGGTCCTTTTTTTGACGCCTTGACGGACATCTGCGTCGCGATGGGAACGGCCGAGGCCGAGGCCCGGCGAGCGTTCGCGGAGCGCGTGCGCCTGCGCATCCCCACGGTCGTCGTGCTTCGAAGGGTCCGCGTCCCGGTGCCGGGTGGCTAGTAGACCGGGTTGAAGAAAAGCGTGCCCGTTCCGCCGATCGTCTTCACGCCCATGTAGGGTTTGTCGGCGGTGACCACGACACGTTCGGAGTAGGAGCCCGGGAAAAGCGCCGTGGCCGAGCCCTGGTCATCGGGCGTCGAAATCGCGGGAGCCGCGGATTCGGCCTGGTCCATCGTGCGGATCGCGACGGTGATCGAAGGATCCATCCCCGCCAGAAATACCATGTAGACTCCGGTGGGGATGGGACCGAAGGCGATCGGCGTGTCGTCGGCCAGCGTGGTCACCCCGAAGGACAACTTCCCGACCACGGTCAGGTTGTTGATCGGGGCGTCGACGGACTCACGCGCTGCCGATGGACTTGTGGGCCCGGTATAAAGTGGCATGGCTCGACGGTATTCGATCGCCTCGGCGGTCGCAACTTCGAGCGCGATTTCGCCGCGCCGATTCGACCTTTACCCCCCCCCTCGTGGAAGCGTCTCCTTCGCGCCGCTTGCTCGGTTGGGGCCCGGTTCGCTACTCTAGACGCATGGAAGAGACGACCGACCTGCCCAGGCCTCGAAGCCGCGTTCGCGAGAGCGCCGTGCGGATCGTTGCCGTCGCCAAGCCCGACCTCACCGAGCGGCGGCAGAAGGCGCTCGATGGTGCGACGAATGCCGTGATCGGTACGGGGATCAACTTGACGCTGGCGGCGTTCGCGGGGCTGGTCGGGGGGCGCCTGCACCCGAAGGCTCCTCAGGTCATCTACTCGGTCCTGGCGACCGGGATCGGCATCTACTCGGCCGAACACCACCCCCAGATCGGCTCGATGCTGACCTCGGGCGGGATGATCGCCGGCGGGTCCCTGCTCATGCAGGCGATCGTCGCGCAGATCTCCGGTCAGCGCCCCGAGGACGTCCCGACGAGCCCCACGGACGTGGCCGCGCGCGTCGGGCGTACGGTCTCTGCGTCGACACTCACGCCGCCCCCCGCGACCACCCCGCGGCCCACCGAGCTCATGGCCGTGCAGGTGACGCCGACACCTTCCGACGCGGCCCGCGGTTGAGCGCGGTCCGGTAGGCTGACGCCGTGCCTCCACCGCTGCGCATCTTCATGTCCGCGCGGGCCGTCGTCGCACGTGGCGTCGACTTCGTCCCGCGTGACGAAATCTACGCGGACCTCGGCACGGCCCTCGACGAGATCCACGACCTCCGCGCTCCCGCCGAGCCTCTCGTGCTGCGCGTCGAAGCGTCCGGGGGTGGGCCGTCCGATCGGGCCCAGGTCGTGGGGGACTGGCTTTGTGACGTGGATGGGTCCGCGAATCGACGCATCCCGAAGCCGACGCTCCCCCAGGGGCGTGGGGCGGCGTGGGCCCGAGCCACGACCTGGTTGGACGCATGGGAGGCGTGCGAAGATCCGCGGTGGATGGTGCGCGCGCTCCTCGAGCTCGACGTGGCTCGGGCGGAGGCGGTGCGTGCGCTCTGCGCGTGCGTGCGCACCACCCTGGCGGTGATTCCGGCGCGCGACAACCGCTCCCGATTCGCGCTCGCCGTCGCCGAACAGTGGTCTCGCTCCGAAGCGACGCCGGGGCAACTCCGCGCCGCCGAGCAGGCGGCTTTCTCGGCGGCCTACGGTGTACTGCAAGACTACGCGGAGTTTCAGGCCAGGTTCGCGTGCTGCAACGCGTCGCTCGCGGCGTACGACGTCGCGCTCAACAACCTGCAGGACGCAGAGCTGGTCATGAGTAACGCGCTCGACCAGGCCGCCAATGCACTGCGGCTGTCGCGCGGCGCGGACCCCGAAGCCACGTTCCGAAGTTACGCGGACAGGGTGCGCGAGCACGTCCCGACGCTCCTCGTGTTGCGCGGTGCCTCGCGATGAGCCGACGTTTGCGGGTCACGTTCTCCGTGCGCGCGGTGATCGCGAGGGAGTGTCCTTTCGTGGCGCACGGGGAGACCTACGCGGACGCGGGGGTCGCCCTGGACGAGATCGCCACGTTGCCGTCCTCCCGCGAGCCCATGGTGTTGCGCGTGAAGGCCGCGGGCGGCATGTCGTCCGAGCGCGCCCTTGTCCAAGACGACTGGCTCTGTGAGGCGGGGTCGATCGCCCCGCGCAGGTTGCCCAGGCCGCGGTGGGTTTACAACATGACCGCGCAGCGCTGGGCGAATCGGCGGGGCTGGTTGGAGGCATGGGACACCTGCGAAGATCCGCGGTGGATGGTGGGCGCGCTGTGCGACGTCGGCGTGGAGCGGGCGTCCTTGATCGGCGGCGTCATCGATTGCGTGCGGCTCGTGGAGCCGCTCCTCGGGGACGACGACGCAGAGTCGCGCGACACGCTGGGCCGGATCGAGCGCGGGACCACCCCGGAGGCCGAGCCCGCCGACCCCCTGGACTCTTCCGCGGCCCTGGTCAACGCGATCATGGCGGAGACGGTCGGCGCGTCGACCCCCTCGCAAATCGAAGCGCGATTCGCGGTCGCCTACCTCACGCGGGCCGTCGCGGCCGCTCCACGCGAAGAGGCGCCGGTGTCCAGCAGCGCCTTGACCACCGCCCTCGACGCGGCGTCCTCCGCGATCCTCCTCGCGGCGCCCACGACCCCGAAACGTGCCTCGATCTACCGAGATTTCGCCGATCGAATCCGGGCGCGCGTCCCGACGCTGGCCGTCCTGCGCGGGCTCGTCGCCCGAGGTTGAGGGGCGCGCCGTTCACACGCGGCGTCGCCGCCGGTCGGTGCGAATCGACGCGACGTCCAGGCGTGGAAAGAGAAGGTGCGTGGGCCCGCCAGGCAGGATGTCGAGCACGAGGTACCCTCGCAGGAGCACCTGGACAAGCGGCTCGAAGGGGTTCCGGAAGGACCGCAGCGCGCCGCGGCCACGTGCGACCTCTTTCGCCTCGGCGCCGCTCGCGCTCGCGCGCGCCCACATCGCGTGGACGCCGAGCAGCCTTCGCGCTTCACGCAGGGCGGAGCCGGGCATGTCGCGCGCGGAAAGACGGTCGAGGTCGACCTCCTGCCAGATCTCGACCACGTAGGGGTCATACGCGGGGTGGGTGAAGTCGCTGGCCTGACCGGCGACCCCCGCCATGGCGCGCGCGAAGACGTTGCTCAGGAAGATCGGAGGGAAGATGTGCAGGTAGCGGGGGTCGACGCTCCACCACACGTATGCGGGGTTCTGCCTCCGCCTCGACGTACCCCAGCCCAGTTGAGAGGCGCGCGCCCTCGCCTCGTCCGCGAGCGCCTCGCAGGACTCGATTCCTTCGGGGTCCGAGGCGCACGCGACGGCGTCCTCGACGCGGAAGGGGAACGCGCGCACGCGGGTCCAGTCTTCCTTCTTCCCGCGGCGATCCCGGGTGGTGTTCATGGGTCCCGCGAACGCCCTGGCGTCGTCGCCCACCCACCGCGGCGGCGCGAGGGTCTCCCACACGCTCTCGATGACGTCGTCGCGCTGCAGGGCCGCACGCCGCTCGGCGACGCGTTCGACGCGGTAACCCTCCTCGGCGGCCCTCCGCAGCGCGACGACGGCGTACTCGGTGGCGCGTTCGAGGCACTCGTCGAGCCTGGGGCGCGGCGGGTTGAGGAGGCGCTCGCGCAGGTCCGCCCAGCGCCGCAGGCCGAAGTCCTCAGGAGGATTTCGCAGTCGGTTCATCGTCCCCAGGATAGACGAGCCCGCCGCAACGGGATAGGTGCCCACGGAACTGTGATACCGTCGTCCGCGTGAGAGACCTCCTTACGACGCAGACCGGCATCGACGTCGCGGCGTTCATCCAACGGGTGATGCGCCCCGCCCAGCCCCGGATCAAGGAGGTGCGCGAAGCCCTGACGGCTCTCCTCCGCGGCCCTGCGGCGCGCGGGAAGTCCGCCAGGGAACGGCTGGCGCGGATGCGACCCGCGCTCGTGGATGGCGTGTGGGAGTCGTTGACGACGCGGTTCGATGCCGAGTGGCTCGTGGGCGATCCGCGACGTGTCTTCCTCCCCTTCTACGATCTTGGGTCCATTCAATACGGCCCCGTGCGCCCGCCTCGGCCGTCGGATACGCCGACGTCACGTCTGCGCGACGCGCCGTGGAATCTGGAGACCGTCCTCGGGATGCTCGCCGCGGATCCCGAGACGCTCGTCACGGTGGAGCGGGCGGCGATGGAGGCCGCGAGCCGCGTGCGTGCGTGGGGCGTCACACCGCCGACGCGCATCGCGTGGACCGTGATGGACCCACTCGGGGCGAAGTCCCCTGTCCCGTCCCTCTTCGAAGCGTGGGTCGCCGACGCGGCGTGGTACGTGTTGAACGTGCCCGAAACGAGCGAAGAGATCCGCCTCAGTCGTGAGTTCGCGTCACTGGCAGAGGACCTGTATCTCCAATTCGAGAGCGCGCGGCGAAGTTCGAAGGGTCCGTTCCGGGCGCGGGGACTGGCCACGGCGCGAAATCTCATGATGGCGTGGTTCTTCTGGCGGTCTCTGGCCGAAACCGAGGTCGTGCTGCAGTCGAACCTGGACGTGAACGGTCGGCCGTACGAGTTCGGCTACCCCCCACGGATGGCGGGCGTGCGCTTCGCAGACCTTCCGGACGTCCTCGACCCTCTCCTCGTGGCCTGGGGGCTCGGGTACCACCCCGTGGACATCCGGGGCGACGTGATGGTGATCGCCATCCCGGCTATGTTCCGTCCGGTGACACACGCTTCCTGGCGAAGTGTTCGGACGGCTCAATCCATGTCGCTTCGGCACTTGCTTGATCCCGCCTAGCGTCGGACGTGCGTGTGCGTTGGGGAACACGCCGTGACGTTGTGAGATAATCCTCAACGGCGGCTGAGAGTTGGAGCGTGATGGCGAATCGTAGGGACATCGACTGGGAGGCCTTTGGCGGATCGATCTTGCGGCCCGCGTGGAATCGATTGGCGCGGGCGCGCGCACTGGCGTCGAGGTTGTCGAAGGATCGACTCCTCCCTGGGCGCGACGAGGTCACGATGCTCGCGCGCACATCGCCACGATTCCTTCGTTCGGCCTGGGAGACCCTGACGACGGCGCTCGATCGGGATCAGTTCTTCGAGAGCGCTGCGCGGCGCTTCCTCCCCTACCTGGTCTTGAACCCGGGCGTCCGATACGGGCCCGAACGGGGCCCACAACGGGGCGACATGGTGCCCGAGCTCCTCCTGCCCGCGCCCGGAGACCTCGAGACGATGGTGGGCTTTCTCGCGCTCGACCCAAAGGACGTGGTGACGGCCGAGCAAGCTGCGCTGGAGGCGTGCGCACGGATGCTGCCGTGGGGCGTGCCGCCGGTGCGGCAGGTCGCGTGGTTGACCTACGACGAGTCGATGCCAGCGCGAGGGTTCGCATCCGTCTTCGATTGGCCCGCCTCGTCCGCGATCAGTCGCTCGCCGGAAGTCGGCGCCCAGGTCCAGAAAGCCGTCTCCGACGCGGTCTATCGTGCGCACGGCGGGTACGTCCCCCAGGACCCGCCACGAACCCGGCGGGATGTGGGGGCGCGACGACGCATCGGGCTTGTGGCCGAGCGCGTCGCGCGGCTGGCGAGGGGGTGGGTCCTCTGGGGGGAATTGTCCGAAACGGAGGCTCGGGTTCCCGCGCCGACCCTGGACTCGTCCCGCGCGTATTCCGGGCAGGTGACCGGGGTGCGCTTCGGGGCATTGCCGGACGCCCTCGACGCGGCCCTGGTGGTGTGGCGACTCGGCCTCGCGCTGCTCGACGTTCGCGGCGAGTCGGCCGTGATCGGCATCCCGCGCGGCTTCCGGCCGTTGACGGCGAACAGTTGGAGCGCCGTATGGACCGCGCAGATTCATCGACGTGGATCGGGCTGGATCTAGTCTGAACTCCGCGCGACGGTCGCGGTGACACGCCGACCCGTCCGCGTAGCGATCGTCGGACGCACGGCCGCCGACATTCGAACGGGTCGCGCCTCTTCGCCACCACTTGCAAAAGTGTGATGCGCCACGGCTTCGTCACGCCCGCAGCTTCCCGTGGCGCGATCTCACAGCACCATCCCGTGACCACGGCGCGCTTCCCCTACGGCACCCCCGCGGCCGCACGAAGCACCGCCCACGTCGGGATCTCGATCCGAACGAGAGCCGCGAGCCGAGCCAGAGCGCGACGGCGCGCCGCGCCGTCGGCGGCAGCGGCGTAGGCCGTGTGGGCGGCGGCGTAGGCTGCGTAATTGGCGGCGGCGTAGAAGGCGGCGTTGGCGGCGTAGGCGGCGGCGTAGGCGGCGGCGTAGGCGGCGTCGCCGTCGGCGTCGCCGGCGGCGTAGGCAGCGCTGACGGCTTGCCGCACCTGATCGAGGGTGGCCTCGCCGCGGACCCAGGCTTCGGCGATCTCGACCGCACGCTGGGGCCTCTCCTCGCCCGCCGGGATTCGATCGAGGGCAGTGCGGGCGCAGGCACAGGCGGCTCGCACCACGAGGCGGCGATCCACGCCCACCGAGGCCGCGGCGTGGAGCATCCAGCGGGCGTCCTTGCAGGTCTCCCACGCCTCCAGCCAGGGACGCGCCTTCGTCCACGCCGTAGCCGCTTCGCTGTACGCCCATACGGGCTCGGGGAGGCGACGGGGCTCGCCGAGCGCGGCGTCGCAGAGCCAGTCCCCTTCGACGCGCGACCGTTCGGTCGCGTCACCCCCCGTGGCCGTCACCCGCAACACCAGGGGCTCGGGCGGCGGCGGCAGATTGAGGATCTCATCGCGCGCCACGTCCGCGTCGGCGAAGGCTCCGCCGCGAGGACTGAATTCGTAGCCCTTCGCGACGACGGCGCGGGCCGCGAGGGTGATGCGCAACGGCTTCGTCACATCGGCAGGCTACCATGACACGACGCGCGCGCGATCCTCCCGTGGCTGCACAGTCCCCTCACCGCTTCGGTTACAGGTCGCATCCGCATGGTGGTAGAGTGCCGCCATGAACGATGAACAGATCGCCCAGCGCCTGGGCGTACCGCCCTCTCAGGTCACGCCCGCGGGTCTCATGGAACACGAATTCCCTGGGGTGGCAGCGTGCCTGCCGGAGAGTCTGCGGGCCGTTTTCACGGATCGCATCGGAGGTCTCCTGCTCGAGGCCGCACGCAACGATTCGGGCGCTCCGGGTGACGATTTCCGTTACCCCGAGCAGGTCGCGAACGCGCGTGCCATGCTCGACTCGCCCGAGATTCGTGAGCCTCTCGCGCGCTGCCGAAGCGGCGCGGGGACGCCACCGACCGCGTCTTCAAACACGCCGTGGGTTCCGATCGCGATCGGCGTAGCCGGGATCCTGGCGGTCCTCGCGGGCATCGCATGGTGGTCGGCGCGTCGGCCGATCCAGAGCCCCAGCGTCCCGACGTCGAAGGCCACCGCGCGCGGTGCTCGTGCGTAGGGACTAGGTGGAGCAGGCCGCCCGCAGCACCGCGAGCGTCGGGATCTCGCCGCGAACCACCTCCGCGAGCCGGGCCAGGGCGCGCCGTCGC
>JACCDG011336410.1_pt1 | contig 32280 bp, 27 predicted proteins | sample 7442471 | NCBI WGS metagenome assembly JACCDG01 (sample SAMN15323444, study PRJNA562643) | freshwater metagenome | isolation source: river surface water | place: USA:Blue River Watershed | collected 2017-08-17 | reverse complement strand
GGCCGAGCGGGAGCAGGCCATGGCCGCCCTCGCCGCCACGCCCCCCAAGGCGGTGACCTTCGCGCCGACCGACGTGGACACCCTCCCGCCGGAGCAGGCCGCCGCGGTCAAGCGGCGGATGGCCGAGACGATCGCCGCCGCCCAGGCCGACGCCGCCCGCCGGGCGGAGATGGCCGCCGTCGCCGGCATGCCCGACGGGGTGCGGGAGGCGATGCGGGTCGCCACCGCCCCGGCGGCGATCGAGGTGGAGGACGACCGGCCGGCCGGCCCGCCGCCCAAGGCCCCGCCGGCGGACACCGGCCACCCGAAGACCGACAAGGCGGCCGCCCCGGCCGACACCGGTGCCGCCTCGGCCGTGCCGGGCAACTGCCCGCACTGCGGGTGGGACCAGAACGAGCCGGACGACGCGGCCATCACCGAGGCCGACAAGACCGTGTTCCTGCACGCGGTCCTCGGCGAGAAGTCCTTCACCAAGGACTACCCGATCTACGGCGGCAACGTGACGGTGACCTTCCGGTCGCTCACCCCGCGGGAGATCGACAAGATCTACGCCCAGGTCTTCCACGAGAAGAACCGGGGCGAGGTCGCCACGAACATGGACTTCTACGAGCGGGTCAACCGTTACCGGCTGTACCTCCAGCTCGTCGCCCTGAAGTCCAACACGTTCCACCACGAGTTCCCCGAGGGGTTCACCCCGGAGACCAACCCGACGGCGGCCAACCACTACAAGCTGCCCGAGGAGTCGGTGGTCGGCGAGACGGGGCTGCGGCGGGTCGAGGAGCACGTGACCGCTACCGCCCTCAAGACGGAGATCATCACCCGCACCGTGACCAACGAGTGCCGGCGGTTCAACCGGGTCGTCGCCAAGCTGGAGGCGCTGGCGGACCACCCGGATTTCTGGCAGGCGACCGGGGACGCAGCCTGACGGTACGGGCCGCCGTGCGGGGCGTGATCGACTTCCGCCGGGCCGACCTGCGGAACGTGAACTGGTGGCGGCGGACGGCCATCCTCCTCGGTGCGGTCGCCGACGAGGACAACGCCGCCGTCACCCACGCCTCGTACCTGTTCCATCTGGCCCTGGTCGCCAACGGGAACCTTGCCGACGACGGGTTCAAGGTTCAGCAAAAGAAGGCGGTCGAGACCTTCAACGATTACGCCGCCACGATCATGCCCTGGGCCGAGCGGCTCCGCCGCCGCCGGCAGGTTGACGAGGTCAAGTACCTCAAGGAGCTGTACAAGCAGGTGTGCGGCGACCCGGACGACCCGCTCACCCGCGAGCGGTGGCGGCGGGAGAGTGCGGCGCTGGAGGCCAAGACCTCCGAGCCCGACCCGACGGCCGCCACGCTGGCCGCGGTCGCCCAGGCCCTGGCGAAGCCGAAGGACCGGCCGCCGGCGGTGCCCCTGGACTAAAGGAGTGGTCCGTTGCCCCAGCCCAACAACATGCTCCCGGCGATGATGTCGTCGCCGATGGCCACCGGGATCGACCCGACGCCGATGTACGGCATGGAGGGGATGCCGCTCCCCTTCGGGTCCGACCCGCGGATGATGTTGGCCGGCCAGTTCCTCCTCGCCCCCCGCGTCCGGGAGATGATGGGGTCGTCCGGCTACGCCCCGTTCGGCCTCGGCCACGACCAGAACATCTACGACACCTACCGCAAGCAGCAGTACACCCAGGCGCAGGCGCGGGTCGTCCAGGAGGCGGCCCTCAAGGACCGGGACAGCATGTTCCGGACCTTCCGCGGGATGTCGGCGATGGCCGGCGTCGGGTTCGGGGCGGACCAACGCCGGGCCGCCAACTCGCTGGCCGACATCGCCACCATCGGCAGCCCGATGCTGGCGGCCATGAACCCCGAACTGCTCGACCAGCTCGGCGGCAGCCGCGGGTCGGCCGCGGTCATGGCCAAGCGGATGATGGACGCCGGCCGCTACCGCCTGGACGCCGCCACCGGGCGGATGGGCATGGGGGCCGACGGGATCGGCCGGATGGCCGGCCAGATCTACGACGACCTGTACACCCGCGGCGACCCCCGGGACATGGGGGCGGTGACCGCCGGGCAGGCCGGCGCCCTGTTCGGGGAACTCCAGAACCGGGGCATGGTGTACGGGACGGACAGGTCCAGCCGCGACCTCTCCCGGGACGCGGTCCGGGAGATGGGCCGGACCGACCCGATGGCCCTGAAGGAGGCTGCCAAGCGGCAGGGCCTCGCCACGCCGGGCGACGTGAACAAGATCAGTGCCGAGGATCTGGACAAGCTCACCCTCGACGACAACGTGGCGGCCCGCCTCCGCAGCTTCGACGCCGACAGGATCAAGCGGAGCCTCAAGGGGTACGCCGGGGCCGTGACCGCCATGCGGGACATCTTCGGCGACATGGGCCGGCCGAACGCCCCGATGCAGGAGCTGATGGGCGGGCTGGAGGCCCTGACGATGGGCTCCCTCGCCCAGATGGACCCGGCCCGGGCCGGGCAGATCGCCCGCCAGACGTACAACCTCGCCAAGCAGACCGGCGTGACGATGGACTCGGCGATGGTCCTCCAGCAGCACGCCGGCGCCCGCGCCCAACAGCTCGGGCTGGAGCCGGTGTTCGCCGTCCAGGCGACCCAGGGCGCGCTCGCCTTCGGCGGGGCGTATCGGGCACAGGGGCACGCCGCTCATACCGCCTTCGGCGCGTTCAACGCCGACCAGATGACCCAGCTCGATGCCAACCTCCGCCTCCAGGCGGCCGGGTCGAACATGGCCAACCAGCTCGGCGTCGCCATGCGGCTGCGGGAACAGGGGGCGTTCAAGAAGGGGTCGGACGCCGAGCGGTTCACGACCGCGGTCATGAGCGGCGTCAACGACTTCGTGGACGCCAACGGCAAGACCCGCTCGCTCAACATGAGCCAGAACGAGTTCGCCGCCATGCTCCAGAAAGAGGGCGTGGACGACGGCACCGTCCGGGACATGCTCGACCAGCGGGACACCAACCGCGAGCAGATCGACCGGTACGGGGTCGCCGGGATCGTCCGCCGGGAGCAGGCGGTCGGCGAGATGCGGCCGATGGTCGGCCTGCGGCTGGGGGAGACGCTCAACCAGCGGCTGCGGGGGACCGGCAAGCTGTCCGACGAGCAGGTCCGCACGGCGATCGACAAGGTTGCCCCGGAGGCCGCCCGCCGGGTCATGGGGATGAGCACCGAGAAGTTCAGCCGGACCGGCGAGCGGGAGGCGGAGATCGCCAAGATCCTGGAGGAGGAGCTGGCGGGGACCGACGCCGGCGGCGTCCTGGCCGGCATGAGCAAGGAGGAGCGGGACAAGTTCCTGAAGGTCACCGCCAGCCAGTTCTACGGGAACATGGACCGGTTCGTGAAGCAGTCCGGGTTCCGTGGCATGGGGTCGTTCCAGAACGTCCAGCGGGTCATGAACCAGGACGTCATGCGGGAGGCCGACCGCCAGCAGCTCCAGGCCCGGTTCACCGGCGAGATGCAGGAGGCCATGAGCCCCCTGGGCCGCGGCACGGCCATGTCCCGGGCGATCGACGCCATGCAGGATCTGCGGCCGGGCGACGAGGAGGGCATGAAGAAGGTCATGGCCAAGGCGTTCGGGGGCGTGGACACCAAAGAGATCAACATGGCCCTCCAGAAGCCCCTGGCGGCCCTGGCCCAGAAGAAGAAGCAGGTCGAGCAGCTCCAGGAGCGGGTCGGCCGGGCGACCGACGCCGGCGAGAAGACGCGACTGATGGCCGACCTCGAAACCCAGATGAAGGAGCTGCGGGCGCAGACCGATGACGTCGCCAAGATGGGCGAAAAGTTCGGCCTGTACAAGGACGCCGGGGTCACCAAGGAGGACACCGACCGGGCGCTCAAGAGCACCTCGGCGGTCGCGAAGTCGGTCCTCGACTTGGCCGGCGTCCGCGGCGGGTTCGGGACGGACGTCACCGACGCGCAGGCGAACGAGGCCGCCGGCAAGTACACCAAGGGCCAGATTACCGCCGACGAGGCGGCCGTCGTCATCATGGCCCGCCGCCGGACCGACCCGAAGTACCGGGTGACCGACGAGGAGGCCCAGAAGGCCGCCGACGCCAGCGGCGGGCGGCTGAACAAGGACCAAGCCCGGGCCGCGATGGAGGCCCGCCGGCTGGAAACGGTCGGCCGCATCAGCGACGAGGAGATCGCCCTCGAAATGCAGAACGGGTCGATCGACACGGGGACCGACGCCGGCAAGGCGGCCGCCCGCGATCTGGCCCTCCTCCGCCGCCGCAAGACGCCCATCCGCGGGTCGGCGGCCGACGTGAAGAAACTGATGGACCAGTTCGGCCTCACCGCGGAGCAGGCCCAAGAGGCGGCCGACGCCGAACAGCGGGCCAAGCGGATGGGCCTCGACGAGGCGGAAGACATCGCCCCGCGGGTGAAGGCCGGGGCGTCGCGGTACGACGCCATCAACTCCGCCCTGGCCGACCGGGAGGCCCGCCGGTTCGTCGTCACCGACAAGGACCGCCAGACCTTCGTCGATGGCAACGAGCAGCTCAAGGGTAAGCTCGACCTGGGGACCGAGGAGGGCCGGACGACGGCCGACAACCTGATCCTCAAGCGGCGGGCGGCCGAGGAGAAGCAGCGGTTCGCCGCCTTCCGCCGGTCGGACGACGGGGCGCGGTTCCGCGAGGACGTGGACATGCGGAGCCAGGACGTCGAGAACGTCATGGCCAAGCTCATCACCAGCCCGCAAATGATGCAGCGGTTCGGGATGCAGGCGATCGACTGGCACGAGGACTTGAAGGCCGGCCAGCAGGGCCTCCGCGACCTCGCGCTCTTGCACAGCGGCGGGGACATGAGCCGGCTGATGATGGGCGACCTGGACATCGACACCTCGACCCGGGAGGGGGCCGAGAAGGCCGCCAAGGTCCGCAAGGAGGTGTTCGAGCGGGTCCGCCAGCAGACCAGCCTCGTGAAGGCCGTGCACACGACGCACGGGGCCGAAGGCCGCCAGCTCCAGCTCGGCCAGAAGGTCGAGGCCCTGATGAGCGGGACCGACAAGCACCTCGCCCCGATCCGGGATCTGGCGATGAAGCGGGCGCTCATCGCCGAGGGTATGGACCCGACCGGCAGCAAGGGCGGGGACGTGAAGGCGGTGTTCGAGGAGCTGAAGGCCAAAGACCCCGAAAAGGCCCAGCGGGTCATGGACCGGTTCGCCGACGAGGCCAACAAGGTCGAGGACAAGGACATCCTGGTCAAGGAAGAGCGGGAGGCCCTGGCCGCCAACCGCGAGCGGGTGGGCAACGAGCGGGAGGCCCTGGGCCTCCTGGGCGTCCGGGTCGGCCGCGGGGAGACGGTCCAGGACGCCCTGGCCCGGGTGAAGAAGACGATCGCCGACCCGAACGCCGACCCGACCCTGAAGGCCGGCTTCGAGCACGCCCTGAAGAACTTCGACCGGGCCACCAAGTCGGTGGCGGCCGCCCGCCGGATCAGGCCCGAGGACGAGGAGCAGGTCGGCCAGTACACCGCCCGCATGAAGCGGGTGGAGGACTTCGCGGCCAAGCACGGGGTGAGCGTCAAGGAGCTGGAGGAGAAGCTGGCCAAGGGGGAGATCAAGGCGACCGACGCCGAGAAGGCCGACATCAAGGGGACGCTCGGCGATCTGGCGAAGCAGACCCCGGCCATGATGATGCTGATGAAGGACCGCGGCATCGAGTCGCCCGAGCAGCTCCGGGACTACCAGAACATGAAGGTCCAGGCGGCCGACCGCCAGCGGGAGGCGCTGGCCCGCGAGAGCGGCGGGCCGATGGACCTCCTGTCGGAGTTCCAGGAGGCGTTCGGGTTCGAGAAGCTCGACGACGCCAAGAAGCACCAGCTCGCGCCCATCGCCACCAAGCTCGGGGGGACCGAGCAGCGGCGGCTGATGCAGCAGGTGATCGGCTCCCAGGTGAGCATGAAGGCCCAGGCGGCCGACGCGGTCGGCGTCCTGCGGGACCGGGTGAAGAAGTTCGGCAAGGACTCGGCCGAGGGGAAGGAGGCCCAGGCCACGCTGGACAAGATGACCGACCCGGCCAAGAAGAACGCCGGGGTGGACGTCCTGGTCGGGGCGTACCGGGACGCGATGGCCGAGAGCGACCCGGCCAAGCGGAAGGCCGCCCTGGAGAAGTTCCAGACCACCTTCGGCATGACCGGCGAGGGGCTGCGGCGGTTCGAGCAGACCTACGAGCTGCAAAACAAGCTGGGGCTGACGACCTACGGGAAGGACCGGGAGCAGGGCGAGCAGCAGCTCGGCAAGATGGTGGACCAGATGCAGACCGGGGGGCTGGACTTCCGCAGGCCGGCCGACGGGGCGGCGGCCCCGGGCCGGACCCACGTGACGGGCGAACTGACCATCAAGGGGAACGTCGGCTACCTGGACGCCGCGACCGGCGGCGGGATGGCCCACGGCGGGCCGACCGGCTAAGGAGGGCGTCGTGCACGTGTTCGAGGGGAGCGTGGGCCGCGTGGTGGCCCTGGAAGACCCGGCCGCCCAGGGGTCGATGTACGTCGCCGCCGTCCGCGGCGACCCCATCGTCTTCGAGCAGCAGCGGTCGATCATCACCCGGGTGACCGTCGCCCAGCAGGTGAACCTCCAGTTCCTGCACACGATGGGTAAGCACGTCTACGTGTACGTGTTCGGCGACCGGATGGGCCAGATCGGCCTCTCCGGCCTGTCGTTCGCCAACGAGTGCTCCGACCTGTCCGTCGGCCCGGCCCCCCTCTCGTCCTCCGAGCACGGGGCGGTGAAGATGTTCGACTGGTACAGGCGGAACAAGGCGTCCAAGAACCGCAACCCGGTCCGGGTGAACATCGGCATGCGGGACAACCTGGACGGGTTCGCCACCGGCTTCACTTTCGACGTGGTGGACCCGGCGACCCAAATGGTGCAGTGGAACCTGACCCTGGCCGCCCTCCCCGAGGACTGACGTGCTCAACCACTACAGAACCCTCCTGGCCAACGTCCCGCCGGGCGACGGCGAGCCGGCGGAGGAGCGCGTCCCGGCCGGGTTCGCCCCCGTCCGCTTGCCGGACAGCGTCCGGGCCGTCCGCCGCGTCCTGTTCGGGGAGAACCCGGACCGGGCGATGGTCAACTACCGCTGCCGGCAGCTCCTGGCGGGCGTCCACGCCTCACCCCTTGCCGACTGGGTCACCCGCCTCGACCCCCGGATCACGTACGACTTCGCCGACGTGTCCCTCGTCGCCCCCGCCGTGTTCCGGCCGGTCGTGGTCCAGACGGCCGGGACCGCCGCCAAGCTGACGGTCCTGGGTGCCCCGACGCCGCCCGACGTGACCGGCCGGATGCGGTCGGCCTACGAGGTGGACGTACTCTCGACCTCGACGGTAAGCGTCTTCCGGCAGACCGAGCCGGTCTCAAAAACGATATTGAAGTTTTCCCTCGTCGGCGGGGCCAGCGGGCCGCTGCCCCTGCCGGGCGCCGGGTACTCGTTCCGCCTGTACACGGACAACCCCGGGGCGATGTGGGCGGTAGACGTCTACAACCGCCCGGCCCGGGACGCCGCCGACCTGCTGGCGGACCTGGAGAGCGTCGGCGACGCCCGCCTGACGGCCCTCTTCGGTCTGGAGGCCGGCGAACCGTGGGCCACCCTGCGGCGGGTCTGGCGGGAGGCCCGCGAGACGCCGCTGCGGCTGGCGGCGGCCGTCACGGCGGCCGTCTACCGTACCGAGGAGGCCCGCCTTGGCCGCTAAGAACTACGCCGTCTCGTACCTCTCGGACGACGGCGCGTGCTACCTGGAAGTCGAGGGGCGGCGGTTCGAGATCGCCCACTTCACGGCGAGTTGGGCCGTCAACGAGATCCCCCAGGCCCAGTGTCTGGTAGCGGTCGGCCGGGACGCCCGCGGGGAAGAGCTGGCGGCCATCCACAAGGAGTCGTCCCGCCTCGTCCAGATGCAGAAGGCGAAGGTGTACCTCACCCCGCGGGGGGAGTACACCCCGGAGGGCGACGACTGGCCGGCCGGCACCGAGGTGATCTTCGACGGGTACTACGTCGGGTACGCCCACCGGAAGATGAACGGGAAGGTCCAGGTCGTCGTCAACCTGACCCACTGGCTGATCGACCTGACGCAGTCGAGCTGCATCTCGAAGAACAGCCACCCGTCCAACCCGGCGTCCCTGACGACGGCCGCCGTCCTCAAGCAGGTGAAGGACGCCGGCGGCAGCCAGGGGGCCTTCGTCAGCTACCTGACCGGGCACCGGGTCATCCAGACCACGGTCCTCGCCGACCTGTGGGGGGCGATCAAGGACTTGTTCTGCTCGCTGGCCAAGATCCAGACGTCGCCCGTCGGCCCGTCCGACTTCTGCGGCCCCGGCAAGTTCGTGGAGAACGACCGGGCGCTCGCCGCCCTCTCCCGGATGGAGGGGCCGGCGAAGGACTGTGCGGTGCCGTACAAGTACGGCGTCCCCCTGGTCCCCGGGTCCGACTTCCGGCAGCCCCTGGTGGACAGCTCGATCGCCAACGCCATCACCAACGCGACGGTGGACAGCTACGCCAACACCACCTTCTGGGACAAACTCCTGGGCGAGTTCTGCCCGATGTTCCAGTTGGCCGTCGTCCCGCTGGTGGACAAGGCCCTGGTGGTGGCCGACACCCCGGCCCTGCGTGGCGGCGGGTGGCGGGAGCTGGGGCCGGACGACTACGACGGGTTCGACCAGACCGCGTTCATCGAGCGGCCGCTGCGGGCCGTCGGGGTCTACGGGAACGTGGCCAGCTTCACCGGCGCCCGCAACGGGGAGCAGCCCGTCAACCACCGGGACGTCGGCGGGTGCTACTCGACGACGGCCGTCTCGGAGGCCGACGGGCTGGTGCAGTACGTCCGGGCGCCGGCTTGGCTCGACTCGGTGATGACCGCCGAGGTGTACGGCCGGCTCTCGACCGGGAACATGGCCGACACCCCGACCAACAGTTCCACCACCCCCGGCAAGACGCCGCCGTCGCCGACCCCGTACAACAAGCAGGTCAGCCCGATCCAGACGCTCTACAACCAGTACGCCCAGTCGGTGTACGTGGCGCACGCCCTGCGGGGCCGGCACGGGTCCGTGTCCGGCCGGCTGCGGTTCGACATCGGCCCGGGCTCGATCCTGAAGGTGAAGGCCAACTCCGACGTCCTGGGCGGCTGGATCGACTCCCTGGCGGGCGACTACTACGGGTGCGTCTCCCGTGTTACGGTGAACATCAACTGCGAGGCGTCGATGGCCGGGACGACGTTCCAGCTCACGCACCTGCGGACGGCGAACGAGAACGGCCAGGACCGGACCTCCGTCGCGACCCACCCGCTGTTCGGGACGTCGATCCACGGCGGCGGCAAGCACGGCGCCCCGCTGGTGGCGGCCTACGAGAACCTGCAATGACGACTCCCATGCGGACGATGGGCAACGGGGACATGCTGGAGGAGCAGCACCGGGACGCCCTGGGTCGGTGGACGGCCGACCCGTCGCCCAAGGGGAACGCCACCCTGCTCAAGCACCTGGCGCCCACCATCGAGCACGCCATCCGCACGCACGTCGGTGAGCCCAGCCCGCTGTTGACCAGCCGGGCCAGGAAGATGGTGCTGGCGGCCGTGCGGACCTACGACCCGAAACGGTCCCGCCTTCAGACGCACCTGTTCAACCAGCTCCAGGGGCTCAAGCGGGCCAACCGCCAGCTCTCGACGGTGGTCAAGGTGCCCGAGCGGGTGGCCATCGACCGCTACCACCTGGAGCGGTACACGAAGGACTTGCACGACGAACTCGGCCGCGAGCCGACCGACGCCGAGCTGGCGAACAAGACCGGCTTCTCCCCGAAGCGAATCGCCCGGGTCCGGTCGTACTCGCCGGCGGTGGCCGAGGGCACGATCTCCGCCACCTCCGACGGCAACGTGTACGGGGCCGTGGACGAGATCGGCAGCCGCCGCCGCTCGACGTGGCAGGAGATGGTCTACGGCGACCTCTCGACCCAGGACCAGCGGATCATGGAGCTGACGCTCGGGCTGAACGGCCGCAAGCCGCTCAGCAACATGGAGATCGCCCGCAAGCTCGGCAAGAGCCCGGGCCTGATCTCCCAGCGGAAGGCCCACATCCAGGGCCTCCTCGACCAGGAAGAGGAGATGCGGCTGTGAACGTACCCAACGCCAAGTCCAAAGCCGACGTCGATCCCAACTTCGAGAAGCAGCTCCGTCGCCTCAAGGAGGACGCACGGGCCAACGGGGACGCCCTGGCGGCCGGCGGGCAGACCCGCTGGGCGAGGCCGGTCGGGTTCGACGGCGACGTGTTCGACTACGACGGGATGCACACCGCCTTCACCCGGGACAAGGCGAACCAGGACTTCGTGGCGGCCGTGGCCAACCCGGACAGCCCCGGCGTCTCCGGCGACCTCGTGACGACCACCACCCAGATCGACTACCTCGCCTGCCTGGAACGGGCGTACCGGATGCGGCACGCCGGCGGCATGCCCCGCCTCCTCTTGCACGGGGCCGGGGCCATGAAGGGGGCCGGGAGCGACCAGGGGGTGTACACCCTCTGCGGGGTCGAGTTCGTCCGGCGGCTGGTCGCCGAGGCCAAGCAGGGAGGCTAGTGTGAGCACGACGAGCGACTACGTCGGCCGGACCTACGACCTCGTCGCGTGGCAGGGGGCCGACGACCCGCTGCCGCCCGGCCGGGTCGTGGCCCTGCGGCCGACCCTGGCCGACCCCGGCGAGGGCGGGACGATCATCGCCGGCCCCCAGAAAATGGCCCAGCGGGCGACCCTGATCCTCCTGACGGAGGCCGCCAGCCTGAAGTACGCGACCGGGGTCGGCACCCTGTTCATGACCGAGGCCCGGCTGGGCCGGTGGCGGACGACGCTCGACGTGCAGCAGGCGTTCTACAGCGCCCTGGTGGACGTCAAGCGGCAGATGGCCAAGCTGTCACGGGCCGCCGACCCGGCCGACGAGGTACTGGCCGACGGGACGCTCCTGAGCGTGAACCTGTCGGGCGACCGGGTCTCGATCGGCATCCGGTGGGTCAGTCAGGCGGGGGACGCCCGGTCCCTCCTGACACCCATCGCCACCATCGTGAAGTGAGGACCGCCCCGTGACCATCGCCGTCCGCGACCTCGACTCCCTCGACGCCGCCCTGGTCCAGCAGAACCTGGACGAGGCGACGGTCCGTATCGCCGAGCAGAACCCGAACCTGGACCTCCGCGTCGGCACCCTCCACAACCTGCTCGTCTACTACCACTCGGTCCTCGCCTCCGCCCTCCAGACCAACGTCCAGGACTACCTGAACGCCCGCAGCCTCGCGGCCATCGCCGCGGACCCGGCCCTGGCCGACCCGGCCCTGGTGGACGACGCGCTCTCCAACTTCCGGCTGGACCGCAAGCCCGGGGAGGCGGCCACCGGGGAGGTGGCCGTCGTCAAGGACAACGACCTGACCACCACCATCGGGGTCGGGGCCGAGTTCACGGCCAACGGCCGGCTGTACGTGACGACCGCCGTCTACACGGCCAAGGCCGAGGCCGGCCTCGTCAACGCCCCGACCGACCGACTCATCACCCCGCGGGCCGACGGGAACTTCGTGTTCACCGTCCCGGTGGTGGCCGCCGAGGCGGGCGAGGCCGGCCGGGTCGCCAAGGACACGGTCGTCGTCCCCGCCGCCGCCCCCACCGGGTTCGTGGCGGCGTACGCGGCCGGCGACTTCGCGGACGGGCGGGACGCGGAGACGAACGACGCCCTGGTGGCCCGCCTCCAACAGGGGGTGGCGTGCAAGGCCCCCAGCAACCGGGTGAGCATGAACGCCATGCTCCGGGAGATCGACGCCTTCAGCCGGGTCGTGGCGACCTCGATCGTCGGCTACGGTGACGCCGAGATGCTGCGGGACGTCCACTGGGTGTTCCCGGTGCACGGGGGCGGGCGGGCCGACTGGTACGTCCGGACCGACGTGCCGCTCACCCGCGCGGCGATGACCAAGACGGCCGTCCTCGTGGAGAAGCAGGGGGCGGCCGGGGTGTGGCAGTTCGCCCTGGGGCGGGACGACTGCCCCGGGTTCTACGAGGTAGACCGGGTGCGGCCGGTCGGGTCCGAGGGGACCGTCGGCGGGTACGCCGTCACCACCGACTACCGGTCGTACGACCTGTCCGGTGCCGGCTTCCGGCCGGACATCGCCGCGGTCGCGGAGGCCGCCTACAGCCGCTTCCAGACGGCCGTCATCCAGTTCCTGGACACCGGCACGGACGTGACCGCCCTGGACCCGGGGGCGACCGCCGACTACGAGTTCGACGTCAAGCTGCTGCCCCTGATCGCCGAGATCCAGGACGCCGTCTCCTCGCGGGACGTCAGGGCCTACGGGTCGGACGTCCTGGTGAAGGCCCCGGTCCCCTGCTTCCTCCAGGTCTCGTTCACCGTGTTCAAACCGGCGGCCGACCCGGTCCCGGACCTGGACGCCATCAGGGCGGCGGTCGTCGCCCTGGCCAACGGCACCGGGTTCACCGGCCGGCTGTTCGCCGGCCGCGTCCACGACGCGGTGCACCCGTTCTTGACGGCCGGTGCGAGCGTGGGCGCTATCGACATGTTCGGGCGACTCCGCTATCCTGACGGGCGAATTCGGTACATCCGAGACGCCGACGTGCTGGCCGTCCCCGACGAGCCGGCCGACATGGTGAGCCCGAAGACCGTGCAGTTCTTCCTCGCCCCGGAAGACGTCGGGGTGTCGGTCAGCACAGCGGTCCCGGCGGCAATCTGACGCCGCCACAACACGACACGGAGGTCGAACGATGTCGCTCTCGCGCGCCGTCCAGTTGCTGACGGCCATGCCGGTGAAGGCCGCCAAAGGCCACAAGAAGGGCGAGTGCCCGCCGCCGCCCAGTGGCCCCGAGGCCCAGTTCGCCCTCAGCTACCTGGACACCTTCGGCTACTTCGAGCAGTCCCTGGCCGGGTGGAAGGACATCCGGGTCGAGGACATCACCAAGGCCATCGGCCTCTTCCAGGCGTGGTTCGGGGTCCGCAAGTCCCTCCAGCTCGACCCGCAGACGGTCAAGGCGATGGAGGGTCCGCGGTGCGGCCACCCGGACATCCACCGCAAGCACGACGCCAAGGCCCAGGCGATCAAGCAGTTCATCAACGCCAACCTCCCGCGGTGGTCGAAGACCGGCGTGACCTACGGGTTCGCCAGCTTCGTCCCGGGGCTGACCAAGGACGTCCAGCGGAAGCTGGCCGCCCAGGCGTTCCAGGCGTGGACCCGCTACGGCAACCTGGACGTGACCGAGACGACCGGCTCGACGGCCGACATCGTCATCGGCACCGGCCAGGGGGCGCGGTCCAACTTCGACGGCCCGGGCGGGACGCTGGCCTGGGCGTACCTGCCCGACGGCAGCGACCGCCAGCTCGAAATGCGGTTCGACCTGGGTGAGACGTGGATCACCGACCCGGCCCAGCGGGGCATCCTGTACCTGAACGTGGCCACCCACGAGATCGGGCACCTGATGGGCCTGGATCACTCCAAGGTCCAGTCGGCCCTGATGGCCCCGTACTACAACGTGGCGACCTCGGCCCCGCAGCAGGACGACGACATCCCCCGGTTCCAGGCCCGCTACGGGGTGCGGGCGGCCCCGCCGCCGCCCCCGCCGCCGGTCAACCCGGGCTCCCGGCCGACCGTGGTCGTGAGCGGGGACGTCGCGGTGATCGTTAACGGCACGCCCGTCGCCTGACCCGCCCCAGCGAGTCAACCATGTCGAAGCACTGGACGCTGGCGGCCGCCGCACTGACGGCGGCCGCCCTCGTCGCGTCCACGGGGGCGCAAGACAAGCCGCCGGCCAAGAAGCCGCCGGCCAAGAAGCCGCCGGCCGTCAAGGCCGCCGCGGGCGACGAGCCGCGGGCCGCCAAGCCGAAGGTCGTAACGCCGACGGTCCAGATCGGGAAGGTGAAAGCCGGGGTCGAACCGACGCCGGCCGACGCCGTCCTCCTGGCCGCGGCCGACAGCCTGAGCCTGGGCGACGAGGCCCCGTTCTACCGCTACGTCTGGGTCACCGACGGGGAGCCGGAAACCCTCAAGGCGATGGCCCTGGCGGTCAACTACCCCAGCCACGCCACGACCATCGTCCGGCCGACGCCGGTCGTCGTCGGCCGGACCATGCTCCTGCGGGTGGACCTGCGGGCGTACGCCCCGCTCAACGCGCAGCTCGAACAGTTCCTGAAGCTGTGGGAGGACTACCAGAACGACCCGAAGTTCTCGATCCTCCTCACCAAGGACGTCCTCGCCAACCTCCGCTTCCCGGACGGGAAGGTGCCGGTGGTGAAGGTCAGGCGGAAGGTCAAGAAGAAGGTCGAGGTGCCGCACACCGGCGAGGCCCAGTGGCGGACCGAGAAGCGGGTGATCCAGCACGCCGGCGGGGACTACAAGTACCCCGACGACACCAACCGGGTGATCGAGAAGTGCCCGCCGGGCAGCTACAGCGTCGAACTGCGGTTCAAGGTCGCCCCCGCCCCGGCCTTCGAGTTCGTGGTGGTCGAGGAGACGGTCGAGACCAAGCTGACGGACGTCAAGGACGTGGACCTCCTGCGGCTGCCCGGCTACCACCTGCCCGGTCAGGCGTACGAAGACCTCTCGACCCGGCTGCGGACGGCCGCCCCGGTGGTCTCGCACGACTACTGGGTGGCCCGCCACCTCTCGACCATCAAGCAGACCGGGCTGTTCGCGGAACTGTACGGCGGGCGGTACTACGAGTTCATGCTTTTCAAGCGGGACCAGAAGAAGGGGACCGACGAGGACCACCTGCTCGAAAGCCTGGGCCTGGGGAACGTCGAGGCCGGCCTGACCGCCGAGAAGCTGTTCGACCAGATCCGGTCCGACCAGCGGATCGCGATGTTCAAGTCGGCGGTCACCGGCAAGCCGCGGCGGACCGACTTCCTGCGGAGCCCGACCGGCCGCGACAGCACGGGCATCGTGTCGATCACCCACGACCTGTTCGACGAGGCGATCGACATCGGCCAGCACCCGATCATGAACCTCCTCAAGTTCAAGGATTCGGGCCGGGAGGGGATCTTCGAGCAGCGGAACGGGCTGCACGGGTTCTGGCTGACCGACGGCGACGGCCGGCTGGCCGACGAGGCCCCGCCCAACCTCGTCGCCGACCACCAGATCCCCTCCCCGCACACCCGCCGGCTCCAGCCGGCGATCTCGTGCATCCGCTGCCACGGCCTGGGCCGGGACGACGGGTGGAAGCCGGCCAAGAACGAGGTGAAGCAGCTCCTGGCCAAACAGAACCGGCGGGGCGACGTCCTGGGCGACCTGACCAACCGCGGGAACACGATCGCCGACGCCCTGGACCGGCTGGCCGGCCTCTACCAGGGCGACCCGGAGAACCGCCTCCTGCCCCGCGGCCGTGACGACTACGCCGCGGCGGTCCTCAAGGCGACCGGGCCGTGGGCCGAGAGCAAGGACCAGACCGACGTCGTGAACCTGTCGGCGGCCCGCATCTCCAAGGTGTGGGACGAGCGGCACTACCAGATGGTGACGCCGCGGCAGGCCCTGCGGGAACTGGGACTGGTGGTGGCGGAGAAGGACGCCCATGATGTACTGGAGGCCGTCCTCCCCCCGGCCGCCGAGGACGCGGTCCTCGGGATCGTGCCGGAAGACCCCCGGGTGGTCGCCCTCCTGGCGGGGCTGGCGATCAACCGGGTCGATTGGGATCTGATTTACGGGTTCGCTGCCACCCGGGCGCAGCGGGCACTCAAGGCCCTTCACGGAGAGAAGAAATGAGCCGCGGCATGAAGCACGTCGGACCGGCCCTGGCGGCGGTCCTGGTCCTCGCCCTGTGCCTGACGCCGGCCGCCAAGGCCGACAACTACAGCAACGGGTACGTGGACGGTAACGGGTACACCTACAACAACGGGTACTGGTGGAAGGACGGGTACGCCTACAAGTATGAGCGGTACTGGGTGGCGGGGACGAGCTACTACCAGTACGGCTGCCACTACACCACCCCCGGCTACTGGGCGTACAAGTACGTGCAGTACCCGGTCGCCCAGTACAAGGAGCCGGAGAAGAAGGTCAGCTACACCGACCCGGACTGGCGGTCCAAGCTGTTGGACATCGCCGGCAACCGCGACAAGTACGAGGCCCAGGCCCGCAAGGCGGCGTACGAGCAGAAGGCGTTCATCGACTCGGTCGGCGCCCTGGGCCTGACCGGGAACTTCCGGTGGGAGGGGTACGGCACCAGCCCCTACCCGCCGGCGGCCCTGACCGGCGGCTACGGCGGGTACTACCAGCACCTGAGCTACGGGGCCACCCTGCCGCTCAACGGGCTGTACTCCCACCAGCAGCAGCTCCAGCTCGGCAGCTACGGGGCCAACGCCAGCACGCTCTACGGGAACACCCTCAAACAGCTCGCCGACCCGTACGCCGACAACAACCTGCCGCAACTCTACCAGCAGGCCAACCGACTGGCCGAGAACGCCCAGCGGCTGTCCGGGCAGGCGACGCAGGACTTCGGGCTGCTGGTGAAGGAAGAGGGCGGCAACCGCGCCCGGGTGGCCGAGATCCTGGCCCGGGCCGAGGCGGTCCGGCAGTTCATGAGCACGATCGACGGGCCGCCTAAGACCGTCACCGAGACGAAGACCTTCGAGTTCAAGAGCGACACGGTCCAGGTCGGGCCGGCCGCCGGCGGCGTCCCGGCCGGCGACCCGAACTACCTGAAGGTGAACCCCCAGGCGACCGGCCGCAAGGCCCAGTTCGAGGCCGTCTGGAAGGCCCGGTGCGCGTCCTGCCACACCGGGACGGCGGCCAAGGCCAAGTTCACGCTGGAGACGTACTACAAGATGACGGCCGACGAGAAGCTGAAGGTGTGGCAGCTCCTCGTGACCAAGGACAAGGACCGGGTGATGCCGCGGACGGCGTCCGGCGGGCCGGGCGAGCTGCTCACCCAGGACGAGGTGCGGCTGTTCACCGAGTTCTGAGGTCGGCTTCACCGGAGGGCCGGGGGCGGGTAAAATACACCCGTACTGCCGGCCCTCCGGTGTCCCACTCACCCGACTCACGGAAGGAAGGGTTCCCATGAAATCCGCCGGGTTCCTCCTGGCCCTCGTCGCCCTGGTCGTCGCCGCGGACGTCGCCCCCGCCCAGCGGGGCAACAACGTCAACGTCGCGGTCAACGGCGGCAACGGTGCCAGCGCGATCGTCCAGGCGTCCGGCCGCGGCCGCCGGAACAACGTGAACATCGCTATCAACAACGGCAACGGGGCGGCCCAAATCCGGGACCGCCGCAACAACCTGCTCCTGGTCCAGAACAACCGGCCGGCCAACCTGATCGTGGCCGGCAACGGGCACCGCGGGGCGGCGGCGATCGTGGCGTCCGCCCGGCCGAGCAACGTGCTCCTGATCCGGGACGGCCACCACTTCAACAACGCCGCCGCCATCATCGCGTCGGCCCGCTACACCGCCCCGTCGCGGATCGTGGCCGTCCGGGACTTCACCGCCGGCCAGCAGGAGTTCCTCCTGCGGCTGGAAGACGGCAGCCTGTGCCCGCACTGATCTGGCCGGCCGGCGGCCCGGGCAGTTACCGTAGGGGCGGCCCAGTGTGGGCCGCCCCTCTCGTTTGGAGGGTCGCGTGGTCGCCGTCCTCCTGGCCGTCCTCCTGTTCCCGACGCCGCGTGACGCGGCCAAGCCGGGCCGCTTCGACCCGGGCTACCAGTTCGACATGGCTCACGGGTGGTGCTGGGAGCGCGTCGTGCTCCTGTACGTGCGGGCCGACGGGGTCCACGTCCTCGGGTTGGCCGGCGACAGGGACCGGTGGCCTTACTGGTTCTTGGGGGCCGAGGAGTACGCCGCGGTCACCAAGTCGTCGGCCCCCAAATAACGAGATTGAAACATGGGCGTCCTCGACACCGACTTCGACAACCCCGACAAGCTCCTGGCCGTCGTGGGCTCGTTCTGGCGGAACGTGTACGAGGGGAACGACCTCGTGGCGTCCGTCCTGCACGCCCGGGCGCAGCTCGACGCCCAGGCCCACCTCGACCTGCTCGGCCTCGTGGCGTCGATCTCGCGGTTCACCGTCCCCGTCTTCCACACCCGTAACTGGACCTTCCTGCGGCTCCTGGAGAGTAAGAAGGACGCCACCGAAGTGCCCCGGTACGGGGCCGCCGGGGACTACGCCGAAGGGACGGCCGCCGCGTACGGCTCCCCGGCCGCCGGCGACCTCCACGCCTGGGCGCTGCCGGCCGGGTTCGAGGGGGCGACCGTCGTCCTCAACCGGATCACCGACGCCTCCCTGACCCTGACCCAGGGGGTGGACTTCACCGTCGGGGACGGTGTCATCCGGTTCCGCGCCGACCCGTTCGCCGACGACCGGGTGGCGAAGCGGGACGTGATCGAGCACGACACCGTGGTGGACCGGGAGGCCGGCCTGTGGGCCTACCGCGGGGTGTGGGACTGGGACACGGTGTACCGGCAGTTCGGGTACGCCGTCGGGCTGCGGCTGAAGTCGTCGGAAGGGTACAAGGCGCTCGTCAACGCCGTCTTCGACTCGCTGGTCCGGGGGACGACCGTGGAGTCGGTCGAGGCGGCCTTCTCGGCCGTCTGCGACGTACCCCTGGCCCGGGGGTACGAGTTGGTCGAAGAGGTGTGGCGGGACGACCGCCACCTGTGGGTCGCGACCGACGCGAACTGCTACCGATTCGGTCGCACGGCGACCCCGACGGTCGCGGCCGGCGACAGGGTCATCTCCGGCCAGCCGCTGACGGCCGGGTTGCGGTTCGTGGAACTTAACCGCGGCGACCCGGGCGACGCCCTGCGGGCCGTCGCGTGCGGGCCGGGCCTCCTGGCCGCCGGGTTCCACGGCGACCTCATGTTCGAGGACAAGGAGGTGCCGCTGGTCGTCACCGAGGAGGCCGGGGTGACCCGCGTCTCCTGGGAGCTGGTCGGCTTCCCGGGCGACGTGGCGGCCTTCTTCGACCGGGTGCACGCCGCCGGGGTGGCCGCCGGCAAGACGCTGGCCCAGCTCCTGGACACCCGGCCGGAGGGAGCCCGGGACAGTCAACCGCCGCCGGCGGCCCTCCCGGAGACGATCAACCCGCTGCGGTTCCTGTGCGCCAACGTGTTACGGAACAACGCCTTCGCGGTCCGCCTGCGGCCGGCCGAGTTCGGCCCGGCGGCCCTGGGCCTGGGGGCGCTCGCCCAGGTTCTCCGCCGCATCGTCCCGCCCCAGACGCTGTGCCTCGTGGTAGCCGAATTGTCCGTCACGGGCGACGCGGTTACGATGGGGGCGGCAGGAACGGACCGGGAGGCCGGGGGCGTCGAGACCGTATCCGGCTTCACCGGGGCCTCGGTCTCCGACGAGCTGACGGGCGACAACAACGCCGTACCCCCGCTCGTGGTCGAAACCATCCGCGGCCGGCAGATCACCGGCCGTTGCGAGTAGGGAGATTCGCGACATGCGAAGGACCGCGTTCGAGCGCAAGGCCGGCCCCCGCGGCCGGGTCCGCGGCCACCGGGTCACCCTGTGCGAGCCGCTGCCCGGCGGCCCGGTGCCCCTCTGGCAGGCGGCCACCCCCTTCAAGCACAACCTGATCCTCCGGGAGTGGGGCTCGATCGTCGGCCGCCTGCTCCTGCGGCAGCCCGAGTACGCCATCTCCGGGATGTACATCGAGTTCGCCAACTCGGCCTCCCCGGTCGCCCCGCCGGCGTTCGACCGCGAGCCGCCCAGCGGCATCACCTACTACAACGACCTTTCTACCGACCCGGACAAGGACTACCTGCGGGTCCAGCTCATCAGCGGCGTCATCACCAGCTCCGACGCCGAGGCGTACCCGAACGGGAACGTGCCCACCTTCTTCGCCATGACCACCGGCCTCGTCGGGGTCCACGGCAAGACGTTCTCCGACGCGGCCGACAGCCGGGTCATCGGGGCCGCCCTGGTCGCCATGCCCGACGAGACGGACGCGACCCGGGATCTGGCGCTCAGCCGCTTCTACTTCGACGCGGACCAGCAGCTCCCGAAACTGCCGACCGGGCAGGTCGGGATCGAGTGGGAGATACAGCTCCAATAATCGCCCTGGAGGCCAAGGATGGCTCGCAGGAAGCGCAAGGTCGAGCGGTACGCCGACACCTATCACATCGGCACCGCGTTCAACGCCGCACTCCACCTCTACCGGGAGTGGAACTCGCCCGACGGGCCGGCGGTGGTCCGGGACGTGAAGTGCGGCCCCAAAGGGTTGTACACCGTGGTGTACCGGGTCATCGCGACCTGGGGCAGGGAGGCTTGGTAATGGCGTTCGAGCAGTTCCTCCAACTGGTCAAGAACGGCGAGCCGGTGACCGCCGGCGTGACCAACCGCGCCCCGGCCCAGATCGACCGGAACGTCCGCTACCTGTGGGATCTGGTCCAGGCGGCCAACCTGGGCAGTACCGTGTACGCCCGCAAGGTGACCGTCGAGGCCGACGCCCAGAAGGGGATGCCGGTCTACTACGACCAATCGGCCCAGCAGTTCAAGCGGGCGCTCGCCCGGGTCGCCACCGACCCCGGGACCGGCGTGGTGGAGACGGCGGCCAGCTCGCACGTCTTCGGCCTCGTCTCGTACAAGCACAACGCCACCCTGGCCGACGTGCTCCTGTACGGGTACGCCGAGCTGGACCTGACGGCGGCCGTCTCGGGGGCGGTCGCCGCCGGGCTGTACTACCTGTCGGGGGTGACCGCCGGGCGGCTCGTCCGCCAGCGGCCGCCGGTGTCGGTGCCGGTCTGCCGGGTGGCCGGCGACAAGGTGTTCGTCAACCCGCAGCTCGTGGACTTCCTCGACCGGCACACTCACTACCGGTTCCGGCTGGAATGCCTCCCGGCGGGGGACGTTACCCCGCCGGTGGCCGGCGACCGCCACGTCATCACGGACCCGGACGACTCGCTCCCCGGGTGGCTGCCGGCGGGCCACGCGGTGTTCGACGGGAAGGCCCCGTCGGGCGCGAAGTTCGGGTACAACTTCACCGCCCACCCGGCCCTGGCGAACGCTTGGCCACCTCTGCCGGTCGGCCAGAGCCATCTGGAGTGGAGCAAGGGGATCGACGGGGACGTCGGCTTCACCGGCGTCCCCGCCGACCTCTGTGTCGTCAACAAGGACGGCATCTGGTGGATGAGCGACTGCTACGGGGACGTCCCGTGGCCGGCGTTCTGGGACACGACGCCGGGCGTCGGGACGTCGCTCACGGAGATCGTCGGGGAGTGCCCCCGCGACCTCTACATGGAACTGGCGCTGTGGTTCACGAAGGTGAACTTCGCCACCGACAACACGGTCGTCACCAGCCTGCGGTCGCTCGACAAGCGGCTGGTGGTGCAGTGCGGCGACGGGTCCGCCGGGGTCGCCGGCGACCTGACCATCGACCTGGACCTGGGCCTCCTGGTCAACCCGACGGCGGTCCGCGGCGCGACGGTCCTCAAGACCCTGGAGGAGGGCACCTTCCGCAAGGGGCCGGTGACCGAGGGCGTCTACCGCCTGACCGACAACGTGACCCTCGTCTCGGACCTGCCGACCGTCAAGCGGGTGCCGGGCGACGCCTCCTCCCAGGACGTGTACCAGGGACTCGTCGGCATCTCGGTCGCCCCGGAGAGCACCCTGGAGCTGCCGATCCTCCTGACCCGCCTGGACGGGGCCTCCGAGGAGTTCTACCAGGACATCATGTACCTGGGTCTGGCGGCCGGGGAGGAGAGCGGGTTCCGGTCGAAGGTCGTCGTGCCCTCGACGTTCGGCCTGCCGGACCCGACCCTGGCGCTGCGGCTGGTGCTGATCGGTCGGTCGGCCGGAACCCTCCCGCAGTTAACGGTCACCGCCCGCCGGGTGCCACGGGCGACGACCCCGGCCGCACTGCCGCTGACGGGGGCCGAGTTCTCGGTTACCATCATCACGACCCAGGCGGTGACGGCCAACCAGTACGTCGAGGTGACCGGGACCGGGTTCACGGTCGCCCCGGGGGACACGGTGTTCTTCTGGGTCCGCCGCGAGGACGACGACGCCTACGCGGGCGAGGTCGGCGTGATCCAGCAGTCCGGGGTGCTCAGCGGCGGCTAACATGGCACCAGAAGAACTGCTCGCGTACGTTCGTCACCAATTCCACCGCGACGTGTGGCGGGAGATCAACCAGCGACAGTTCATCGCCGACCACTGGGGGCCGTACTGCTTCGGGTACGACACGCGGGACCGGGTGGACCGGGGGATGCTGGCCGACGACCGAACGCCGACCTTCCACGACGTGTCCGCCGTCTACGCCCCCGCGGACCGGGCCGCCTTCCGGCTCGGCTTCTACGCATTCGAGCAGCCGGGCGTCTGCTTTGCCGATGTGAGGGCCTTAGCCCGTGTCGATTTCCACTGAAAAGGACGTGCCCTTCTGGGACCGGTTCATGGGGCCGACGACCCGACCGGTGGCCGCCCCGCAGGCCACCCGCCCGGACTTCTCGCGGTGGGTCGAGCGGCTGCGGGCCGCTATCCACGAGGCCGAGATCGACCGGGTGGCCCGGCAGCGGTGGGAGGACGACGGCGGCCCGCCGGCCCCCGAGCCGCACGAGTCGGAGGTCCAGGCGATGCTGTCCGCCAAGCACGTGTGCGCACCGGGGGGCCGGCCGTGAGCGAGAAGGACACGCCGATGCGGGAAGACGCCTTCGTCCGGAAGACCGTCCCGCCGCTGCCGGTCACCGGCGCCGACCTGGACCGGAGCGTGCTGACGAACCTGCCGGCGGACCCCGCCCGCGACACCCCGTATCAGGCGTTCCGCCGGAAGCGACACCTGCCGGACACACCGGACGCCGAGTCCGCCTGGATCGCGGCCGTGAGCCGTGCCGGGCCGGCACGGGACGGCGAAGACCCGCGGGAAAAGTTGTACCGGACGGCGGCGGCGCCGGACCACTTTACCGGCGATGCCGAGTGCGGGCAGCTCACCCAAGAGGCGATGCAGAAGGTCATCGACGAGTGGGGCAACGTCGGCTTCAAGGTGCCGGGCTACCTGGGGACGCCGAAGTCCGAGGACAACCCGCTGGAGAAGCTGTGGCGGGAGGCGACCGACCCGAAGCTGGGCGTGCCGCACACGATCCCGGTCCAGAAACTGTACGACGTCGCCTCGCGTGAACCGATCGAGAGCTACGGGCGGCCGGTACTGCGGACCGACTCCGTCGAGAGCGAGACCGTGTACCGCCATCGGGACTCCTACATGATGGAGTTCTTCGCCTACGAAACGGTGGCGGCGACCATCGTCCACGCCGCCCCGTTGGTGAAAATCGACCGCGAGCAGAACCCGGAGTGGTTCGCGGCCCTGGACGAGGCCCTGGCCGCGGGCACGGCGGTGATCGACGAGAACGGGACGCTATGGGTGCGGCCGGACCCGAAGGACTACCCGGACCGGTCGAACCAGTTCGTCAAGGATTCGATGGCGTTCGAGGCCGCCCTGCGGCGGTCGAAGCCGCCCGCCCCGCTCCCGGACGAGGAGATCGGTCCGGACATCGTTGTGGAGGCCACGGATGGCACAGCGCAACTGGAACATCGAGTGGCTCTCGCACAACGGCCAGCGGAACTACCCCCTGGCGGATGACGCCAGCGGCCTGGACGTCTCGGGCAGCTTCAAGCTGCCCGAGGACTTTCTGCTGGAACTCGACCTGCCGATCCACGCCGGGATGAACGTGGACCCGGCCCGGTTCTTCGTCAAACACGTCGGGGCCTACGAAACCGGGTTCTCGGTCGTCGTCGGCTACCAGCCGGCGGCGGGCGACGCGGTGAACGTCGCCACGGCCCTCGTCGCCCGCCAGACCCACACCCGCAACAAGGCGTACGCCCTCGGCGGCATCGCGCCGTACGACGACACCGCCGGCAAGCTGGTGATCGGCCGGCTCGACAGCATCGACGAGCAGCCAGCCGGGTTCTGGACCTTCGACCTCGCCGCCGCCCGCCTCGACCCGGACGCCGTCCGGCCGATGATCCGCGGGGTGGCCTCCATCGTCCTGGTCAACGGGTCGTCCCGCTCGGTCCCGCTCCGCGGGGACGTGGAGTTCGTGGCCGGGACCAACGTCCGCCTCACCCCGGTCCTCACCGGCGGGCTCAACGCCATCCGGATCGACGCGGTCACCGGGGAGGGCCTCGTCGAGGACTGTGTGTGCGAGGGTGACGCCGCCCTGGGCGAGCCGATCCGCACGGTCAACGGGGTCGCCCCGGACGCCAACGGGAACGTGAACCTGATCTCCGGGGAGTGCACCCAGGTCGAGGCGATTGCCAACGGGGTGAGGATCGGCGACGTGTGCAGCCGGCCGTGCTGCGGGTGCGAGGAACTGGAGGCGATCACCACCGCCCTCGAACAGTTCGGCCAGGAGAAGGCCGCCGCCCAGGCGTTCATCGACCAGCTCCGGACCGCGACCACGACGATGGACACCATCGTCCTCGGCTCCAAGCTCTCGGACGCCGGTTGCGTGCAGTGCGATTAGGGTGCATAATTTGCGAATCCCTCCAGGAGTCGCAAATGTTCAAGGTCTGCAAGGGGTGCGGCGAGAAGAAGCCGCTGACCGAGTTCTATCCCGAGAAGAAAGGCAAGCACGGCCGGCGGAGCCGCTGTATCCCGTGCTACGCGACTTACGTGGAGACGTTGAGGCACACCCACCTGGACACCTACCGCGAGCGAGCAAGGGCGTACGCAGCGAGGTGGCGGCGTGCGCACCCAGCAGAGGCACGAGCACGCAGTCGGGCCAACCAAATCAGGCACGTCAGAGACTTACGCGACCGGGTCTTCTCTCGCCTGGGAGGACAGTGCCAGAAGTGCGGCGAAGGCGACCGCCGGCTGCTCCACATCGACCACAAGAACAACGACGGCAACGTCCAGCGGGCCGCCTTCAGGGGCAACAAGACGGCGTTCCTGTCGCACGTACTGCTGGTCCCGGCGGAGTTCCAATTGCTGTGCCCCAACTGCAACCACCGCAAACGCCTGGAAGCGTCGCCCGGTCCCACCACGCGACAATCAGGTTATTCGCTGCGGTGGGCCGCCAAGATACGTACCGCGGCCCTGGCCCATCTGGGCAACAAGTGCCCCTGCGGGCAGGACGACCAATCGCTGTTGTGCATCGACCACGTCAACGGCGGCGGCACCCGCGATCGGAAGCGCCTTGGCGGTTCCACGTCGCTGTACAAGGACGTGCTCGTGGTCTCAGGCAAATACCAGTGCCTCTGCCACAACTGCAACTGGCTGAAGCGACACGCCAACGCGGAATGGGGGCCGTATCGTGAATGACGACACCCCCAGGACGGCCGTCAATCAGGCCCCCGGGGGCGGAACGGATTACCCGTTCGCCCGGGAGAACGACCTCGCCGGCCGCGTCCTGGACGTGTACCTGTCGTACGCCGATCCGGCGTGCGAGTACACGCTGCCGTTCGTCCTGGAGGTGGCCGGGACGACCTTCGCCGTCAAGGACGTCGGCGGGGCGACCGTCGCCTCGGGGACTGCCGGCGACGCGGCCGCGACCGCCTGGGGCGACCGGACGGTGTACGAGTGGGTCGGGGACGCCGCGGTCCTGCGGGTGGTCGTGCGGACCGACCTCCTGGCGGACGGCGACGGGACGCTGGACCCGCGGACCTGCAACCGGCTGGCCCCCCGGGTGGAGTCGCTGGCCGTCTCGACGGACGTCAGCGGCACCCGCCGGAAGACCGGCAACGTGGCCCTGGCCAACGGGTACAATACGACCCTCACCTACCTGGAGCCGGCCCTCACCGACGGCGGCCGGTACGTCCGGCAGGTCCGGCTCGACGTCGCCCCGGCCACCGGCCTCGGTCGGGCGCCGGGGTGCGAGGAGCTGGAGCCTCTGGTCCGGTCGGTCAACAACGTGAGGGCCGCCCCCGGGGGCAACGTGGTACTGACGGCCGGCGGCGGGCAGGACGACGGCCGCTGCTTCCGGATCTACACCCCGACCACGATCACTGCGACGGCGCCCCGGACGGCCGGGCTGACGCACGGGACCAACACGGTCCGGGTCTCCAGCGACTGTGCCCCATGCTGCACCTGCCCGCAATACGTGCGGACCTACGAGGGCCTGCGGCGGATGGTGAGCCGGTGGCAGTCGCTGGTCAACGACGCCCAGGACGCCCGGGACGTGTACGCGGCCAACCGGGAGCGGTGGATCGCCCAGCGGTCCTGCCGCCTGAACCGCCCGCTGCGGGCGACCGCCGGGTCGATGGCCGCCTGCCTCGTCCCCGTGTCGGCCGTGTTCTGCAACATGAGCCGGACGTGCCTCAAGCCGCTGGAACTGCGGATCACGGTGGACGCCGGCGACGTCATCGTCCCGGAGTTCTACGGGCCGGCCTTCGTGAGCGGGTCCACCACCACCGGGGACGAGAAGTACGTCCCGGCCGTGGAGGTCGTCGGCGGGAAGGTGACCTTCGTCACGACCTTCGCGTACGCCGACCCGCAGAGCACGTCCCAGGTGCGGTTCCGGGTCAAGATCCCCGGGTGTACCGACGGGATGGTGGTCAAGGTGACGGCCACCGCCCACGCCGACTCCGACGACACCGACCTGCCGGTGGTGGACGACGGGTCGCCGTGGGGCAGCGACTACACGACCCGGGCCGAGGAGGTGGTCTTCACGCCGCTGGTCTCGGCGCCCGCGGCCTTCTGCGAGGGGGGATGACGTGTCGGCCCGCAACGCCCACTTCTACTCCCGCAACGAGGGCCGCCTCTACCCCCTGGACGAGGCGGCCGACGGGATCGACACCCGCGGCGGCTACCTGCCGCCGAACGTCCTCACGGACCTGAACCTCCGCTACCCGGTCGCCTACGGCCGCTACCCGTTCCTGGCCGCGGCCACGGTCACGCCGACGGTCGTCACCCTGGCCTTCCAGGCGTGCGACTCGCTGGACCCACCCTACGCCTTCAACCCGCTGGCCGTGCTCACCGTCCTGCGGCCGGCCGACGAGGGCCGGCAGCTCGCCCTCTCGCCGCTCCTGCCGGGGGTCGGCGGGTGGGCCGTCCTGGGCAGCGGCGCCCGGGACCGGGACTATACCGGCCGGCTGGCCGGCCCCCGCCGCGGCCTGCTGACCCGCCGGGCCGCCCGGCCGTACGCCGGCATCCCGGTCGAGGGCCTCAAGCGGCTGCACGCGGCCAAGACGCTCTCGGGCGTGGTCCGGCTCCGCGGCGACCCGCCGGTCCAGATCGCGGCCGAGGACCGCGACATCCCGGGCGTAGGCACCCGCCGGGTAGTGGTGTTCCGGCTGGCCGGGCTGGACGCGACCGACGGGTTCGTCCAGCCGGAGGAGACGGTCAAGGCGTCCAACGTGTTCCGGGAGTTCGCCGGGCCGTGCGTCGGCCGCCCGGAAAGCCGGACCTGCGGCGACCCCCAGCCGATCGAGTTCGTCAACAACGTCGGCCCGGACTGCGACGGGGTGCTCACGATTCGGTTCAAGGGGTGCGCGATCCCGGCGCCCATCGTGGCCAGCGGGTACAGCGGGGCGGTGATCGACGCCTCGACCCCGGTCACGGCGGTCTGTTTCCCGCCGGCCATCCCGGCGGCCGACGGGAAGCTGCCCAGCGAGTACGACCCCGCGACCTACACGACGCCCGAGCCGACGACGACCGAAGCCCCGCCCGAGCCGCCGCCCGAGGAGTCGATCGACATCCTGGGCGAGCTGCCGTACACCGAGTGCTTCGACGCGGCGACGGCCGCCGACTTCGTGGTGACGGCCGGGGCCTTCCAGTTCGCCGCTGACTACAGCCCGGACGGCGGCGACTTCTGTGCGGCCGACAGCCTGGACAGCGGGGACGCGGCGTTCAGCTACGAGTCGGCCAACCCCGGCACCCGCAACGTGTCGGTGTGGGCCGGCTTCGACCTGACCACCGTCCGCCGGCGGTACGTGGCGGACGTGAAGATGCTCCCCGGCGGGTCCAGGTCGAACGCCGCCCTGGTGCTCAACTTCAAGCCGCACCCGAGCACGGCCGGGCTGTTCGTCTACCACACCGTCGAGATCGACTTCGACGCCCAGGCGTTCCGCGTGGCCCGGTTCAACGGGGTGTCGTTCCAGACGATCCTCCAGCAGTCGGTGCCGGGCATCAGGCGGGGGGTCTGGTATCGGCTGGTCGCCGAGGTCCGCCCGGGGCCGACCGGCGGCACCACCCAGATCACGGCCTCGGCGGTCGGCCTCTCCGACCCGGTGACCGTGACGGTCGGCCCGCTGGTGGTGTCCAGCTACTACCCCAGCACCGGCACGAGCGGGGTCGGCACCAACCTCGCCCTCAGCCGGTTTGCCTTCTTCCGGGTCGAGGAGCTGCTGTGACCGAGCGGATCATCTTCCCGGAGTGGCGGCGGGAGAACGAGCCGACCCGCTACCCGTTCGCCCCGCACGCCACCCTGGTGAACGCCGCGGGGGTGGCCGTGACCGAGGGCGTGTTCCTGGACGCCTCGCTGTACCCCGTCGGGGGCCTGGACCGGCTGTACCTGTCGGCGGCCGTCATCGACCACCAGACGGCCACGCTGTACGTCGGGGACGCGGCCGACCCCCGGCGGTGCTCGGGCGTCGTCGGGCTGGTGTCGCCGGACGGTCTGGTGGTCCTGGCCGACGCGGTGGGCCGGCCGGCCGGCGTCCTGGTCAGCGAGCCGGCCCGGCTGGCGGTGATCCAGTCGTGGGGCACCGGGACGCACGAGTTCGACCAGACGGCCACCGAGTTCTGCGCCACCTGTTGCGTCCCGACGCCAGAGCCCGGGCTCCGCGGGGTGCTCCTGGATGACGGCGAGCTGCTGACGGGCGACGTATGGCTGGTCGGGTCGGACGGGGTCGTGCTGCGGCGGGAAACCGCGGCCGTCGTCAACGGGTGCGGGGTCAGCGAGCCGGTCACCGTCGTGCGCGTGGACGTGGTCGGCGACCCGCTGTTCCGCCGCCGGCTGTGTCAGCCCCGCGACCTGTTCGTCACGCCCGACCCGGTCCGCAGGCTCAGGCTGATCGCCCCGGACGGGTCGCAGTTCGAGTTGACGCCCGACGCCCGGGGCAACGTCCAGATCGTCGGTGGCAACAACGCGGCCGAGGACACGATCCTGCGGGTGTACACGACGCCGGCCGGCGTCCGGTTCGAGGTGGCTGGCATTCCGACGCGGTAGGGGGCCGTATGGCGACGCCGGGGTGGTTCAATGCCAACGCGAACCGGGCCTACCCGTTCGTCCCGCCGTCGGTGTCGCAGCCGGGCTCGGGGGCAGTCCGCAACCTGCCGAAGGCGGCGGTCGTGGACGCCGGGTTCGTGCTGGGCACCGGGGCCGGGTTCGACGCCGCGACGCACGAGGTCCGGCTGGCCCGGGTGCGGCGGGCCGGGGACACGCTGTACTTCGACTTCGAGGCCACCGCCCCGGCCCTTTTCGGGGCGCCGGTGACCTTCAGCCGGCCGGTCGGGTCGGCGGGGTACGTGACCGAGGACGCCGACAGCGACGGGGAGTACGGGCTGTCCCTGACGGCGCCCGACGACGAGGTCTGCCGGGCGCCGCTGTGGGAAGGGTTCCTGGTGACCGGCGACCTGTCGGGCCTAGACCTCGCCGACGGGGACTCGTGGGAGGGCGGTACGGGCCAGGGCGTGCTGGAGCCGGGCCTCGTCCAGAACCTGTCCGGGACGTACGTCTCCAGCGTGAACCTCGCCAACGACGACCGGACGCGGGCCGAGGGGCCGGAGGGCTGCCCGGCCCTCTCCTGGCCGGTCGCCCCCGACCCCCTGTACGTGTCGGCCGCGTGCCTGCGGGGGGCGGTCCAGTTCGCCCCCGGCTACAACGCCGTGATCGAGCAGTCGGACCCGGACAACCTCATTACCGTCCGGGCCGAAGTCGGCGCGGGGGCCGGCCGCCCGTGCAACGAGGTGCCGCTGTACCCCGGGGAGGCACCGCCGGCCGGCGGCACCCTGCTCTCCGGCGGGCCGGCGTGCGGGGAGGTACTCCGGAGCGTCAACGGGATCGGCGGCCGGCTGTTCGACTTCCTGGCCGGTCTGGGATTCCAGGTGACCCCGTCGCCGGGGTCGCACGAGGTGACGGTAGACTGTAACTTTACCGGGCTGGCCCTGTGCCCGACGGACGTCGTGGGCGACTCCGAAATCGTTTGAGGTCAAGGATGGCCGAAACCACGCCCCCGCCGGTGTTCGACACCGAGAAGTGCGACGTCGCGTACGTCGCGCCCGTGCCGGGGCTCGCCATCGACCCCACGGTGCCGGACCCGCCGCCGCCCATCGACGACTGCCAGCGGCAACCGGTCATCCCGCTGCCCGACCCGCCCCCCTGCCCGGCCGTGACGATCGCCGGCGGGTCGGCCGGCGGCAGCATCGCGATGAACTGCGACGTGACGACGCCGTCGGTCGCGTTCACGGTCGCCCGGACCGACTGCTGCGCCTTCGACTTCAATATCGCTATTGAGGTTCCGTGCCCGACCCTGTCGGTGGCCTCCGCGACCATCTCGGCCGTCAAGACGGACGACTTCGACGAGGAGCCGTCGGTCAGCTTTTCGATCGCCCGCTGCCCGGACCCCGAGGTCGAGGGCTGTGCGTTCGACTTCACCCTGGCCATCTCGGTCCCGGTCTTCTGCCCGACGATCACCGTCGCCTCGGCGACGATCTCGACGACCGACGACGCCAGCCCGCCGACCGTCACATTCGACGTCAGCAAGGACGCGGCGGCCTGTGCGTTCGAGCTGTCGCTGGCCGTGACGGTGCCCGTCTGCGTGCCCGACTTCCAGACGGACCTCACGGTCGGGACCACCGATCTGGACAGCCCGCCGGGCGGGACGTTCGAGATCACGCCCGCCGGCGGGTGCGTGTACGACGTCAACCTGACCCTAACGATCCCCGTCGGCTGCCCGACCCTGTCGGTGGCCGCGGCGACGATCGCCACCACCGACCGGGACGGCGACCCTTCCGTCACCTTTACGGTGGAGAAGCCGGACCCGGACGTCTGCGCGTTCGCCTTCTCGCTGGACATCAAGGTGCCCGCCGGGTGCCCCGACCTGACGGTCGCCTCGGCCACGATCGCCACGACGGACCCGGACTCGCCGCCGGAGGTCGTCTTCACGGTCGAGAAGCCCGACCCGGGCGCGTGCGCGTTCGAGTTCACCCTCGACATCAAGGTGCCGACGTCGTGCCCGACCCTGACCGTCGCCTCGGCCACGATCGCCACGACGGACGTCGATAGCCCGCCGGCGGTCGTCTTCGACGTCGTCAAAGACCCGTTCTCCTGCTCCTTCGCGTTCACCCTGGACGTCACGGTCCCGGCGTGCGAGCCGGAACTGACCCTGGTCGCGGCGGACATCGACACCACAGACATCGGGTCGCCACCGTACCTCGACTTCACGATCACGAAGACCGGGCCGTGTGCCTACGACTTCGAGCTGCACGTCGTGGTCCCGGTCTGCGACCCGGAACTGAACACGGGCACGACCTCGATCGGCACGACGGACGCCGACAGCCCGGCGACGATGACGTTCGCCGTCCGCCGCCCGGACCCGACCACCTGCGTCTTCTACTTCGACCTAGCCATCGTGGTCCCGGTCTGCGTACCGGACTACGAGTTCGACCGGTCGATCGGGACCACCGACTTCGCCAGCGGGCCGGACTTGGTGTTCAGCATCGTCCGCGGCGCCAACTGCGTGTACGACGTCGAGCTGCACATCACGATCCCGGTGTGCCACCCGCAGTTCTTCATCGGCGACACGACGGTCGGCACCACCGACGCCGACAGCCCGCTGGTGTTCACGTTCGACATCCGCGAGGACGCGGTCCTGGCGTGCGTGTACTACTTCGAGTACACGCTGACGGTCCCGTTCTGCAAACCGACCATGACGGTGGCCGCCGCCACCTTCAACGCCCTGGACGGGACCGGCCTCCCGTACATCGACTTCCACATCTCGACCCCCGACCCGTGTGCGTACCAGTTCTTCCTGGAGCTGGCGTTCCCCTTCTGCCACCCGAGCTTCAGCGAGGGCATCGACAACGTCGTTGAGACGACCGACCTCGACAGCCCGCCGACCTTCGAGTTCGACATCGTCGAAGACCCGGAGACGCCCTGCGCCTACTATCTCAACTGGACGGTCAAGTTCCCTTACACCCCGTGCCCGACGTTCGTCGAGGGTACGCAGTCGGTGGCCACCGACTCGGGGGCGACCGAGGGCACGTTCTCGTTCGATCTGGTGCGGACCGACACGCCGGGGGCGTGCGAGTTCCGCATCGACTTCGACATCGTCTTCCCGGGGTCCGTCGGGCCGGACGGCCCCGCCGGCCCGACCGGGGCCACCGGCCCGACCGGGGCCACAGGTCCGACCGGCCCCGCCGGCCCGCCCGGCCCAGCCGGTTCGACCGGTCCTCCGGGGCCGTCCGG